>ERZ1645192.65-NODE-65-length-62533-cov-42.988236_pt1 | contig 62533 bp, 65 predicted proteins | sample MGYA00575354_ERZ1645192 | MGnify/ENA primary metagenome ERZ1645192 (study PRJEB40844, sample SAMN11349763) | freshwater sediment metagenome | isolation source: river sediment | host: Sediment | place: India: Faizupur Khadar , New Delhi | collected 2017-02-21 ... | reverse complement strand
CGCTGCACTTCCGTCAATAAGGAAACAGGCCAACAAACAGCCTTCCGGTCCAGGCCTTCAGCAGTGCTTTCCCGTTCGATCAGTCGAGCCATATGGCGCCCACAGGGCAGTCCTCTTCACAGGCTCCGCATCCGCAGCATGTATCTTCGTCCACATATGCCCCATCTCCTTGCATGCTGATCGCGCCCACCGGGCACAGAGGGACACATACGCCGCACCCCGTACACAAATTTCCGTCGACCTTTGCCGTCATCATTTTTCTCTTCACAGGCCCGGCAAGGGTCGATTCTCCCGTTGTGCCCACACCTCTGCCTCCCATGCTCACCCCTCTTCCGCCCGTGCCTCTGCCTCCCATACCCTGGCCTCTGCCTCCGATTCTGCCAGCTCCTCTACCGCCCCCACCTCTCACACCCCGTCCTCCGCATCTCCCCATACCCATGCTTTCCTCTCTTTATTCCCATGCAGGACCGCCTCAGACGGCTACCCGCCGGGGCAAATGTCTTCGGCAGCCTCTCATCGGCCACGTGGCAGCTGCCGTTTCTCAATCCTTGTTTCCCGCTGTCTGGAGCTCTTCCACCCGTTTACGGATCTTGCCGAGGGTCTGCTCGAGATACTCCGCCTGCCCCCTCAACGCTTCGAGCTCCTGCTCCCTTCCGACCGGAGGCGCGGTCGGAGCGGTATACGGCCGGTCCCTTCCCCATGAGGGAGGGCAAGCCCCGGACCCAGGCACACCGGTCGCATAATATCGGTGGCGCCATCCGCGCCCTCGTCCACCGCACCCTCCCCATCCGCCGCCCCGGCCCCAATAGATGCGCCCTGGCCCGGGATTGGCATATCCCGGAACAGCATATCCGGCACAGTATCCTGCAGCGCGTCCTGTCGTTGGTCCGAATCCTCCAGGCCCTGTCCGATCTCCATATGGCATGGTCAGTTCCTCCTTCCTTTTTTCCCGCGAATATCCTTGTGTCAATCGTTGCGACCCCATCGGCATCTTCCGCCCCGGGTCCTGAACCTCCCACGGCGACCGCGACAGCCGGGCATCAGATGGCGTCCGTCGGCCAGCCTGCTTGTGATGAACGAGGTCACAATCTCATCGACCCCGCCGCACATGAACCCCTCGACCTGTACCCCCGCCCTGATGAGGGCAGTCTCCAGCACATGGGATACGGCCCCGCACACCAGCACCTCCACACCGAGCCCTGCCACTTCAACAGCCCGTTGAAAAGGGTCCCTGCCGGTCAGGGTTCTGCCCCTGCGGCCCAATTCCTTGCCAGCCTCGATATCGATGAGGCACAAGGTGTCCGTCATATCGAAGACCGGCGATATCCGTCCTCCCCAGTGGGCAACCGCTATCCTCATGAACAGAAAAACAGCAAATGATGTGCCATACCACCCTGCACACTCATGATAATGATATTCAAGGTGATCTTTCGTTATAAAGTGATTGCTGTCATATATCATACGTGCATTTTGAGATTATCTGCTTGATGTCGAATTGCATTTCGCATTATTTAAGAAAAGGGACAGGTCATATGAAGCCATCAGAATGCACGGACAACGCACAGCGCGAGCGCGACATCATCCTGGATTCCCTCAACGAGGGGGTTTTTACCGTGGGGCCGGACTGGCGGATCACCTCGTTCAACCGCGCGGCCGAGCGCATCACCGGCGTGCCGAGAAAGGACGCCCTGGGCAAGGCGTGCTTCGAGGTGTTCCATGCGGACATCTGCGAGCAGTCCTGCGCGCTCAGGCGTACCCTGGAGACCGGCAGGCCCACGGTGAACTCCACCGCCCACATCATCAACATACAGGGGCAGAAGGTCCCAATCCGCATCTCTGCCGCAATCCTTCGCGACGGCGAGGGGAACCATATCGGAGGCGTCGAGACCTTCCAGGACCTGAGCCAGGTGGAGCAGCTGCAGAAGGAGCTCAAGGGCCTGCGCACCTTTGAGGACATCATCGGACGCAGCCCCTTGATGATGGACCTCTTCGAGATCATCCCTCAGGTTGCCGAGAGCAACAGCACAGTCCTCATCGAAGGCCCGAGCGGGACCGGCAAGGAGCTCTTTGCCCGGGCCATCCACAACCTGTCACCCCGGAAAAAAAAGCGCTTCGTCCCGGTGAACTGCGCGGCCCTGCCGGATACGCTGCTGGAAAGCGAGCTCTTCGGCCACAAGGCGGGCGCATTCACCGATGCCCGGCGCGACAAGGCAGGCCGGTTCACGCTGGCGCACGGCGGCACCCTCTTCCTCGACGAGATCGGAGACGTATCGCCGGCCATGCAGGCAAAGCTCCTGCGTGTCCTCCAGGACCGCGTCGTGGAGCCCCTGGGGTCGGTCGAACCCGTCAAAGTGGACGTGCGGGTCGTGGCGGCAACGAACAAAAACCTCGCAGACCTCGTGCGCTCGGGCACATTCCGCGAAGACCTGTACTACCGCATCCGCGTCATCCGCCTGACGCTGCCCGCCCTCAAGCAGAGGCGCGAGGACATCCCGCTGCTGATCGACCACCTCATCGCCAGGTTCAACCGGCTCCAAGGCAAGGACATCGCGGCCGTCTCGCCTGATGCCATGTCCAGGCTCATGGAACACGACTTTCCGGGCAATGTCCGCGAACTGGAGAACATCATCGAGCAGGCCTACGTGCTCTGCCGCGGAAGCATCATAGAGCTCCACCACCTGCCGCCAGAGCTGCGGCCTGCAGCCGCTCCCGGCCAGAACAGCCTGGGGCCCATGAGCCTGAAGGCCATGGGGCGGCACCTCATCACCGAGACGCTTCTGCGCTACGGCGGCAGCCGGAAGCGGGCAGCCCGCGACCTGGGGATAAACGCCAGCACCCTCTACCGCAAGATCGCCGCGCTCGGCATCGAGGTCCCGGAAACCGACGGCCGCGGCCGCCGGAGATAACCGTGCAGAATGCAACAGCACCTCGCTGCCGGATTTACCCCCCCTTCCGGGCTTGATCCCTTGGAAACCATGCAGCGGAAGCCCTTTCAAAAAAGAAGATCGCCAAAAAGAAAACCTTCGCTCATGGCATGGCACGCTCCGTGCAAACCGGTTTATAATGTTGTCCGCCGCCGCATTGACGAGCTGGATACGAGGTGACGATAATGACCGACCACTCGTGCACACCACAGGCTCCCAGGCTGGATATCCATCCGCTCTCAGGCGTCGAACGGAATCTCGTCGATGATATGATCCGGTCTCTCTCACGGCCGGATGCGGTAGTCGAACAGGTCACGGCAGGGCCGAAATTCATTGCGGTCGAGGCAGGCGGCCGCATGGGCATTGCCTCCCTGCTCGGCGCCCGGCACGGGAAGGACGAAACGGGCATGGCGGAGGAACTCATCGGCATGAAGGCCGCCCAGGCCGCCTGGCTTCTGCGCGAGCCTTCCCCCTTTGCCGTCTGTCTCGGGTTGGCCGCCCTGAACGCAGCCGTTACGCCCGACCCGGACTCCCTGCCCGAAGAAAATGCGTCGGCCGAAACCCTGATTGCCGAACTGGGGAGAAACAAGGCAGTGGGCATCGTGGGTGATTTCCCCTTCACCGGTGCACTCCGGGAAACGGCGGGGGAGCTTCACCTCTTCGAGCTCAGGGACGTTCCTGGCTCGGTGCCAAGGGATCGATGGGAGAAGGTCCTCATCGGGCTCGATGTGCTGGCCGTCACCGGCACCGCCCTGCTCACCCGCCAGATGGGCTACTTTCTCGCACAGGCATATAATGCCGTATCTGTCGTGCTCGGCCCCTCAACACCCATGTCGCAGTCCCTGTTCAGGTTCGGTGCTGATTATCTGTGCGGGTCGGTGGTTGTCGATCCGGGCCCTGTGCTCGAGGGTATCCGGAAAGGCCTGCCGTTCAGGGCGATAAAGAAAAGAGGCGGCATCAGGTTCGTCAGATGGGCTGCGCAGGGCTGACAGGCCGGTTCGAGAAAAAGTCTCGTTGAGTCATATCTATGAAATTACGATCGAAGAGCCCTACTCTTGCCCCACATACAGGGGTCTGAAAAGACCTTTACGACGCCTCCCATGAATGTGAACTTGAAAGGGGACTTGACTGTCCCTCCCGGGCTCTCTCGCGGAAGTCGATCTCGGCCTGGATATCGTGGTCTTCACCGCCCTGCTCATGGTATACGGGGCAAAGCTTCTGCTCCATACCGGCGATGCGGCAGGCGGGCTTACACACCCGGTCAGGATCAGGTGTGTCCCCGCCATCTCCATAGGCCTCCTGCTCATGAGCGTCGCCTGTATGGATAGATGCACCGGGGAGTCTTTCATTCTCAGGGTCACGGGCGCCCTGCTGCATGCCGGGCTCACCGTATACATCATGAAGGAGTGGATTTTCCAGGACCACAGCTTTCGTACGCATCCGGTGAGACGAGATGCTGAAGACAGGGCCATATTCCGCGATCTGTACCTGATCGACGGAGAAGAGCCGGTCAAGCCGGGCCCTGGGGAAGGCTCCTTCGTGGTGATGCGAAAGCACAGGAGATAAGCCCGGGGGGCAGAAAGCATATGAGAATAATACCGGGGAATCCGGGGGGCGAAGACTGGTGGGTGAGGCGTTTCGGCGAAGACCCGCTCTGGGGCAAGCCGAGGAAGTGAGACATGCAAAGGAGGGATCATGAGGGTTGTCATCATCGGCGGAGATGCGGCGGGCATGAGCGCGGCAAGCCAGGTCAAACGGCTCAGGCCAGATTACGATGTCGTCCTGTTCGAGCGGGGAGGGTACATCTCCTACGCGGCGTGCGGCATCCCCTACTTTGTCGGGAAAGCGGTCGGGTCCCTGGACGACCTCATCGAGGTCCTGCCGGATGAGGCGAGGGAGAAACGCGGGATCGACCTTAGGCTCGGGCACACGGCCGTTGCCATAGACCCGTCCGGGCGGACAGTCACCGTGGAGCACGAAGGGCAGACCACTGTCGAACCCTACGACAGTCTCCTCATCGCGACCGGGGCCCGGGCTCAGACCCTTGGCATCGATATGGGCACCTTTGCCGGAGTATTCGCCATGAACGACCTCTCCGACGCCCGGAAGATAGCGGACTACGCAGCCGTGGAAAAGCCGGAAACAGCGGCTGTGATCGGCGGCGGGTATATCGGGCTCGAGGCGGTGGAGTCGTTCTGCGGGCTGGGCTTGAAAACGACCCTTGTCCACCGGCGTGAAGACCTCCACCGTTCCTTCGAGAAGGAGATGTCCGACATCATCAAGCAGAAGCTGACGGACAAAGGGGTGGCTCTGAGCCTGGGTAAGCCGTTCTCCGGCCTGGAGCACCTCGGGGGTGGCGTGGGAATCGTGCTCGGGGAAGAGAGCCTCGAGGCAGACATGGTCCTGCTCGCCCTTGGAGTCGAGCCGAACAGCAGGCTGGCCGCCGAGGCAGGGATAGGACTGGGGGCAAACGGTGCGATCAGGGTGAACGAATACATGGAGACCGATGCGGCCGGCATCTACGCCGCCGGAGACTGCGCGTCCGCCATTCTCACGACTTTCGGAACCGAGGTCCACGCCCCGCTCGCACTCAAGGCGAACAAGCAGGGGCTCATCGCAGGCATGAACATCGCGGGCGAGCGGGAGGCCTTCGCAGGGGTCCTGAACACGGCCGTGACCAAGATATTCGACCTCGGCGTGGCCCGGACAGGCCTCTCCTTCGACCAGGCCAGAGACATGGGGCTAGAGCCCGAGAAGATCGTGGTTCGCTCCAGGGACCGCGCCAGGTATTATCCCGGATCGTCGCCCATGACGTCGCTGGTCATCGTCGGGAAAAAGGACAGGCGGGTCCTGGGCGCGCAACTCGCTGGCAGGGTCGATTCGGTCAAGAGAATCGACGTTTATGCCACGGCCATCTACAACCGCATGACCATCGACCAGGTCTTCGAACTCGATCTCGCCTATGCACCGCCCTTCTCCCCGGTGTACGACCCGGTGCTGCTGGCGGCGCGTGTCGCGCGCAAGAAAAGGTAGCTCCGCAGCAGGCGGCACGTTTGATACTGAAGAAGAAACGAGCGCCTTCCCTCGGGCAGAGGCCTCTCGAGACCGCTACGGGGTAACCTTCAGCTTTCCCTCGGTGGCCTTCCCCGACAGGTTGAGCCGGCCGTAGTGGGGACCCTTGGAAAGGTACAGCGCGGCCAAAGGGTTGTGGCCGAGCACACGGTCTTTGACCTCAAGCACGGTGCACGACACGTTACAGTACTTGAGGAACAGGGTGTCATGCCCGATGCAAAGCGCCAGGAGCACGGCGAGATCGACCTACTCGGCGTTCAGGATCTCGGCCTGGGCAATGGGGTTGCACATGGGCTCCATGAACTCAGCCCCCATGATCATCTCATCTCCGGTCAATCCGATGTCCTCTTTAGGTACGCACCAGACCTTGCAGTTCACGGATACCACCTCGAAGACCTTTGCCAGCATCCTGGCCTCTTCTTTCAGGCCCAGGCAGAAGGCGATGCCCAGCCGCGTGTATCCGCATTTCTTCGCGAACTCCATGGTCTCCTCGATCCGGGGGATTTTCGTCCTGATCCCTGCGGACGAGACCTCATAGCATTGAACCTCCTGAATCGAGGCGAGGCGGGCGAATTCCCGCACCGAAGGGTTCGAGTACTCCTCTGCGACTTTTTCCATGACTTCCGGTAAATGGAGCATGGGGCAGAAGTCAGGCGCCCCTGTCGGTATCAAGGGGTAGCAGGACGTCCCCGGGCACCTCGCACACGTGGTTCTTTCTTCCCCTGTCTCCATTGCTCATAGCGGAAAACCTCCGATTGTATCGATTCCCCCTCATATCATAAATGAACGAGGCCGAGAGAGAAAGTCACCTTCGATCTTCAGGATGCCCGGGTGTACTCGTTCTTTTCTTTGCGTATGGCCGGTTTCTCCTCGATCTCTCCGGCGGTCCGGCCGGCATGCCCGCGATCCGCGGTGAGCACGAGCCGAGCGCGGCAACCCCCGGGCCAGCCGCTTCCGTTATCGCGTCCGCTTTCTTCAGGGTTCATCTTCCTGAACGGTTTTTGACCAGCGCCTGAACGGTTTTGCGCGCATTGCCCTCGCGCTCGCAGTAAGAGATTCCACTCATCTTCAATCGGTTCTGCATCTTCACACCAAACTTTCCTGCGATCACTGTCCCGGTGGACTCTCTCAGGAACAGGTCGACTGCGGCCGCACTGGAGTTGCGCCCGCCGGTCAGGCCGGGATTATTCACTGACTTCAGAAAGGTGCCGTTTTCGTTGAATATGAGATAGTATGGCGCTTTGCCTGCAACCGAGCTGATCTCGGAGTCCGCTTTGTCGCCCAAGGCCGCAACGGCTATGGTGTGCGACGGTTTCGTTTTTGTCGCGTCTGCATCCGAGGCATGTAAAAGGCCGCTGCCGGCCGGGAAAAGCATAACCCAGGCATAGAGCAACAGACAGGCTATCCTTGACTCTCTCCTCATTACTTGCCCTCCTTCTGGCTCGACCTTGCGGGCTTTTGCGCACGATTCGCCGGGTGAACCCTTACGGGCCCGTAGGTAATTGCGTCCTCCGGGCATACGTTCAGGCAGCGTGCGCAGCTGAAGCAGTCAGCCGGAATGCTCGCGCCGTACACCCGTCCTTTGGCGGCATCCGATGGGCACGCCTTTATGCAGGCCCCGCACTGAACACACCTGTCTTTGTCGATCTGCACCCGTGTGATGCTGAAGCGTTCGCATACCCAGGAAACGAGACCGAACGGGCATATGATCTGGCAGAATGGCCGGTAAGTGAAAAACGACCCGACAGAGGCGGCAACGACCGTTGCCCGGATGCTCGTGGTCCCCAGGTCCAGGTCGAACAGATCGAAGGGGTTGATGAAATGATACAGGACCAGCCCCGTACGGCCTCCGACAATCCCGAAGAGGATAAGCAGCGCCGACAGGAAGAGAGCTGCACGGATGGTGTTGGTAAGCGCGAATGGGAGTTTGTGTTTTTTCGCTCTCCGCAGGACAGGGATGCTGTAGATCAGCTCCTGAAAAGCTCCGAATGGGCAGGCCCAACCGCAAACCACCTTGTTGCCAACTACGGCGAGCGCTATGAAGAACAGCAGTGCCGCCGCCTTGACCATGGAGTCCGGATAAAGCCCAACCATGGACTTGAACACCTTCACTACGCCTTCCATCGGGTTAGGAGATTTCCCGAGATAAAAGCCGGCGAAAAGAACGGAGACCAGCAGGACCACGATGTACGGCGATCGCGGATACCAGCTTTTTCTCTGTTTCACGCCCGATGCATCCGGCCGTCCGAGCATATTGAGGTATACGGCACCTACAAGCACCAGCGCAACAAACAGGTAGTATTTCCCGGGAGAGTCTTTGTGCGAGAGCAGATGGTCTACTGCGTGCGACAGCTCTTTGTCCGAGACCTTCAGCTCCTTGAGGGGTCTGCTCTTGGAGACGTCGATGGGCAGCATGAGCTCCCTCGCAAGGGCCTTTCCCGTAACGCCCAGTCCGGGCGCGATCCGGCTTATGGGCATATCGGTACTGAAACCGAGAGCATCGCCTTGCTGCGATTCATCATGGCCCAGAAAGCCGAGGGCAGCCACGGACAGGGCGATGAACGTCGTGATGAGCAGGATGATCCTCTGCCTGCCGGACAGCAAAGAGAACCATTGAAACGTCCTCATCCGCTTATCGGTGATGAGCACATGGTCCTTCCACTGCTCCATAGGTATGCTCCGGTCTCCAGCCTTTCCAATGCACGGATTCGGACAACCAGACGGACCGTCCGAATGCCCGTACACGTTTTCCCTTTTACCTAGCAAGGGGTATGCCAGGCGAACCGAAGAGCATATGGTCGCCTAGAGCATGGTGCCGTGTCTGGCCTTTTCCGAGGCGGTTACGAGGGTGCCCCTCCCCCTTGAGTCGCAATCACGCGACTCTTGCTCCCCGGGGAGAGCGTCATGGGGCGCGCCTGCCTGCCTCCGCAAGCGAAGGCCGTACACCCTTGTGAGTCGGGCTGCGGCGGCGAGGCCCTAAGCGGGCAATCCTGCCGTGCTCGAACGATGATTCCTGCGGTATGGTTTTTCCCCTTTTCCGCCTGGCCAGGCTGTGTCATTCTCATAATATCGGAATTGTCGTCTATGATGCTGCGTATGGGTCTGATAATTACCATCAAGGCGGAAACGGTCGTTGTGGGTACCGGCCCGGGTAGCGCTGCCATCTTGCGGGAATTCGCCGGGGCAGCGGACAGGGTGAGAAAAGCGAGGAAGAAGAGTCATGAGTGACATGCAGGAATACTTGAGGCCCACGGACGTTATCGACTGCGGTCACGAGACCGTCAGGCTAAAGGCCGGCAAGCTTACTGGAGGATGCTGTACCCCACTGGAAAAGGCGCTTGCGCTTTTCGGCTTTGTCCGCGACGAGATCCCATATAACCTCTACATGATATCGGTCTTCAGGGAAGACTTCACTGCCTCGCGCATCCTGGGGTGGGGTAAGGGTTACTGTGTCCAGAAGGCCGTGCTGCTGGCCGCCCTGGCCCGTGCAGCGGGCATCCCGGCACGCCTCGCCTTCGCCCGGATCCGCAACCATAAGATCCCGGCAAAGATCGTGGCACTGACCGGGACAGACATCTTCCCTCGCCACGGCTACACCCAGCTCTTCCTGGATGGCGCCTGGGTGAGCGCTGCCCCGACGTTTGACAGCGCTCTGTGCGGCAAGATCGGGGTCCCGGTGGTTCAGTGGGACGGACGCACCGACGCCACGCTGCCTCCCTGCGATCTGAACGGCGGAAAGTACATCGAGTACATCGAAAAGTTCGGGTCCTTTGCCGACCTGCCCTTTGACTGGATCGTGGCGGAGACCTCGAAAAGGGTCGGTCTGGACAAGAGGCCGTGGCTGACAAGGGACGATATCCCGAAGGGTCTCTGAACGCGGCTCCATAAGGAAATTGCCCGGGCAGCCAGCCCTTCAGAACACGTGCACGGCCGATGTCTTGAACGAGATCTGCACGCCCGTGCCGATGTCGAACCCCAGATCCATTGCCGAGCCCTTGGAGACGAGCGACTTGAACATCTATCCCTTAACCGAGACATGGATCTCGTAGAGGAAACCCTGGTCGATGATGCCCGAAAACGATTTGCATATGCTCGATTCCAGGTGATGTTGATCCTGATTGAAAGGTGCGGAAACAGGGCATAGTCCTGATACATGATGCCGACGCCCCGCTTCTCCGGGGGCATCCCGGTGATGTCCCTTCCGCCCGATACGATGCTCACGCCCAGGGCCGGGACCAGCTCAGCCGCCCGTACAAACAGGTATTCCTCACTACTTCTGATCACTGCATCGTCTTAAGGAACGGTTCGTTCCGCCCTTTTCGGACCTGGCTTCTTGTGTGCCATCGGCCCTGGGTATTCGCATCAAGGCCGTTCCTCGCAGGTCGATGACCCGATCGGGCACGGCATTGGGGTCGCGATATTGCTACCACGAAACCTTCGTGGTCGCAGTCATGCTACCTTAACGGCACGACTGTCGACTCTCCTCAAAGCACTTCATTCGACATCTTCGCATGTTATGAGAAAAAGAACCATGGCGCACCATTCAGGCACGGTTTGTGCTCAATGAAACAGCCAAAAGGACACGGTGCATTATTAGCCATGAAAGCCGCATTTTCTTTTTGGAACGAACGGATAGCACCGGTCTTCGATGTCGCCCGGCAGATCCTCCTGGTGGAAGTGGAGTCGGGTCGGATCGTGCGCGAGACCGAGGAGAAGATCCCTGCGGACAACCCCGGAGAAAAAGCCGGTAAGCTTGCCGGGCTCGGGGTGAACGTACTGGTGTGCGGTGCGGTCTCGCGCTTCATGCACGAGTTCATCACCGCTTATGGAATCAAGGTCATCCCTTTCATATCAGGCGACCTGCGGGAGGTCATGGGGGCATGGGAAGGAAACAAGCTCGAAGAAAGCACGTATGCGATGCCTGGATGCTGCACGCGTGCCAGGGGAATACCCGGATGCGGAGACGGCTCACGGCAGTGCCGCCTGTATATATGCCCGAGCTGCGGCCACCGGAGGCGGTTCGGGAAAGGCATCCAGGATAGTGCAGCAGTGTGCCCGAGGTGCGGAAGCATCATGACCAACGAACGTAGGTGAGCTTCCTGCGAAGGGGGAAACGGCTTATGCCGGGAGATGTACCATAATGAGACGGATGTTCAGATTGAGACGGAAAACGACGGCCTGCGTCGGGTCGATGGGAATGTCTGGCCCTGTTCTTCCCGGGCTGGCGGGAAGGCTGTTCAGGGGCGCCCCGCTGCTCACCTGGCTGACGGCGTGGGCATGGCACGATCTGCGGCAGCCGGACAGCCGGATCAAAGCCCTGGCCAGTCGCCTGAAAGGAATAGCCCGGAGAGAACCTGGCTATGTCGTCTCCGTTATGCCTCCTGCCGGGCTGGAAGGCCCCGGCAGGCGGGTCCTTCAAAACGGGGGCGGGGAGCAGAAAGACCGGAGAGAGCCTGAGTGACAGGACAGACGGCGAGCACCCTGCAGACAGAGTCCGGTTCCTCAAGGGGAAAGGCATATAACCGGCCGGACGCCGGATTGTATGTGCATATGGAATAGGCCGGCTCACGCCTCCTCCGAAGAGATCAATGGGCCGGCCCCGATTTTTTCAGGATGCAGGGGGCATCGTCTGAATGCAGAGTGTTCGGTATTGAAAGGAGAATATGATGAAAGTTGCCTTCACAACCTCGGGAGAAACCTTAGATGCGCCCATGGACAGACGATTCGGACGTGCGCCGAAGTTCCTGGTATATGACACCTCGGCAGGAAACTTCGAGATCGTCGACAACGTCCAGAACCTGAACGCACCACAGGGGGCAGGCATCCAGGCCGCGCAGGCCGTCTCCAGGTCCGGTGCATCGTCTCTGGTAACAGGCCATTGCGGGCCCAAGGCCTTCAAGGTCCTCCAGGCAGCAGGTGTGGCCATTTACACCACCGATGCCCCCACCGTTGCCGAGGCGCTCGATCGCTTCCGCGCCGGAAGCTTGAGCAGGGCACAGTCCGCTGACGTGGAGGGCCACTGGGTATGAGCCGGACGACCTGCCCGAAGATTCTCTATCTCCCCATAGGCGTGATCAGGAGCGGGCACACGGTGCCCGATCAGACCCCTGCCCAGAGCGTTTATGCAAAGGGCTGTTCGGGCAGGGCCGAGCTGCTGGCGGAGTACGAGGAAGGTCTTGAAGGACTCGACGGATTTTCACACCTCATCTTGATCTACCACTTTCACCGGGCACAAACCCCGCAGATGACCGTTACCCCCTTTCTCCACGAAAGCCCGCACGGCCTCTTCTCCACGCGGTTTCCGAGCAGACCCAATCCCATCGGGTTGAGCATCGTGGAATTGACCAGGCGTGACGGTACGATCCTCTTCCTCGATGGCGTGGACGTGCTGGACGGCACCCCTCTTTTGGACATAAAGCCCTATGTCCGGAGGTTCGACTGCTTTGTCGATACCAGAGACGGGTGGCAGGACGAGGTCGATGAAGAGACTGCGCAAAGGCGCGGACTGAGGAGATACCGGTCCGCACAGGGAACGATCCGGGGAAAGACCTCATGATCATTGCTGTAGCTTCCGGAAAAGGAGGGACCGGGAAGACAACGGTGTCCGTGAATCTTGCGCGCGTTGCCCGGCAGAGCGTTCAGCTCTTGGACTGCGATGTGGAGGAGCCCAATGCCCACCTTTTTCTCACAGGGGAGCTCAAGGCACGCGAGGAGGTGCGCGTGCCGGTGCCTGAAGCTGACGAAACCTTGTGCGACGGCTGCGGCGAGTGCAGCAGCTTCTGCCGGTACCGCTCGCTTGCAGTCATAGACAAGAGCGTGCTCACCTTCCCCGAGCTCTGTCACGGTTGCGGGGGCTGCATACGGGTCTGCCCGAAGGGCGCCCTGAGCGAAAAGGGACATCGCATCGGCGTGATCGAGACCTTCCAGACAGGCCACGTCTCCCTGGTGCACGGCTGCCTGGACGTGGGAGTGGCCATGGCCCCTCCGCTCATCCGCGCGGTCAAATCACGTATCCGCAAAGGATGCATCTCCATCCTCGACGCGCCGCCCGGCACCTCGTGCCCGGTGGTCACCACGATCAGGGATGCGGACGTGGTCGTCCTCGTCACTGAGCCGACCCCATTCGGCCTGCACGATCTCAAGCTCGCGGTGGACATGGTCGGTGAGCTCAAGATAACCTGCGGTGTGGTGATCAACCGGGTGGACGCGGGGGACGGGAGGGTCCATGCCTTCTGCCGCGACCGCGGCATCCCGATCCTTCTGGAGATCCCGGACGACCGGCAGATCGCGGAAAGCTACTCCCGCGGGATGCTCATCGTGGATGCCCTGCCCGAGTACCGCCCGAGATTCGAAGAGCTCCTGGCAAGGGTGACTGAGCTAAGCACAAACGAGAGGAAAGAGAGCCATGCCTACCTATGAATATGAGTGCACTTCCTGCGGCTACCGGTTCGAGAAGCGCCAGGCCATGAACGACCTGTCCCTAACGGACTGCCCGGAGTGCAAGGGGGATCTTCGCAGACTGATATCCGGAGGGACCGGCTTCCTGATGAAGGACGGCTGCACAGGCGCCCCAGAGGCGAGGAACGGTGGCTGCTCTCTCGAAGAGCACGGAAAGACCTGCTGTGGCCGCGACGAGCGCTGCGGCGCATCGCACTGCGGCAAATGAGAACGGACGTGAAGACCAAAGATTCCAGGCCGAGAGAGATTGTGGTGATCAGCGGCAAAGGCGGTACAGGCAAGACGAGCCTGGCGGCATCGCTGGCAGTGCTGGCAGGCAATGCCGTGATCGCCGACTGCGACGTGGACGCCGCTGACCTGCACCTCATACTCAAGCCAAGGGTGCTCAAACAGGACGAGTTCAGGAGCGGCAACCTCGCGGTGATCAGACACGACGACTGCACGGGCTGCGGGCTGTGCCGGGAACTCTGCCGGTTCGATGCAGTCAGGGTGTCCGGAGAGGAACCCGGGCAATCCACATACCGCATAGATCCGGTCGCATGCGAGGGCTGCGGGGTGTGCGTCAGGTTCTGTCCTGCTCATGCGATCGATTTCCCGGAGCAGACCTGCGGCTCGTGGATGGTCTCTCAGACACGCTGCGGCCCCATGGTCCATGCTCAGCTCGGCATCGCTGCCGAGAACTCCGGCAAGCTGGTCACGCTCGTCCGGCAGGAAGCCAGGCGCATCGCGACCGAATCGGGATATCCGCTCGTCATCGTAGACGGCCCTCCCGGCATCGGCTGCCCGGTGATCGCGTCCTTGAGCGGTGCATCGGTGATGCTCGCGGTGACCGAGCCCACGGTGTCCGGCGAGCACGACCTGGAGAGGGTCCTTGCCTTGGCGAGACACTTCGGGGTCCAAGCCTGCGTGTGCGTGAACAAGTGGGACCTGAACCCGGAGATGACGGAGCAGATAGAGCGCCATGCGAAAGAGTCCGGCGCGCTGACGCTGGGACGCATCCGCTACGACAAAAGCGTGACCCGAGCGCAGATCAGCGAGCTCTCCGTCGTTGAGATAGAGTCTCAGGCAGGCATGGATATCCGGGAAATATGGAAACAACTCAACCTTTAGGAGACAGATATGGAAAGCGATGATTTGAGTTTCTGGGAATCTCGAACCCTGGAGCATGCAGAAAACCCGAAGAACGTGGGGCAGCTCAAGGAATACACCGGTCATGCCCGCATTACCGGCCCGTGCGGCGATACCATGGAGTTCTGGGTGTTCGAAAGAGACGGGCATGTCGAGCATGCATCGTTCATCACTGACGGATGCGCCCATTCCGCAGCCTGTGGCAGCATGGCCACCTCCCTGGCGCAGGGCAGGAGCGCAAGCGATGCTGCCGCCCTCAGCCAGCAGGACATCCTCGACGCGCTCGTCGACCTGCCCGAGGAGTCCGAGCACTGTGCACTGCTGGCATCCGACACGCTGCGTGCGGCCCTGGAAGATTCCGCGAAAAGAAAGCAGCATCCCCGGAAAGCCGCCAAGGCGAAAACCTGCAGCTCATGCGGCGACTCAAGCTGCCAGGCCTCGAAGAGGCTCCCCGGAGAGAGCGACGAGGATTTCGAAGAGAGGAAAAAAATCTCCGAGCGCCTCTGCCGGATCAGGCACAAGGTCCTGGTGCTTTCCGGCAAGGGTGGCGTGGGGAAGAGCACGGTGGCTGTGAACCTGGCCGTCTCACTGATGCTTGCCGGCAAGCGGGTGGGCCTCATGGATATCGACATACACGGCCCGAGCGTGCCCACCATGCTGGGGCTCACGGGCGAGGAAGTCAGGGTGGGAAACGGAGAGATCCTGCCCATCGAGTTGGGAGGCCTCAAGGTCCTGTCCATCGGTTTCTTTTTGCCGAGCCAGGACGAGGCCGTGATCTGGAGAGGGCCCATGAAGATGGGTGCGATCAAACAGTTCATCCGCGACGCGGCCTGGGGAGACCTGGACTTCCTCATCGTGGATTCGCCCCCCGGTACAGGCGATGAGCCGCTCTCGGTCTGCCAGATCCTCGGCGACGTGGATGGGGCGGTGGTCATCACCACACCGCAGAAGGTCTCCGCGGTCGACGTGCGCAAGTCCATCTCCTTCTGCAGGCAGCTCGGCGTGCCCGTGCTCGGCGTCGTGGAGAACATGAGCGGATTCGCGTGCCCCAAGTGTGGAGAGGTCACTCCGATCTTCCGCTCCGGAGGTGGACGCAACCTGGCCGTCGACATGGCCGTCCCGTTCCTCGGCTCCATCCCCATCGACCCGGGGATCGCCCTGGCGTGCGACGAGGGCCGGGCATTCATACATCAGTACGGTGAAACGGCGACGGCCCGGATCATGCAGGACATCATCAGGCCCATCATGCAGCTCGACCGCATGGAAGCGCCCGACGCCGGCAATCCTGCGAACGAACGTACAGAACCGAAAGACAATACTGCCGTAAAGGAGAACTCGCCCATGAGGATAGCACTGCCTGTTGCAGAAGGAAAACTGTGCATGCACTTCGGACACTGTGAGCGCTTTGCCCTGGTCGATGTTGATGTCGATGCGAAGAGCATTACCAAGCGGGAAGACGTCGCTGCACCCCCCCACGAGCCCGGGCTGCTGCCCGGCTGGCTCGCAGAGAGGGGCGCATCGATGGTGATCGCGGGGGGCATGGGCCAGCGGGCCCAGGGTCTTTTCGCGGAAAAGGGCATCCGCGTCCTGACGGGCGCTCCCGGCCGGAATCCGGAGGAGATCGTGACCGAGTACCTCACAGGCTCTCTCGAACTGGGAGAGAATACCTGCGACCACTGATCCCGAAGATGCCTTTCTCATCGCATGGTCACCGCCAGGGATATACGATTCATTCAAAGCTGCTGCAGGCCTGTTCGCTCATTCTGGAAAACCGCTTCTTCTGCCTCTTCCCCTCCCGGGGGAAGAGGCTTTTTACGGTTCATTGAAAACATGATAAGCTGAAACCCGGGAAATAGCGGAGGTGAATCATGAATGGAGAAGTGAAGATAACTGTTCTGTCCGAAAACACTGCCGAACGGAACGACCTCGCCGCCGAGTATGGCCTCTCGATGTGGATCGAGGCGGACGGTACCAATATCCTGTTCGACACCGGCATGGCAGGTGCATTTGCGGCCAACGCGGAAAAGCTTGACATCGACCTGTCAAAGGCGGTGCACCTTGTCCTGAGCCATGGGCACTTCGATCATACAGGAGGAATACCCCTGGCACTCGACCATGCCCCCGAGGTCATCGTCCACCTTCATCCCGACGCGACGAACCCCAAGTATCTCTACGGAGGCGCTGGCAGCTCGATGCCCATCGGGATGCCGGGCCCATCGCTGGACGCGGTGAAAAACCGGACCTCCCGCTGCATGTTCCACACCGAGCCGACAAGGCTTACCGGGCGCATCCTCCTCACCGGGCCGGTGCCCCGCAGAACGGCCTTCGAAAAGATCCTTGAACCCTTCACCCTGGACGCCAACGGCACGTTCCCCGACTCATTGCCTGACGACCAGGCCCTGTGGATCGAGACGGAGGAAGGGCTGATCGTCGTGCTCGGGTGCGCCCACGCAGGTGCCGTGAACACCGTGGAATACATCAGGGAGCAGAGCGGCAGGAGCGATATCAGAGCGGTCATCGGCGGCATGCACCTCATGGGCGCAGACCAGAAGACGATTGAGCAGACAGCAGAGGCCATCGGATCCTGGAACGCGGCCCTCATCTCCCCCAACCATTGCACCGGAGAGGCGGCCTGCTCGTACTTCAGGGAAAGGTTCCCCGGCATCTATCGCACAAGTGCTGGCGGAACGCGATTCACCTTCCCGGCATAGCGGCACGTATGTGCGGCGCACGATCATCTCGCTGCAGGCCGCGCCTCGTGGGAAAAGGGGGAAAACTTCCACGCATTGACGCACGTCAATGTTCAAATGGATCTTTTGGAGTAATGTGGAAGAGAAAACGCACAAGGAGAGAACCATATCATGAGTATGAAGAGAATAGTCGTCATCGGCGGGTCTGCAGCAGGCCCCAAGGCAGCGGCCAAGGCAAGGCGCATGGACGAACAGGCCGAGGTGGTCATCATCCAGAAAGACCCGGACCTTTCCATGGCGTCCTGCGGGTACCCCTATTATGTCGGCGGCTTCTTCGACGATCGGAACATGCTCCTGAGCACACCCGCAGGGATTGTCCGCGACCCGAAGTTCTATCTCAACGCCAAGGCCATCGAGGCGAGGACCAGCACAGAGGTGACGGCCATTGACAGGACGACCCGGACGGTCAGCCTGAAAAGCATGGTCACCGGGGAGGAAAGCGTGCTGGAGTACGACAAGCTGATCGTCGCCACGGGCTCGACGCCGAAGATGCCGCCCGTTCCAGGCATCGAACTCAAGGGGATCACTACGCTACAGTCCATGGCCGATGCCGATTTTCTGCGGAAGATACGCGACGAGAAAAAGGTCCGGAATGCCGTGATCATCGGCGGCGGGCTCATCGGGATCGAGACCTGCGAGGCCCTGCAGTTGGCCGGGATCGAGATCACGGTCATAGAGATGCTGCCGCAGCTGCTCACCTTCCTTGACTGGGACCTGGCCAAGATCGTGGAAAACCATGTACGCAGCAAGTCCGCCAACGTGATCACCGACAACGGCATTGCGGCCTTCCTCGGGGAGAACGGCGTGCTCACCGGCGTGAAGCTGGCGAACGGCACAGAGCTCGAGTGCGAGCTCGCAGTCGTGGCCATTGGCGTTGCGCCGAACGTGAAGCTCGCGCGGGCGGCGGGGATAGAGATCGGTACCACCGGCGGCATCGCGGTGAATGAGTTCATGCAGACCTCCGACCCTGATATCTATGCAGCAGGCGACTGCGTTGAGACGACCCATCGCATCACGGGCAAGAAGGTGCTTGCGCCCTACGGCGACCTCGCCAATTTGCAGGGAAGAGTGGCCGGGGAGAATGCGGTGATGGGCAATACCGTTACCTTCCCGGGCACCATCCAGACAGGGATCTGCAAGGTGTTCGATTTCTCGGCCGGTTCCACGGGCCTTTCCGAATCAGCGGCCCGCAAGCTGGGATATGAAAATATCACAACGGTCATTAACGCGAGCCCAGACAAACCAGGGTTCATGAACGGAGAACTCCTCGTCACCAAGCTGGTGGCCGACAAAAAGACCGGGAAAATCCTCGGCGCTCAGTGCGTGGGTCCCGGCAACGTGAGCAGGCAGATCGCCCAGTGGGCCTTCGCCCTCCAGGGTGGGCTTACCGTCGAAGACGTGGTAAACTCCGACCTGCCCTATGCCCCACCCTTCTCTCTCGCCATCGACCATGGCATTGCATCTGCCCACCTCATGCAGAACAAGATGAAGGGCAGGCTCAAGGGCATCACGCCCCGCCAGGTCAAGGAAAAGCTGGACAGTGGAGAGAACCCGTTCATCCTCGATGTCCGGGGACCGGATGAGTACGAGCAGATAAGGCTCGGCATCGGTGAGACGCTCATCCCCCTGGGCGCCCTGCGCAAACGTCTGAGCGAGCTGCCCCAGGACAAGGACCGGGAGATCGTCACCTATTGCAAGATATCCTTACGGGGGTATGAAGCGGCCCTGGTCCTGGAGGCGAACGGCTGGAACAAGGTTACGGTCATGGAAGGCGGGATCGCCGCCTGGCCATACTCACGGGAAAAATAGCCTCCCTGTCCGGCACACAAGCTTTCCGGAAAAGCAGGTGTTCTTCCATCTCCTCTCCTTGACAGCGGAAGAGGAGATGGAAGATGGTTGTCACGGAGCGGCCGGACCCTCATAAACGCTGTCAGGAGGTCATATGCAGGATAAGGCGTTTCAGGACTATTATCCGGACCATCTAAGCCATTGCTACGGGTGTGGCAGGCTCAACCGGAAGGGGCTCAAGATCAGGAGTTTCTGGGACGGAGAGGAAACTGTGTGCACGTTCACCCCTCAAGAGCAGCACAGCGCGATACCCGGATTCGTCTACGGAGGGCTGCTTGCATCGCTGATCGACTGCCACAGCACAGGCTCCGCCGCCGCTTTTGCACATCGGGACGAGGGCAGGGAACTCGGCAGCGAGCCGGCCATACGCTTCCTCACCGCGTCTCTGCACGTCGACTACCTCAAGCCCACCCCACTCGGCGTGCCTTTGACCTTGCGCTCGCACGTAAAGGAGGTCAAGGGGCGCAAGGTGGTCGTCGTGACCGAGCTTTCGGCTCAGGGGCAAGTATGCGTAAAGGGCGAAGTGGTGGCCGTAAGGGTCCCTGAATATCTCCATGAACAGGCAAAAGCGTAATTTTGACAGCGAAGCCCAGGCCTGGGATAAACCCGGCCGGATAAATCTTGCGAACGATATCGCAACGGCCCTCATGGAAGAGGTCAGGGTCGATCCGAGCACGGCGGTGCTCGATTTCGGCTGCGGAACAGGTCTTCTGAGCCTCCGTCTGCAGCCGTTTGTCCGCTGCATCACCTGCGTCGACAGCTCTTCAGGGATGCTCGAAGTCCTCAGGGGCAAGGTCGAGGGCAAAGGCCTTACGAACATCGTGATAAAGCATGTGGACCTCGATGCAGGCGATACGCTCGAAGGTCGCTTCGACCTCGTCACCAGCAGCATGACCCTCCATCATATCGCCGAAATCGGGCCTCTTCTGAAGATGTTTTATCTTATCACCAACCCGGGCGGGCACCTTTGCATCGCCGATCTCGACCCCGACGGCGGGAGATTCCACGCAAGCAGTGAAGGCGTCTTCCACAACGGGATAGACCGCGATGCATTGCACCGCATGTTCGTGGACGCAGGGTATGGCTACATAAAGGCGAGTACGGCGGCAGAGATGGCAAAGGTTGGCCCTGATGGAGAAACGAGGCGTTTTACCATCTTCCTCATGTCAGGGAGGAAACAATAGAATTCGACACCCGCCGGCTCCGTGCTCTTCACCAGGGAAGGCACCTGCAGGCCCATGGCGGACCTGAAGAGCCTGGCCAGGGATGCTGCAGGCGGGGACCCCGGCAAAGAGGTCATCCTGTACCGCGACACCGGGAAGGTGGCCACCTCGTGGTGGCTCCTCATGGCTCAATCCTTTGGCCACATTGACATCAAGGTGTACGACGGCTCGAGCCAGGACTGGGCAAAGGACGCGAGCCTGCCCCATGGAACCGTAAAAGCAAATTCCCGGACCGGGGTGCCGGGACCCTATACCGCACGTCCCGGCCCGGTCCGCACCGAAATACCGGCTGAGAGCGGGCGGGCTCATGAGCCCGCCCGCTCTCTTCTTCATCTCTCCGGGAATGAAACCCTACTGCCTGCCGCCGCTGCCGTTTCCAGAGCCGGCTTTGCCGCCGTTGCCCGATCCGCCCTGCCCCCCGGCCCCGGACCCGCTTCCTGCCCCAGCGCCGCTTCCGTTTCCTGCCCCGGCGCCAGCCGAGATGCCGGACGACTGTCCGCTTTCGCCTCTCCCGACAGAGCCGAGCTCACCGGAAGACATGCCGCCCCTGATGCGGGAGGCATACTCCCTGGCCAGCCGGGCGGCATTCCCGTACCGGGCATTCTTCATGAACGAAGACCTGAGCATCTCCATGTCCTTTGCCTCGTATTGCTTTTCCAGGGCGGTGCACACGGCTTCCGAGGCCACATCGGAGGGCACCCGGTACCGCACCATCTCGCGGGCTGCCATGAAGCTTTCCCTGGCCAGGGCGTTCGTCCGGTCCTTCGTCCTGTCCCGGTCCCTGGTCTGGAGCCGGTCGCAAATCCTGTCGGCATCCCGGGCCGTCAGCCCGGCGGCCATGCCCTCGGCGATGGCGTTTCCGGTCTGCGCTTTCTCCACGGCGCTTTCCGTAACCTTCCGGGCGGTCCGGTAGGCAAGGGAATAGCGGGCCCTCGTTCTCTCCATGGCGTTCACCACGTCCTGCTCCCGGGCATTCTTGGCCAGGCCTTCGTAGGCCTTGCGCATCACCGGTCCGGCAGGCAGGCCCTCCGCGAGAGCCCCCATCACGATTTCCTGGGAGCGGATGATGTTCTCGACCTGGAACCTGTTCTGCTCCATGGTCTTCGTCATCTTCATGGCGTCCCCGCTCTCCACACCGGCCTGGATCATGGCGCGGGTGTGCTCCCTGAGCACCCCGGGCGCACCGGTGAGCTCGTTGTCCACCTCGTCGCCGAACAGGGGCGATGCGCAGAGGAGAAACAGTAAAACGGCCGTGCATGTCTTTTTCATGTCCTTCAAGCCTCCCTTGATCATGTGCTGCCGATAAAACGCACGACATGGCGAAAGGTTACATTCCGGGGACATAGACGCAGGATTCCGACCCGAACTCGTCATACTCGTGGCAGTCGCACTCGGGGATGAACACCCGCCCGTCCACCTTGTAGAAATAGCTGAACTCTCTGTTGCCCGGAACGCGCACGACCCACAGGCCCCTGCCTGCCCTCGAGGCGGGATGGGGCTCGTAGCCGTCCAGCGAAGAGGCGAACACCACCGACGATGCCCCGGGGGCCTTCAGATAAAGCTCGAGGCTGCTGCCCCCAAGGCGGTGATAGTGGTGCGCGCACCCGGTGAAGAGAGCTGCCGAAACCAGGGCCATGAAAAGCATCTTCATGCATCGATCCCGGGGTAGAGGATGGAGTTCTCTCCGCCGAAGTCGTCCATCTCGCCGGCCGGGATGGTGGGGTCGGCAACCCTGTGCGAGCCGTCGAGGATGTAGGTGAAGCTGTGCTCTCCGGGCGGGAGGGGAAGCGTCACCTCCCAATACCCCCCCGTGCCCCGCTTCTCCAGGGCGACCTTTCTCCAGCCGGTGAAGCTCCCGGTGATCTCGACCTGCCTGGCGTCCGGCACGCAGATGACGAAGCGGTGAAACGAGGCGCTGCCCGGCTGCGCCTGCTGCCCGTGCTGCCAGAAAAACATCGAGGACAGGACGATCACCGCCGTGGCGACCGCCACCGCCGCAGTGCGCAGAACCCGGGGGGCGAAGAAACGGGACGGGTTCGCGGGGACCGGCTGGACGAACGGCTTCGGGTCCGCCTGCCCGGTGCGCAGGAGCTGCTCCTGGCGCAGGAGGGACACGGTGTCTTCCTTGAAACCGGCGCTTCCATGAACCTTTTCGACGAAGTCGATCTTTTCTTCAAGATCGAGCTCGTCGTCGATGAACATGCTGATGAGAAAATCGTGCTCATTCATGGTTTCCACCCTCCAGGTACTCCTTCAGTTTGAGGCGGGCCCGGTGCACCTTCACCTTGACGTTCCCCGCGCTCATGGACATGATGCCGGCGATCTCGCCGTACGAGAGACCGCCGCCTGCCACCATGGACAGGATGTCCCTCTCCTCGTCGCTCAAGGTCTGCAGGCCCCTGAGCACGTTCAGAAACCCGTCTTTCACGATGGCCGCATGCTCCTGGTCCGCCGCCGGGTCGGGATGATCGTCGTCGAGCCCGGCATACCTGCCGTTCCTGCGGACGTGGTCGATGAACGCGTTCCGCGCGACGGTGAACAGCAGCGAAGGGGACACCTCCCGGCCCTCATAGCGCTCCATGCACCGGGTCACACTTTCCTGCAGGATGTCGTGCGCCGTGTCCTGATTCCCGGTCAGCCGCAGGAGATATGCGAACAGCCTTCCCCCGTGCTCCTCGACTATGTGAGCGATAGTGTGCATTGCCTTATCTTAACGGATGAAGCGCGGAAAAGTTACAGAAAAGGGCTTCAGCGCCGTTCCGCGGACATGCCCTCTTTGCCTGAGGCCTTTGGGGCCTTTTTCTTGCCGTCCTCGACCGGACAGCCCGGGCTCATTCAGGTCCTGACCCCGAATCTGGGCAGGAGCCAGGCTTGGACGAAATACCAGACGCCAATCATCGCGAGAAAGAACAGCAGGTCGTTCATGAGCTTTCCTCCATGTCTCGCCCCTTTCCGTGGTTTCCCCGGAAGAGGCTCTCATCCCTTTAGAGAAGGATCATGCCCCGGCGATTCTTTTCTGTCATTGACCTGGGTCAACGGGGGAACAGGTAAGGCAGCAGGGGCTAGAGGGAGAGTCTGAACACGTCCCCGCGGGCCCCGCCCTGCAGAGGTCCCGGAAGCGCTCCCGGTACAGGCCGCAGGCGACCGGAAGTCGGACGGCATTCAGGAGCTGTCCCCTTGACTTGCCCCTCCGCCTGTGGCACGTATCAGGTAAATCGTGATATCGGGTGGCCCATGTCAGAGCTCGCGAGATTCGGGGTTTCACTGGAAAACCGGCTGCTGGAGAAGTACGACCGGCTCATCAGGAAGAAGGGCTACGCGACACGCTCCGAGGCGCTCAGGGACCTCATCCGCTCGGAGCTCGTGAAGAAGGAGTGGGAGGAGAACCAGGAAGTGGCGGGCGCGGTCACCTTCGTCTACGACCACCACCACCGGGGCCTCGCCGGGCGCCTCACGGACATCCAGCACGACTGGCAGTCCCTCATCATCTCAACCCAGCACATCCACCTCGACCACCACAACTGCCTGGAGATCGTGGCCGTCAAAGGCCGGGCCCACGAGGTGGAGAAGCTCGCCCACGCCCTGCGCTCGGTGAAGGGCGTCCGTCACGGCACCCTGAGCATGACCAGCACGGGCAAGGCCATAGACTGACCCCGGGGAAAGCCCGTGCGGGAAAGCCCTTGGGTGTCACGATCTGTTTTTTCATTATTTTATCATGTTACTTTTTCATCTTTTGTGCTACGGTTGCCCTGTTCCGGCCTGACCGGCCTCAAGGAGAACGGCACGGGACGCTTTTAAATGCAATCATTGAGGAGAGGGTACACTCATGCACATGGCAGACGCGCTGATCTCCCCCGCCGTGGGCGGGGCAATGTGGGCGGTTTCCGCCGCCACGGTGGCCTGGTGTTCGAAAAAGGTGAAAGAGGACCTCGACGAGCGCAAGGTACCCCTCATGGGCGTGCTCGGGGCATTCGTGTTCGCCGCCATGATGATCAACTTCACCATCCCGGGCACGGGCTCCAGCGGCCACCTGGGCGGGGGGCTGCTCCTGGCGGTGCTCCTGGGGCCGCACGCGGCCTTCCTCGTGATCGCCTCCATCCTCGTGGTCCAGGCCCTTTTCTTCGCCGACGGAGGCCTCCTCGCCCTGGGCTGCAACATCTTCAACCTGGGCTTCTTCCCGGCATTCTTCGCCTACCCCCTGATCTACAAACCCATCGCGGGGAAAAAAGCGACCGCCACAAGGCTCACCCTGGGGGCGGTCCTCGCCGCAGTGGCCGGGCTCCAGCTGGGCGCCTTCTCCGTGGTCCTGGAGACCACCCTCTCGGGGATCACGGCCCTGCCCTTCACCACCTTCGTCCTGCTCATGCAGCCCATTCACCTGGCCATCGGGCTCGTGGAGGGCGTGGTCACCGCCTCGGTCGTCTCCTTCGTCTGGAAGGCCAACCCCCAGATCCTCGAGGGGCGGTTCGCCGGGGCCTCTCCCGGGTCGGTTCAGTTGAAGCACGTCGCCCTGGCCCTGCTCCTGGCCGCCCTGCTCACCGGAGGGTTCGTCTCCTGGTTCGCCTCGTCCAATCCCGACGGCCTCGAGTGGGCGACCGAACGCACCGCGGGCACAAGCGAGCTGGCGGGCACCGATGCCCTCCACTCCCTCATGGCCCAGATCCAGGAGAAGACGGCCTTCCTCCCCGACTACTCCTTCGCTTCGCCCGCCCCCGGAGCTTCCGGTGAAAGCGGCCGCCTCGGCACCACCGTGTCCGGCATCGCGGGCGGGCTCATCACCCTGGCGCTCGCCTTCCTCACGGGCCTCGTCCTCAAGAAGCGCCTCCCCGGCAGGGGCTGAGACTTCAGGGAGGCGCAGGATCCATGGCAGGCATCGCGGGTGCGTTCACCAACCTCGACGTTCTCGACCTCCTCTCCACCGGGGACACCGCGGCCCACCGGCTCGACCCCCGGGCCAAGCTCGTCACCGTGCTCCTGTTCATCGTCTCCGTGGTGTCCTTCGACCGGTACGAGATCTCCGGGCTGCTCCCCTACTTCTTCTTCCCCGCGGTCATGATCCCCCTGGCGGGCATCCCCCCCCGGTACCTCCTGGGGAAGTGCCTCGCGCTCCTGCCATTGGCGTTGCTCATCGGGGCCTTCAACCCCCTCTTCGACCGGCAGCCCCTGGTCTTCCTGGGACCCGTGGCCCTGTCCGGGGGCATGGTCTCGTTCCTCTCCATCCTCATCCGCTTCAGCCTCACCGTGCTGGCCGCTTTCATCCTCGTCGCCGTGACCGGGTTCACCGGCGTGTGCCTGGCCCTGGAGCGCTTCCGCGTGCCCCGGGTGTTCTGCGTGCAGCTCATGCTGCTCTACCGCTACATCTTCGTGCTCTCGGGCGAGGCGTCCCGGATGGCCCGGGCGCGGGAGATGCGCTCGCGGGGGCCAAAGGGAACGGGCATCCGCGTGTTCGGGTCCCTCGTGGGGCACCTCCTCCTGCGGACCTGGGACCGGGCGCAGCGGGTGCACATGGCCATGCTCAGCCGGGGGTTCACGGGCGAGTTCCACATCCGCAGGCCGCTCAAGTTCACGGCGCAAGACGCGGCCTTCACGTTCGGCTGGTGCTCGCTCTTTCTCCTCTTCCGGCTCGTCGACCTTCCCCGCCTGGCCGGGAGCCTGCTCACCGGGGTGCTCCCGTGAGCCACCACATCGTTGAGGTGCAGGGCCTCGAGCACGTCTACCCGGACGGGACCACCGGCATCCAAGGCATATCGCTCAAGGTCGTGCACGGGGAGTCCGTGGCGATCATCGGGCCCAACGGCGCCGGCAAGTCGACGCTCCTGCTCCACCTGAACGGCTACCTCGCCCCCACCTCCGGCTCAGTGCGCATCGGCGAAGTGCCCCTGACGAGGGAGACGCTCCCGGAGATCCGGAGGACCGTGGGCGTGATCTTCCAGGACCCGGACGACCAGCTCTTCATGCCCACGGTGTACGACGACGTGGCCTTCGGGCCGGCCAACCTGGGCCTGCCCCGCGACGAGATCGACCGCCGGGTGAACGAGGCGCTGTCCCTCATGGGGATCGCATCCCTGAAGGACAAGCCCCCCTACCGGCTCTCGGCAGGGGAGAAGCGCCGCGCCGCCATCGCCGCGGTGCTCTCGAACCTCCCGGACATCCTCGTGATGGACGAGCCCACCACCGGCCTCGACCCCTTCGGCCGCAGGCAGCTCATGGGGATCCTGCGCGGGTTCACCCACACGAAGATCATCGCCACCCACGACCTGGACCTGGTGGCCGACCTCTGCGAGAGGACCATCGTGCTCCATGGCGGCAGCGTCGCCGCGGACGGCCCCACCTTCGAGATCTTCCGCAACGGGGCGCTCCTTGAGGAGTGCCACCTGGAGAAGCCCTTCTCCATGCAGGGCTGCCCGGTGTGCTCGCCCCGTTCAGGCGCCGGGGGCCAGCGCGTGTGAGGAGACAGCTTCCCTTAAAGAAGCCACCGAGAGGAGAGAACGTATGAGCAGTCCCCTGAAGCCCGGCATGCGCGTCATCGACCTGACCCACACCATCGCCCCGGGCATGCCCTTCTACCCCGGCACCGAGCCGCCGGTCTTTTCCCGGCCGTGCACGCTGGAGACTCACGGGTTCGTGGAGCAGAAGATCACGCTCTACTCCCACACGGGCACGCACATGGACGCACCCGCCCACATCCTCGCCGGCGCGCCCCTGCTCGACCGCATGGACGTGGGCTCTTTCGTGGGCAGCGCGGCCGTCCTCGACCTCCGGGGGCTGAAGAAGGCGATCATCGGCCTCGAAGACGTCAAGGCGCACGAGGACGCCGTCAGGGGCAGGGATTTCGCGATCCTGTTCACGGGCTGGGGCAGCAGGTGGGGCACCGACGCCTACTACGCCGGCTACCCGTCCCTCGGACCGGAGGCGGCGGCCTGGCTTGCCGGGTTCAATCTCAAGGGCGTGGGCCTGGACACGATCTCCATCGACCCGCCGGAGGCCACGGACTTCCCGGTCCACCGGATCTTCCTGGAAAAGGGAGCCGTGATCATAGAAAACCTGGCCAATCTCGAGGAAGCCCCTCGTGAAGCCTTCCTCTTCTGCTGCCTGCCGCTCAAGCTGGGCGAGGCTGACGGCGCCCCGGTGCGGGCCGTGGCCCTGGCCGGGAGCTAGGGTTATGTCCGTGCGGACCGTGGCCCTGTCGGGCGTCCAGAGTTATACCTTTGCAGGTCGCGGCCTTGGCCGGAGTCTCGTGTTATGTCCCGTCGAGTTCCGGACAGCTTCTGTTTGCCCTGTCGAAGGAGCCGGCGGTGCGCCCCGTGAAGGTAAACGCTGCAGGAATGAAACCTACCTGATGATCCTCAGGGACAGGGGGTAGCGGTAGGGGATGTTGTTGCTCGCCCTGACGGCGGCGACGAGGACGAGGACGAGGTCCGCGGCCACGATGACGCCCGCCACGGGGTAGAACACGATGCCGACGAGGACCGGGGTGAGGCTGATGGCCAGGCCCAGGGCGACGAGGGCGTAGATTGTCATGGAGATCTGGAAGTTGATGGACTCGCGCCCCTGGCCATCCACCAGGGGGAACTCGTTCTTCTTGAAAAGCCACACGACAAATGGCCCCAGGACGTTGCCGAAGGGAATGCCCAGCAGGGCGATGAGCGAAGAAAGGTGGCAGAGCATGGTCCAGGTCCTCTGCCTGTTCTCATACGTGGCTTCCATGGCACCTCCTATCCGAGACCCCCGGGGCTTTCTTCTGCAGGTAAGCGGCCCGGAAAGGCGGCAATCCCTCAGATGGCCCTTCCTTTCCGGGATTCCCTGTCTTTCTTATAGTGCTTTTCGGGGGAAATGTAAAACCGGCCGGGTTTCTCCCGGACATGGGAAGAGACACGCCATCGGCGGGGGAGCGCAGGGTTCTCCCGGGAGCGGGGAGGGGCATCGCGGAACTGGCCCTTTTCCCGGGGATATGCCATAAAGGGGAAAAGGCCGGGGGCGTTTCCTTCCCCGGTGAACCCGTTCGAACGAAGACAGGGGGAGGCACGCGACATGAAGAAGAGACAGAAGAAGGTCCTCGTGCTGCTGGGGAGCCCGAGGAAAAAGGGGAACACCGCCCTGCTCGCGCAGCAGGTGGCCGAGGGCGCCCGGTCCTGCGGCGCGAGCGTGGAGACGGTCTTTCTCCACGAGCTCGAGATAAAGACCTGCAAATCCTGCTACGCCTGCCAGGTGCCCGGCAGCACTGGCTGCGCCATCGACGACGGGATGCAGAAGCTCTTCCCGCTCATGCTCGAGGCCGACGCCTGGGTGCTGGCAAGCCCGGTGTACTGGTTCACCATGTCCGCCCAGCTCAAGCTCTGGATGGACCGCTGCTTCGCCCTGCCGGCCTACGCGAAGGACCCGTTCAAGGGGAAGAAGATTGCGGTGGCCATGGCCTACGGCGGGGAAGACCCCTTCGACTCGGGGTGCGTGAACGCCCTGCGCACCTTCCAGGACGCCTACGGCTACGCGGGGGCGAAGATCGAGGGCTTCGTGTACGGCAGCGCCATGAAGGCGGGCGAGATCAGGAAGAACAAGGCCCTCATGGAAGCGGCCGTGGAGCTGGGGAAGAAGCTCGCCGGGGATTGAGCGCCGCAAGGTGTTTCCGGGGGAAGACCCCTGCGACCCGGAGGGCGCACGCCTTATAAGAGTCCGTCGCTTGGGCTGCCGAGCATGTTCAGCCGCTGTATTCCCTCGTGCCCCTGCATCTGGGAAAGGCCGCGCAGCCCCAGAACTTCCTTCCCTCGTTCGGCCCTTTGCCTGCCGTTCTCAGCACCATGGCGCTGCCGCACAGGGGGCATTCGTGGCTGACGGCAGGCTCAATCTCCCGCGGGGGCTCCGGCTTGAGCGCGCTCTTCACTTCGGAGATCATCCTGACCAGGCCGGGACCGTCGATCAGCTCGAGCTGTTTTCCCGAGGCAAACTCACGGGCTTCCCGGGTAAACGTGCCCGACGAAATGACAATGCCGCTGGTCGCCCCTTGTGCGGCGACCACCCCATAGAGCTCCCTGACGACCCTGACCCCGACCTGTTCCACCCTCCAGTGCTTGCACTGGACGAGAACCGTCTGCCCGTCCTTCCGTATTTCGAGGTCAACCCCGCCGTCGGCCCCACCGCCGCCGGTCTCCGTCACCCGAAATCCCTTCCGCCTGTATGCCTCGCCGACCAGTTCCTCGAACTCCCGCCAGCCGATAAGGCGGATGCTCCTGATGTCCGTCTGCCGGTCGAACAGTGCGCCTTTGCGCCAGGCATCCCATGCAGCCAGGGCTGCGCAGACCAGAAACGCAAAAGCAAAGACAGGGGCGAGGGACGGCAGCGCACCGAGAAAACCCTGTAAGAGCGGGTTGGTGATCTCAAAGACTGGAGGCAGAAATCTCAACCCAAGGTAGGAAACGATGGCCAGGATAACGCCGACCCACCAGGGAGCGGCTATCACATCTTCAAAGAACGATCTTCCTCGTCGTGACATGGCACCTCCTTATTTGAATTCATACTCGGCAAGGGTCGTCGGCGGCTGAAGCGTAAGCAGGATCTTCCCGTTGCCCCCCATCACCTCGCCAGGGAAAGTTGTCTGCCTTGCCCTCCCGATAAGCCCCGGCGTCGCAGTTGTTGCCTCCCTGGCGGCGTGCCCCGCCTCCGGCAGCAGGCCCGCTCACTTCCCCCCGATGAGCTCCAGGATGGCCAGAGCAGCTTCCCTGGCCTTCAGGCCCACCTCGAGGACCGGGCCCACGCACATGGGGCACCCGTGCTCGCAGGGGCACGACGAGATGAGGCTCTTCGAGAGGTCAAGGAGGGTGTGGTGCTGCTCGAAGAGGAGCTCCGAGAAGCCCACGCCGCCCGGGTAGGCGTCGAAGATGAAGACCGTGGGGTCGTAGGCGTCCACCATGACGGCCTCCGAGCCCGCGATCTCGCCCGGCGCCGTGGTGATGACCCGGCGGTCGCGGCCGTGGCGCACGTACCACTGCCCGCTCTTGTCGCCGATGCAGTGGTCGATGTCGCGGATGTCCGCCATGAGCAGGATGGCCGAGAGGTGGTGCAGGCTGTAGGAAAGCCCCAGCAGGCCGTCGATGAGCTCCTCCCTGGTGAAGGGAAGTGTCAGCAGCCTGTCCCAGGGCACGGTGAACCAGTAGCTCGTGGTGTGCATCTGCCTTTCGGGCAGGTTCACGTCGCCGTAGCCAACGTTCTCCGAAGTATAGAACTTGATCTTCTTGTACCCCACCACCTTGCGCACCACCTGCACCTCGCCGTGCTCCGCCATGATGCCGCCGGACTTCTTCACGTCGAACTCGTCCAGGACCCGGACATTGGTGTAGGTCATGGCGTCGGTGTAGTGGTCGGAGTCGACCTTGCGCACGTAGGCCCTGTTCCTCTCGAGGTCGAGCTTGTCCACGTGGTACTGCTGGGACTCCACCATGTAGATGGCGCCGTCGTGCACGGTGGTGAAGGCGCTGTCCCAGTCCACCTCGGCGATGATCCGGTGGGAGCCCGCGTCGGTGGTGTCCACCACCACCACGTTCTCCGGGTTCACGGTGCGCAGGGACACCTCGTCGGCCGGGTAGCTCTCGGCGGCCCAGTGCCAGCGGTCCTCCACCCGGTGGAGCACGCCCTTCTCCTCGAGGTAGCCCAGGAACTCCATCAGGTCCTCGGAGCCGAACTTCTCGCCCTTCTCGAAGGGCAGCTCGAAGGCCGCGCTCTTGATGTGGTGGAGCAGGATGAGGAGGTTGTCCGGGTTCACCCGGCAGTGCTCCGGCGAGCGGGAGAAGAAGTAGTCCGTGTTCTCCACGATGAACTGGTCCATGGGCAGGCTCCTAGCCACGAGCACGGCCAGGCTCTCGCCGCTCCTCCTGCCCGCGCGGCCCGCCTGCTGCCAGGTGCTCGCGATGGAGCCCGGGTAGCCCGCCATGATGCAGGCCTCCAGCGCGCCGATGTCGATGCCCAGCTCGAGGGCGTTGGTGCTCACCACGCCCATGACCTCCCGGTCCCTGAGGCCCTTCTCGATGGACCGCCTGAGCCCCGGGAGATAGCCCCCCCGGTAGCCCGTGACGAAGTGGTCGTCCACGGGCCTGCTGCCCCTGAACATGTCCTTGAGGTACTTCGTCACCACCTCCACGTTGAGCCTGCTCGTGGTGAACACGATGGTCTGGATGCCGTTTCTGATGAGGTCGCCCGCCATGTCCCTCACCGGGGTGAGCGCGGACTGGCGGATGCCCAGCTCCCGGTTCACGATGGGCGGGTTGTAGAGGATGAAGGTCTTCGCGGCCGTGGGCGCCCCGCTTTTCTCGATGAGGGTGACCTCCCGCTCGAGGAGCCTCTCCGCGTGCTCCTTGGGGTTGGCCACCGTGGCGGAGCAGCAGATGAACACCGGGCTCGAGCCGTAGAAGGAGCAGATGCGCTTCAGGCGCCGGATCACGTTCGTGAGGTGCGAGCCGAAGACCCCCCGGTACACGTGCAGCTCGTCGATGACCACGTAGGCCAGGTTCGAGAAGAGCTTCTGCCACTTCGTGTGGTGGGGCAGGATGCCCGCGTGGAGCATGTCCGGGTTGGTGATGACCACGTGGCCCTGCTTGCGGATTGCCTGCCGGGCGTCGTCCGGGGTGTCGCCGTCGTAGGTGAAGGTCTTGATGTCGGCCTCGAGGTCCGTGATGAGGGAGTGCACCTCGTGCATCTGGTCCTGGGCCAGGGCCTTCGTGGGAAACAGGTAGAGGGCGCGCTTCTCGCGGTCCTCGAGGACCTTCTGGAGCACGGGCAGGTTGTAGCACAGGGTCTTGCCGCTCGCGGTGGGGGTCACGAGCACCACGTCACCGCCCCTGCGGACGAGGTCGACCGCCTCGGCCTGGTGGCTGTAGAGGCTCGTCACGCCCCGCCTGCCCAGGACGGCGCGGATGCGGGGGTCGACCCACCCGGGATAGGGTGAGTACACCGCTTCCCGGGCCTCGATGCGCTTCATGGCCGTGACGTTTTCCCGGAACCGGCGATTGTTCCCCGCGCGGCTGATCCATTCTGAGAGCGTGAGCTGGGCCATATGCTTCAAGCTGCCTTTCGGTCATGCCGGGACGGTGGCTGCGAAACAGGGAAAAAGGGAACAGGCCCGGCCATGCACGGGACAACTATAGAAACGCCGCCCCGGGGTGTCAACGGGGAAAACCGGCTCATGGGCGGGGGCGCGCGGCCTGAAGGGCTCCCCGAAGCGGCCCCAATGCCCAGACCCGCACGATGGACGCAGGCGCGCCCGGTGAAGGGTGAATCTTCTCATCGGCCGGGAGTCTGCCGGAGAAGCCTTCCGACAATTTTACCCGCCTGCCCCGCCTCATGCAGCCGATCCGGCGTGAACACCCGGTTCAGATTGTCCTTATCATGTCCCCCTCCTTTGCCGTTGAAGGGAATGACGCGCGATCCTCGGCCTGATAAACGGAGCGGAAAAACATGAAGGAAAAAATATGAGGCGGTACGGACGGTCTTTCCCGATGATCAGATCCCTGCTGACTCTCCTGGCCGGCTGCTGGGTTGTCCTCTCCCCCTGCTGCGCCCGCGCCGACGCCATAGAGAAGGTCAATGCCGACGGCGTTGCCCTGACGTTCGATGCGTGTGAAACCCGAACGGCATCCCGCTTCGACGAGAAGATCCTTTCTTACCTCATAGAACAGAAGATACCGTTCACCGTTTTCATGACGGGCAGGTTTGCGAACAGGAACAGGAAACGCCTGCAGGAGATCTCGCGGCTCCCGTTCGTGGAGATCGAGAACCACTCCTTCAATCACCGCCAGCACATGGAACGCCTGACGGCCGACGAGATCAGAAAGGAGGCGCAGGACCTCGACGAGCTGATGATGGAGATGATCGGCAGGAAAACGAAGTTTTTTCGATTCCCGGCCGGGAACTATGACAGGAAAACCCTTCGCGCCATAGAGGACCTGCATTACAAGGTTGTTTCCTGGACATACCCGAGCGGGGATCCCGATAAAAGCGTCACCCCGTCCAGGCTCACGGACTGGACCCTCTCGAAAACACGAACCGGGGACATCCTCATATTCCACATAAACGGGAGGGGCTACGGCACGGGTGAGGCATTGCCCTCCATAATACGGAACCTGCAGGGAAAGGGGTTGAAGTTCATCAAGCTCGAGGATGGAAACATCTGATGCCCACCCGCCGGCCGTGGCTCCCGGAAGCCCGGGGGCGCTGAAGACATCCCTGCTCTCCTCAGTTCCCCGATATCCATGGCGCCCGGAAGCCCGGGGGCGCGGCATCCCCCCCGGTCATTGAAGATTCCATGCCGTGTCGAAGCCGTCCCTGACCGCCTGCGCGATGCGGCCGGCCCTGCGGGCGTCACCGATGGTATACAGCCTCGGGAAGCCGGGCTTAAGCTCCCGTGCCAGGGAGTCGTCGCTCTCCACCCCCACGGCCAGCACGACAAAGTCTGCCGGGTGTTCGCTGCGCAGCCTGCTTCTGACCTGCTCCACCACGATGGAGCAGGGATTGACCTTCACCAGCCTGCTGCCGGTCATGACGGCGACGCCAAAGGGTTCGAGACGGCCCGCCACGTCGTCCACGCACTGCTGCAGGGCGTTCTGGCCGACTTTCTCCAGCATCTCCACCAGGAGTATCCTGTTGCCGTCGCGGGCCAGCTTTTCGGCGGTCTCCAGCCCGGTGAGGCCCGCCCCGATGACCGCCACGCGCTTTCCGCCCACCTCGACGCTGCCGCCTAAAACCTCGGTGCAGGTGGCGACGTGCGGGAGGTGTGCGCCCTCGATGGGCGGGCGCACGGCAGTGCCGCCGGTGGCCACGATGACCGCATAGGGGTTCAGGGCCTGGACAGCTTCCCGGGTTGCCCTGCTGTTCACGCGGATTTCCGCCCCGCTCTTTTCCGCAGCGTGGAGAAGATCGGCTATGCACCAGCGGATCTTTTCTTTCCCGGGGAGCTTGTCGGCCAGCAGCAGCTGGCCGCCCGGCTGTGCGTTCCGCTCCAGGACTATGGGCCTGAACCCGCGCAGCCCCAGGACCTCCGCCGCCGCGAGACCCGCCGGCCCGGCACCGACGATTACCACGGTGCGGCCCCCGCCGTTCTTCAGGGGGGCTGCGGTTTCCCGCTCGCGCCCCAGGCGGGGATTGACGGCGCACTCCAGCGGCTTGCCCAGGGGGGCGTTGGCGAGCAGGCTTTCGAAGCACCACAGGCAGTTGATGCAGCGCCTGACGCCGTCCTCGTTTCCCCGGCCGACCTTGGATGCCCAGGCAGGGTCTGCCAGGCAGGGGCGGCCCAGGCAGACAAAGTCCTGGATGCCCCCGGCCAGCTGGGACTCGGCCTGATCTGCGCTGCGGATGAGGTTGGCGGCCAGGACCGGGATGCCCACGGCTTCCTTCACGGCTCGGGCCAGGTTCGCGCGCCAGCCTGGCTCGAAGGAGACCGGCTCCAGCCAGTAGTTCATGGTCTCGTAGCCCGCCGAAGAAACGTCGATGGCGTCGATGCCCGCCTGCTCGAGCCGCCTGGCCATCTCCACCCCTTCCTCCAGCTCGATGCCGCGCCCCGCCTGCCCGATGCAGCGATAGTACTCGTCGACGGTCAGCCGCACCATGAGGGGAAAGTCCGGGCCGCACCGGGCGCGGATGCCGCGGATGATCTCCAGGAGAAAGCGCAGGCGGTTGTCCAGCGAGCCGCCGTACTCGTCCGTCCTCCGGTTGGTGTGCGGGCTCAGGAACTGCTGGATGAGGTAGCCGTGGGCGGCGTGCAGCTCAACCCCGTCGGCGCCGGAAAGCTGCACGCGCCTGGCGGCCCTGATGAAATCATCCACCAGCCGCCTGATCTCGAAGCGCATGAGAGGGCGCGTGCGCTGGTTGTCCTGCGTGCACACCACCGCCGAGGGCCCGACCACCGGCAGCGCCCAGCCGTGGTCGGCCAGCTTCTTGGCCCAGGGGGCGACCTTCACGAAAAGCTTCCAGTAGCCCGGCCACAGCCGTCCCGCCATCCCGCTTACGGCCCAGGTCCCTATCATGACCCCGTGGTTCTGCCGGCCGGGGTGATGCAGCTGGCAGAAGATTTTCGCCCCCAGGCGATGCACGCGGTCCACCATGCGGGCAAAGGGCTCGATGTGGCGGTCATGGCTCATGGCCAGCTGCCGGGGATGGGAGGCGCCGTGCAGCTCGTTCACCCGGGTGACGCCGGTGATGAGCAGGCCCGGACCGTTTCCTGCGCGCTCTTCGTAATAGGAGATCAGCTGCCCGGAGGGCGTGCCGTCGAAATTGGCCATGCCCACTTCCATGGCCGGCATGACGATCCGGTTGCGCAGCGCGACCCTGCCGATGGACCCTTCAGAAAACAAAAGCGGATGGTTCATGGAAAAGCCCTCCGTTCATGCCTGCATCTGCCGGAGCCCCCCGCCCGGCCATGGGGAACGTGGGGGCAGAAGGGACGGGCCTGCTTCCCTGGAGCACGGCACCGCCCTCTGTTATCCTATCGCGGCCCTTCCCCGGGCCTGCGCTCGCCGAGGGGCACGTAGACGTACTCCCTGGGCAGCGAGTTCACGTAGGCCGGACGGATGAGCTTGGCCTGGATGATCTGCTCGATGCGGTGCGCCGACCAGCCCACCACCCGGGACATGGCGAAGATGGGGGTGAAGAGGTCGATGGGGATGCCCAGCACCTTGTAGACGAAGCCCGAGTAGTAGTCCACGTTGGGAGCCACGATCTGGCCCTTGCGCTCCCGGATGAGCTCGCAGGCGATCTCCGCCACGAGGTCCATGAGCTCGAGCTCCTGGATCTGCTCCTTCTTCGTGGCGATCTGGAGGGCCTTCTCCTTGAGGATGTCGCACCGGGGGTCGGACAGGGTGTACACGGCGTGGCCCATGCCGTAGATCTTGCCCGCCTTGTCGTGCGCCTTCCTGTCGAGGATCTTCTCGAGGTACGCCCTCACCTGCGTGCGGCTCTCCCAGTTCTGGACGTTCTTCTTGATGGACTGGACCATCATCATCACCGCCTCGTTGGCGCCGCCGTGGAGGTGGCCCGACAGCGACGCGATGCCCGAGCAGATGGCCATGTAGGTGTTGGCCCCGCTGGAGGAAACGGTGCGCACCGCAAAGGTGGAGTTGTTGCCGCCGCCGTGCTCCGCGTGGAGCATGAGGGCGAGGTCGAACAGGAGCGCCTCGTCCCGGGTGGGCTTTTCGCCCCGGAGCATGTAGAGGAAGTTCTCGGCCGTGGACATCTTCGGGTCGGGCCGCAGCATCACGAGGTCGTCGCCCTTGCGGTAGCGCGCCGCCTTGTAGTTGTACGCCACCACGGTGGGCATCTTGGCGATGAGCGAGATGCAGGTGTCGATGACGTCCTCGATCTCGATGGACACCGGGTCCGGGTCGCACCGGGAGAGGTGGGAGACCACCGCGTGCAGGGCGAACATCTGGTTGTCGTTCTGGGCCTCCTGGAGGAGGATGCCCCGCTCGATCCTCGTGAGCGCCCGCTTCTTGGCCACGGTGTCGCAGAAGGTATCGAGGTCGTCCGGGCAGGGGAGCTCGCCGGTGAGCAGGAGATACGCGATCTCCTCGAACCCGAACCGGTCTTCCTTCTGGATCTGCCTGGCCAGCTCGATGGCGTCGTACCCGCAGTACAGGAGCCTGCCCGGGATGGGCTTCACGTCGTACCCGCCGCTCCCGTCCTTCCGGGGGATCCGCTCGTAGCCCAGAACGAGGCCCTTGGAGGTGATGCCGGCGACGACCCCCGTGCCGTCGGGGTTCCTCAGCCCGAGCTTGATGTCCTTGGCCTTGACCAGCTCCGGCGACACCTCGTTGTGGTACCGCGCGAGCTCGTCGATCTTGCTGATGATGTTCTTCATGCTCTTCTTCCCTTCCCGGCCTGCCTGGCCCCTGCGTTCGTTCAGCCCCTTGTCTCCGGCTGCATCCTGTCCACTATACAACGGCCCCGCATCCCCCGGCAAGGAAAAGCCTGAAGCGGGCCCTCAAAATGCAGGGGTCACGGCGGCCAGGCACACGATGCCGTCCTGCCCGTTCTCCTCGGCCCTGGTCTTTTCCCCGCTCATCACCCGGAGGGAGAGTTCGATCAGGGTTTGCGCCACGTCGTCGAGGCTGCCCCCCTGAAGCACGACCCCGGCGTTTACGTCCATGTCGTCCTCCATGAGGCGGTAGAGCCTGCTCGTGCTCGCCACCTTGATCACCGGCAGGATGGGGAAACCCACGGGCGTGCCCCGGCCCGTGGTGAAGATGATGAGCTGGCACCCGGCGGCGGCCAGCGAGGCCATGGACTCGGTGTCATAGCCAGGGGCGTCCATGACCGAGAGGCCCTTCTCCTTCGGCGCCCGGCCGTAGTCCACCACCTCCGACACCGGGGACCTGCCCCCCTTCTCGATGCACCCGAGGGACTTTTCCCGGATGGAGCTCAGCCCGCCGTCCATGTTGCCCGGCGCGATGACGTAGGCCGCCAGCTCGCCCAGGATGTCCCTGGTGCGTTTGTGCGCCCGGGCCACGAGGTCCTCCACCTGCCTGGCCACCTCCGGCGTCTTCGCCCTGCGGGAGAGGATGTGGGCCGTACCGATCATCTCCGTGGACTCGGTGAGGATGACGCTCCCGCCCGCACCCACCAGCCAGTCCGACACCAGGCCCACCGCGGGGTTCGCCGTGACGCCCGAGAAGGCGTCGGACCCGCCGCACTCGAGGCCGAGCGTGACGAGGTCCAGGGGGCAGTCGACCCGCGCCTGTCCCTTCGCTTCCCGGGCAAAGGCCTGCACGATCCCGATCCCCTCGGCCGTGGTCCTGCGCGAGCCTCCCCGCTCCTGGATGATCAGGTGGGCGCAGGGCTTGCCCGTTCCGGCGATGCCCGCCGCGACGTTTGCAGCCTGGACGGTCTCGCACCCGAGGCCCACCACCAGGGCCGCAGCCACGTTGGGGTTCGCCCCCAGGCCGGCAAGCGTCCGCTCGTGCATGCTGATCTCGAGGGCCCTCCCGCAGCCGTGGGCGTGGAGCAGGGGCACCGCCCCGGAAACGGCCCGGGCGATGTTCGCGGCCACCCCGTTGGCGCAGGACACGGTGGGGATCACCGCCACGTGGTTCCTCACCCCCGCCGACCCGTCCGGCCTCAGGAAGCCCTTGAAGGTGTCCATGGCCTACCCCTCCCTGATGTCGAGGTTGTGGGTGTGGACCCAGCCCCCCCGGGGGATGTCCTCCCGGGCGAAGCCGATCTCCTCGCCGTACTTGAGAACGGGCTCCCCGGACCTGATGTCCCGAAGGGCCACCTTGTGGCTGCAGGGTATGTCCTGGACGGCCGTGATCACGAGCCCGCCCGGCAGCCGGGCCTCCCCGCCCTTCGGGATGTCCGCCAGGGCGACCCCCACGTTGTCCCCCGGGTTGATCAGCGCCACGTTGTGCATCGCACCCCCCCTCGGGCCCCGCGCACAGAGGCGTGAACCGAACCGGGCCCTGGACCCATCATACGGAAATCCCCTGCCCCTTGCCAGCGCTTTTCACGGGCCGGCACGCAGATGCCGCAACCGGGACAGCCTGAATACCTCTTTGCTTTCACTCGCGAATCCTTTATATATTCTGTCAGAGACCCGCTTGGGGAATGACTATGCTGAAGAAAGGTGCCCTCGCTCTCGCACTCCTCACCGCGCTCTACGCCGTGGCGGGCTTCTTCATCCTGCCCGCCTGGCTTCGCCCGGTCATGGAAGAAAAGCTCTCCCTCGCCCTGAACCGGAAGGTGACCATAGGCGAGCTCACGGTCAACCCCTTCGCCCTGAGCGTCGCCGTCAGGGGCTTCACCATGCGGGAGAAGGGGGGCGCCGCGACCTTCGTCTCCTTCGACGAGCTCTCCCTCAACGCCCAGGCGAGATCGATCTTCAAGGGCGGGCCGGTGGTGCGGGAGATCACCCTCACGGGCCCCAGGGTCGCCCTCACCCGCCTCGACGCGAAACGGTACAACTTTTCCGACCTCCTGGAAAAGAAGCGGCCCGCCGCGGAGGAAAAACCGAAGAAACCCCTGCGGTTCTCCGTGGGCAACATCGTCGTGAAGAACGGCACCGTCCTGTTCCGCGACGAGGTGGCGAAGACGAGCCACACCGCGGACCGGATCGACCTCTCCATACCCTTCATCTCGAACCTGGACGAGTTCCTCGACGTGTACGTGCAGCCGAGGTTCTCCGCCCGGGTCAACGGCACGACCTTCACCCTCGCGGGGGAATCCAAGCCCTTCAAGGACAGCCTGGAGACCTCGCTGGCCCTCGACCTCGAGGGCATCTCCCTGCCGTTCTACCTGGGCTACCTGCCCGAGGGCCTGAAGCTCGGCGTAACGTCGGGCACCATCGACCTCAAGACCCGGCTCTCGTATGTCCAGTACAAGTCGCGCAAGCCCAACCTGACCGTCGTGGGAAACCTCGCCGTGCACAACCTGTCACTCAGGGACAGGGCCGGGGAGCCCCTGCTGGACCTCCCGGAGACCCGCCTCGCGCTGGCCCCCTCCCCCGTTTTGGACAGGCTGGCCCACGTCAGCTCCCTCGAGTTCGAGTCCCCCGGGCTGAGCGTCACCAGGGACGCATCCGGCACACTCAACCTCGCGTCCCTCTCCGGGCCGAAAAAGAAGCCGCCCGAAGACGAACAGAAGCCCCCCTTCGTGGTGAAGCTCGACAGGGTCTCGCTCGCGGACGGCAGGGTCCTGTTCACCGACGCCTCGAAGGAGGGCCCGGTCAGGCTCGCGCTGGGCGGCATCAAGCTCGAGGCCAGGGGGCTCTCCACCGGTCCGGGCTCCCGGGGCTCCTTCGAGCTCTCGTCGAAGATCAACGACCGGTGCACCCTGGGTGCGTCGGCAACCCTGGGCCTCAAGCCCCTGGACTGCGAGGCGAAGCTCGACCTGGCGGGGTTCGAGCCCGCCTGGGTCCAGCCCTACTTCACCGACAAGGTCCGCATCCTTCTCACCAGGGGAAGCTGCACCCTGGCAGGCACGCTGAAGGTTTCAAAGGACACCTCTTCGAAGCCCCGGGTGGCCTTCTCGGGCAAGGCGGCCCTCTCCGATTTCGTGTCCCTGGACAAGGCCACGTCCGAGGATTTCCTCCGGTGCAGGGCCCTGTCGCTGAACAGCATGAAGCTCGGCCTCAACCCGGGGTTCGTGGACATCGGCACCGTCGCCGTCCGGGGGCTCTCTTCCCGGGTCATCGTGGCCAGGGACGGCACCCTGAACGTGACCTCCGTCGTGAAGAAGGGGGGCAAGCCGAAAAAGACGGCCCCGGGTCCCGGGGGCGGGAAGAAAACCTTCGAGAAGATCGCCATCGGGCAGGTGGTGGTGGACGGCGCCCGGGTCCTCTTCGTGGACAGGTCGGTCAGGGAAGGCTACTCCGCCGAGCTCTCGAGGCTCAAGGGCACGGTGCGGGGAATCTCGTCGAGCAGGAGCTCCCGGGCCGACGTGAAGCTCTCGGGCCTGCTCAACCGGAGCGCCCCGGTGCTTCTCACGGGCAGGATCAACCCCTTCAAAGAAAACCTCTACGTGAACCTGCACACGAGCCTCACCGATCTCGACCTGAGCCCCATGACGCCCTACGCGGGCACCTACGTGGGCTACGCCGTTGACAAGGGCAAGCTCTCCCTGGACCTCACCTACCTCATCGACAGGAAGAACCTCGACTCGCAGAACAACATCTTCATCGACCAGTTCACCTTCGGCCGGGGCATGGAGAGCCCCCGGGCCACGAAGCTCCCGGTGCGCTTCGCCGTGTCCCTGCTCAAGGACGCCAGGGGCCGGATCGACCTGAAGATCCCGGTGAAGGGCCGCACGGACGACCCGCAGTTCAGCGTCTGGGGCATCGTCCTCACCGTGCTCAAGAACCTGGTGGTCAAGGCCGCCACCTCGCCGTTTGCCCTCCTGGAAGCCATGTACCCGGGCGCCTCCGAGTCGAACGCCGTGGAGTTCGCCTACGGCAGCGACGACCTGCCCGAAGGCGCCGCCGGGAAGATCGCGCCGCTCCTGAAGATCCTCGCGGACAAGCCGTCCCTGAACGTGGAGGTCCGGGGCTACGCGGACCCGGAGAAAGACCGGCAGGGGCTGGAAACCGTTTCGTTCGAGAACAAGGTCAAGTCCCAGAAGCTCAAGGCCCTGGTGAGGAAGGGGGCAAAGGGGGCCACCCTCCGGGACGTGAGACTCTCCGCCGAGGAATACCCGGTGTACCTGAAAAAGGCCTATGCCGCCGAAGATTTCCCCAAGCCCAGGAACTTCGTCGGCCTTGCCGTGGACCTGCCCCCCGCCCAGATGGAAAAGCTCATGCGCGAGCACATCGAGGTGACTCCGGGCGACCTGCGGCTGCTGGCCGAGAGCCGCGCCCGGAAGGTCCAGGGGCTCCTGGCGGCGGACCGCACCGTCGCCCCGTCCCGGATCTTCCTCATCGGGGCGGGAAACGGGGCCCCATCCTCCCGTGACGGGATGAAAACCTCCCGGGTCGAGCTCACGCTCAAGTGAGGACAAAGCCATGGAGAAGGGCGGCAGGGTGGCGAAGGCCGGCGACTTCCTGAAGGAGGGGATCTGGAAGGTCAGACTCCAGGACCACCGCGGCTCCACGCGGTTCCTGCTCAGATACCTTCGGATCGTCCTCATAGCCGGCGAGCGGTTCTCCGCTGACCGGTGCACGCTCTGGGCCTCCTCGCTCACGTACTACTCCGTGCTCTCCATCGTGCCGGTCTTCGCCCTGGGGTTCGCCGTGGCCAAGGGCTTCGGCCTGCAGCAGTACCTCGAGAAGATGGTCCTCGAGCAGTTCGCCGGCCAGGAGGAGGTGATCCTCCGGGTGGTCGATTTCTCCCGCAACCTCATGGAGCGCACGAGCGGCGGCGTCATCGCCGGGGTGGGGGCCATCTTCCTCGTCTGGACCGTGTTCCAGGTCCTGGGCAGCGCGGAAAGGGCCTTCAACACCGTCTGGGGCGTCCGGAAAGGCCGCTCCCCGGGCAGAAAGCTCACGGACTACCTCTCCATCATGCTCGTGAGCCCTCTGGTCATCGTCGCCTCGAGCTCCGCCATGGTGCTGCTCGCCACCCGGCTCAACGACCTCCTCGCACGGTTCGGGCTCGGGCTTTTCGCCCCGGTCATCACCCTGGCGCTCGGCGTCGTCCCCACCCTGCTCATCTGGATGCTCCTCACCTTCATCTACGTCTTCCTCACGAACGCACGGGTGAGCCTTCTCTCGGGCCTCGTGGGGGGCGTGCTCGCGGGCACGGTCTTCGTGCTGGTGCAGTGGGTCTACATCCGCTTCCAGGTCGGGGTGGCGGGCTACAACGCCATCTACGGGAGCTTCGCCGCCCTGCCCCTGTTCATCGTCTGGATGAACCTGAGCTGGCTCATCGTGCTCTTCGGGGTCGAGCTCGTCTACGCCCACCAGAACCAGGAGGCCTATGCCTGCGACCACGTGGCGGACCGGATCAGCCACTCCTTCAGGACGCTCGTGAGCCTGCAGGCGGCCCACCTCCTGGTGAAGAACTTCCAGCAGGGGGGGCCGCCCCTGAGGCCCTCCGGGATCGCTTCGGCCCTCGGCCTGCCCCTGCGGCTCGTGACCGAGGTCCTCGACTCGCTCCTGGACGCGGGCCTGGCCGTGGGCGTCGCCATGGACGACCCGGAGAGGAAGGCATACCAGCCCGCGAAGGCCATTGACCTGTACACGATCGCGTACGTCATCGAGGCGCTCGAGAGCTTCGGTGTGAGCGACATCCTGGTGCCGAGGACTCAGTCGCTGGAGCGCATCTCGGAGTCCCTGAGGTCCTTTTCCGAGCTCGTGGAGGGCTCGGACGCCAACGTGAAGCTGAAGGACGTCTAGGAGGCGGGCCCGGCACCCGGGAAGACGAGGGGTTCGGAAACATTCATTTCGGATCCCCGACCGGCCGATCACCATGGTACAAGGGACGTAAAGCAGAGGGGGGGGAATGAGCATGGACAGACCGGGCATCCTCGTCGTCGGGGCAGGCATGGTCGGATCGTCGAGCGCCGCATCCATCGCATCCAGGCGCCTGGGCACGGTGTACCTCTACGACGTCGACGGGGACCTGGCGGCAGGCAGGGCCATGGACATCAACCACTCCCTGCCCTCCCGGGGGAGCGACTCGCACGTGACCCCCTGCGCCCGGCTCGAGGACGCGGGCCCCGTGCACATCGTGGTGCTCGCCGCCGGCCTGGCGAGAAAGGCGGGCATGACCAGGCTCGACCTCCTCCGGCACAACGCCGGGGTCGTGGGATCCCTCGCGCCTGTTCTCTCGTCCCTGTGGCCCGATGCGCGGGTGCTGCTCGTGACCAACCCCGTGGACGTGCTCACCTGGCATTTCGGGAGCCTGTGCCCGGGGATGCGGGTCTTCGGCCTGGGCTGCTCCCTCGACATGGTGAGGTTCCGGTTTCTCGTCGCCCGGGCGGCCGGGGTTTCGGCCGACTCCGTTTCGGCCATGGTCATCGGCACCCACGACGACAGCATGATCCCCCTCGTGAGGCACGCGACCGTCGGGGGCTTCCCCGTCGACCGCCTGCTGGGGGAGGAGGAGATCGCCCGCATCGTCTCCATGACCCGCACGGCGGGCAGCACCATCGTCAACCTCATGAAGGAGCACAGCGGGCACTACGCCGCGGGCGAGATCGTGGCCCAGATCGTGGAATCGGTGGCCCAAAACAGGGGCATGGTGTTCCCGGTGAGCGTGCGTCCCGGTGGGGAATACGGCTGCAGGGACGTCTGCCTCGCCCTGCCCTGCATCGTGAACAGCTGCGGGGTCGGGAAGATCCTCGAGCTGGACTTGAGCCCCGGGGAGAAGGACCAGTTGGGCGTCTGCGCCCGGTCCATGGCGGTCCGGATCGACTCGCTCGAGACACTGCCGAAACGTTAGAAGCGAACATACAGGATGCCCTGGAAAGAGGAGGTGCTCTCATGACATACGGTTTGGATATCCTTCGCATCGACGCGGAGCGCGAGGTCGATCGCCTGGCCCGGTTCATCGTGGACGAAACCGCGGCGCTCAGGCGAAGCGGCGTGATCGTGGGACTGAGCGGCGGCATAGACTCGGCGGTCATGGCCGCCCTTGCCGTCTTCGCCCTCGGGCCCGAAAAGGTGGTGGGCCTGATCCTGCCCGAGCGGGAGTCGAACCCGGTGAGCTCGGAATTCGCGGCCCGGCACGCTCAAGCCATGGGCATCGAGCACCACGTGCGCGACATCACCGCCACGGTGGACAGCGTCAGGCCCTATGCGGCCCGGGACGCCTACCTCCAATCCCTGGTCCCCGAGTACCTCCCGGGCTGCGCCTACAACATCTCCCTGCCCACCGACCTGCTGGAGCGCGAGGCGTTCAGCATCTACATGCTGCAGGTCAGGCTGCCCGACGGGACGATCAGGAAGAAGCGCCTGGGCATGGAGGCCTTCCGCACCATCACGGCCTTCGCCAACATCAAGATCCGCGCGCGCATGCTCAACCTCTACGCCGAGGCCGACCGCCGCAGCCTGGTGGTGGGCGGCACCACCAACCGCACGGAATACCTCCTGGGCGACTTCTGCAGGTACGGCGACGGCGGCACGGACATCGAGCCGCTGGCCCACCTGTACAAGAACCAGGTCTACCAGATCGCCCATCACCTCGGGGTAACCCGGGAGATCATCGAGCGCGTTCCCAGCCCGGACACCTTCAGCCTTCCGGTGAGCGACCAGGAGTTCTTCTTCCGCATCCCCTTCGAGCGCCTGGACCACCTGCTCTATGCCTGGGAGCACCGCATTCCCGCCTCGGAAACCGCCGCGGCGCTGGGCCTGGGAGAGGACGCGGTGCAGCGCGCCTTCCAGGATTTCACCACCAAGCACCGCGCCACGGCCCACCTGCGTCAGCTGCCCCGCGACCTGCAGCGCCCCTAGAAGGGCACCCCATCGCCAAAGGCTGTCGGAAGATCGCGGGGATGGGAAAAGGGGGGGAGAGCCCCCCCGGAAAAGCGAATTTACTTCTTCATGGATTTCTGGAACAGGGCCTGGGCGCGCTCTTCCTTTTCCGCCGCCACCTGCTCACGAGCCTCGGCCTTCTTCACCGCTTCTTCGGCACGGGCCGCCGCGGCATCCGCCTTCGCCTGGGCCTCGTTCGCCGAGGCCTTGGCTGCCTGGGCATCCTGGATGGCCTGGTCGGCCTTGGCGTCGATCACCTTTCCCTGCGCCTGAACCTGCTCGAGGTCGCCCGTCGTGGCGCAGCCCCCCAGGGCGAGCGCGAGAAACAGCACCAGGGAAACCCCCAAAAATATCCTCTTCATCATTGCCTCCCTTCTTTTCTGCTTTTACGGGTATCGAATACGGAACGAGTCCGTTCTTCACCACAATCCCGGACCGGATCTTTCCCCCGGTTCGGACCTGCTCCGGCTCCGGATATCACCAGCACAAGAGCCGCGCCATTAATTGTTTGATTTTCTTAAGCAAAATGCTTGCCAGAAACTGCGCCCCAGAATTTTCAATGGGTTGGATGGCAAACCCTTCAGCAACCAGCCTCCGGGTGTACAGGTTCGTACGCCCCTGCATCATTTTTTGTAACCGGGGAGCAGGCGCCGCGGGCGCTATTTCCCCAGGGAGGGTTCGATGATCACGCCATCGATCTCCAGGTCGAACTTCAGGCGGCCCGCCGCACCCCTGGCCTCGCCGGCATCCTTGAACGGCCCGGCGACGACGCGGTATCCGCTGCCCTTCGACAGCACCCGCGCCGGGATCTGCGGCCCCTGGTGATTGATGATGGCGGCGAGCCGCAGGGCTTCGGTCCTGTCGTCCAGGTCGGCGGCCCACACGTACCATGCACCGGTCTTCAGCTCCGGCATCTCCGGTCTGCCGGAGAGCTTGTCCGGGTGCCTGACCTCAATGGTCTGCTCGACCCACCTCCCCTGTTCGGTCTCAAAGATGGGCACGGGGACACCGCGGGCCTCCGCCAGGACTTTGTCGATCTTTTCCCGGTCGAAGGCACGGCCGGTTTTCTTCTCGATGGCCTTCAGTTTCCCGTACATCTTCTTCAGCTCTCCGGCGTCCGTGTCTTCCGCGGACGCATGGACTTCCAGGTACACGATCCCGTTGCGCTGCCCCACCAGGTAGGGCTGATCCACGATGCACACGGGCGTGTTCACCGGCGTGCCCTCGTAGAGCCTTTTCACGTCTTCCGGGTAGAGTCTCAGGCAGCCGTTGGTCGCGTTCAGTCCTATGCTGGCGGGCTTGTTCGTGCCGTGGATGAGGTAGGTGGACCTGCTCAGGTAGAGGGCGTGCTCGCCCAGGGGGTTCAGGGGCCCGGGCAGGACCGCGGGGGGGAGGATGTCCCCTTTCTTCCGGTGGTCCTCGGCGATGGAGGCGGGCACGTACCAGGTCGGCCGGGTCACCTTGCGCACCACGCGCATCTGCCCCGTGGGCGTGGGCCGCTCGTCGGTGCCGACGCCCACCGGGTAGGTCGCGACCACGGGCGAGCGTTTATCGCCCCGGTAGTGAAAGAGCCTCATGCTGGCCAGGTTGATCACGATGCCTTTCCGTGGGGCGTCCGGCAGGATGAACCGCAGCGGCAGCGTGACGCACTCCCCGGCCTTGGGCAGCCACATGTCCACCCCCGGGTTGGCGGCGCCCAGGGCATTGACCCCCAGGCTGAAATGCCGCGCGATGTCCGGCAGGGTGTCGCCCTTTTCGACCCTGACCACCGCCAGCCTCCCGACGACGTCGCCCCCCTTCACCACCGGGAAGACGTTCCGCTCCAGGGAGGTTTCCGGGTGGACTTCAAGGGGGGCGGACCCGTCCCGGAGGCCGTTCATGGCGGCGCACCCCGATAGGAGAAAGACGGCCAGGAACAGGGCCGAAAGCAGGATCGTTCCCGGGCGGGCCGAAAGCCCGACCGAAGGGATTCCGGCCCCCGGGGAAGGCTTCCGCCCACGGGTAGGGAAATCAATCGGCATGGGTATCTCCCGCGCCCGTGCTTCGTGCGCACACGATCTGATCGTGCGGTCCACCGGAATCATCACCAGTCTCTTTTCGCTCCCGCGCACGATGCGCACACCCCTCCCCTGCAGCACACAAGAAGAGCGTTTCTTCCCGCGTCCATGCACGAGGCCTTGCACGGTTTTCTACGGCCTGATCTCGACAATCGTGCCATCGGGCACCAGCCTTTCGATCTCCTCGATCTCCCCGTCGGTGACGGCGATGCACCCGTTGGTCCAGTCTGACCCTGCGTGCGCGTCGCCCACGGCGGAAAACCCGTTCTTGATGCCGTGGATCATGATGTTTCCGCCCGGGGGGACCCCCAGCGCTTTTGCCCGCTTCCTGTCCCGCCCGTTCGGGTAGGAGATGTGGAGGGACAGGTGGTACCGGCTGTCCCTGTTCCTCGCGTCGATGACGTAAAACCCTTCCGGGGTCCTGTTGTCGCCCTGCCGCTCCTTCGGGCCGTCCGGGTTTTCCCCCAGGGCGATCCGGTAGGACTTGAGGGCCTTGCCGTCCTTTATGAGCAGCAGTCTTCGCCTCTTCTTTTCTATGAGCACCTTGTCCGCGGGGCCCTTCTCCAGGGAGAACACCATGCCCTCGAGCTCCGCGACCTTCCTCTTCAGGGCGGCGATCTCGCCCGCCCTGCTCCCGGCCTCCTGCTCGAGGGTCTCGATGCGGGCCTGCTGCGCGTCGATCATTTTGTCCTTCATCGTGACATTCCCGAGGTGAAAGACCATCCGTTCGCTTTCGTGCCGCCAGGGGCTCGCGGGGTAATCCCGTATGAGCTCCTCGAAGCAGCCCAGGGCTTTCGCGTAGTCCCTGCGGTCGTTCATGGGGTGTGCATGGATGATCCCCATCTCGAAGAGCGCCCGGTCCCCCACCTGTGGGTGGTCCTCCCTGATCTTTTCATACTCGTGCAGGGACGCCTCGTAGTTTCCCCGGATGAACAGTCCGTCCGCCTCCTTCAGGGGCGCCCCGGCACGGGACAGGCCGCACCCGCAGAGGAGAAAGGCTGCCACGAGGACGCATGCGGGAAAGGAGATGCCGTGAGCGCCTCCCCTTCCGAACATGGCCTGCCGGTCCTCCCGCTTCACTGCGATCCGCCTCATTTCTCCTTCTGCACCCGCTCGCCGTTTAAGAACTGCACCTCTTCCTTCGTGCCGTCCGGGCGGGTGATGAGAGCCGGGCCCTCGAGCTTGCCCGCCCTGAACTGACCTGCAACAGACGTGCCGTCCTTCCAGGTGAACGTGCCGGGCCCGTCGTAGGTGTTGTCCCGGAACTGCCCCTCGTACCGGGAGGAGTCGGGAAAGGTGAGCCTGCCCGTGCCCTGCATCCGGTCGTTCACGTAGCCCCCCTCGTAAACCTGGCCGTCGGTCCAGGTGAACCTGCCCGTGCCCTGCCGCTTGTCGTCCCTAAACTGGCCCGTGTATCTCTTCCCGTCGGGGAAGGACAGGTCGCCGGTGCCGTTCCACCTGTCGTTAAGGAAATCGCCCTTGTAAACCATGCCGTCGCGGTACCGGTAGGTCCCCGTGCCCGAGAGCCGGTCGTCCCTGAACCCGCCGTCGTACTGGCGGCCGTCAGGACAGGTGTACCGCCCTCTGCCGTTCTTTTTCCCCCGGCTGAAGCCCCCGGAGTAGGCACTGCCGTCGGCATAGGCCGCGCTGCCGACCCCTTCGGGCATGCCGTCCAGGAACTGCCCCGTGTACCGGGTGCCGTCGGGGTAAGCCCAGGTTCCCGAGCCGTTTCTGCAGTCCCCCTCCAGGCACTCCCCCGGCCCGGCATGCAGGGAACCGGCAAGCAGCAGCCAGCACGCCATCGTCACGAGCCCAAGCACGTCCCGTCTTGCCTTCAAGAATCGCATCTTCACCTCCATCGGGTATCCTTCCGCGGGTTTCCGACCGGGAGAAGGGCCTCCCTCCCCGCTTGGCCGCACGAGATATAATACGGCATCATAGCACAATCCCATAACGCTGAAAAATATGGAAAGCCCGTGTTGCATTTTCATGTGGGCGTATGATAAAAGGTTCATCACTGTAATGAAGCCTGCAATGGTGAGGACCGTTCCTCTGCATGCGATGGATATCGAGGGTCTGCTGCACGGATCGGGAGCCATCGAGAGAGCACCCGCACCCACCGCTCGCCTGTGAAGGCGGCCGTTTCTCCCGAAGAACTGGAGGGCTGACTATCCGCTCGACGGGACATTCGTTTTTCCTGACTTCCGGCGCCGCCCGCCCCGGGCAGGGGTTCAACTGCCTGCCCCCCGGCGGAGCGAATGACGGCAAGGGGAGATAAGGCGATGGAGACAGAAGGGATTGCGGGTTGCCCGGGCCAGGCCTTCCGCCTGAAGCGTCCCGGCGGCAGAATCAAGGAGATGGACGGGATGCTGCAGACCGTCGCCTCCATCGCATCCCTGCTGGGCAACGCTAGACTGAAGGACATTCCCCGGGGGATAGAATACGCGCTGGAGGCGGTCGGCTCCCGGGGAAAGGGCGACCGTTGCGCGCTCTACCTCCTGTCGGAAGACGGGCTCGCCCTGAACAGAACGCACGCCTGGGTGGCGAAGGGCGCGGCGACCCCTCCCGCGGGCTCCGGCGAGCTGCGAATGAAAGACTTCCCCTGGATCATGAAGTGCCTCGAGCGCCGGGAGCCCGTTTGCCTGACCCTGCGGGGAGGCGGTGAGTGCGGGCCGGACACGGGGGTGGACCTCCTCGAGGTGCTGAACGCCCGGGCCCTGCTTCTCGTGCCCATGGCTCACGGCGGAAAACCCCTGGGCTTCATGGGCATCGAGAGCACGGTTTCCTTCGGGGCCTGGGACGACGGCCCGGTCATGCTGTTCCGGGCCGCTTCCGGGATGCTCGCCGGCGCCTGCGTCCGGATGCGGGTCGAAGAAGACCTGGCCTCCTGCCGCCAAAGGCTCCGCAAGCTGTCCCACGAACTCGCCCTCGCAGAGGAGAAGGAGCGCAGGCTCATCGCGTCCGACATCCACGACCGGATCGGCCACGGCCTCACGGTCGCATGCATGAAGCTCAAGAGGCTCGAAAAGGGGGTCCCCCGGGAGACCCGCACGGCCGTTCGCGAAGTCACCGGGCTCGTTGGGGACCTCATCCGGGAGGCGAACACCCTGACCTTCTCCATAAGCCCCCCCATCCTCTACGACTTCGGTCTCGGGGCAGCGGTGGAGTGGCTGGTGGAGGAAACCCGGAGGGAGCACGGCCTCGAGGTCACCCTCTCCTGCAGCATCGAGGAGGACAGCATCGACAGCCCCTCCCGTTTCCTGGCCTACCAGGCGATACGGGAGCTCCTCTTCAACGTCGTGAAGCACGCCCGGGCGGGACACGCTTTCCTGTCCATCACGGAGGCGGGCGGAAACCTCCGCACGGTCATCGAAGACGACGGCCGGGGTTTCGTCCTGCATGAAAGGGCACGGGGAGAAAAGCCGGGCGGGTTCGGGCTCTTCAACATCCGGGAGAGGCTGGGCCTCGTCGGAGGTGCGCTCACGGTGGGACCGCGCCCGGGCGGGGGGTCCAGGATAACCATGGTCGCTCCCGTGTCCGGGGGGGAGCCTGCCGGGGAGACCGCAGTCCGCGGACCCTCCGGCCGGGGGCCTCAGGGAGCCCCCTGAGCCCGGGGGACCTCCACCAGCTCGCCCATCACGAACTCCACGTTTTCCCTTTTCCCGTCCGGGCGGGTGAGGACCCCTTTGCCGTGGGGGGAGCCGTTCCTGAACGGGCCCCGGTAGACCCTCCCGTCCGGCCAGGTAAAGACGCCCATGCCATTGAAGGCGTCGTCCTTCATCCGGCCCGTGTACACGGCGCCGTCCGGGAACCGGTACACGCCCCGGCCCTCCATCCGGTCGTTCACGAAATCGCCCTCGTACGTCCGGCCGTCCTTCCAGGCGGCCCGCCCCTTGCCGTGGCGCTTGTCGTCCCTGACCTGGCCCCGGTACCTTCTCTCGTCGGGGTAGGTCACCTCGCCCCGGCCGCTCCACCGGTCGGCCTTGAACTCGCCCTTGTACACCGTGCCGTCCGGGTAGCGGAACACACCCTGGCCCTCGAGCCGGTCATCCTTGAAGCCCCCTTCGTAGACCCGGCCGTCGGGGCAGGTGAACTTGCCTTTACCGGTGCGCCTGCCCCCCCGGTAGTCGCCCGTATAGACCCGGCCGTCTTTGAAGAAGAAGCTCCCCCTGCCCTCGGGCACGCCTGCCTTGAAGGTGCCCACGTACTTCGAGCCGTCCGGGAGCACAAAGGTGCCCCTCCCGTTCACGCAGTCGCCCTTGACACACCCCTGGGGCGCCGCTCCCCACAGGGGCAGGGCCCCCGCGATGCAGCACCACGCCGCCGCGACCACCAGCCTGACCAGATGCCTTTCCACGCCCGATCCCCCTTTCCTCGATCCCGTAACCCCGACCGGCCGGACATTGCCCGCTTACCCGTTCTCTTGTATACTACAGACGGGGTGACCCTGAAAGGGGATCTCATGGAGACCAGGCCCACCGGAGCCTTTTTCGATTTCGACCGGACGCTGCTCATGGAAAACAGCCCGAAGCTGGGCATCCGCTACCTCTGGGACACGGGGCAGGTGTCCCTGCCGTACGTCCTCAAGATCGCGCTCGCCAACTGGTTCTACCGGAAGGACCTCATCTCCGAGACCTTCATGGCCAGGCTCCTCCTCACCTACTACCGCAACCGCGACCCCGTCCCCTTCGAAGAGGGCTCGGAAGGCTACTACCACGCGGTTCTGAAGCCCCACCTGGCCCCCGCCATCGTCTCCCGGGCCAGGGCGCACAAGGAGCTCGGCCACGTCCTCGTCATGGTCTCCGCCGGGCTGCGCTACCTCCTCGAGCCCGTGGTGAGGGACCTGGGTTTCGACCGCCTTCTCTGCACGCACCTCGCGGTGGGGGCCGACGGCCTGCTCACCGGAAAGCCCTCGGGGTTCATCTGCACGGGCGTGCACAAGAGGGACGCGGTGATGGAGCTCTGCCGGGAGCTGAACCTGGATCTCGGCCGCTCCTCTGCCTACGGCGACCACCACTCGGACCTTTACCTCCTGGAGATCGTGGGGAACCCCCACGCGGTGGAGCCCACCCCGCGGCTCAGGAAGGAGGCCCTGAAGAGGGGCTGGCCCATCCTGACCTACCGGTGAGCCAGGGCGGAGGCGGCCTTGATTCGGGCCTTCTGCGGTGTATAATGATCTTCAGGGGATATCTCCGCACAGGAGGGTTTCGCATGAAAACGGCACGATTTTTCCCCCTGGCAGCGCTCCTTGCTTGGGCGGTCCTGGCCGCCGGGTGCGCGGCGCCCTTCTCCGAGGAACTGCTCCGGCAGTCCGACCGTTCGGTCACCGTGGACATGGTCCTGGCCAGTCCCGACGCCCACAGGAACGCCCTCGTGACCTGGGGCGGCGTGCTCCTGAACACCAGGCCCCGGGAGAAGTACACCTCCCTCGAGGTGTCCGAGCGGCCCCTGGACTCCCGGTCGAGGCCCAGGGACGAGAACCTGTCCCGGGGCCGGTTCATGGCCAGGTACGACGGGTTCCTCGACCCCACGGTGTTCTCCCACGGCAAGGACGTCACGGTGGTCGGCCGCGTCACGGGCACCGAGACGGGGCGCATCGGCGACTACGAGTACACCTACCCCGTGGTGACCATCGAGGAATACCACCTCTGGGAGGTCCGGGAGGACTACGGCCCGCCCCCGCCGCCCAATTACCCCTGCTCCCCCTTCTGGGGGCCGTGGTGGAGGTACTGAGCCAGGGGCAGGGGAGACGCATGCCTCCGCCTTCGGGCTGAAGCTCGGCCGGTGGAACGCTCCAGCCGGGGCTACCGGCGGCGTGACCCGCCCAGAATGCCCCCCAGCACACCCCGCAGGATCTGGCGGCCGATCTGGCTCCCCACGGTGCGGGCGGCCTGCTTGGCCATGGTCTCCACCATGCCCTGCCTCCTGCTCGTGCCCCACAGCCACTCGCTCACCTTGCCCTGGGCCTCGGGCTGCTGCCCTCCGCCTGCCTGCCCCGGCGCGGACTGCGGGGGCTGAGCCTGCGCCTCCTCCTCGCCCTCCTTCTTTTCCCGGGCCTGTCTGCTCAGGATCTCGTAGGCCGATTCGCGGTTCACCTGCTCGTCGTACTTGCCGCCCAGGGGGCTGCGCGAGCGCACCGCCGCCCGCTCTTCCGGGGTGATCGCCCCGATCCGGCAGCGGGGGGGACAGATCACCGCCTGCTCCACCGGCGAGGGGACGCCCTTGTCCTGGAGCGTGGAAACGAGGGCTTCGCCGACACCCAGCCGGGAGATGACCTCGGCCACGTCGAACTTCGGGTTCGGGACGAAGGTCTCCGCCGCGGTCTTCACCGCCTTCTGGTCCCGGGGCGTGTAGGCCCTGAGCGCGTGCTGGATGCGGTTTCCCAGCTGGCCCAGGATCTCGCCCGGCACGTCGTCGGGGAACTGGGAGCAGAAGTACACCCCGACCCCCTTCGACCGGATGAGCCTCACCACCTGCTCCACCCGCTGGCGCAAAGACGCCGGGGCGTCGTCGAAGAGCAGGTGCGCCTCGTCGAAGAAGAACACCAGCTTCGGCTTGTCGAGGTCGCCCACCTCGGGGAGGTTCTCGAACAGCTCGGAGAGAAGCCACAGCAGGAAGCTCGAGTACAGCCTCGGCTTCAGGATGAGCCCGTCCGCCGCCAGGATGTTCACGATCCCCCGCCCGCTCAGGTCGGTCCTCATGAGGTCGTTCAGGTCGAGGGACGGCTCGCCGAAAAAGGACTCTCCCCCTTCCCGCTCGAGGGTCAGCAGGGAGCGCTGTATGGCCGCTATGGACTGCGTGCTCACCAGGCCGTACTGGTCGGAGACCTCCTTGCGGTGGTCCGAGACGTAGGTGAGCAGGGAGCGCAGGTCGTCGAGGTCGAGCAGGAGCAGGCCCTGGTCGTCCGCGAGCTTGAAGGCGATCTCGAGCATGCCCTCCTGGGTCTCGTTGATCTCGAGGATCCGGCCCAGCAGGCTCGGCCCCATCTCGCTCACCGTGGTGCGCACGGGGTGGCCGGCCTTGCCGAACACGTCCCAGAACAGCACCGGGGAAGGCTCGTTGACGTACCCCTCGATGCCCAGCTGGGCCACCCGCTGCCCGATCTTCTCGTTCATGACCCCGGGCAGGGCCATGCCCGCCACGTCGCCTTTCACGTCGGACATGAACACCGGGACGCCCATGCGGGAAAAGCCCTCCGCGAGCACCAGGAGGGAGATGGTCTTGCCCGTGCCCGTGGCCCCCGCGATCAGGCCGTGCCGGTTGCCGTACTTCCCGAGCAGGTAAACGGGCAGGTCCCCCTTGCCGATCAGGATCTCGTTCATACACGTCCTCCTCTCAAGGCATGAGAATGCCGGCTCTTTTAAAAAGATTTATACTCCTCTCCCCGGGCGCGTGCCATGGGGAAATCGCATGTGTTCTAGGATGAATTCGAAAGGCCCGGCGTCAGGACAGGGGCAGGTTTTGCTTTTGCTCACCGCCCGGCCTGTGGTAAGTGGTTTCTCAGAGGGGACAGGCGGCGGACGGGCGCCCGGGGAAAGCGGCCCCGCAGGATGTCTGCTTTTTCCGCGCGGGAGAGCCGGGCGGTACCGATACCCCCCAACTTTGCGCGGTAATCGCTTTCCCCCCGCGGGGGCGCAGGATCCGGACCACGCGCCCGCGACGTACCGAACCCGCTTGCTTTCCCCGCGCGGGGGCGCAGGGCACCTGGAATGAAGATCATCTTCGCCACGGACATTCACGGGGACTTCGAGAAGGTGAAAAACCTTCTGGGCGAGACCGTGGCCGACGTGTACATCATCGCGGGCGACCTCATCGACATCCCCTTCTACGACATGGGCACCTCCATCCGGTACCATGAGATCCAGTCATATTTTCACGGGCTGCGCCGGCGGATGGGCGCGGAGCACCTGCTCATCGAGGACTTTGTGGACGACCTCCTGGAAGACCCCGGCGTGTCCGAGGAAGTCGAGGAGAAGGGCACGAGGTTCCAGCAGCTCACCATCCGCGCCCGCCGGGTGATGCAGCAGAAGTACAAGGTCCTGAGGAACCTCTTTTTCTCCAAGCCCAAGGCGAGGATCTTCTGCCTGCCGGGCAACTACGACATGGACCTCAAGTACACCTCGCTCAACGACACCGACCTCCACCTCCACTGGTACGGCCTCGACGGCCTCAGGATCTGCGGCTACGGCGGCGCCGACGTGTGGACGCCGGGCATCCCCGAGCGCTACATCGTGAACTACAAGGCGGGCATGGGCACGAACGACAAGCACAACGAGATGTACCGCTTCTTCCGGGCCGTAAAGCCCGACATCATCGTGGCCCACCAGCCCGCGTACGGCGTGAACGACCGCACCTCCTACGGCGGGCCCTTCGGCTCCCCCTCCCTGCGCGCCTACTGCGAGAACAACCGGGTCATGCTCTGCCTCACGGGCCACGCCCACGACGCCTGGGGGGTCAAACACCTCGACGGGACCCTCTTCATGAACCCCTCGAACTTCGGCGAGGTCACCCAGACCACCGGCGAGGTCACGGAGGGGGGCTTCTTCTACCAGATCGAGCTCGAGGAAAGCGAGGTGCAGAAGATCATCTTCCGGAAGATCGCCGGGGAAAAGATCTACGACGTCGCCGACTACTACCGCAGGGAAAACGCCTGGGTCGAGGAGGTCATCGACCCCGACCGGTACAATGCCCTGGTCGCCAGGAAGAACTGCGACACCGCCGTGGAGAAATACTCGCACATCCCGGAGATAGAGCTCTTCAACGAGATCAAGAAGTTCTTCCGCGCCTTCCAGACCCAGGAGACCGAGGACCGCATCGACATCCTCGAGGAGGTGGCGCGCCTGCTCGACGGCAAGATCGAGGGCCACATCGCCATGGACGTGGTGGGGTCCGTGAACATGGGCCTGTCCTCCAAGGGCTCGGACATCGATTTCGTGCTCTACCTCAGGTGCGACGAGGACTGCGACGGCGACGTCGAGACCTGCCCCACCCTGCACCTGGCAGACGGGATGATCAGGGAGGCCCTCAAGGACAGGTTCGACTACCAGATCATGGACTGCATCAACCTCAACCAGGTGGAGAAGTGCATCCGGGAGAAGAACTACGAGTGTGAGATGACCCAGCGCTTCGTCGCCTACCGCGCCATGTGCCGGCCCGTCAACTACCGGGTCATCGCGCCCACCGAGGACCTCCTCAACCAGGACACCCTGTTCCGGAAGGAGCTCGAGGGCAGCGTCCAGGCCTACCTCAAGATCTTCTCCTCCACCTCCCCGAACCTCATGTCCTTCAAGAAGTACGAGTCGCGCCTTACCGCCATCGGCGTGCACCTCCCGGAATCCATCCGGAGAAAGATCAAGCAGTACCTGAACGGCAGCTCCGGATAGCGCCGGAAAACCGGCGGGCTCAGGGCTGGAGGGAAGGCTTGATGGAGAGGGCGGTGAAGGAGCCGTCCTTGCCCCTGGCGTACTGGACCCGCACAGGCCGGTCGCGGGGGACCCTGTCCAGCGAGATGGCTTTCCAGTCATCGCCGTAGATCGTGGTGGTGGGCTTCACGATGAGCTTCAGGCGGGTGCCGAACTCGTCGATGATGGTGATCTCCGGGCGGACACCCCCGGCCGGGTCCTCGAGGGTCACGCCGTCCACCTTGCCCACCGCCTCGAGGGCGGCCGCGGGCTTGTGGACCGCGGGGAGGCGCTCCTTGCCTTTCTGCACCGCCAGGAGCGGGCCCTCCTGGCAGAAGGCGGAACAGGCCAGGAAAACGAGCGCGGCTATCGCCAGGGCAGCCCTTCTCATCCATTCTCCTTTTGCCGTACCGTATACAAGATCTCCGATTAACCCCCGATTAAAGAAAAATTAAAATGTTCTCATGAAAGGCCCCCCGGGCGTTCGCCGGGCCCTCTCCACGCGGGCGCCTCCGGGGAGCACAACGGCGGAAAAAAGACAGCACCCTCAGTCCCTCCTCACGCGGGAGCCACCCGGGCCTGGTCGGGCAGGCCCGCCCCCAGGGGCAGGGTGATGCGAAAGACCGTGCCCTCCCCCTCGCGGCTCTTGACCGTAACGGCGCCGCCATGCGCCTCGAAGATGGACCGGCTGATGCTCAGGCCAAGGCCGAAGCCCGAGGAATTCCGGGATTTGTCCGCCTGGTAGAACCGGTCGAAGATGTGGGGGAGGTCCCCTTCGGGGATGCCGACGCCCGTGTCCCCTACGGTGACGGTCACCGACCGTCCCTCCCGGGTGACCTCCACGGAGATGCTGCCGTTCTCGGGGGTGTACTTGACGGCGTTGTCGAGGATGTTGAGGAAGGCGCGCACGAGCCTGGGGCGGTCGACGGGGAGAAGCACGCCCTGCCCGCACGAAAACTCGACGGTGATGCCCTTCCGGGAGGCGAGCGTCCGCATGTCCTCGATGATCTCCTCCAGGACCAGCGACAGGTCCGTCTCCTCCCGTGCCGGCGAAGAGGAGGAGCTTTCGCAGCGCGCGAGCGTGAGGAGATCTTCCAGCAGGGTGCCCAGCTTCTTCGCTTCTTCGAGGGTGCTCGCGAGGATGGCGTGGTACTCGTCGGGGGTGCGCCTCCGCTTGAAGGCCACCTCCAGCTCGCCCCGCATGATGGTGAGCGGCGTCCTGAGCTCGTGGGACACGTCCTGGATGAACTGCCCCTGGGAGACGATGACCTGCCCGATCTTCCGGAGCATGTCGTTGAAGGTCTCGGCCAGCTCCCTGATCTCGTCCTGGGAATCGGGAACGTCCACGCGCAGGTTCATGTTCTCCGCCGTGATCTGGCGGACCGTGTCGATCATCTTCCTCAAGGGCTTGAGCGTGACGCTCGCCAGGAACTCCCCGGCCAGCGCCCCGCCCGCCACCACGGTGACGGGCAGCAGGAGGAAGAGGATGAGCTTCAGGCGGTACATGGCGGCCAGGTAGGAGCCCAGGGGGCTGGCGGCCTGGACGATGTACGCGATCCTGCCCTCTTCGAACACGGGCACCTGGAGGATGCGCAGGTCGAGGGGCTTCCCCTCGCCCACGGGTATCCGCCGGTCCTCGTAGCTCGTCTTCCTCACCGTGAGCCGCTTGAGCGTGCCCCCGGAGATGTCCAGGCGCGCCGGGGCGTTGGGCGAGCTGGCGATGAGCCCGCCTGCGGGGTTGTAGATCTGGACGACGATGTCCATGAGCTCGGGGTCGCTGGAGCGCTCCTCCACCCAGCGCGCGGCGATCTTGTTGAAGTTGAGGTTGTTGATCTTGGTGAAGGCCTTCTTCCTGGCCCCGTGCCGGAGCGCGTCCATCTCCTCGATCTCCCAGTAGGTGTTGATGGACCGGGCTATGCCCTCGGCCCTGGTGAGCAGGACGTCGTCGAGCTCGCTCTTCAAGCTGTCGCTCACGTGGATGTAAAGCAGCACGGCAAAAAGGGAGAAGGTCAGGGCGAGCATGACCGTGTACCAGAAGACGAACCTGAGCCGTATGGACAACCTCACGTCAGCCCCGCAGGGTGTAGCCCCTGCCCCGCACCGTCTGGATGAGCGCCCTGGGCCGGCCCCTGTCGATCTTGTTCCGCAGGTAGCTGATGTAGACGTCGATGACGTTGGTGAAGGTCTCGAAGGAGATGTCCCAGACGTGCTCGGAGATCATGGTGCGGGTCACCACGCTCCCGGCGTTCCGCATGAGGTACTCGAGGAGCGCGTACTCCTTCACGGAGAGGGGGATGGCCTCCCCCGCCCGGGTCACCGTGTGGGTCGCCGTGTCGAGGACCAGGTCGTCCACCGCCAGGCGGGTGGCCTGGTGCTGGTACTTCTTGCGCAGCAGGGCCCTGATGCGGGCCAGGAGTTCCTCGAAGGCGAAGGGCTTCGTGAGGTAGTCGTCCGCCCCGGCGTCGAGCCCCCGCACCTTGTCGCTCACCGCGTCCTTGGCGGTGAGCATGAGGATGGGGGTGTCGCAGCCCGCGGCCCTGAGCCCCGCGCACAGGGTGACGCCGTCGACCCGGGGAAGCATGACGTCCAGGAGGATGGCGTCGTACTCGCCCGACGAGGCCAGCTCGAACCCGGCGTCGCCGTCGAAAGCGGCGTCCACGGCGTACCCCTCCTCCACGAGGCCGTTCCTGATGAACTCCGCGACCTTCTTTTCGTCTTCGATCACGAGGATGCGCATACCCCTCCCGGCACCGTCGGTTGAACCGCCCCCATACTGACTCATTTGCCTGGATGTTTCAAGTCGTCAAAGAGACCCGAAAACTTCAAACAGGGCATCCATACCCCCTTCATCCTCCCTGACACAAATGTTTTGACATGACCAAAGAGACCCGGGGCTTCTTCCCGTTGCACGGCTTTCGATTATGCTCTATGCTTTTTCCCCATGTTCATCCCCGCGACGGAATCAGAGATGCGCGCCCTGGGCTGGGACCGGCTCGACGTGGTCCTGGTCACCGGCGACGCCTACATCGACCACCCCTCCATGGGCGTGTCCCTCATCGGGCACGTGCTCATGGACGCGGGCTACCGGGTGGGTGTCATCGCCCAGCCTTCCCTGGAATCGGGGGACGACATCTCCCGCCTGGGCGAGCCCCGGCTGTTCTGGGGGGTGAGCGCGGGGAGCATCGACTCCCTCGTGGCCAACTACACCCCTTCCCTGAAGCGCCGCAGGAGCGACGACTACACCCCGGGGGGCCTCGGCGGCAGGCGCCCGGACCGGGCGGTCATCGCCTACGCGAACCTCATCCGGCGCTTCTTCAGGAACACCCGCCCCATCGTGCTCGGCGGGATCGAGGCGAGCCTCAGGAGGGTCGCCCACTACGACTTCTGGACGGACTCCATCAGAAGGTCGGTGCTCTTCGACGCCAAGGCGGACTCCCTCGTCTACGGCATGGGGGAGAAGGCCGTGCTTCAGCTCGCGGGGCGCCTGGCTTCAGGCAGCGACTTCCGCGACGTCCCGGGGACCTGCTCCATCGCGAAAAACAGGCCCGAGGGGGCCGTCGAGCTGCCCTCCTTCGAAGAGGTGTCCCGCGACGACGAGGCCTTTGCCCGGATGTTCGGGCTCTTCTGCGGGGCCGGGGACGCGGCCCTGGCCCAGCGCCACGGCGACCGCTGGCTCGTGCAGAACCCCCCCCAGCCCTGCCTCACGACGGAGGAGCTCGACCGGGTGCACGGCCTGGACTTCGAGCGGGGCCTGCACCCCTCCTGCGGGCCGGAGGGCAGCGTGCGCGCCCTGGAGACCATCCGCTTCTCCCTCACCACCCACCGGGGCTGCTTCGGGGGCTGCAGCTTCTGCTCCATCTCGGTGCACCAGGGCCGGGCCATCGTGTCGCGGTCCAAGGCCTCGGTGGTGGAGGAGGCCCGGAAGCTCGTGGAGCACCCCGGGTTCAAGGGGGTCATTTCGGACGTGGGGGGGCCCACCGCCAACATGTACGGGGCGCGGTGCGGCAGAAGGAGCGGGGCCTTCGCCTGCAGGGACAGGCGCTGCCTCTGGCCGGAGGTCTGCCCGTCGCTGCGGGCGGGGCACCGGCAGCAGACGGAGCTGCTCACCGAGCTCCGTAGGGTGCCGGGGGTGAAGAAGGTCTTCGTGGCCTCGGGCATCCGCCACGACCTGGTCATGGCGGATGCGGAGGCGGGCAGGGAGTTCCTGGCCCAGGTCGTTGCCCACCACGTGTCCGGCCAGCTCAAGATCGCGCCGGAGCACTCCGAGAAAGGCGTCCTGGACCTCATGGGCAAACCGGGCACGGAATGCCTCGTGGCCTTCAAGGACCTCTTCTACCGGCTGAACCGCTCCTGCGGGAAAAGCCAGTTCCTCACCTACTACCTCCTGGCGGCCCACCCCGGCTGCACCCTCGAGGACATGGAGAAGCTCAAGAGGTTTGCCACGGAGGAGCTCAGGACCAACCCCGAGCAGGTGCAGATCTTCACCCCGCTCCCCTCCACGTGGTCCGCCCTCATGTACCGCACCGGCAGGAACCCCTTCGACGGCTCGGAGATCTTCGTCCAGAAGGACGCCCGCGGAAGGGGGCGCCAGAAGGACGTGCTCACGGCCAGGGCCCGCATCGGGAAAAGGCGGCGCTGAAGGATCGTGCCGGGGGCCGGGAAGGTCCCGGGCGGTCAGGAGTTCTTCCCGAAGGGGATGCCCAGCTTGCGCATCCGGTGCCGCAGCTCACCAACTGCAAGAAATGCCGTTCACCCGCGAAGGTGCGATGATAACCGGCCGGAATGATTTATCTTGGCATAGCTGAGTATATATGCGAATATTCGGCGCTGAGAGTTTTCCGAACAAAAACACCATACAAACGCACCAGGAAAGGGAGAAGCATGCCATGAAGAGAATACTGAAACCGGTATGGGGAGCCCTCGGGCTTCTTTTCTTGCTGACGGGCCCCGCCTGCGCGGGCATGACCTGCGCCTACACGAACGGCGTCGAAGGGATCAAGGCGGCCTCGCTGCCCCCGGCCGGTACCTACTACCTCATGTACAATGTATTTTATGACGCGAACAAGCTCATGGACGACCGGGGAGACGAGCTCAAGCCCGTCGACATGGAGCTGAGCGTCTATGCCATCGTGCACCGGCTCCTCGTGATGACCGACAAAAAGGTCCTCGGCGGGGATTACGGGTTCGACATCGTCCTGCCCACGGTCAACACCGACGTTTCGAACGTCATGGGCTCGGACAATTACTTCGGCCTGGGCGACATCACGGTGGAGCCCTTCATCGTGTCCTGGCACAAACCGCGCTATGATGCCGTGATCGGGGCCGCGGTCACCCTGCCCACGGGCCAGAGCGACGAGGGCAGGATGGCGCAGCCGGGCAAGGACTACTGGACCGGCATGCTCACCGCAGGCGGAACCGTGTTCTTCGATACGGACAAGACGTGGTCCGCCTCCCTGCTGGCCAGGTATGAGATGCACGGGGAAAAGCGCTCCGGCGATCTCAAGGCAGGCGACGACTTTCACTTCGAGTGGGGCGTCGGCAAGTCCGTAACGAAGACCGTCGACGTCGGGGTGGCCGGCTACTGCCAGTGGCAGGTGACAAACGACAGGGGCGACGACGTGACCTGGGAAAAGAACGATCGCGACCGGGTCTTTGCCATCGGTCCCGAGGCCGATATCTTTCTCCCGGGCGTCACGCTGTTCGTGAACTGGCGGACGCTTGCCGAGTTCGACGCGGTGGACCGCACCGAAGGCGTGATCACGGCCATCAAGCTGGTGAAGCCGCTCTAGCATCCCGGG
>ERZ1645192.63-NODE-63-length-63519-cov-7.190644_pt1 | contig 63519 bp, 54 predicted proteins | sample MGYA00575354_ERZ1645192 | MGnify/ENA primary metagenome ERZ1645192 (study PRJEB40844, sample SAMN11349763) | freshwater sediment metagenome | isolation source: river sediment | host: Sediment | place: India: Faizupur Khadar , New Delhi | collected 2017-02-21 ... | reverse complement strand
CGGCATCGTCCCGCCCAATTCGGCGCGCATCTTCTCCAGCAGTTCCAGCCCCGTCATGCGCGGCATATTGATGTCGGTCAGCAGGATGTCGGGCCGGTCGGAAAGGATCGCTTCCCAGCCCTCGATGCCGTCGCGGGCCGTCGAAACGGCGTGCCCCTCTCCCCGCAGGAACTTCTCGAAACTCCGCAGGATGGAGGGATCGTCGTCAACGATGAGTATCTTCCACGGCTGTTTCATCCGCCTTTCCCCCGATCTCGTAGAAGTTTATCTTTTTGCTCTTCTTGTCCCAATCGAACACGTAGATGCGGCGGTCGGGGAACTGCTGCAGAAGATCCTCGGCCAGCCGCGGCTTGACGAAGTGACGGCCGTAGAGGATGCGGTCCGAAAGATCTATGGCGTGGCGGGTGAAGAAACTGCCGTCCATCGCGGTGGGGCGCTTGATCAGGACGACCGCTTTCTGGCCGGGCGGCACGCGGTTCTCGACGTGTTCGTAGAGGGCGAACCGCTTGTTGACGCCGCGCATGATGCCGGTCTCCTTGCCGGGGAAGTCCTCCTGCCAGTAGGTGAACAGGAAGTAAAGGAACGGGACATAGGGGACCCAGTGAAGGTAGCGCCACAGCCGCCGCGCGAGATAGTGCACCGATTCGGCGGCGCCGTAGAACCAGCACCAGAGCGCCGGGTAGTAGTAGCGGGCGCCGAAACTGTCGCCGCCCCCGGCGTTGTGTATCGCATAGCCGAGGATGTAACTTATCGGCAGGAAGACGAGGAACCATTCATACCGGCGGAGTCTGCCGAGTTTAAGGAAAGGGAGGGCGAGCAGGAGCCAGATCAGGTATTTGTTGGTCCACTGCGCCTGCGCCTTGAGCCAGTTGGGGGTGAGCCCGAGCAGTCCCTTATCGTAGTAATCGCCCATGTCGGCGTGTATCTCGTTGATCCGCTTGCTCGCGATGAGCTGATGGCCGTAGTAATAGAGTTTGTAGGGGGAGGTGAGGAATTCGCCGGTGTAGAGTTTCTGGTAGAGCAGGAACAGCAGAATGAACGGCACGACGCCCAGACAGAACAGGCCGACGGTCCTCAGGTAGGGGCGGAAGCGATCGCGCAGGGAACTTCGCGGTTCGCCACGCGGAGGGAAGAACAGTTCGCGGGTCAGGAACAGTCCCACGGCGCAGGCGATGATGACGGCGTCCCACATCCGGAAGAAGAGGGTGAGCCCGATGACGGCGCCCGCAAGCACGATGAGCCGGTCGCGCCCGCGACCCGCCGCCGCTTTTCCCGCCGCCATGACGGCGGCGACCACGGCGAGCGCCAGCAGCATCACCGCCGGGTGGGAGAAGTAGGAACTCGCGTGAAAGATGACCGAGGTCGAAACGGCGAAGAGCAGTCCGACCAGCAGCGCGGCCACCCGCGAACCCGATATCCGCGATACCACGAAAAAGAGCAGAAAGAAGGTCGCCAGCGTGATGCCGACATTGGTCCATTCGATGCCGACCGTCAGCGTGAAAAGGGCCATCAGGAGCGGCACGCCGGGCGGATATTTCGAGAATTCCCGTTCGGGAAGCGTTACGACATGGTGTCGCTTGAAGTGCGGCGCGACCGACAGGTCCATCGTCGTGTTCCAGAGTTTGCCGCGCGAGAAGACATCGGCCTGGAACATCATGCTGATCTCATCGCCCGACACGGGATAGCGCTTGAGCGAATACTGCACCGTGAAGTTCCAGAGATAGGCCATCAGCGGCACCAGCAGGAGCATGGCGAGCACATAGGCGCGCCGGGGTATGAACAGCCGCGACCGGCGCCGGGTGGAGAGCATGCCGACCAGCGCGAGGATGATGCCGATCCAGCCGGCGACCGCCAGCACGATGAGTTTGGCGGTGGCGTGGAAGTTATTGTCGACGATCGTTACGGCGGCGACCTGACGGCCGTACTTCACCAGAAAGTAGGCGGCTACGGCGAACAGAACGCCCGAAAGGAGCCGGGGCAAAAGCCGGCCGATGCGCAGGCGGCGGTGTATCACCGGAAGAGGAGGATCAGTATCTCGATGAGGACCACGACGACCAGCGCGACGATGAAGATCGTCTTCCAGTCGCGTTCTTTTTTCGGTTTCTGCAACTGTTCGCGGCCTTTGTTGAGTCCGGCCAGCATATCGTCGATGCCGTCGACCTCGCCGAGAATAAGCGTTTTGCTCTGCAGTTCGTTCTGATTCGGTTTCTTCTGTTCCATGGCTGTCGTCTCCGAAAGACCGTATCCGAATAATAACGCGCGAAGTCTATGGTAATCGAGCCCAAAAGTCAAAACTCTTGGATTCATTCCTCGCAGGTGGAAATATCCCAGCCGGTGCAGTCGCCGTTGCAGTAGGAAATGCCGGCGGTGTATTTCACCGGATCTATCTCGACGCAGGGGATGGTCATGCTTGCATCGCATTCCTCGTTCTGGTCCAGCACGCCGTTCCCGCAGGGAGGTTTCTCGATGCAATTCATGGTGTTCCAACCGGAGCAGTCGTTCAGACAATGAGCATATCCGGCGCTGTATTGATCGCTGATGTCGGCGCAAAGGAGAGAGGATTCGTCGCAGACCTCATCATTCTCGACGACATAATTCCCGCAAATGCCGGCAAGGACGCAGGTGTCCGGATCCCAACCGGTGCACTTGTCGTCGCAATAAGCGGTTCCCCCGATATAGCTTTCCGGATCGAGGACCACGCAGGGCTTCCCGTATCCTTCTTCGCATATCTCGCCGATATCCTCTTCAAGAATGTTGTTGCCACAGACATTCGGTTCAATACACTGGTAGGTGAGCCAACCCGTACACTGGTTGTTACAATACGCCGTGCCGCCGATATACTTTTCGGGATCCAAAGAAATGCAAGAAAGAGTACTTTGTTTGTCGCATATCTCGCCGATCTCTTTTTCCACGATATTGTTCCCGCAAACATTCTTTTTCCAGCAATTGTCCATACGCCACACGCAGTCGACGCAGAACGCGGTGCCGGTAGCGTAGCGCTCGGGATCGATGACCGTACAATATTCGATATCGCCCGATTCGCACTCTTCGCCGTCTTCGACGATATCGTTACCGCAATCAGGCCTTTCGATATGATTGAGAACACAGCGGGAAAGATCCCATCCCGCACAATCCGGTGTACAGGTCGCCGTTCCGCGGGCATAGTATTTCGGGTCAAGGTCAATGCAATCCCTGCTCTCATACAGTTCGCAGCTCTCTCCTGTTTCAACGATACCGTTCCCGCATTGGGGCGTTACCGACAGATCATCGTTAATTGATGCGTCCGGCAGGTCATCGTTCTCTGTAATGACGGAAGAACCTTCACAACCGAAGAAAAGGCAAAACGCCGCGACCGCCAAGGTCCACGGAATTCTGCCTATCTCCTTTCCGATCCCCATATCGTGCTCCTATTTTGCGCAGCGGAAGCCCAGATCGGTGTAGGTCGTGGTCGGGTAATTGGCGTAGCGGGCGTAGGTCTTGAGCGAGCGGGCGTCGCTTTTCCACGAACCGCCGCGCGCCACCCGCATATCGCCGGCCACCGGTCCCTGCGGATCCTGTACGGGACTGCCCCAGTAATAGTCGTAGACATAGCGGTCGGCGACCCATTCGCGGACGTTGCCCGCCATGTCGTAGAGATCGAACGAAAGGCTTTTCCCCTTCTGCCGCAAACCGATGACGGAGGTCGCCCCGGTGCCGCAACCGGCCCCCGCGCCGGCGTCGTAGGAGGCCCGGCCGCAGTCGGCCGTCACCGTTCCCCACGGGTAGGGCCACCCTTCCGGGCCGCGCGCCGCGTATTCCCATTCGGCCTCGGTCGGCAGGCGCTTGCCTTTCCATTTGCAGTAGGCCGCCGCGCCGTTCCAACTGACGCAGTTGACCGGCATCCGCGGGTCGCGCTCCGAGCCGAGGTTGCAGGCGGTCGCTCCGGCGTGGGCGCCGTGCATGCTGCCGGTGCATTTCCCCGCCGCGATGCACAACTGATACTGCGCGACGGTCACCTCGTAGCGGTCTATGGCGTAGGGCGACAGCGTTACCGCGTGTTCCGGCTTTTCCATCTGCAGACAGTCGGTCCACTGCGCGGCGTCGCACCCCATGAAAAAGGGGCCGCCCGGTATATCGACCATATCGTCGGGGTCGGCGACCTCCAGACAGTCGCCGGTGTCCCAGCCCTCGCAGTCGGCGCGGCAGGGGGCGGTGCCGAGCGCCCAGACGAGCGGATCGAGCGCGGCGCAGGCGACCGGAAGGGTGTCGCAGGTCTCCCCCTCTTCGACGATGCCGTTGCCGCACACCTGCACGGTGGCGCACAGCGACGGATCCCAGCCGGAACAATCGCTCAGGCAGGGGGCGTTCCCCGGCAGGTAGTTGACCGGATCTATCTCGGTGCAGGGGATGGTGTCGGTGATCTCGCACTCCTCGCCGAGCTCGAAGATGCCGTTGCCGCAGGCGTCGGTGCCGAGACACGGCGCGACGCTCCAGCCGGAACATTCGCTGTTGCAGGGGGCGGTGCCGTAGACATACTGCGCGGGGTCTATCTCGACGCAGGGGATCCCCATGCCCGCCTCGCACTCTTCGCTGACATCGTCGATAACGCCGTTCCCGCACGTGCTGGGCGGCGTGGTGCAGGCCGATATATCCCAATCGGAACAGTCGTTCAGGCAATAGGCATAGCCGCCGGTATAGCCGCTGTCCAGAGCGGCGCAGGCGATGGGATCGTAGCGTTCGCAGACCTCTCCGGCCTCCGGTTCGACCACGCCATTCCCGCAGACATTCGCCATGATACAGTCATCCTTGTCCCAGCCGGAACAGTCGGCGACACAAGAGGCGTAGCCGCTCAGGAACTGGTCGCTGATGTCGGTACAAAGTATAATGCTTCCCTCGCAGATCTCTCCGGCCTCCGGTTCGATCACGCCGTTGCCACAGACATTCCGCTCCGTGCAGGCGGAACTGTCCCACACGCAATAGTCGTCGCAGGTCGCGGCGCCTTTCAGGAATTGTTCGGCGTCGAGTTCGGCGCAGGGGAGGGTGTCGCCCGTTTCGCAGAGTTCGTTATTGTCCTCTTCCAGTACGCCGTTGCCGCACCAGTTCTTCTGAACGCAGGACGAAGTATCCCATTCGTTGCAGTTATAGGCACAGGTCGCGGTACCGTCGAGATACGCATCGTGAACGAGTTCCGTACAAAGAATAGTGGTTCCCCGTTCACATTTCTCGGGTGTTTCAACCACACCGTTCCCGCACGAGGGAGAGACACAGTGTCCTGCGGAACAGTAATAGTCGGGCTCGGAAGGATCGCTGCCGCATCCGCCGTGATAGTCGGAACAGTCGCCGCAGTTGGTGTCGCCCACCATCCCGCACCGGTCGGGGGCGCAGGGATCCTCGACAGCGCCGAAATCGCATCCGCCGCAGCCGTACAGCAGCAATGTCGCCAATGTCATGAAAAGAGAACAGGCGCGTCGCACGACCACCCCCGGTTTCTGGTTACTGCGGGGTCATTCTATCCCTGCAACTGCCCGTTGTCAATCATAAATGTCTCTTTCAACATTTCGGAGGCCGAAAGAGGAAATGAACATCCTTCAAAAACAAAGAAGAAAGCGGTCGAGGCATTCTCCTCCCCGCGCTGGGGGGTCCGCCGCAGGCCGGAAATACGCCACGAAACGGGAGTCAAGGAAAGCGGTGTAAAAATCGTCCCTACAAAAACGGACGGTTAGGAACTTGCTAGGCGCACTGTTGAAAGTTTGTGGGAAAGAAAAAGAGTGCCGGATCAGAAATTCTTGGTCTCTTTCAGATCGTACCCGTAGTCGGCCTTCCACGCCTTGTCCTTCTTCTTGAGATTCGCCACCGCCGCCTTCTCGGCCTCCTTCTGGGAGGACTTGTGGAAACCGAAGCCGTGACTCCAGCGCGCCTCGCCCTTGTGTTCGTAGGCGGTGAACACGACCACATAGACGCCGTGGTCCATGCCGGTGCTCGCGGGAGAGGTGACCTTGGCGTGGCCCTGCTCCTTGAGTTTCTTTATCGCCTCGGCGCTCGCGGCGCCCGCGCTCGCCTTATCTTTCTGGAAGAAGGTCCACGTCGAGGTGTTGCCCTCCTTGTCTATCGCTTCTGAAAAGGCGGCGCCGGCGAGCAGTCCCGCCGAAAAGAGCGTTACGATCGCGACGGTCAGCAAGGTTCTCATGATATCCCTCCAGTTCGGTTCACAACACGGGCGATATTGGCACGGAACGGAGACAAAGTCAAGGGTTGTCCACAACGGCCGTCAGCCCCTCCGGCAGGGCGAGCGCCGCGTAGGGGTCGACCCGTTCGGCGCGGTAGACGCTGAAGGGGGCGTTGGGATAATCTTCCGATATGACCCGTTCGATGAGGAATGAATGGATCTCGTCGCCGGTCTCGGCATCGACCTGCGCGATGTAGGCGCCGCGCGGGCCGTCGCCGTACTGGGCCATGATGAGGTCGGGATAGAGGCGCGATCCGAGAGATCCCGAAGTAACAAGGATCGATCCGTCGGACAGCACATCGACATCGCTCACGACAACGCTGAGTCGGTGCCACAGCGGATCGTGCGTCAGGACATATTCGGCTGTCTGCTCGACCGTCCCGCCATAGCCGTCCCCGTCGGGAGTGATGCGATAGGCGACCGCGCGGCTGAAAGAATTCTTGTTGATGATGCCGAAACCGCGCGCAAGGCCGTTGTCAAAGAGCAGGAGCGTACCGTCCTCTTTCAAAAGCGGGGCATGCGGGCGGAAAGGCCAGCGGAAATCGGCGCCGTCGACAAAGCCCCGTAGTACCTGTTCGTCGGTGATCGAGTCGCCCGCCCCGTCAAGCGGGGTCAGCAGGAATTCGCCGTACGAGAAATCGAAGGGATAGGTCCCCTCCGCCGGTTCGCCGCCACAGGGCATCCGCTCGTCGGTGTAGTTATCGCCGGTGTAGTCGCCGATCCAGGTCATCTGGTTCGACGGATCATAGTTGGCCATGAAACTGTCGCTCACCCCGTCGCCGTCGGCGTCGTCGATGTAGCGGGTCAGATGGGGGGAGAGAAACCATTTGAGCGTACCGTCGGCCGCTATCTTCGCGATGCCCGACCGCTGGGAAGAAACGACAAAGCCGCCGTCAGTCGGGTCATAGGCGACACCGTTCAGGTGTATCGGGTCGTTGGTGAGTCCGGGCTTCTCGGTGCCGGTGGGCGGAATGTCGCGGTATAGATCGGCCACATCGGGCATGACAAGGTTGAGATCCCATGAATGGACGAGTGTTCCATCGATAGGGTCGACCTCGATCAGATGATCCTCGATATAGTCGTTGCCGATCTTGTCGGCGGTGATGATGAAATGGCCGTCGGGCTTTTTCAGAATGTCGTGGTGGACCCGCAGGTATCCGAGGGTGCCGATATCGATGGTGCCCTGTCGCCTTCCCATCAGGTCGTACCACTGTACCAACCCCATGTCGGCGGCCCAGTCGCCACCGTACAGATGTCCGTCGATGAATTCCATCGGGAAAAGGAATTCGTAGGGAAGATCGGAATACCAGCGAACGCGGCCGCGCTTGTCGAACATGATGCCGGTGATCTCGGGAATGGTGTTATTGATGACCTCGGGAAGGTCATCGGGAAACTCCTCTTCGGGTTGCGGAAGACGGGTCCGGTAGTAGGTGATGAAGGTGAAGGCGTCGCCGGCGTACGAGCCGACGGCGGTGGCGGTCGGAAAGTCCTCCGGCGTCGGGGCGGTGGTCAGCGTGAACTCGCGAGTGTCGCGCACCGTCCCTTCGCCGTCGAACAGGGTGATCGTGACGGTATTCGCGCAGTCGGCATATAGCCCCATCACCGGTATCGGTATCGTCTTTCCGACGGTGAAGGAAAACTCTTTTTCATACGGTTCCGCCCTCTCAACAGTCGCACACTCGATCCGCAGGGTGAGCATACCGGGCAGATCGGGGTTGAAGGGTATTTCGGCGGTGAGCGGCGCCGCTCCCGAGGGATTGAGGACCGGCTCGCCGAAAAGCGCCGCGAGGGGGTCGACGATGCCGTCCTCGTCGGGAATCGGCGTATCGTCTTTCGGCGCGCCGCCGTTGTCGCAGGCGCAAGGAAGCAAAAGCGCCCATACGAATATGCAGAGGAACTTCACCATGCGCCGCTCAACCCCTCCGGCAGGGCGAAGTTCGCGTAGGGATCGACCCGTTCGGCGCGGTAGACGCTGAAGGGGGCGTTGGGATAGTCTTCAGAGATGACCCGTTCGATGAGGAGCGAATGGATCTCGTCGCCGGTCTCGGCGTCGACCTGCGCGATGTAGGCGCCGCGTGTGCCGTCGCCGTACTGGGCCATGATGAGGTCGGGGTAGAAGGCGGAGCCGAGCGCGCCCGAGGCGATGAGGAGCGAGCCGTCGGGCAGTAGGTCGACGTCGCCGACCGCGGCGCTGAAGCGGTGCCACAGCGGGTCGTGGGTCAGGATATATTCGGCCGTCTGCTGGACCGTCCCGCCGTAGCCGTCCTCGTCGGGGGTGATGCGGTAGGCGGCAGCGCGGCTGAAGGTATCTTTATTGATGATGGTGAAATTACGCGCCAGCCCGTTGTCGAACAGCATCAGCGTGCCGTCGGCGGTCAGGAGCGGGGCGTGCGGCCGGAAGGGCCAGCGGAAATCGGTCCCGTCGACAAAGCCGCGCAGAACCTCTTCGTCGGCGATCGGGGCGCCCGCGCCGTCGAGCGGCCGGAGCAGGAACTCGCCGTAGGAGAACGCGAAGGGATAGGTCCCTTCCGCCGGTTCTCCGCCGCAGGGCATCCGGTCATCGGTGTAGGTTGCGCCGGTGTAGTCGCCGATCCAGGTCATCTGGTTGCTCGGGTCGTAGTTGACCATGAAACTGTCGCTCACCCCGTCGGCGTCGGCGTCGTCGATGTAGCGGGTCAGGTGGGGGGCGAGGAACCATTTGAGGGTGCCGTCGGCGGCGAGTTTTGCCACGCCGGAACGCTGGGAGGATACGATGATTCCGTCGTCGGCCGGATCGTGGACGATGCCGTTCAAGTGTATCGGATCGTTGGTGATGCCGTAGACATCGGCGCTGGTGGGCGGTATGTCGCGGTAGAGATCGGCCACATCGGGAAAGACGGGACGCAGGTCCCATTCCTTCACCACCGTGCCGGCGACCGGATCGACCTCGATCAGGTATTCCTCGATATAGTCGTTGGTGATCGGGTCGGCGGTCAGGAGGAGATTCCCGTTCGGCAGTTTGACCACATCGTGGTGTATCCACAGGAACCCGAGTTCGCCCAGATCGATCGACCCGCCGGTCCTCCCCATGAAATCGTGCCACCAGAGCACCCCCGCCTCGGCGCCCCAGTCGCTGCCGTAGATGTAGCCGTCGATGATCTCGATCGCGGCGATCTTTTTGTACGCGAGTTCCGAATACCAGCGGATATGCCCTTTTTTATCGAACATGATGCCGATGAATTCGGGGACGATGCCGGGGACCGTCTCGACCCCGCCGTTCTCCTCCGGCTCCTCTTCCGACGCCCGGGTCAGGTAGTAGACCACGAAGGTGAAGGCGTCACCGGCGTACGAACCGACGACGGTGGCGGTGGGGAAGTCCTCCGGCGCGGGGGCGGTGGTCAGCGTGAACTCGCGGGTGCCCCGCTCCGTTCCTTCGCCGTCGAATACGGTGACCGTAAGCAGGTTGGCGCAGTCGGGGTAGAGCCCCATGACCGGGATCGGTATCGTCTTCCCGACGGTGAAGTCGAAGTCCTTCTCGTAGGGGTCGGCCCCCTCCAGCGCGGGACACTCGACCCGCAGGGCGAGAGAGCCGACAATGTCGGGGGTGAAGGGTATCTCGGCGGTGAGCGGCGCCGCTCCCGAGGGATTGAGGACCGGCTCGCCGAAAAGCGCCGCGAGGGGATCGGTCACCTCGTCGTCGTCGGGGAGGAGCGTGTCCTCATCGGTCGCGGTGTCGGTGGCCGGCGTATCGGCGTCGGCCGTATCCTTCTTATCGCTGTCGCAGGCGCACCACAGCAGGGTGGCGGCCAGCAGGACCACGGGCATGAACTTCGACATGACAAACCTCCTTGTGAACGATGGGAGCGGCACATACTAACACGGCGCGCGCAAAAAACAACCCCCGCCGAAGAAATTTATTCACGAACGGCCCCTTCCGTGTATAATGGCCCCGCACGGAGGGAATACATGGCCGACAAGAAAGTCGTCGCGCGCAACAAAAAGGCCTATCACGAGTACGAGATGCTCGAGAAATTCGAGGCGGGGCTCGCCCTGATGGGGACCGAGATAAAGTCGATACGCGACGGCGATGTCGCCTTCCGCGACTCCTACATCGAGATCAAGAACGGGGAGGCGTTCCTCGTCGGTTTCTACATCGCCCCCTATGTCTACGGCAACCGCTGGAACCATGCCGAGGACCGGTCGCGCAAACTGCTCCTCCACAAGCGCGAGATCCTCAAATGGGCGCAGAAGGTCAAAGAGCGCGGCTTCACCGTCATCCCGCTCGAACTCTATCTCGACGAGCACGGCCGTGCCAAGGTGCAGGTCGCCCTCGCCCGCGGCAAGGCGCAGTACGACAAGCGGTCCACCCTGCGCGAAAAGGATCAGAAACGGGAGATGGATCGTTTCCGGAAAGGGATGGACAAATGAACGGACCGGCCGAAGAGCGCAATACCCGCCAGCGCGGCGCCGACGCCGAAGAATTCGTCGCGAAGCACCTCGAAAAGCGAGGCTTCACGATAGCCGACCGCAACTTCACGGTGCGCGGCGGCGAGCTTGATATCGTCGCGCGGAAAGAGGATCTGCTCCTGTTCGTCGAGGTCCGTTCGTGGAAAAAACGGTTCTGGGAAGGGGGCACCCCCGCCGAAACGATACACCCGCAGAAGATACGGCATATCGTGAAAACGGCGCTCTACTGGGCGCAGACGCACGGCGTGCGGTTGCAGAAGACCCGCATCCGGTTCGATGTGGCGGCGCTGGTCGGCGCTGAGGGCAAGTACGAGATGGACTATCTCGAGGATGCCTTCCCGGCGGTGGGACTGCGATGAGAGGCACCCTTTTCGTCACGGCGACCCCCATCGGCAACCTCGGCGACCTCTCGGAGCGGGCCCGCGCGGTGCTCGCCTCGTGCGACCTCATCCTTGCCGAAGATACCCGCCAGACGGCGAAACTCTGTGTCCGACACGGCATTTCCACGCGGGTCGAATCGTACCATAAGTTCAGCGAAAAGGGGAAACTGGAACACTATCTGACGCTTCTTGCGGAGGGCAAACTGCTCGCGCTCGTATCGGATGCCGGGACCCCCGCCGTATCCGATCCGGGGAAATACCTCGTCGGCGCGGCGCTCGACCGCGGTATCCGCGTCTCGCCGCTTCCGGGTCCGTCGGCCGCCGCTGCCGCCTTTTCGGTGTCGGGGATGTCGGCCGACCGGTTCCTTTTCGGCGGCTTCCTGCCGGCGAAAGGGGCGGAGCGGGTGCGCGACCTCGAAACGCTCCTTGCGGGCGGCTTGCCGGTGGTTCTCTACGAGTCGCCCAACCGCGCCGCCGACCTGCTGGAACTGCTCGCGTCGCGCTGTGAGCGGGTGGTCGTCTGCCGCGAACTGACCAAGGAATTTGAAGAGGTCTTCGTCTACGCCGGAGCACCCGTTACGGAAAAAGGGGAGTTCACCGTGGTCGCAGCGCCCCGCATCGCCCCGCCGCGCACCCTACCACCCGACGATCCGGAGCGCGACCGCATCCTTGATACCCTTTCGGTGAAGGACGCCCTTGCCCTGCTGACGCGTCTCTACCCCGATATCGCGCCGAACCGCCTCAAGGAATGGCTCTACGGCAGCCGCCGCTAATTTCTTGCAAAGCCCTTTATTATATGGTAGAGAAATGGAACTTTATGGTCTTGAAGATACGGTGAATCACTCCCCATGCGACAGCGTCTTGAAGAATTCTGCCGGATCAATCCCGGCGCCCAAAAGATAGTCCAGAGTCTCGGCAACAGCGCCGCGATAAAACTCCGCGTCCTGCCCGACACCGACCTCCTGTTCCGCAAGGCGAAGGGGGGACTCGAACTGACCGCCTATCCTTCCGCGGAGCGGGTCGAGGTCGATATGGACATCACTCTGCCCGCCGCGATGCTGGAGGATTTCCTCGCCGCGAACCCGCAGACGGCCGATGCGATCATCCTCTACTTCGCCGAGAATTACTACCACGAGAAGTACCGCCCCCATATCGACCTCAAGATACTGTCGGGGGCGTTCCGCCTGACGATGAAGGGCTATTTGGGACTTATCCCGCTGGGCGGGCCGGCGCTCATGAGCATCCTCCGCTCGAAGGGCTTCGGTTCGATCGGCGCGATAACCACGGCGCTCAAAGGGATAGCGAGAAAGTAGGGAAACGATAACGGAAACGGAAGAGGGACACCATGGCCGAAAAAAACCTTCTGATCTACGAGAGCGACACCAAACACGCCAAGACGCTGAAAAAGGCGTTCGAACAGTTCGGCTTCACGGTCCACACCGCGAAGGCGGAGGAGGAGATGTCGGGGCACCTCGGTTCCGGCGCGATCAGCCTCTTCATCATCCGCGCCGAGAACCCGAGCCTCGGTGGATTCCTGCTGTGCAAGAAGGTCCGCGAGATAGCCGAGTACCGGCAGACGCCGATCCTGCTGCTGTCCAGCGAGGCGACCGAGCAGACTTTCGATAAGCACCGTTCGCTCGATTTCGCGGCCGACTACTATATGAAACTGCCGCAGGAGACCGATTCGATACTGGCGGCGGCCCATGCGCTCCTGCCGTTCATCGACGGCGATGAGGCGGAAGAGGAGGGTGTCGCGGCGGCCCCGGCGGCCCCGGCCGGCGACGGCAAGGCGGCGGAACTGGCCAAGGAGAACGAGGCGCTGAAAAAGAAACTGGAGAAACTCGAAGCCGATGCCAAGCGGCGCGAAGGGAACGCCGAGGAAAGCATCGCGGTGCGGGCCGAACTTGAAAAGACGCAGGGCGAGAACGAAAAACTTTCCTCCGAACTGGGCGAGATAAAGGAGGCGCTCGCCTCCAAGGCGGCGCAGGTCCGCGAACTGGAGAAGAAGATGGCGGGCACCGACGAGATGTCGGCCGAAATGGACAAGAGCGAAGCGGAGATAAAGGAGCTCAAACTGACGGTGCAGAAACTGCAGGTCGAACTCTCGGCCGAACAGGATCGTCTGCGCAACGCCGACGACGAGAAGACGCAGGTCTCCCAGTCGCTCGAACAGCTCAAGGCGCAACTCAAGGAGGAGTCGGAGCGCGCGATGAAGGGAGCCTCGGTACAGGCCGAGGAACTGAAAAAGAAATATGACGAAGCCAAGGATGAACTCGACGACCTCCGGATCGTCAACAAGGAGATGAAGGACAAGGTCAAGGCGTCGGAAAAAGAGATGGAGAAGATGAAGGCGGAACACGACGCCTTCCTTGCCGAAAAGTCCGCGATCGAGAAGCGGATAGCCGATGCCGAGACCGCCGCCGCCGCGCGGGTGCAGGAGACGCAGGCCGAGTTCGAAAAGAAACTCAAGGAGGCGCAGGAGGAGGCCAAGCGGCTGACCGAAGAACTCAAGGCGAGTTACGAAGAGAAGATGAAGCCGCTCACCGACGAACTCAAGATAAAGACCGACAAGATAGAGGTCCTGCAGGCCGAAAAGGACAGTCTCGAGATCGATTCGGCGAGCGCCAAATACAAGACCGGCCAACTGGAAAAACAGCACGAGGAGTTGAAAGCCAAGCACGAGGCGTCCGAGAAGGAACTGGGCGAACTGCGCGAGACGGTGCTTCAATTCTCCACGATAAGCGACGACCGCGACGCGGCCCACAAGGAGCGCGACGAGTTGGCGGCGAAACTGGCGGAACTCGAGAAGAAGCACGACGAAGTGTTTGAAAAGGCGGCCGCCTCCGAGGTGCAGATAACCGAACTGCAGACCCGCATCGAGGCGCTCGTTGCCGAAAAGGGGACGCTCGAAAAGAAGGCCGCGGAACTGGAACTGGTCGCCCGAAAGATAACCGAACTCGAAAAGACGGTCGCGGCGAAGGATGCCGAGGTCGCCAAGGCGCGCGAAGAGACGACCCGGCTCGCCACCATCATCTCGGCGGTCAGGGACGCCGTGGCGTGACCGGATGCAGATAACGCTTTCGCTCGACTTCGTGTTCGATCTGCTCGAGGAGTACGGACTCCTTGCGCGCGACAAGCGGGAATTCTTCACCAACAAACGCGATTACTACGAAGGGCTCTACAAGGACCGCTTCAAGAAGGAGCCGTTCGTCACCGATCTGGTCATGACCATGTTCCGCGACGAGGGCTTGGCGCTCGACGAGGAGAAGATGCTGAAACTCGTCGCGGGTCGCGCCGGCTGTGAGTATCTGGTGCCCGACCCGCTCAAGATAGATTCGCAGATGGTCACCTCCATCATCTCGCTTCCCTACGGCCGCGGTCATCTGGTCCTGCCGCTGTACGAGGAGAACGGCGCGATAGTCGTGGCGATGGCCGATCCCTTCAACATGGAGATCATCGACCAACTGCAGGCGACCGCCGGTAAGCCGATCTATCCGGTCGTCGCGTCGCCGACCAACATCGACAAGATACTCGGCGATGTCTTCGGCTTCAAGAAGTCGATAAAGGCGGCGGCCAAAGAGAAGGTGCGCGACACCTACGCGTCGATAGAACAGCTCACCTCGATATCCGAGGGGGGGCAACTCGACGACAAGCACATCGTCAACGCGGTCGATTATATGCTGCGCTACGCGGTGGAACAGGACGCGAGCGACATTCACATCGAACCGAAGCGCGACGAGACCCATATCCGGTTCCGGCTCGACGGTATGATGCACACCATCTACAGTTTCCCGATAGAGGCGCATGCGTCGTTCCTCTCGCGGCTCAAGATGCTCGCGCGGATGGACATCGCCGAAAAGCGCCGCCCGCAGGACGGCCGCATCAAACTGGTGCTCGACGAGAAGCGCGAGGTCGAACTGCGCGCCAGCACCATCCCGGTCATCTACGGGGAGAAGATGGTCCTGCGGATACTCGAATCGGGCTACTTCATCCGGCCGCTCGAGGAGATCGGGTTCGACGAGGCGCAACTGGCGGCGTGGCGCATCGCGCTCAAGAAAGGCTACGGCATGCTGCTGGTCACCGGCCCGACCGGGAGCGGCAAATCGACCACGCTCTATTCGACCCTCAAGGAGCTCGCGAAGCCCGATGTCAACATCGTCGCCATCGAGGATCCCATCGAGATCGTGATGAACGAGATAAACCAGATGGGGGTCAACACCAAGGCGGGGATCACCTTCTCCTCGGCGCTGCGGCACATCCTGCGGCAGGACCCCGACATCATCATGGTGGGCGAGATACGCGACAAGGAGACGGCCGACAACGCGGTGCAGGCGGCGCTTACCGGCCACCTCGTTTTCTCGACGCTCCACACCAACGACACCGCATCGACCGTCGAGCGGATGATAGACCTCGGGATAGAGCCGTTCCTCCTCGCCTCGATGCTGAGCGGGATACTGGCCCAGCGGCTCGTCCGCAAACTCTGTCCGCACTGCTCGTTCGAACGCGACATGACCGAGGACGAGAAGGTGATGCTCAAACTGGCGCTCGACAACACCTACCGCATAAAGGACGCCGAGGGGTGCGTGAAATGCCGTTTCACCGGCTACAAGGGGCGCACCGCCATCATCGAATATATGCCGGTCGCCGGGAAGACCTCGCGGCTGGTCGCCACCCGCGCCACCACCGACGAGATCCGTCAGAACGCCGTGATGGACGGCATGATCACCCTGCGCGACTCGGCGATACGCAAACTCGCCGCCGGCCAGACCTCGTTCGACGAGATCATCAAAGCGCTCTATTTCGAGTAGAGAGGGATCCTCCATGAAGAAAGTCACGTTGCCGGATCTGCTGAGGAAAAAGGGCGCCGCGCCCATCGTCATGACCACCTGCTATGACGCCTCGTTCGCCCGGCTCGCCGAAAATGCGGGTATCGAGACACTGCTGGTGGGCGACAGCCTCGGCATGGTGATAAAAGGAGAGGAGAGCACCCTCGGGGTCGCCCTTGAAGAGGTCGCCTACCATGTCCGCGCGGTCCGCCGCGGCGCGCCGTCGCCCTTTCTCATTGCCGACATGCCCTTCGGCAGTTATCAGGCGGCGGTCGAAAAGGGGGTCGAAAGCGCCGTCACCCTCATGAAGGCGGGGGCCGAGGCGGTGAAGGTCGAAGGGGGAAGCGAGGTCGCCGAGCTCGTTGCGCGGCTTACCTCGTTCGGTATCCCGGTGATTGGCCATGTCGGACTCACCCCGCAGTATGTCAACCTCTTCGGCGGCTACCAGAAGCGCGGGAAAAGTCAGGCAGAGCGCGAACTTATCGCCGAAGGGGCGCGGGTGCTGGCACGCAGCGGCGCCGTCATGATAGTGCTTGAGTCCATTCCGCCCGATCTGGCGGCCGCGATAACGGCCGAGGTCGCCGTGCCGACCATCGGCATCGGGGCGGGCCCCGCGACCGACGGGCAGGTGCTGGTCATCTACGATCTGCTGGGGATGAACGGCGATTTCAATCCATCGTTTCTTAAGAAATATGCCGATATGGACCGGCTGGTCACTACGGCGCTCGAAGAGTACCGCGACGAGGTCCGCACGGGCCGTTTCCCGCCGCGCCGGAATAAATCCTGACGCACCGTTGTTCAATGGGCGAAAAATGCTCTATTCCTGATACGGAGGTCACTGCATGACGGAACTGATCACGGTAACCGGGGTATCGAAAAGTTACGACCGCATCCGGGCGGTCGCCGATGCCTCGTTCACCCTGCGCAAGGGTGAGATCCTCGGCTTTCTCGGCCCCAACGGCGCCGGGAAGACCACCGCGATGAAGATGATCATCGGCTACATGCCGGCCGACACGGGCGATATCCGCGTCCACGGTCGCAACATCGTCGACGATCCCATCGCGGCGCGCAACGCCATAGGCTATCTGCCCGAGAACAACCCGCTCTACACCGACATGACGGTCGAGGAATACCTCACCTTCGTCGCGCAGATGCGGGGGGTGGCCGATCCCGATGCGGCCAAAAAGCGGGCGATGGAACGGTGCGCGATAGTCGATGTGCGCCACCGCATCATCGGCCATCTTTCCAAAGGCTACCGGCAGCGGGTGGGACTCGCGCAGGCGATCATTCACGACCCCGAGATACTGATACTCGACGAGCCGGCCAACGGACTCGACCCGATACAGATAACCGAGATCCGCGGCCTTATCCGCGACCTCGGCCGCGAAAAAAGCGTCATCCTCTGCTCGCACATCCTCTCGGAGGTCGAAGCGGTGGCGAGCCGCGTCATCATCATCAATCAGGGGAAGATCGTGGCCGACGATACGCTGGAAAATCTGAAAGAGCGCTCCAGCGGCCACAACATCTTCCGCATCGAGTTCCTGACCGCGAAGGATGAACGGACGGTCGCCGACGCGCTGGCGAAGATCCCGGGCGTTGCGGCGGTCAGCCGCGTGGCGAACGATACCTTCCGCGTGAAAACGAAAGGGGAGCGCGAGACGGGGAATCAGATATTCCGCGCCGCCGTGGCGGAAAACTGGGACCTCGCCCAGATACACCTCGAATCGCGGTCGCTCGAGAACACCTTCCTGTCACTTATCGAAGGAGGCAACGGATGAGAAGCACACTGACGATATTCCGCAAAGAGATGCTCGGGTACTTCAACTCGGCCATCGCCTATATCTTCTTCACGCTGTTCCTGATACTCCTTTCGTTCCTCTTCTTCCGCGTCTATTTCCTGCAGGGGATCGTGTCGATGAACGATTTCTTCGGCGTCATGCCGTGGGTATTCCTCATCTTCGTCCCGGCCGTCACGATGAAGTCGTGGGCCGAAGAACGGAAAAGCGGCACGATGGAGGTGCTCCTCACCATGCCGGCGCTCGATACCGAACTGGTGATCGGTAAATTCCTCGCCGGCGCGGCCTTCGTCGGCATCGCGATACTGCTGACGCTCATCGTTCCGCTGCTGGTCGCGGTCACCGGGCCGCTCGACTGGGGGACGGTCGTGGCCAGCTACCTCGGGGCGCTCCTGCTCGCCGCCGCCTATGTCGCCATCGGCAACTTCGTGAGTTCGCTCACCGCCAACCAGATAACGGCCTTCCTCTTCACCGCCGTGATACTGTTCCTTCTCCTCATCATCGGGACCGAGCCGGTCTATTCGGTTTTCCCGAACCTCATCGCCGAGGTGGTGCGGAACTTCTCGCTGAACTACCATTTCCAGAGCATCGGCCGCGGCGTACTCGATTCGCGCGACCTGCTGTTCTATTTCTCTCTCATCGGGCTGTTCGTCTATTACAATGTCAAGTCGCTTGAAGCGCGCAACTGGTAGGGAGGACGCCATGAAAAGAAGAAAAACAGACGCCCTCATCGCCATACTGCTCGTCACCGGGATAGTGCTCTTCGCCAATATCCTTTCCTCCTACTGGTTCTTCCGGCTCGATCTCACGCGGGGCAGCATCTACACGGTGAGCGATTCGACCCGGAAACTGTTGACCGAGCTCAAGTCGCCCATCCACCTCAAGTTCTATATCTCCGATGAACTGCCGCCGCGCGTCCTGCCGGTCAAGCGCGATATCCTCGACATCCTCAAGGAGTTCGAGAATTACGGTAAGGGCAATGTCGAACTCTCCATCCTCGTTCCCGAAAAGGACCCGAACATCGAAGAGGATGCCAAGAAGGCGGGCATCGAGAAAGTGAATCTCAATGTCATCGGCAAGAACAAGGAAGAGGTTCAGGCGATCTATATGGGCATCGCCATCTACTATCAGGAAAAAAGCGAGATCCTTCCGGTGGTCATGGGGATCAAGGACCTCGAATATCAACTGATGAGCGCCGTCATCAAACTGACGCGTGAAAAGCAGGATACCATCGTCTTCCTTAATAAAGAGGTGAAACTTCCCGAAGGACTCGACCCGCAGATGATGGCGCAGTTACAGAGTCAGATACCGCCGAGTCATTCGATAACGAAGGACACCATGGCGGTGGCGCAGGCGCTCCGCGAACAGTACGAGGTGCAGGAGGTCCAGCTCAAGGATGGCGACCAACTTCCCGCCGGGGCGAAGGTGCTGGTCATCCACGAGGCCGACAATCTCACCGACTGGGAAAAATATGTCGCCGACCAGTTCGTCCTTTCCGGCGGATCGCTCGTCATCCTACAGTCGGGTATGCGGTTCGGACAGCAGATGATGGGACAGGAGCGGCGCATCAACTACGGCAACATGCTCGAAGCGTGGGGCCTCAAACTGCAGGGCAACATGGTCTTCGACGCCTACAACTTCCCGGCGCTCATCCCGTCGGGCAACATGCGCTACCTTCAGCCCTATCCGCTCTGGATAAAGGTGGGCGCCCAGCAGATGGCGCCCGAACTGCCCGGTTTCCTGCGCGAGATCGGGACGCTCGCCTTCACCTTCTCATCCTCCATCGATATCGTTGAAAAGGAGGGGGTGACCTACACCGTGGTCGCCAAGTCGTCGGGTAAGAGCTGGGAGCAGAAAGGCGCCGTCATGGGGATGCCCGACCAGATAACCGAACCGCCGTCGAGCGACTTCAAGGTCTTCAACCTCGCGGTCCTCGCGTCGGGGCTCTTCCCCAGTTCGTTCGCCGCCGGGGGCCTTCCCGCCAAGGCCGACGCCCCGACCTTTGCCGCGAAAGGCAAAACGCCGGGACAGGTGCTCCTCATCGGTACGCCGGAATTCATCCTCGACCGCAACATGCGTAACTTCCAGACCAACGGGATGTTCTTCATCAACATGATGGATCACCTCACCAATTCGACCGAACTGGCGGGGATCCGGTCGCGCGATCAGGGGTATGTCTTCATTGACGCCGACATCACCGACGCGAAAAAGGAGATCATCCGTTGGGTCGGTACGCTGCTGATGCCGCTGTTGGTCATCCTTTTCGGCATTCTGCGGATGATGATGAGAAACAAACGGTCAGGGAGGGTCTGATATGAGCAAGCGCAATATCATACTGTTCTGCGTACTGGCGCTCTTGGTCGGCGGGTTTATGCTGAAAGGCTACCTCGATGATCAGACGGTGAAGAAGAACATCGAACTGGAGAACAAGTCGCTTTTCCCCGGACTGACCAAAGATCAGATAGCCGAACTCAAGATCGCCGACACCGAAAAGAACACCTCTGTGACGCTCGCCAAGATGGGCGACAAGTGGGTGGTGAAGGATAAGGATAATTTCCCGGCCGACAAGACGCTGGTCGATAAGGCGGTCGAGGCGTTGCCGAAACTGCGCTTCGGCCACAAGGTGGGTCCCTTCACCGAGGAGTCGAAGAAGAAGTACGGCTTCGACAAGGCGATCGAGGTGACGGTGCTGGGAAAGACCATCGTCATGGGCCAGCCGGCCGGCGCGCGGCTTCCCCTCAAGTTCGACAACGAAATATATCTGTCGCCCAGCAATGACCGCTTCACCTTCGCCCGCTACGACGGCGAATGGCGCGAGCGGAAGCTCTTTCCCGGTCAGGAACCGGCCGATGTGACATCGGTGAAGATCACGCTTGTCGGTCAGCCCGAGGTCGCGGTGACGCTTGACGATAAGGGCGAGGCACTGGTCACCGGCATCGACGGCGCCGATCCGCAGAAGGCGAAGTCGCTCCTCACCGCCGTCGGCGGCCTGCGGGTGAGTTCCTTCATCGACACCCCGCCCGAAACGGTCGCCGAGATAGAGAAGGACAAGAAAAAGGAATCATTGGCGAAGGGAAAGGTCACCGTTTCGTTCAAGAACGGCGAGAGCGCCTCGTTCGAACTGCCGGGGCTGAAACTCAAGGAGAAGCCCGACTATCTCATCCGGAAGGATGGCGGCGTCTTCGGGCTTTCGGAATACTACTACAACAAACTCGCCAAGCCCGATCTCATGCCCGGCAAGCCCGCTTCGATGCCGATGGGCAAGCCGGTCAAGAAGTAGATACAGTCAGTCAGAAAGCTACCGCTGAAAAAATTGAATTCCTGTCCGAGATAAAGTATCGTCAATTGTTTTTTAGGGGGCGACCATGGAAACCTATAAAAATGCACCGGCAAGAGAAGCGATACTAGACATAAGAATATTACCGCTGTTGACCGAAGTTGAGGTTGAAGAAAAAGCCGAAAGGCTCTCAACGGATTTTTCGGTTTTGTATCCGGATAAAAAAACGCAGAGAAAATTTGAGGAAAGAATCAGCATTAATGAAAAGGGAGAGAAAACATCAGAATCAACGAGTCGTGTTAGTGGCTATTTTTTCTGGTCGGCAAACAAAAAGATGCTGGTTCAGCTTAGGGAAGATGGTTTTTCGTTCAACATGCTTGCCCCATACACGCACTGGAATGATTTCTTTCAAAAAGCAATGGAAGGTTGGTCTTTCTTCAGAAAACATGTGGGGCACGGAACAATAAACAGAATGGCGATCAGATATGTGAACGAGATTGCATTGCCCTTTGATGATCCCGGGTTTAAGTTTCAGGACTATATTTCGAATATGCCTCCTATTCCGCCTTCGCTCCCACAGATATTTAAGGGGTTTTTTCTACAGACCCATGTTCAAGTTGATAAGGAAAAGAACATTGATGCGGTCATTACGGAAACGGTTGGCCCGAAACAGGATGGAACCCCTGTGTTTATATTAGATATTGATACCTTTATAGATGGTCCCTCTTGCGCTACCGAGGACATGATAAAGTGTTTTGCGCAGTTAAGAGAGATCAAAAACAAGGTCTTCGAGTCGTGTATTACCGATAATACGCGGAGGCTATTCAGATGAGTACCTGCCAATTTGAATTGACCTCTGGCTCTCAATCATCGGCGATATCTACCATTACCGGTGGCTGGTGGGATTTCGACAAGAAAGCGCGCGATGAGTTCCACGGAACCGTAACATCGAAAGAGATTACGCGTTCTCGAGTAAAATTTGCTTTTGAAGAGTATCGTAAGAAACTTAAGGAGCAAACGCGATTTTCGTCATCGCTGTCGGACAGATTTGAGAATCTGCACTATCAAAAGATCATTGCACTAGGTAAAGAGGTTGTGCCCGTTCTGATACATGAGTTAGAGACGAGGCCGGATCATTGGTTTTATGCTCTTTTTTGTATTACTCATGAAAATCCCATATCTGACGAACATGCTGGTGATCTTTTAGCTATGACGGCGGATTGGCTTGAGTGGTGGAATCGCAACAAGGTCCTGTATGACAAAGATATCCCCGAATGAGTTTCCCTTATCTAAAGAGAAGCCGTTCAAAATAACCAGCCCGCAAACACCGCTCTACAATTGTATTGCATGGGCGGCACAGATTGATAATCGTTGGTGTTGGCCAGGTCCCTACATGTTTTGGCCTGCCACAATAAAAAGAGAGGAAACGCTGGAGGCGTTTATTTCATTCTACCGTCTTTATGGATATGAGCTCTGTTTGAATGGCTCTTATGAAGAAGGCTTTGAGAAAGTGGCTATTTTTGAAAAGCGCGAAAAAGAAGGCATACCGACTCATGCGGCAAGACAGATCGGTCCTAATCTTTGGACAAGTAAACTGGGCGAAGAATGGGATGTGTCGCATACCCTTGATTCTATGTCCGGTGGTATATACGGCTCTCCTGTCGTTTTTATGAAAAGGGAAAAACTATTTGCGCCGGTCAAGAAATAGCAACCTTCGTATTTCTTGCTTTCCTCAAGCCGATAATTTATTCTCCTGATGATTTGAGGAAATAATTTTCAACAGGAGGAAAACTCATGGATCTTATTTCAACAGCGAAACTCGCGAAAAAGTTGGATCTGTCGAACAATGACCTTATAGGTCGGCTTAAAACACTGGGCTGGATTGAGAATAAGAATGACAAGTTGGTTCTGACCGAACTTGGCAAACAAAAAGGTGGACAAGTAAGAACAAGTTCTCAGTATGGTGATTTTATAGTGTGGCCAGAGGACATAAAGTTTGATTCGGAAAAACCGAGGGAAAAAGAAGAAATCAAAGAAATCGTGCAGAAAAAAACAAAGGAAAGTGCGGAAGAGGGCGCAAAACTTATTAACTCAACTAAAATTGGGGAACACTTCGGAGTCTCAGCAGAACGGCTTAATCTCATTTTGTCGGAGATTGGGTTGATTGAAAGAGTTTTTGTTGGGCAAAGACCAAATGGTTGGAAGGTAACCAAATTTGGCGTTAGTGTTGGAGGAAGAAATTATGAGCACGATAAAAAAGGTACGGCTTATGTCATGTGGCCCCAAAGTATTTTACAAAACAAGAACATCATAGAGGCGTTCCACGATACTCATGAGGAAAAAAGCAAGGAGCTTCCCCCGCCTCAACAGCTTGTCAATACCAATCAAGGATCTGATGATGTTAGAAAGCTTTATCCCACGATGCACCGAACAAAAGATGGGCACTATGTCCGCTCAAAAGCAGAGGTCATTATTGATAACTACTTATATGATTCAGGAATCGTACATGCGTATGAGAGAAAAGTTCCCAATATTCCAGATGATATGATATCAGATTTTTATCTTCCTGCGGGAAAAGTATTTATTGAATACTGGGGTATTGAAAATGACAAGAAATATGAAGAACGAAAAAAGAAAAAAATAGAGATTTACAAGAAGTATGGAGTTCCATTGATAGAATTGAATGATCATGAGGTTTCAAATTTGGACGATCATCTTCCAAGAAAACTGAAAGACTTTGATATAAAAGTTTATTAATATCCAGCCCTATTATTTTCTCAGAACATATTTAAGGGGGATGGGTTACAACACGCCGCCCCGTTTGCGAAGCCCGGTGCGCGCCTTGTCGAGGGTATACCTGAGGCCGCCCGCGGCGAGCGAATCGGCGAGTTGATGCCAACGATAGCGGAGGCGGTAGCACTTCCCGCGCAGGGAATCGGCCGTCGCGAAACCATACTTTTTGTCAAGGTATGCCTGTTCCTCGAATTGTTTCGCGTCGAACCGTTCATCGGGCGTCTTCTGCGCCTCGTGGACGCGGAACGCGCCGAGGAAGGCGTCGGTGCGCCGGAAGCGCGCCGGTCGCTCGTTGAGCAGCAGTGCGAGGATGAGGTCGTTGTCCATCAGCCGGTGGAGTTTTTCATCGAACCGGCCGAACCGTTCGTGTGCTTCACGCCGCCAGAACATCGCCTGATTGTAGGCGTCGAAATTCTCGTAGGAAAAATGGGGCGTGCGCGCCTTTAATGCGTGGTGCGACCGGATCGGGTGACCCGCTTCATCTATCGTCACCCAGTTGCCGTAGACTACCGTGATATCGGGGTTCGCTGCGAAGATGCGCGCCGCCTCGGCGAAAGCACCCGGCAGGTAATGATCGTCGGCGTTCATCCAGCCGAAGATGTCGCCGGTCGCCTGCGCGAAACCTTTGTTGAGCGCGTCGGACTGGCCGCCGTCGCGCTCCGATACGAACTTGGTGACCAGCGGGCCGAAACCCTGCACGACGGTGGCCGTATCATCGGTGGAGCCGCCGTCACGGATGATGACCTCGACGGCCGGGTGGTTCTGTCCCGCGATGGAACGGAGGGCGTCGCCGATGAATCGCCCTTGGTTCAGCGACGGTATGACGATGGAAAAGCGGAGCATCGGCACGCTACTTGCACTTGCCCGAACTGCATTTCTTCCCGGGGCATTCGCTGTCGAAACTGCATTTGCCGTCGGGGGCGTTGGAGCATTTGCCGCTGTTGCACTTGGCCCCCTTGCCGCCGCAGTCGGAGTCGAAACTGCACTTGGAGCCGGCCGAGTCGGCGCAGGCGCCCGAGTTACACTTGACGCCGGGGTGGCAATTCGAGTCGAAACTGCATTTGCCGTAGTCGCCCGCGAAGGCGGTGAAGGCGCACAGCACGATGATCGCCGAAAGGATGCGTTTCATGGTTTCCTCCCTATTAATTGAACGGTGAACGGAAGGAGTATAACGCGGAAAAATCAAAAAGCACTAAAACAGGAGCGTACACCCGCAGCCGGTATTGTCTTTTTTGATGATCGGGTCGGTATCCGTGAGAAGTGAGTCGTGAGTCGTGATGGGGTCGTCGTCCGATATCGCTTCTTCGTCCTTTATGTCGCTTTCGTCCTTTATCTCCTCATCGTCGGACAACAGCGCATCATCGTCGGTCTCTTCCTCTTCCACATCGACCGAGAACTGCTTGATGCCGAAAGCGCCGTTCTTGGCGATGTAGAGCAGCTCGATGGCCTCTTTCGGATGGTAGGGGTTGAACTTCTCCTTGAACTCGGCACCATCGCGGACCGGTTTCCCGTCGCGGTGCCAGATGAGGTGGAAATAGTCGTCCGCGTTGGTGACGGTGAACTCCAGCGGAGAATTACCCGGTATCCATTCCTCGTATTCGACCTCCGGAACGGGTGCCGCCACGGTGTCTGGGGCAAGCGAGGCGGTGACGCTGTTCCTGATGAACTGCCGCTGGAGGAACCCTTCGACGGTCGAACCGGCGGCCACTTCGCCCTTTGCAGTGATGAGCATCGTCTTGCGGTCGGCCGAGAGCATGGCGTCGTCGATGACCGGCTCGGCCGAGTCGAAGAGATACCCGAGTTCCTTTGCCGGCATCACGAAGCGGAGCCGCGCCGTCTGCGCCGTCGGCAGGAAGTTGACGATCTCGGCCTGCGCCGTGACCGACACGCCGTTGCCGCCGATGTAGAGCGATGTCGTTTCGCTCGCGGTGTAGTTCACCCAGAAATTGCCGAGCGGCATCGAGGGGAACCCCGCCTTCTCGCCCTCTTTGTCGGGGTTGCAGTCGGCGTCGTCGGCGCAGAGATAGCTGAAGGAGGTGGTCGCGGTCTCGATATCGTGATAGATGGGCCGGATGCCCCAGTAAGCTTCTCCCGAACTGGCGGCGCTCTTGGTCTGGGTGAAGACGATCTCCTGCGGCGCGAAGAGTCCGGTGCCGGGGATCACTTCACTGCCCGCTTCGAAATGGTAGTAGCGGTCGCGGTGGGCATGGCCCGCGAAGTAGATCGGCGGCCGCGGGAATTCGGGGAGCATCGCGCCCAACAGCCGCGTGCCGGTGTTGTAGGTGCCGCTCTCGGCGAAGATCGTGTCGAGCATGTTACTGTCGTAGGCGGTCGTCTCGATGTTCCATTCCTCGTCGACGAAGGCGCCGATGATGCGGTTGGCCGGATATTTCTCCATCGGGGTGAACTCGAAACCGCTCTCGACCATGCCGATGGGCAGCTGGTGCGAGAACATCATCGCCACTTCGCCCACGGCGAACGATTCGGTCGCCCAGAGGAGCTGCGGGTCGGAGAGGAAGCCGCCGTAGTTGCTGACCGGCGCGGCGCCGTTGTCGCCGATGCCGATCGGATCGCCCGATGCGCGGCGTTCGGCGGTGCCGTCGTAGGTGTTGAGCATCATAAGCGTCTTGCCGAATATCTTGAACGATGAGTAGGTGGGTCCGATGAAGGCGCGCCAGTAGTTGAGTCCGTCGCGTTCCAGCGGCGTGGTGAAGTCGTTCTCGTTCTCGAACTTCGCGTAGCCGTCGTGGTTGCCCGGCACGCCGAAGAAGGGTATCTCGGCCTTTGCGAGGAACTGGACGATATCCTCGTATTCGCGCTGATGGTTGATGCCGAACACCAGATCGCCCAGACAGGCGATGAAGTCGGTGTCCATCGCGCTCATCTGCGCGATGGCGATGGCGATGATCCCCTGCTGACGCGAGTAGTCGAGCAGATCGTCGGAAAAGCCGGGGTAGGAGTGATCGTTCCAGTTGAGATTGATGTCCTTCTTCGACTGCAGATCCTCTATCTGCGGATCGGCCCAGAGAGTAAAAGCGATCCGCTTCTCGGCGATGAAGCCGACGCCGTTGGGAACGGTCACCGGGAGTCCGTTGATGACGGCGCGCAGGGTGTAGACGCCGTGCGGCAGTTGGTAGGGGAGGTCGAAAAAGAATCGGGTCACGCCGTTGCCCGCCGGGAGGAACGACTTATGGGTGAGCGACAGGAACGGTACGAAGCCTTCGGCCGTCTCCTTGCCGATCTCGATGTGGTCGAGCGCGGCGCTGTCGCAGGCGGCGAAGAGCGACAGTTCGCTGTCGTCGCGGGTAATGAGCGCCGGATCGCCGGGGGCGGGGTAGAGCACCATCCCGATGCGGCCGTTCTGCACGGCGAGGGTCTGCTCGAACAGGATGTAGTTCGGGAACAGCGGCGTTGCCATGGGGTAGCCTTCAAGCGAGACGAAGGAGTCGCCGGCGTGGAGCGAAACAGAAAGGAGAAGTGCGAAAACGCACGAAGCGACAAGCCGGAAAATCATCGTTCCCTCACTCCAAATTCACGAAAGCATAACAATTGCGGCGGGAAAGGCAAGGAAAATAGACCGGAGTGTCAGTAGAGAACGGGCCGTTTACGGAATGAGGGCGCAGGAACAGCCGCCGTCGGACGGTTTATCGGTGTCGGGCCACGCGAAATCCCAATCGGACGGCGCCGTGTCGGTGTCGCCAGCCGCCCCGGCGTCATCCTTTGCCGGATTGAAGTCGTAGGGGATGGTGGAGTGGTCGTCGGACTCTTCGTCGGGTACCGTTCCGTCGGGCAGGTCGGACTCGGCGGTCTGATCGGGCTGATCGTCGGGTTGCGCGTCGTCGGGCGTGGTATCGTCAGGTTTCGCGGTGTCGCTGTCGGGGTCGCCGTCGGGCGCTTCGCATTCCGCGGGATTCTCGCTGTTGAAGAGGTAGCCGGTCGGCGGGAACCGTTCTGTCTTGCTGTCGGCGAACGAGACGGTGAAGTGGTAGGCGGCGCAGTCGGCCGCCGCTACCGCCGCGCTCCATGCGCCGCGGATGGCGGTGCCGAAGGTGTTGGAAAGCGTTGTTTCGGCTCCGTCGACGAACACCGAGGCATCGGTGGCGGCCGAAGGTGTCTTCACGACGACCCCGGCGGTGAGGGTGCCGTCGATGAACAGGGCGCCGGGATAGAGTCGCCCGCTCTGTGTGCCGCCGCCGAAATCCTGCGTCCAGTAATGATAGAAACAGTTCTGCCCGCCGTGGTAGCCGGTGCCGAGCGAGGTGTGGGTGGGGAGGCAGATATTGTCGCGGTGCCCCGGCGAGTTCATCCACTGGCAGAGGGTCGATACGGCCAGTTCGTTCCCGGCGGCGAGGTTCTCGCCGGTCGGACTGGCGCCGAAGAGCGCTATCCGTTCGACCCACGAGGTGCCGGCGCAGTAGGTCTTGTCGCACGGCTGATTGGTGCAGGCGGTGCCGCTGACGCACTGGACCTCGTCGCCCGCGAGGGTGAGGGTGCAGCAGGTGTCGTGCTGGAAGCAGGGGGTGTCGTTGAGGTGTTTGCTGAACCAGCGGGCGGCGGTGGAGAGCTTGAAGTCGAGCGCGAACAGCGGCAGGGTGCCGCTGGAGCCGCATTCGAGCGCCGGGGTGCCGCAGTCGTAGCCCATCCGGGCGAGGTTGGTGAAGTAGTGGATGGCCATCTCCTTGGCCGTCATCGTCGAATAGTCGAGTATCGGAACGGCGTAGCATACCGGCCCTTCGTCGGGCCGCCACGCCTCGTTGATCACCTGCGCCGGAAGAGCCAGCGCGAAGAGCAGTATCGCCGATACGATGAGTTTTTTCATAGGTCCCTCCGTTATTCGGCGCGGAGCGTCGCGATCGCCTGTTCGACCTGCGTACGGTGCTTCTCGAACGATGCGGCGCTGCCGCCCGCCTCGACGGTGAAAAGTTGTTTCCCGTCGCTGAACAGGGCGACGGCGTAGCGGTGCTCTTCTCCATTATACAGAATAGTGTACTCGGTCAGCGTCCCGGTCATCCCGCCGCCGGTCTTCACCTCCCGTTTCGTCGCCGGGATGTAGCCGCGTGCCGTCAGGAAGCCGTCGGTCTCCTTCTGCCACAGCGCGATGTCGAGGTTGCCGGCGAGCGCGTCACCGCCACCCGCGATCCGCGCCCGGACCATGAAGCCGTCGGCCGCCGCCATGAGGAACTGCGACTGCTCCTTATCGAAGTGGGCGAACCCGGCGGGAACATCCATCCGCGCCGTCGCGCACGCCGCAAGCAGTAAGGGCAGTGCAAGGATAAATAGGTATCTCATCGCGCCGCCTCCCCCGCCGTCACGAGCGGTTGGATGCCGAGTGTATTGACGAAGCCCCAGCGGCTCCAGCGCTGATTCTTCGGGCGGATGCCGTTATTCTGCGGGTTGACATAGACCGTGACTATCGCGTTCGCGGCGTCGTGTTCGTCCATTCGCAGCTCGCCCTTCAACGCCTCGAGGTCCATTACCGCCTGACTCAGCGCCCGTTCCATCTCGAGGGTGTCCTGCACGCCGGTGGTCGCGAGGATCGCCTCTATCTTTTTCAGGTACTCCTCCTTGACGGCGATGCGCGCCTTGAGCTCTATGATGGCGGCGGTGAGATCCTCCCTGTATTCCTCAAGGTCGGTCACCATGCCGAGTTTCAGTATCTCGCCGCGCGCCTCGGCCAGCTTCGCCGCCGGGATCCGCAGGGTGACGGTCGTGTTGTTCAGCGCCACCACAAAGCCGCCCGACCTCTCGGCCAGCCCTTTGAGCGCCGGGACCGCCGCGTCGGGACGGAGCGTTGAGAGGTAGAAGGTCAGCTCCTGCATCTCGGCACGGTCGCCGCCGAAGAGAAGCGGCGCCGCGAACAGGAGCGCTATCCAGAGTATCTTTTTCATGGCCGCACCTCCACCGAACCGATGAACTTTTTGACGATCTCGGCCGCCGCCGCATGGTCGTCCGCCGAATCGAACACCGCCTCGACGATGAAGAGGTCATCCTCCACCGCCGCGAACCCGACGAGGTAGCGCCGCTCGCCCGGCACCTCGTAGGTGCGGGTCGCGAAGGGTCCCGTCTTCTCGTCGGCCAGTTGTTTGTAGAGCCGGTTGCCCATCTCCAGCGTCAGCGCCTCGGTCCAGAACGGGGCGTCGGCTTTCGGGTAATTCTCGGTCTCGGTCAGCCGCACGCGGACCGTTCCCTGCGGCGACTGGAAGAGCCACGCGTCGCGGTGCTCCTCGAAATCCTCGCGCGCCGCGAAGAAACCGTCGGGTCCTTTGGCGTAGGCGAGGTCGTCGCTGTAGTGTCCCACCGGCCACGAATCGGGGCCGACGGCGCGCAGCCAGCGGAAGGGCGAGGGCTGGTAGCGTTTCACCGCGTCGCGCACCGCGGCGGTGAGGTAGAGGGTGATGGTCGAGAAATCGGCCTGATCCTTGAGGTAGCTGAGCCGCTGCTCGAGCGCCGCGATGTCGGACGATATCCGTTCCATCTCGCGCAGGATGCCGACCCGCTCTTTGGGGTCGGTCGCCTTTTTCAGCAGTTCCTCGAACCGCGCGAGTATCATCTTCTGGGTATTCAGCCGCAGGGCGGTGTCGCGGAACTCTTCGGTCACATCGTCGGCCGATATGTTCTTGCCGGTGATCTCGCCGATCTTCTCGATGAGCGCGACCGCCTCGTCGAACTTCGCCGCCGGAACGCGCAGGACGATGGTCGCCGATGCCGCGCCGCTCTGCGTCGAGACGCTGTCGATGCGGCCGCCGATGTCCGCGGCGAGTTTCTCGATATTCTTCACCGCGTCGCCCACCGCGTCGACCGACGCCCATATCTCGGAGCGGTAGATGACCATCCGGCCGTCGCTGACGGGCGTATCCTGTGCATTGTCGGCAGGCTTGGCCGCCGCGCCGTAATTCGCGCCGCCCTGACCCGACACACTGATGCCGCCGACGCCGTACGAATCGACGCCGTAACTGCCGCCCTCGTCGTAGTCGGCCGATGCGTCGCCGACGCCCGATCCGCTCTCGTACTCGGCCTCGTCGTCGTCGTACTCGTAGGACTCTTCCTTCGCCGGAGCGCGCATCATCGGTTGAGCGGCGGGCATCGGGGCCGCGGTGGTCGTGCCGGTGACCGCCATCTTTTTCTTCTCGTACCCGTCGTAACCGCGCGTGTCGGCCGTCTGCCGGGTAACGCCGTTGCGCGCCGTGTCGTAGTAGCCCATGGCGGGCGCTGCTTCGCTGTAGTGGGCGCAACCGGTCAGAAGCGCGATCAAAAGCAATACCGGGAAAAGTGGTCGGAACATGGTTTCCTCCCTTACTGAGAACACCGCATAATAGACCTTGACGGGGCGAAAAGCAACACCGGGAGTAGAGACGGCGGTTGCATTTATATATATAATGGTATAATAAACCGCCGGGGTGGGGGACACTAAAGGGCGTTATCTTTGCGGGAGGAAATACCATGAGACTTGTTTTTATTGGGTTTTTTGCGCTTCTGCTGTTTGTCGCGTGCGACAACACGACGGCGAACAAGAGCGACACCGACACCCTGACCGATCAGACGGTGGCGGGTGACGACGATCAGTCGGATCCGACGGATCAGTCAGATCAGACAGATCAGTCCGACGATGTCGCCACCGACGAGATAGTCACCGACGATCCGATGACCGATGAGGAACCCGATAGTGACGCGCTGGTCGATTGCACATCCAACGATCAGTGCGCCGAAGACGAGTTCTGCGCCAAGCCGCTCGGCTCCTGTAGCGAGGCGGTCATGGGGAAGTGTGATAACCGACCGACCGACTGCTTCATGACCCGCGCCGTCGCCCCGCAGTGTGGCTGTGATGACTATACCTACAGCAACCAGTGCTGGGCCGCCGCCAGCGGCGCGGTGATCGACCATGCGGGCGAATGCGACGGCGATGTCCTCTGCTTCCGCAACGACGAGTGCGGCGAGAACGAATTCTGCGAGAAGAAAGTCGGCGTCTGTGATATGGGGTTCGGCGTCTGCCGTCCGCAACCGCCCGACTGCCCCCAGCCGGAGGAACCGGCGCCGGTGTGCGGCTGTGACCTCAGGGTCTACGGCGACGAATGTACCGCATGGATGAACGATGTCGCGATCAAGCATGAAGGCGAATGCAACGGGTCAAAGGACTCAATGGTCCGCTACTTCTACGCCGACAACGCCGAGACGCCCGAGGGCTATCTGCGGATCGTCGTGTCGCCCACCGACATCCGCGAGTTCTGGACGACCGACACCTTTACCGAGCAGTTCAACGGGAACAATTCGGTGACGCTCACCGTCCGTTTCTACGAAAGCGACATCCCCGAATCGGACTATGCTGAACTGCAGTACACGCTGTCGCTCCCGCCGACCCTTCCGATGGGGGTCGGGTTCGGCTACGAGGGAAGTTACCTCCGCTGGTATTCCTTTAACGGAGTGGAACTCGGAGACATGGTAGGCACCGTCATCACCTACGACTATGTGCGGCACGACGCGGGCAACGAGGTCTCGACGCTCATCGTGAGCGGACTCAACCTCTGGCTGGGGGAGTGAAAATAACCCTTGCTATTTGTTCATACTTGTGCTATAAACGCGGCGTGATCGTTCGACGCTTCTGCATTCCGTCTGCAGTATCTGTCCATACCGATCGGTGATTTGAAAAACGATTTTGGAGCATTCTATGACCATGACATCGAACTCGTTCGATACCCTTAACCTTATCCCTCAGTTGCGCAAAGCGATCGCTGAGGAAGGCTACGAGACCCCGACCCCCATCCAGACGCGCGCCATCCCGGTGGTGCTCGACGGGAAGGACCTCTTTGGTATCGCCCAGACCGGCACCGGCAAGACCGCCGCGTTCGCCCTCCCCATCCTTCAGCGTCTTTCCATCGAAGGGGGCCACGAACGGGGCCGCCGCGCCATCAAGACGCTCATCTGCACCCCGACCCGTGAACTCGCCGTACAGATACATGAAAGTTTCACGACCTACGGCCGCCATACCGGCATCCGCAGCACCGTCGTTTACGGCGGGGTGAGTCAACTTGCCCAGACCGAAGCCTTGAAGCGCGGCGTCGATGTGCTCATCGCCACCCCCGGCCGCCTGCTCGACCTCATGGGGCAGGGCTTCATCAAACTCGACAATATCAGCATCTTCGTCCTCGACGAGGCCGACCGGATGCTCGATATGGGCTTCGTCCACGACATCCGGAAGATCATCGCGAAACTGCCCGAGAAACGGCAGTCGCTTCTCTTCTCGGCCACCATGCCGCCCGACATCGTGTCGCTCGCGTCAGCGTTCCTGAACGCTCCGGTCCGCGTCGAGGTGACGCCGCAGGCGACCCCGGTCGAGGTGATCGCGCAGTCGGTCTACTTCGTCGAAAAGAACGACAAGCGGCACCTGCTCGCCCATATCCTGAAGGACGAGGCGGTCCTGTCGGCGCTCGTTTTCACCCGCACCAAGCACGGCGCCGACCGCGTCGTCAAGGACCTCCTGCGGGCCGGTATCACGGCGCAGGCGATCCACGGCAACAAGTCGCAGAACGCCCGTCAACGGGCGCTTAACGATTTCAAGAGCGGCCACACCCGGGTGCTTATCGCGACCGACATCGCGGCGCGCGGCATCGATATCGACGAACTGTCGCATGTCATCAATTTCGACATCCCCGAAGTGGCGGAGACCTATGTTCACCGGATCGGCCGCACCGGCCGCGCCGGACTATCAGGCATCGCGCTGACCTTCTGCGATGTCGACGAGAGAGCGTATCTGCGCGACATACACAAACTCCTCGGCCATGCCCTGCCGGTGGTCGAAGAACATCCCTTCCGCTCGACCGTGCCGCTCACCAACATGGAGCCGCGCCGCGAAGAACGGCGACCGGAACGGCGACCGGAACGCCGTCCCGAGAGACGGCCCGAACGCAAACCCGAACATAAGCCGCGCAACGAACATCATCAGAAGCCGCAGCACGAACCGAAAAAGGAACAGCGGCCCGAACCGAAGCCGGAACCCAAAAGCGATCCGAAGCCGGACCCGAAACCGGCCTCCACGCCCGAGAGGCGCCGCGATGACCGGCGGCCCAAACCGCACGGCCCGCGCCCGAAAGACGACCGCCCCTTCGGCAAACAGAAACGCGACGGACTGCCGCGCGTCGGGTAAAATTTCCATTTGACTCTTTTCTGCGCTCCGGTTATACTCTGTCGTTATTTTTGAGGAACGGGGGTGTGTCGTGAAAAAGCGGTTGTTGATCCTGTTCATGGTTCTCGGCTTGACTCTGAATATCAACGGAGAAACGCCGCCTCCTGACGAGGATCAAGAGGAGTATGATGTCGACTATGTCAGTATGGACGAAAACAGCGATACCGATGTCGAAGAGACAAGTGGTGATGAGGTCGGTTGTGCATTGACCCTCCTGTAGTTTTTACCGAGGTTTCATGCCGCATATAAACTGGCCGGCGCTGACCGTCACCTATGGGACGGCGTTCATTCTGTCGTTCGCGATAGAGATACCGGTGCTGTTCGCGTTCCGGTGGTTCGGCCTCTTCAAGGCGACCGCCAAACGCACCGTCGCGGCGGGTGTGGTCGCGCAGTGTCTGACCCATCCGCTTTTCATCCTCATTCTACCGGTGCTCACCATCATGGCGCGTCCCGATGTGCCGTTCATCCTGCAGGTGTTCGATCCGGTCTGGTCGCGTGAACTCATCTTCATCCCGCTCATCGAGGCGGCGTGGTACTGGTTCTTCCTCCGGCCGAAGCGGTGGTGGCAACCGCTCGTCCTTTCCTACGGCGCGAACCTCGTGTCGTGGGGATTAGGTTATTTCGTACCGTGGGGATTCATCGCGGGACTGGTGAAGTAGTCTTCAGTAATAGAAATATTTGAGCGATTCGAGCTCGGCGTCGTCGGTGTGGTAGGCGGTCGCCGGTAGGGCAGTCAGCCGGTCGGCATCAGCCTGCGCCGCGGCGAGATAGCCCGCCCGCAATTCACCCAACTTCTTCAGATCGATCTTCTTGCGCGATATCGGCGCATCGAGCGAACAGGCGACCTTCTTTTTCCGCTCTTTACGATGACGCCATTCTGCCGTATTGATGTCGAAGCGGTAGTCGCGCAGGAATTCATGCCCGTGCGTCGCGGTGAACCGTATCGCCGCGAGGAGGAAATTGATGTCTTCGTGGGTAAAAGTGTAGTGGAGGTTGACCCGCACCCAGCCCGGTTTCAGGCCGCAGACCCCCTGTTTGATGAGGTCGCGGTACTTGAGCGAGGTCTCGTTGTCGATGTTGAGGAGCTGGTGGCCGTAGGGACCGGCGCAACTGCACCCGGCGCGCGACTGGATGCCGAAGAGATCGTTCATCAGCCGCGTCACGAAGCGCGGATGGAGGATGCGGTCGCGGTGGCGCAGGTTGAACGAGATGATCGCGATCCGTTCGTCGGCCGGGATGTCGCCCAGCAGTTCGGCGCCCGGAATGGCGGCGAGCCCTTCCATGAAATAGCGCAGGTGTTCCCGTTCGATCCGTTCGATGGTCTCGACGCCGACCTGATCTTTCACCTCCATGGCGAGAGACGCCCGGAGCGTCTGGAGTATCGGCGGAGTGCCCGCCGTTTCGCGCGTTTCGATATCTTTGGTGAAGTCGTGGTATTCGTAGCCGACATAGTCGACCGTGCCGCCGCCCGCCGCCGTGGGCGGTAGGTCTTCGCGGTAGATCCGTTTGTTGAAAACGAGGATGCCGCAGGAGCCGGGGCCGCCGAGGAACTTGTGCGGTGAGAAGACGATGGCGTCGAAGTAGGAGTCGGCGTCGCGGTTCATGTCGATCTCGACATAGGGGGCGACCGCCGCGAAATCGAAGAAGATGTAGGCGTCGTAGCGGTGGCAGAGCCGCGCTATCTCGTAAACCTTCGTCCGGACGCCGGTGATGTTCGAACCGGCCGAGAAGGAGGCGATCTTGATGCGCCCTTTCCAGACGGGGTCGGCCAGTTTCCGTTCGAGATCGGCGAGATCTATCATGCCGTGCGGGTCAAGGCCGATGACCACCGTCTTGGCGAAGGCCTCGCGCCACATCAGTTCATTGGTGTGATGTTCGTAGGGGCCGACGAAGACGACCGGCGTCGATTCCTCTATCTTCTTCAGTATCGTGCAACTGTCGCAGTTGAGCCGTTCGACCGTCTCGTAGATTCGTTCGCGGGTGACCGGCGGGATGTAGATCCCCATCATCTCCTGTAGCCGCTGGAGTGCCCCGGTGGTACCCGCGCCGACCGGCACGATCTTGCCGTCGGGACCGGCATTGACCATCCGTTTGATGCGCGATTCGGCGTCGTGAAGGAGCCGCGTCATGTAACTGCCGGTGTGGTCGTCCTCGGTGTGGGTGTTGGCGTAGGAGCGCAGTATCGCGACGATCTTCTTTTCGACCATGCCCAGCGCCCGCCCCGAAGCGGTGTAGTCGGCGTAGAAGAGGTGCCGCAGGCCGTAGGGTGTCGCGAAGGCGGCGTCGCGGCCGACGATGTCGTTGCGGAGCGCGTCGATGGAAAGCGGTGCGGTCATGGGAACCTCGCCAAAAAGATAGAACCGGCGCGATGATATGCGGCTTTGAGAGAAAATGCAAATCGTGAATTGTGAGCGGTGAGCAGTGAACAGTGAGCGGATGTGGGAACGGTCGGCGGACACCCTGTTGAGCTCTTTCTTGCCTTACGAATCGGGGGCGGTATAATCGCCCGACTTTAGATGGGGTGCTTCATGAAGGTGGTCCTTGCCGGGTACAATGTCGATGCCGAGATACTGCGGGAACTGAAGGAGAAAGCGCACTGGGAGGCCGACAATGTGACCCCCGAGACGCTTTCGGCCGCCTACGCCCGCATCTCGCGCGATCCCCGCGATATCGAGGAACTGCGCGCCGATTCGCGCACCGCGACCGATAAGGCGCGGAAGTCCAACGAGTCGATCATCTTCGGGCTCGGCCACGCGTCGGTCGCCGAACACGCCCTGTTCAACCTCGACATCATCGGCGTCTCACGGCTCGCCGCCGAAGCGGTCCAGCAGTTCCGGCTCGCCGCCTATACCGAGAAATCGCAGAGATACATCACCCTCGACGGCGACTTCATCCTGCCGCCCGGTGTCGTCGCGGCGTGGCTTGAAAAGGAGTTCCGCGCCACCGTCGAGTTCCAGAACGAGATCTATAAGAAACTCTATGATGCCCTGAAAAACCATCTGTTCCGCAAACACGCCGGGGTGGTCGCCACCAAGAACGGCGAGCGGACGGTCGACGGCTGGGCCAAAGAGGATGCCCGCTATGTGGTGAGTCTCGCGACCGCCACCCAGTTCGGGATGACGATGAATGCCCGCGAACTCGAACATCTCCTGCGGCGGCTCCGCGCCGACCGGCGGGGCGAGGTGCGCGCGCTGGCCGAGGAATTGCACCGGCCGCTGGCCGCGCTTTCCCCCTCCATCATCAAGTACGCGAATCCCACCGCCTACGATACCGGCCGCGTCGAAGAACTCGCTGTCCTCGCGCAGGAAGCCCTGCCGCGTCAGGCATCGGGGAGCGGCGAACTCGTGCGGCTTCTGTCGCACACCGACAGCCCCGACATGTCGCTCTGCGCGGCGATACTCTTCCGCTACGGCGGCGGCGACTATGCGGCGGCGCACGCGGCGGCTTCCGCGATGGACCCCGGCCAGCGGCGGCAACTCGTCCGTACGGCGTTGTCACAGCGTTCCTGCTGGGACCGCGCCGACCGCACCTTCGAGACCATCGAGTTCCTCTACGAACTGACCGTCAGCGCCACCAACTACGCCCAGCTCAAGCGCCACCGGATGACCACGCAGATCGTGCAGGGCTACGATCTCACGCTCGGCGTCACCGTGCCGCCGAACATCGTCGAGATAGGAATGGAAAAGGAATTTCACGCGGCGGTCCGCCGGAGCGAAGAGTGTTACGCGATGCTCGCCGAACACTGTCCCGACGAAAAGGACTATATCCTTACCAACGCCCACCGGCGCCGGGTCCTCACGCGGCTCAACGCCCGCGAACTCTACCATTTCGCCGCACTGCGCGAAGATGAACACGCCCAGTGGGACATCCGCGAGACCTCGCGGCTGATGCGCGTTGCGGTCGAAAAGATCGCCCCGCTCACCATGATGATGCTGTGCGGCAAAAGCGACTTCGACGCGCGACGCACCGAAATATACGGAACGGAGTAATGCCATGATGCCCGATTTTTTCAAAGAGTTCGGCGCGGCGGTGACCGTCAGCGACGACAAGGGGATCCTGCTCTATCTCAATGACAAGGCGCGGGCCATCTTTGAGACGCCCGAGAACGCGCCGCTCGTGGGCAAGAGCATGTTCGATTGTCATAAACAGGCGTCGCAGGAGATGATCCGCGCGATGATGGAGAGCAAGGCTCCCCATGTCTACACGATAGAGAAAAAGGGCGTCAAGAAGCTCATCTATCAGGCGCCGTGGTTCGAGAACGGCGTGTTCAAAGGGCTTGTTGAATTATCTATGGAACTGCCGTCCGAAGTGCCGCCGCACAAGGTCCGCTAGTCCTCTTTATTGGCTATCACGATCCGTTTGCGCCCGGCGGTCCGCTGGGTCCGCTTCTCTTTCTCGGCGCATTCGGCGCACATGAGTTGTCCGCGATTTTTCTTGGGCTGTTCGCTGGATCGTTTCATCCGCAGACAAATATCGCAGATGAACTCGTACCGCGACCGCCCTTTCTGGTCCTTGACCTCCTTGACGGTACCGCGCTTCTTTTCGGCGTTGAATTCTTTAAGACAGTCGGCGCAGTAATAACTGCGCGAGCCGTCGGCGACGAAGGGGACATACCCCTCCTTGCCGCAGCGGGTGCAGAGTATCTTGCAGAGGACATCGGTCTCTTTCTTGGGCATCGCCATTCTCCATCGTGCCATAAGGCGGTGGCATCATAACGACAACGGGGGCATCGCGCAACTTTTTATCCCGGAGGGCTCAAAAGGGATACATTCAGTTTTTTAAGCGGTTTAGTTCATTGTAATGCTTGACTTTTTCTTTCGGCAGGCTACAATCGTTCTACTTTTTGGTGAGGAACCATGGAAAAAAAGGGCGGGATCGCGTCGAAATTCACCGAGCTTGAGAAGATCGCCGAGAAACTTTCGGCGGGCAGTGAACTCGAAGAGGCGGTCAAGCTCTACGAGAAGGGGATGAAGCTCGCGGCCGAGATCCGTGACTATCTCGCGGCGGCCGAGAAGAAGATACAGGTGCTCGGCGAGAACGGCGCCGTAACGGAGAAACGGGAAGATGAACTCGGAAAGGAATAAAAAGCGCGTCGTCCTCATCGAAGAGGCGACCTGCCGCATGGAGGAGATCCGCGGGAAACTGTCGGACGAATTCTCGGTCCGCGTGGTCACCTCTCCCTTCAAACTGCTTTCGATGCTCTGCACCGAAAAACCCGATATCATCGTGCTCAATTCTTCGGTGTGCTGGTTCCACACCGGCCAGTTCTGCGGCGCGATAAACGGCACCGAGGCGCTCGCCGGAACGCCGATGGTCCTCTACAACACCGAGAATACCTCGGTCCATCCCGGCAATGTCACCCAGTTCCGCAACTGCCATATCGTCGAGGATCTCGGCCGTCTGCCCGAAACGGCGCGCAGTCTCGTTACCCGATAACGCTATCTGTGCGGCTTCGCACACCTTTTTGTATTGACAACGCCCGTCTCATCGCTATGATGAAGCCGCCATTGGAGGAGGGATACTCTATGCTTGAACATATCCGCAACGCCTCGATCGAGGAATTGGAACGGCTGGCGGCCGAGACGCGCGAACTCATTATCGACACCTGCGCCAAGAACGGCGGTCACCTCGCCCCCTCGCTGGGGACGGTGGAACTCACGCTCGCGCTCCTTAAAGTATTCGATCTCGAACGCGACCGGATCGTCTGGGATGTCGGCCATCAGGCCTACGCCCACAAGATACTGACCGACCGCAAGGCGCGGTTCCACACCCTGCGCACCTTCGGCGGCATCAGCGGCTTCCCGAAACGGAGCGAATCGCCCTACGATGTCTTCGGCACCGGCCACGGCGGCACTTCGATATCGGCGGCGCTCGGCATCAAGGAGGCGCTCTACGCCCGGGGCGGCGACGGCAAGGTGATCGCGGTCATCGGCGACGGATCGATGACCAGCGGCCTCGCCTTCGAGGGGATGAACAACGCCGAAGCGTTCGGGAAAAATGTGCTGACGATACTCAACGACAACGATATGTTCATCGCCACCTCGGTCGGCGGACTGTCGCGCTGGTTCTCGCGCAAACTGACCGGCCACGCCTACGCCGGGATGCGGAACGAGGTGAAGAACCTGCTGACCCATCTACCCCCGTTCTTCCGCGGTGAACGGATCATCGAGATCATCCGCAAGGCGCTCGAATCGTCCAAATCGCTTCTCACCCCCGGCATACTTTTCGAGGGGTTCGGCTTTCAGTATGTCGGCCCGATAGACGGCCACAATCTTACGGAACTCATCGAGACGCTTGAAGACCTCAAGCCCAACGGCGAACCGATACTGCTCCATGTTCATACCAAAAAAGGGAAAGGTTACGCGCCAGCCGAGGAGAACCCGCGCCTCTTCCACGGCATCGGGCCGTTCGACCGCGCGACCGGCAAACCCTACAAGAGTTCCAAATCGGGTTTCACCGACTACCTCGGCCAGTATCTGCCGCACCTCTTCCGGCGCGATGAACGCTTGGTCGCCATTACCGCGGCGATGCCCGACGGCACCGGACTCACGCAACTTCAGAAGGAATTGCCGGACCGGGTCTACGATGTCGGGATGTCGGAAGGACATGCGGTCACCTTCGCGGCGGGGCTCGCGGCCGAAGGACGGCGCCCGCTGGTGCTTCTCTACTCGTCCTTCCTCCAGCGCGCTTTCGATTCGGTGGTCCACGATGTCGCCCTGCAGAATCTGCCGGTGGTGCTCCTCATCGACCGCGGCGGACTGGTGGGCGAGGACGGCGCGACGCACCACGGCGTGTTCGATGTCTCGTTCCTCCGCTCCATTCCCAATATGACCATCGTCGCGCCGCGCAGTGAGCCGGAACTGATGGGGGCCATCGAGAGGGCGCTGAAGAGCGACGGACCGTTCGCGATACGCTATCCGCGCGGCAGCGGCACCGGCGCCGCCTTCAACCGCCGGATAGAACCGCTTCCGTATGCGCAGGGAGAACTGCTCCATGACGCCGCCGGCGACATACTCGCGGTGACGGTGGGGCTGGGCGACCACCATGCGCTCGGCCAACTTGCGGCGCTCAAAAAAGAGGGGATCACCTACTCGATATACGACCTGCGCTACATCAAGCCGCTCCCCGAGGAGCTGTTCGACCTCATCAAGAAGCGCAAGATAAAGAAGCTCGTCGTCATCGAGGAGAACGCGGTGGCGGGGGGCGCCGGGAGCGCGATACTCGAAGAATTGTCGCGGCGGCATCTCACGCTACGGACCGAACTGCTCGGCCTTCCCGATAAATTCATCCCGCACGGCACGCAGGCTGAACTGCGCGAGAAATTCGGCGTCGGCGCTTCGGCCTTCGCAGCGGCGGTACGGAGGCTCGCGAAATGAAACGGCGCATGAGCCGCGAGATACGGCTGGGAGAGAGCCTCATCGGCGGCGGCCGGATGCCGGTCATCCAGACGATGCTCACCACTCCGCTTGTCGACGCTGATGCGGCGCTCGCCGAAGCGGACCGGGTCCTCGCGATGGGCTGCCGCATCGTCCGCACGGCGGTGCGGTGCGAGGCCGAACTGTTGGGGCTCGGACAACTGGCCAAAGATTTTCGCGGCGACCTTATCGCCGACATACATTTCGATCACCGGCTCGCGCTGGCCGCCATCGCGGCGGGTGTCGCGGGCGTCCGCTTCAATCCGGGCAATATCGGCGGCAAAGAGCGGGTGAAACTCATCGTCGAGGCGGCCCGCACACGGCCCGATCTGGCGCTCCGCATCGGCGTCAACGCCGGTTCGCTCGAAAAGGATATCCTTGAGAAACACGGCGGGCCCACGGCCGATGCGCTGGTCGAGAGCACGCGGCGCTGGGTCGAGTATCTTGAACAGGACCTCAAGTACTATAACTTCAAGCTGTCGGTCAAATCGCACTCCGTTCCCGAAACGGTGGCGGCGTGCCAAGCGCTCGCGCAGTTCACCGACGCGCCGTTCCATGTCGGCATCACCGAGGCGGGCGGCGGCTTCGGCGGACGCATCAAATCGGCGGCCGGTATCGCGATACTGTTCCACGAAGGGCTCGCCGATACCTTCCGCGTGAGCCTCACCGGACCGGTGGAGGACGAGATCGTGACGGGCATGCACATCCTCAAGGCGTGCGGACTGCTCACGGCGGGCGGCGAGATCGTATCCTGTCCCACCTGCGGCCGGACCCACGGAACGCTTTTCAGTTATCACGATAAACTCGAAAAATTCTTCGACGAAGCGCGCTGGTGGCTGAAACCGCGCCTCACCGTCGCCCTCATGGGGTGCGAGGTCAACGGCCCCGGCGAGGCGAAGGAGGCCGATCTGGGCGTGGCGCTCGGCAACGGGTCGGCGCTCTATTTCGAGAAAGGGGCGCTCGTGCAGAAGTTCACCGATCAGGATGCCGCCTTCAACCATCTCCTGTCACGCATCCGCTCGGTCTGGGGGATGTAGCGAACGCATTCCGGGATCGGCCGAAACGCCGTGATCCTAAAAAAATCTTGCCAACGGGCATTTCCTTACTATAATCCAAGCCTCGTTTGTTCATTGAACGCTGGAGAAGTTCTCCCCTTGTTCAATTGAAGTAATTGGACTTTACACCCATGAGGAGGAGTCATGAAAGAGAAGTATTTCGAGTCTACCGTCATCCTTAAGCCCGAAGGCGGCATGGAGTCGGTCAGACAGTTCGCCGAACGGATCAACGGCATCGTTGAGACGATGAGCGGCAAGATCGTATCGCTCCAGTCCTGGGGCGAAAAGAAGCTCGCCTACGAGATCAGCAAGAACATGAAGGGCCACTATGTCTATTTCGACTATGTGGGCACCGGCGCGGTCGTTGCGGAACTCGAGCGTAACTTCAACAACTGGGAACATGTCCTCAAGTTCATGTCGTGCCGCATCGACAAAGAGGTGAATCTGGAGGAACTCAAGGCGAACGCCAAGGGTGTCGCGGTGATGGCGGACCGGATACAGGAATGGAAGCCGCGCGACGACCGTCCCGAACGGACGATGGCTCCGATAGCCGCGGCCGAACCGGTCACCACCTCGGCCGACGACAACCGCGAGTACAACACCAAACTTCAGGCATCCCTCACCAAGTCGAAGGATGTCGATGAAGAGAATGTCGAACTGTAAACAAGGGAGAAGAATATGACGGTCTACAGAAAAAGAAAGGTCTGCCGCTTCTGCGCCAACACCGAGATACCGCTCGACTACAAGCACCCCGAGGTGCTCCTGAATTATATCACCGAACGCGGCAAGATAATCCCGCGCCGCATCAGCGGCATCTGCGCGAAGCATCAGCGCGATCTGGCCTGCGAGATCAAGAAGGCGCGCACCATCGCGCTCCTTCCCTACACCGTGACCGGTCGATAGGAGGACGCCATGAAGATCATACTTACCAAGGACATCGACAAGGTCGGCGGCGCCGGCGAGATCGTGAAAGTGAAGGACGGCTACGCCCGCAACTTCCTCATCCCGAAAGGGTTCGCCATGCCCGCCAACGAGAAGAATGTGAAGGAACTCGAATTCAACCGCCGCCTCATCCAGAAGCAGATCGACGGCGAATACGGCAAGGCGCGCGAACTGGCCGAGAAGATCGGCGCCATCGACATCAGTATCGCCAAGAAGGTCGGCGAAGAGGGCAAACTCTTCGGTTCGGTGACCACCCGCGAGATAGCCGACGCCATCAAGGAGAAGGGTTTCGAGGTAGATCACCGGCACATCCTGCTCGACGGGCCCATCAAGAAGAGCGGCGTGTATGAGGTGGAGGTCAAACTGTTCCGCGAACTCAAGGGCAAGGTCAAGCTCTGGGTCGTGGCGCTCGAAGAGGAGACCCCGCCGCCGGCGACCGAATGAGACAACTGGTCACACTGCCCCATAATCTCGATGCGGAGTCATCTCTTCTGGGATGCCTTCTGCTCAAAGGGGCGCTGTACGGCACCGTTGAGGAACAGGGGCTGGTCCCGACCGATTTCTGGGAGATCCGGCATCAGAACATATTCCGCGCGATACAGGAATTGTACCATTCCGGCCGGACCCCCGACATGGTCACGGTCAGCGAAGAACTCAAGAAGCGCGGAGAACTTGATTTTGTCGGCGGTTCGGTCTACCTGACCGAACTTCTGGAGGCGGCGCAGTTCACCTCCGAGGCGGCGCTCAAGGATCACGCCGGGATCGTCGCCGATAAGTCGCTCCACCGTCAGTTCATCAAGGTATGCGAAGAGAACGCCGCCCTTTCCTACCGGCAGGAATCGGAATTCGACGATATCGTCAATGAAACGACCAACGAACTCATTCAATTGAGCATCCGGCGCAACACCCGGTCGGTGGTCCGCATTAAGGATGTCATCACCAGCGAGATAGACAGCCTGAAAGAGCGCATCGAGCAGGATCTGGCACTGCAGGGGCTTACCTCCGGTTATGACAGCCTCGACGGCCTCACCACCGGCTTCAAGCCGGGCGAGATGGTGGTCGTTGCGGGGCGTCCCGGCATGGGGAAGACCAGTTTCGCGCTCAACATGGCGGTCGAAATGGCGAAGAAAGGGGCGACCATCCTCTTTTTCACCATCGAAATGCCGGCCACGCAACTGGTTCGCCGCATCTTCTCGCAGGAATGCCTCATCAACGCCAAGAACTTCACCACCGGGCGGCTCGAACCGGACGAATACAACCGGCTCTGGCAGCAGGTCGACACCCTGAGCGCCCTCCCGTTCTATATCGACGAATCGTCCTATCTGACCATCGCCGATATCCGCTCGAAGGCGAAGAAGATACTGGTCGAGGCGGGCCGTCTGGACGCCGTATTCATCGATTATATCCAGCTCATGCGCGATTCGGCCTACCCCGACGACCGGGTCCGCGAGGTCGAACATATATCGCGCAACATCAAACTTTTCGCCAAGGATATCGGTATCCCGGTCATTACCCTCGCCCAGCTCAGCCGCAAGGCCGAGGACCGCAAGGACGGCATCCCCATGCTCTCCGATCTGCGCGACAGCGGCGCCATCGAACAGGACGCCGACGTGGTCATGTTCATCCACCGCGATATGTCCAAAGAGGCGCGTGAGCGCGATATCGCATCCATCCTCGTCCGCAAGAATCGCAACGGTCAGATGGGCGATGTGAAACTCAAATTCATATCACATTATACGAAATTCGCTCCGATAGACGAAACGGCGGAAGAGGGGTTCTGATCCCTTTTCGCCCCGGAGAACCGATGCTGCCGCAACGCTGGAAACGTGCCGGACAGGTCCTGTTTTTCGTCGCCACGGTCGCGGCGGTCACGGCTGCGGCGTTGCGCTATCGCCATGCCGCAACCGCTCCTGCGTGGTGCGACGACTGCTCCGTTACGACCGAGGTGACCGAAAAGGGGACGCTGACCTACCGTTCCGGAACGACCCTCGGACTTTCCAATCATTATCTGCTGGAACAGCATTTCCTGCGTGAAGAGGGGACGCTCCGTCTGACCGGCCGGGTGGAGAAGGGCGCGCTTTTCGATGAGCGGCTCCGCGGGCTGGTGTCGGGAGATCGCTTCGATCGCTCCTTTACCGCCGTTCCCGCCGGTGACCGTTGTCCCGTTGCCGTAAGTCCGCTCTACCCGATGGCGCTCCGCCGTTTTTTCTATGCCTTGCCGTCGCGGCCGGTCTTTCCCGGACAGGTGTGGCGTATCGACTTCTGCGACGGGCGTTTCTCCTGCCGCTACGAGATCGACACCGTGAGAGGATCCGATTTTTCCTTTGCCGCCGATTGCGCCGGCGCCCTGCCGGAGGGTCTTTCGGTCACGCTGTTGGCGCGACTGTCGTTCCGCGCCGATCCGGGCTTGATCGACCGCGCGGAGGCGACGATACGCGCCGTGCAGGGGCCGGTCGACGCGCAGTGGGATATCGCCGAACGGGCGGCGACGGCGGGTGCGACCGATTCACGCTGATTATTTGACAAAGCAGGCCAAAATCGCTACGATGACCCGCTATTGAAGGGAAACGGACCCGTAGAAACAGCGTATGAACTGCTTCTTCTGCCAGATACCCGTGCCGGATGACGCCAAGCTGTGCTCCGCATGCGGTCGAGACCTCGGGAAGGTCTGCCCCTCGTGTAAACTGCTCTATGAGCGCGGCGCCAACTTCTGCATGTCCTGCGGCGGCAAACTGACCGATCGTTCCGGCGGCGACAGGGCGGTGAAAAAGGCGGCGCCCCAGAAGACCGCGCCGCTTCCCAAGGAAAAAAAGAACGCGCAGTCCCTTGATCGCGGGCACATCACTCTGACCGAGATCATCGCTCCCGAGTCCGAACCGCCCTCCCCGGCAGCCAACGGCGGCGGGGTGGAGATCGACCTCAACACGCTCGCGGGGACCGACTTTTCCATAGAAATAGCGCCGCAGGGGAAGGAACCGGCGGTCGCGGTCGAGGAAGAGGCGCTTCCCGTCGAGGAGGAAAAGAACGACGCCGCCGGCGATATCGCTCCGCAGGCCAGCGAGGTGACGATACGCGAAAGCCGGCAGGAACTGAATCCCTACCTTTCGGACACCACCTATGCCATATCGCTGCAGGAACTTTCCGACGCCGTTGCGGTGAAGGTGACCGATCCGGCGATCCCCGCTCTGTTCGACGCGATGAGCCGGGCGCTCGCTACCTCGAAAGGCGGTTTCTTCACCATCGAGGCGCCTGCCGGATCGGGCAAGGGACAGTTCACCGCTGCGGTGGAACAGTTCTCCCAGCAGAACGCGCTCAATGATGTGAACATAGTGATCAGCACCGTCAATCCCTTCGACTTCGACTATACGATGTTCACCCATCTGGTCCGGTCGGTGCTCAACCTCAGGACGACCGATCCCCAGCAGGTGCGGGGAAAACTGGACAAATACTTCGCCGGGACGCTGCCGGAGGGGAAGCGCGAATCGCTTACCGCCCTTTTATGCCTGAATTTCGCCCCGGTCCAGATGAAACTGCCCAAGAACGATCTTGAATACCTCCTTGCCTTCATGTGTTACTGGGCGGCCCGCAATAAGCCGGTCCTCTGGATCGTCGACAACGCGGGGCAGATAAACCTCCGCTCCCTGCGGTTCTTTAAGAATCTCCGCCGGGTCTTCGCCTACATTCCCATCACCGTCCTGTTCGTATGCGACCGATCGGCGCAGATCACCGAACTGGTCCGCGACGAGAACCGGTTCCGGTTCGGGGGCGTGCCCCATTCCGAGCGGCTTGCCACGGTGCGCGACTTCCTCAAGACGCCCCGTCTGCCCGCCGACATCGAGAAGGTGCTCAACAAACCGGAGCACAACGTTCTCTACACGCAGGAACTCCTGCGCCTCCTCATTGAATTGGGCTTCATCTTCGATATGCGCGGCAGTTGGCGTTTCCAGAAGATACCGGACGATCTCAAGATCCCCGATACGCTCGATGAACTCGTGCTGATGCGCTACACCCGGCTGGAGCCGGCGGTGGCACAGATGCTGCGCCGGCTGGTGATGCTGTCGCTCTACCAGTTGCCGGGGCCGTTCCTGCGCCTGCTGTTCGAAGATGGCGGACCGCTGCTCGATACGCTCGTCGCCAAACAATACCTCACGGTCGACGGGGATGTTTACCGCTTCACCTCGCGGGCCATGGTCCATATACTTAAAAAGACCTTCAAACTCGAGGCCGATGACCGCAAATTCTACCGCGACGTGGTCCTCAAGCTCTCGACCGCTCCCGATATGGCGGGCATCAACCGCCACTGGCTGCTCCTCAGTTATCTCAATCTCGGCGGCATCACCGAACGCAAGTACAACTCGTTCCTCTATTCCTCGGCCGTCTACATGGAGAAACTGGGTTTCTTCGAACTGGCGCAGCGTTGTTACCAGTCGATACTTTCCTCGTTCGGCAAGAATCAGGATTACAAGAACTTCCGCCTCTATCTGGAACTCAAGAACGCGAAACTGTGGGGTTTCTCCGATCCGCAGTGGGCGCGCCTGTTCTGGCAGACGATGTTCGACACCGCCAAGATAGAGGGACTTCTGCACATACAACTGGTGGCGCAGGGAGAACTGTTCCTGCTCGAGACCGACAAGATCGTCATACAGGATGTGGTCGACGTGGTCAAGCAACTCCACCGGGCGGGCTGCTACGAGGACGAGATATCGATCATCGACCGGATGACCGATCTGCTGCTGCGGACCGACAATATACAGGACGCCAAGATCTTCGCCATGCGCGCCTTCCGCATCATGGAGGACATCCGTTCGCGCGACCAGCAGGAGGTGACCGACCTTGACAACGATCCGGCCACCATCATCTTTATCCGGGCCGCCTGCAAACTGGCCGAGGTGCATATCGCAGGCCGCGAATACAACGATGCCATCGCGGTGCTGGAAGGGGCGCTTGAACTGGCCATGAGTTACAACATCTCCTATTTCAAGGCGAAGGTGATGCTCCTGCTGAGCAGGATCAAGTTCGCCTCGGGCGAGGACTGGGAATCGCTCATCGAGGAGGGGTTCCTGCAGGCGACGCAGGGAATGGACTTCCCCATCATGAAATCGTACTTCCTTTTCTTCGAGGAACAGCGGCTTGAATCGCGCGATTGGCTGCGCCCCTACCTCGAATACAAGAACTGGATAAATTTTTAGCGGATCCCCCGCGTAGAACTTGACTCGGCCGCCATTTTCTGATAGTGTCGCCTTACTTGGTTTCTTACGAGGGTGACATGAGATGTAACGCTTTGGGACTACTGGTGATTTTCGTTGCCACGGTCGTGGCGGCCTCGTGCGGCACCATACAGTCGGTCTCGGCGATACGCGATGCCGACGCGGCCCGCGATGACGCGCTCAAACGGATAGAGGGCACATTCCAGGACTCCCGGCTGGTCGTGAAGGACCGCTTCGGGAACCGCTCGCTCTCGAAGGAGGCGGTCGCTTTCGTGGAAAAGAAAGAGGATCGCGATCCGCTCTACTTCTTCTATATGGCCGACGGACTCACGGCCAAGGCGCGCGACCTGCAATCGAAAAGCGAACATGAGAAAGCGCGCGCGATGGCCGAACAGGCGAAGGAATACGCCGGCAAGGCGATCGTTGCGTTGAGCGCGATACCGGTCCCCGGTCCGGGAGAGGAGCGCCCCCAGAGTTCGCCCGCGACCGAAACGGCCCCCGCGCCGGCCCCGAAACCGGCCCCGGCGGTCAAGCCGGCGCCCGCGCCGAAACCGGTCCCGGCCCCGAAACCGGCCCCGGCCCCGAAACCGGCCCCGACGGCCAAGCCCGCGCCTGCTCCCCAGCCGGCCGCTCCCGCCCCTCTGCCCGCGCCGAAACCGGCGCCGGTCCCCGTTCCCGCAGCCAAGCCGGCTCCGGCGCCCGCGCCGGCTCCGGCGCCGAAGGTCGAACCGACAAAACCGGCTCCGGCTCCGGTGAAGGCGGAGGAGAAAAAGGAAGAGAAAAAAGAAGAGAAAAAGGACGATACGAAGAAAAAGAAAGAGGAAAGTTACTACGAACTGTATGAGCGGCTCAAACGGGAGGCCGAGGAAAAGAATCAAGGCGGAGCGGGAGGCGTGAAATGAGATACACACTGCTCCTCATCGCGGCCTTCGGAGCCTTGCTTCTTCTATCCTGCGTGACCGGAGACAAGATACAGAACGAGATAAAGGTCGAGGAATCCCGTCTTTCGGTGGACGAAAAGCGCGGCGCCCGGATGTGCGTCCCCTACGATCTGGCGATGGCGCGGGTAGAGGTCGCCGCGGCTCAGGCGGAACTCGATGCGGGGAACTATCACATCGCCGAGGAACATCTCCTGCGCGAGAAGAAGTACGCCGAGATCGCCACGAAGAAGGCCGATTCCTGCATCCCGCACGACAAGGACGCCGATGGTGTCGCCGATGCCGTGGACCGGTGCCCCCTGCAGCCGGGCCCCGTGAAATACGACGGCTGTCCCGATACCGACGGCGACGCGATACTCGACAAGGACGACAAGTGCCCCACCGTTCCGGGCATCCGGGAACTGGGCGGCTGTCCGCCGGCGGCAGACGGTGACAAGGACCTCATCCCCGACAACAAGGACCGCTGTCCGTTCGATCCCGAGGACCGCGACAACTTCCAGGATGAGGACGGCTGTCCCGACACCGATAACGACAAGGACGGCATACTCGATGAATTGGACAAGTGCCCCGACAATGCCGGTCCGGCCTCTAATCAAGGCTGTCCGGTCAACGACAAGGATAACGACGGCATTCCCGACGAGATAGACAAGTGTCCGACCGAGCCGGAGGACAAGGATAACTTCGAGGATCAGGACGGGTGTCCCGAAACCGACAACGACAAGGACGGCATCCTTGACGAGAACGACAAATGTCCCGACGACAAGGGCGTCATAAAGAACTTCGGCTGTCCGGTGCTCGACACCGACAAGGACGGCGTGCCCGATGTGGTCGACAATTGCGTCAATGATGCGGAGGACAAGGATAACTTTGAGGACGCCGACGGCTGTCCCGAGGCCGATAATGACAAGGATGGCCTGCCCGACGCCGAAGACAAGTGTCCCAACGAGGCGGGCAAACCCGAAACGCACGGTTGCCCATCGGTCGACGCCGATGGTGACGGGCTCGCCGACAAGGACGATAAATGTCCGAACGAACCGGGACCGATAGAGGAACAGGGCTGTCCGAAGAAATATAAACTCATCGTGGTGACGGCGCAGAAAATAGAACTCAAGCAGACGGTCTTCTTCACCACCGGCAAGGCGGTCATCGATAAGAAGTCGTACGCCATGCTTAAGGAGGTCGCTGACGCCATCAAGAGTGTGCCGAGCATCAAGAAGGTGATGATAGAGGGTCACACCGACAATGTCGGGAACCGCAGCCTCAATGTGAAACTCTCTCAGTCCCGCGCCGATTCGGTGCGCGAATTCCTCATCGACGAAGGGGTCGACGGGGCGAAACTCGAGGCGGTCGGGTTCGGTCCCGACAAGCCGATAGCGCCCAACCGCACCGAAAAAGGACGCGCGCAGAATCGCCGCGTTGAATTCAAAATAATCCAAGACTGATATCGACCTATGTTTTTATCCTGAAGGAGATCGCTTGTGACACCGGAATATGATGAAAAACAGCCGGACGGTGTGGTATTCTCGCGCCAGCGCTCCGGTCCGCGCGTTTCAGTGAACATCGAAGTAACGCTGACCGGCGCTCATAATTTCTTCCGCGGCTTCACCGAAGACATCAGCGCGGGCGGCCTGTTCGTCGCGACCCACCAGTTCTATCCCATCGGCACCGAGTTCAACCTTTCCCTCTCCCTTGAGGGGCGTGATATCCCCGTATTGGTGAAAGTTGCCTGGATCCGCGAGAGCAACCCGCTCAAACTGGCCGATGCCGAGCCGGGGATGGGACTTCAGTTCATAGACATGACCGAAGAACAGCGAATGCTCATCGAAGAGTTCATCAAGAAAAAAGAACCGATCTTCTTCGATGCCGACCTGTCGTAGAGAAACAAGGCTTGCGGTTACGCGAGGAAAAACGGGAAATGTATAAAAATGTCGTTCTGCTTGTTCTGCTCTTTTTCGCCATAGTGCTCCATGGCGACATCTTCGACCGCCTCTTCTCCACCTCGAAGGGGAACTCGCTTTCGCAGGCCGAGGTGACCCTCTTCGCCCTCCACGCGATACAGAACCGCTACCTCGACAAGGCGAAACTGCGGCCCGACGATCTGCTGGAAAAAGCGCTGGACGCCATACAGGAGGAGTTCGCCGAGATCGTGACCCGCTATGACCGCGAGACGAAACAAGTCTCTCTCCAGATATACAACAAGCAGTATATCGTCGAGGTCAAACGGATGAAGGACCTGTGGGATATCGCCATCGTCCTGCGGCAGGTCTACGCTCATCTGGAAAAAGATTATAAACCGGAAGGCGACCGCGAGATCGGCGATATCGAATATGTCGCCATCAACGGCTTCCTCCGGCGGCTTGATCCCCACAGCTACATCTTCACGCCGAAGGAGTTCGAGGAATTCACCTCGTCGACCGAAGGCAATTTCGGCGGACTGGGCATCGTGATACAGACCAACGAGGACGGCGAGATAACGGTCGTGTCGCCGATAGACGGCACCCCGGCCGACCGCGCCGGCATCCTTTCGGGCGACATCATCGTGCAGATAAACGACGAGTCGGCCGTGAATATGGCGCTCAACAAGGCGGTCGAACGGATGCGCGGCGAGCCGGGGACGAAGGTGTCGCTGTACATCAAGCGCAAAGGGGCGCCCGCGGTGATCAAGTTCGAACTCGAACGGGCGGTGATCAAGATACAGTCGGTCATCGCCGCGATGCCCGAGAAGGGGATCGGCTACATAAAGCTGACCGGCTTCATGGAGAACACCTACGCGCAATTCGCCGAATCGCTCGCCGATCTCAAGAAAAAGGGGATGAAGGCGCTCATACTCGATATGCGCAACAATTCGGGCGGTCTGCTGACGCAGGCGATCAAAATATCGGACCTGTTCCTCGACCGGGGCGTCATCGTTTCGACCGTCGGCGAAGAGGGCAAGGACGTTTCCGAGGCATCGCGCGAGGGCCATGACATCCTCGACATTCCGATGGTCGCCATCGTCAACGAAGGCTCCGCCTCGGCTACCGAGATCGTCGCTGCGGCGCTCAAAAAGAACGGCCGCGCCACCATCGTCGGACGGCGTACCTTCGGCAAAGGCTCGGTGCAGAACCTGTTCCGCATACCGCGCGGCGGCGGCCTCAAACTCACCATCGCGCAGTACCTGACACCCGGCGACATCTCGATACAGACCATCGGCGTCGAGCCCGATATCGAGTATCAGCCCAGTTATGCCGATCCGCGCAAACTGAGCCTCTTCAAGACCCGATCGAACATCATGGGAGAGAAAGATCTCAAGGAGCATCTCGTCAGCGCCTACGTGCCCAAGGAACTCGAACGACCGCTTATGACGATATACTATTTCAAGCCCTACAAGACCCCCGACGAACTGCACAAGGAAAGCCGGCGCGAAAAAGTGGGCGTTTTCAAGAACGATGAGGAGATCCAGTTGACGATGGATTTCGTGAAACTGCGCCTTGGCCGGAAGGAGCCGGTGGCCGCGTCGGCCGAACGCCTGCGCGACGATCAGATGGCGGTCCTCACCGGCAAACTAGAGAAAATGGGCATTCCGTGGAAAAAGGTCGCCGCCGCGGCGACGATCAAACCGGGAGAGCTGAAGATAGAACTCGTTTCGGGGGCGCCGCTTAAGGCGGGGAAGGAAAACAAACTCACTTTCCGCGCCGCCTATCCGGGCGCCGTGGACAACCTTGTCGCCGCGTTCGACACCGATATCCCGTTCCTGCGCAATCTCGAGATACCATTCGGTTCCTTCTCCGGCTCCGTGGAACGGACCGTGCCGGTCACGATCCCCGAACACATGCCGTGGCGCCGTCAGCCGGTCCGACTCGACCTTTCCGTAGACAGTTTCCGTTCCGTTCTCAAAAGCGAACACATCGAACTGGAGACACTGCCGATGGAGATGCCCGAAGTGCTTTTCTCGCTGTTGGCCGAGGAGAGCATGGGGTCGATTAACGGGCTGGTTGAGGAGGGCGAGCAGATAACGGCCCGTATCGCCCTCAAGAACACCGGTAAGGGTGCGATCCTCGACGGTCGCCTGCAACTCATCAATGTCAACAACAGCCCCGAACTTTTCATCAGCAAAGGCAGTGAGACCATAGTGCTCAAGGCGGGCGAGGAAAAGGAGGTCTCCTTCACCTTCAAGATCGCCGCCCTGCCGTCGGAGAAGGCGCGCATCGCTCTGGCCGTTTCGTTGTACGACTACAAGACCAAATATTCGGCCGGTTTCTCGATCCCCTTCGTTCCCCGCGATCATTCATGCCGTTACGAAGAGAAGGGAGCGGGGCCGGTCCTGCTGAAGGCAGACACCGCACTGTATCCCGATATCCGTTTCCGGACGCCGGTCGCGGTGGCCTCCGGCGCGATGGTCGTGCGCACCACCGGCCGGTGTGGAGAGGAGGCGGTGCGGCTCGAAGGCGGCTACTGGGTCCGCAGCGGCCAAGCCGCGGCGACCGCCGATCCGCTTACTGCGGCGCTCTCCCTGAAACGGCAGTATGGCATCGCCATGCCCGGCATCGTGCTCGACCGGTCGCCGCTTGTCAGCGCCTCGGCCGACGGCCGCATCGTGTTCACCGTGTCGGGCGACGAGGTGCAGGATATCTTCGCCTACCAGAACAACAAGAAGGTCTTCTACTACCGGATCGCCGCCGGCGAGACCCGCAGAGAGTTCACCGTGCCGCTCAGGTTCCGCGAGAAGACCAACAAGATAACGGTGCTGGTCAAGGGACTCGACCGTGAGCGGATCGGATCCGCCGTCAGATATATCCACTATCCGGCCGGTAGCGATCAGGCCGATGCCGAGGAGAGCGAAGAATGACGCCTCCCCGGGAAATTGCTTTTTCCGCGAGAAACTTTACCATGATATCGTTCTGCGAGAAGGGGGTTCCCATGAGATCACTGTTAGTGTGTGCCGCGGCGGCGTTGTTTCTGTTCGGGTGCGCGACGGCCCAGACCGACGGCGCATCGAAGAAAGGGGGCTACTCCGACGGTTCCCGCCCGACCGGCCCGAAGGAGATAACCATAACGGCCAAGGGCGGTCAACTCAAACTCGACGAAAAGGATTACCTCGTCCGTGAATTCGACCGCAACGGCGACAAAAAGACCGACATAGTGAATGTCTACAAAAGGAACTCCGCCGAAAAGGGCGCCGAAGCGGATGCCGAGCCGCAGATATTCATCAAGATGATGGACCTCAACCTCGACGGCAAATACGATGTCTACCGCTTCTACGATGAATCGGGCGCGGTGGCCAAGGAGGAGCTCGATCTTGATTTCGACGGGAAGATAGAGACCACCGATCACTACATCGGTATGAACATCGTACAGAAGGAGATCGATTCACAGTTCGACGAGAAGAGCGATCTGTGGAAATACTTCGACGAAAAGGGGATACTCATCAAACTGGAGGAAGATCAGGACGGCGACGGCACGATCGATTACTGGGAATATTACGCCGGCGGTGTCCTGGAGCGCGTAGAGAAGGATACTGATCGCGACGGGCGTCCCGATGTTTTCAAGAAGGCGGGCGACCTCAAATTCACCACGATACTCCGCAACGACGGCCAGTTCGGCAGCGGCGTCGGTCCGCAGCAGCCCGACAATGCGGCGGCTCCGAAAAAGGCCGAAGAGAAGAAAGTTGAGGAAAAGAAAGTCGAAGAAAAGGGAACCGAACAGACCGTTCCGTCCGCCGACACCGAGAAAAAATAATCTTAAGAAAAAAGACCCCGTCCCGCAGAGGCGGACGGCCGTTATGCCTTGACGACCTTGCCGGTCCGTATGCAACGGGTGCAGATGAATATGGAGTGGACCCTGCCGTCACTTTCGCGCACCTTGACCTTCTGCACATTGGGGTTCTGGATCTTCTGGGTCTTGTTGTTCGCGTGGCTGACATTATGCCCGAACATCGGTTTCTTGCCGCACACTTCACACATACGGGACATCGTTCTCTCCTTCTGCAGGTGAACCATCAAAAACGAAACAACCATACCCCTAGTCGGGGAAAAAGCAACCTTTTTTTGCGCTCAATGCCCCAGACGCCCTTCCCCGTTCGCTGTGCCGCAACACGAATATCGTGCCCTCAGATCACACGGAAGGATGCCGCCGGCGTGACCGCAGACCGAAGCCCGCCAAGCCCAACGCCGCCATCAGCAGGACGATGCCCGCCCACGGCGGGGTCGGTTCGTTCTCATCGGCCACGAAAGAACAGGCGCAGGTTTCAGTTTTACCTTCATAGCAGAAAGGCGATACGCACTGATAACTGCGCGACTGGATGGGCAGTTCGATGATCTTTTTGGTCGAATCGGCCAGTTTGACCCCGAGACGCGGTATCTGGACCTGTCCGGTCATCCCTTCTTCGAGTTTGAAGGTAAGGTTGAGCACATAGTAGCGTTCCTGTTTATCGGAGAAGGTGAACTCGGGTCTGAGGTTGAGGTTGTCGAACATATACTCTTCGACCGGCGTGCCGAAATCGCCCGCGGTCGCTATCGGCGTCCCGTCGCCGACGCCGTCGCCGTTGGTGTCCTCGAAGATCGATATCGTTTCGATGCCTTCGCCGAAGACGGTCGATTCGCCCAGCCGTTCGATCCTGATGCTCTTGATCTGATTTTCGCCGTCGAGCGATTTGGCGCGGATGTGTATGACCGGGTTGCTGCGGTTGAGCAGATTGTGCGCCGGTTCGGCCGGTTCCTTCGGCCCCTTGGTGAAGATGAAGTAGCCGACCGAGGGCTCGAACATGAAGGTGGCGAAGTCGAGTTCTTCGTCGAGTATGTTGGCGATGCCGCCGGCGGCGTCTTTCGCGACGAAGGAGGCATCCCCTTCGATGATCGCCTGAAAGGTGGTCTCGCTGGGCACCGTCGTGCCGTTGTAGGCGGCGTCGGCGACGATGAGGAGGTTGTTGTCGATGTTGGCCGCCATAACGCGGGAATTGGCGTCAATGGCGAATTCGGCGTATCCCTGCGCCAGCGCGGCGGTGGTGGCGATGGTGACATCGCCCGCGCTCTCGATGCCGTTGCTGTCGGTGTCCTTGATCAGTTTCAGGTTCGACAACGCCACGCCGGTTTCGAAGGCGAACTTCACCCGGACCATGTCGAGACTGAAATTCTTGTTGGAGCCGGTACAGGTGGCTTTCACGGCGAGTTGCGCCATGGTCAGGCCGGCGGCGGGCGCCGGCACGATGATCTTCGCGGTGCCGTTCGAAGGCGACATATCGCCCGCCCGGTAATCCAGACGCGTGCCGGAGCAGAGGTCTCCGCCGCCGCCGCCGCAATCGGGCAAGGTTTTATCTTCCACGCAGGTCCCGTTATCGCACCGTTTGCACGGATCGCCGCACTGTTCGTCGCTCGTGCAGTTCTGATTCTCTCCGTAGCAGGATGCTTTGGTCGGTTCGGGGCAGTCGGTGATGGGGGGGCAGGAATTGGAGAAACGGACCGTCAGCGGGACCGAGGTGTTCGACTGGTAGGAGATGCCGGTCGCATCGGCGATGTAGGCGCTGTTCTTGATCATCTGATTCTTCGGCAGACCCGGTTTCGGCTGTACCTTGAAGCGGATCAGGGCCGAGTCGGGGCAGGTCTGCGCGATCGGATCGCAGTACTGCATCCCGGCGGCCCACACCTGAGCGGCGGCCGCCAGCGGGAAGCCGCCGTTGTCGGGTATCGCGGTCCAGTTGGTGCCGTTGCCGCTACCGTCGAAGGCGGTCGCGAGTTCGGTGGTGCCGGGAATGTAGTCGATCTCGGCCGGCAGGGTGTCCTGCACCGTCACATTGTCGGCGAGGTTCTCTCCCCAGTTCTGCACCTTGATGACGTAATAGAAAGGACGGTCGTCGCAGACGCGGTCCGGTTCGTTGGCCGGGGCGCAGGTGCAGATATCCTTTTCGCGGCCGTTCTGCGAGAAGGCGGTCCCTTCGGGGATATCGAACGACGGCGGTTTGGTGTCGATGGAAAGGATGAGCAGATTGGTGTAGACCTGATCCTGATTGGCGCCGACCTTCAGGAAGAACATGATGTCGTCCTTGTGCAGGTGGGTGGCGAATGGCTCGTCCTTCGCGTTTATGACGAAGGTATCGACATCCATCGCGTACTCGATGTTGTTCAATTCGAGGTTGGGCGGAACACCTCCCACGCAGTAGGGCTGGGTCGCGCCGTAGGGCCAGAGAGATGAGATAGAATTGTAGACTTCGACATAGTTGCCCATGTTCGGGTTGCAGGCATCGAACAGCGGCAACCACGGAGCGGAGGTGTCGATGGGGCCGTGCAACTGCAGCCCTTCACCGTTCGGATCGAGCGCACTGTAGAGCCCCGGATCGCCCTCGCCGACGAACAGCGTCATCCGTATCTCGGCCTCGTTGGGCAACTGGAAGCCCGATATCATGATGTCGCCCGAATTGAAACGGTAGGGCATGAGGCCGTTGTAGAAATAGATCTTCTTGGCGTGGATGCCTTCGGCCGAATAGACCATCGCGAGCGCCCAGCCCGCCATGAGTCCCGACGAGGTCTTGTAGGCCTCGGCCGCCGAGCAGGTCACCCCCTTGACGTTGTAGGAGCCGGTCAGGGCGAGGCCGGGATCGGTGATCCCCTGTTCGTTGCCGAGCGCCTGTATCTGGGTGAGGAAATCGGTCACATCTACGCGGTAGGTGAAGATACCGTCGTTGCCGCCGCTCGGATCGGTGGTGAGTATCCCTTCGAACTCGAAATCCTTGCCCGACACATTGGCGAGCGTTCCGGCGTAACTGGCGGTCACATCCTGCACAAGGCTCAGTCCGCCCACGGTGGAATGCTGGAAGGAGAGCGTCACGCTGTTGTCGGTGGGCGCGGTCAGTTGGGCGGGGTCCACCACCGCCATCCAGATGAGGAACGCCCGCTCGATGGTCGCGTTGGCCGGTATGACGCCGTCGGCCAGTATATAGGTGCTGCCGACATTCGGATCGATGCAGGAGTCGGCCTGCGGGTTGGTGGCGCCGGTGTCGACCGAACCGTCGGTGCGCGCCACCAGAGACTTCCACATGACGAAGAAATCACGGGAACCCTCTTCCCATTTGATAGGTTGACCGTTCTTGTCGAGTGATACATCGGGGCCCAGCTGGGCCGAGAGTGTCACGGGCAGGAGAAGGGCGCAAAGTGCGATGACGAACACGGAACGCATCATGTTGACCTCCGTTAAAGGACAGTGTGTGATCCTAACCTCTCGGAGCATTCTAGAAGGGTTGCGGGAAAAAGTCAAACGGAAATTTAGGCGGTGAAAAGACGGCGTATGGCCAGCAGGAGCGCCGCCATGAGGATGAGTGCCGCGCCGTACGGTCCTGATGCGGTATCGCCGACGACCGAACAGCCGCAGGCGGTGTCTTCTTCGGTCACTTCGTCATCGCCGCCGTTCGTCCCGTTGCAGGTGACATCGGTAACATCGCAGACGACGGTGAATTCGCGGCTGCGGACCGGCAGTTCGACTATCGTGGCGGTGGTGCCCAGATCGACGCCGCTCTTGGGAACCTCGAGGATCGCCTTTTCGGTCCCCGAAAGCGACAGTTCGCCGTTCAGGACGAGATATTTCGTCTCGCCGGCGGCGAGCGCAAGGCCCCCCGGCAGAACGAACTCCACCGAAGAATCGCCCGGTTCATAGGCGGGCATCGAAGTTATCGGCGCATCGCCCGTGCCGTTGCCGTCGGTGTCGGCCCAGAGGGTGAGTTTTGCGATCCCCTCGCCGTAGCGGACCGAACCGGTCGCGGTCTTCACCGTTATCCGTTCGATGGTGTTCGCCTGTCCCGGAGAGACGGCCCGTATCTGGAGCAGCGGCATCGCGCTTTTCATATCGGCGGGTGCCCTGACCGAAGGGTCGTTCGGTCCCTTGGTGAAGATGAAAGCGCCTTGCGAGGGATCGAAGGCGAAGCTGGCGAAGGGGACCGTGTTCTCCTTGACCGTCGGCGTACCGGCGTCGCTGACGATGAGCGAAACGCTGTTCTCGATCTCGCCCTTGAAGGAGGCGTTGGCCGGTATCGTCGGGCCGCTGAAGGCGGCGTCGACGACCACGAGGAAGTAATGCAGGGTGTTGACGGGGAAGGCGCGCGAGTTTATCGGTATCACGAAGTCGGCATACCCGGCGCTGAGCCCGGCGGCGGTCGCCAGCACGGTGTCCTCGGGATCGCGCACGCCGTTGCCGTTCAGATCGCGGACCAGCGTGAGGCCGCCCAGTTGTATCTGCGGAGTGCTGAGGGTGAATTTGACCTTCACATCATCGAAACTGAAGACCTTGCCGCTGTTGCCGGGCGATATCGCCTTGAGGGTGAACTGTCCCACGATCAGCCCGGAAGAGGGGGCGGGCACGTAGATGGAGGACCCATTGGCCGGCGAATTCTTGCCCAGCGCAAATTCGACCGCGGTGTTGCTTGCGAACGAACCGGTGTCGACCACACAGTTGCCGTTGTCGCATTTTTTGCCGTCGCCGCACTCTTCATCGTTCTGGCATTCGGTCGCGTTCTGCGCCTCGCCGCCGCACTCCGCTTTGGTCGGTTCGGGACATTCGGCGGGAGAGGGGCAGTTGCCCGAGCGGAGCCGCAGGGGCACGGTGGTGTTGGTGCGGTAGGGAAGGTTGGTGGTATCGTTTATGACGGCGGTGTTCTCGATGACGGTGTTCTTGGGGAGGCCGTTCTTGGGCATGACCTTGAAACGGATGAGCAGCGTGTCGGGGCACTCGTTGGTGACCGTGTTGCAGTAGGTCAGGACATCGGCCACCTTGTACGGGGTCGCGAAGGGGAAGGCGCCGCCGGCGCCGTCGGGTATCGCGGTCCAGTCGGTGCCGTTGCCGCTCGCGTCGAAGGCGCGCGCTATCTCGGTCGAACCGGCCACATAGTCGACCTGCGACGGCAGATCGTCCTGCAGGGTGATGTTCTCCCCCAGTTCGTCGCCCCAGTTCTGTACCTTGAGCGTGTAGTAGTAGGGACGGTCGAAGCAGACCGAATCTTCGACCGGGGAGCAGGAGCAGAAATGTTTCTCGCGGCCGTTGGGGGTGTTCGGATTGACCGGGATATCGTATTTCGAGGCGCGGGTGGTGACGCTGACCACCATCAGATTGGTGACCACGACATCGGCGTTGGCCGAGACCCGCAGTTCGAGCGAGGTGTCGCCCCGTTTCAGGTGCTGGTCGAAGGGGGGATTCTCCGCCGAGAAGATGAAGGTGTCGAAGTCCATCGCGTACTGGATGGTGTTGAGGTCCAGATTGGGCGGGATGCCGCCGATGCACAGCGGCGTGGTGTCGTTCCAGCCGTAGAAGGAGGATATCGAGTTGTACATCTCGGTGTAGTTCGCGCCGTTCAGGGACATCGGCGGGTTGCAGTCGTTGAAGATATAGAGGACGTCGGGCGCCGTCTGCCCCTTGAGCATCAGCGATTCGGCGTGGCTGTAGTAGGTGAAATCGGCCATGTTCGGATCGCCCTCGTTGACCAGCAGAGAGACGCGGACCGCCGGGGTGTCGGGCAGTTCGAACCCGGTCACCGGTATGGGCGCCTCTTCGTCCATGTACATCTTGAAGCCGTTGTACATGTAGATCATCTTCGGCGTTATCTCTTCCGATTTGTAGATGACGACGATCGCCCAGCCGCCGATGATCATCGCGCCGCCGCTCCAGTATATCTCGTCGTTGAAGCAGGCCATCTGCGAAAGGGTGTAGGTGCCGTTGAGCGACAGGCCGTCGAGTCCGTAGCCGGCGTCGCGTCCTTTCTGGTGTATCTCGGCGAAGAAATCGTCTATGCCGACGCGGTAGGTATAGTAGCCGCAATCGAAGGCGCCGCCGGCGCGGGCGAATTTCATCCCCTCGAATTCGAAGTCCTGCTGGCCGACATTCCCCTCTTCGCCGAGGTAGCCGACCCGGCTGGCGGTAACGGTGCGCGAAACGGTGAAACTGCCGTCGGCCGCGGTGAAGTCGAGTTGCACCTGATTGTCGGTCGGCGCGCCGAGGTTCGCGCTCGGATTGTTCGATATCCAGACGAGAAAGGCATTTTCAACAAGTGCGTCGGGCGGCATATGGGAGCCGTCCACCGTGAAGAAATTGGAGGCCATACAGGAATCGGCCTGCGGGTTCTGGCCGCCGTTGTCGTTGTCGGGATTGTTGTTGGCCACCATCGAGCGGTGCATGACGAAATAATCGTGACTGCCCTGCTCCCACTTGAGCGCCTTGCCCTGATACTGCGAAACATCGGGGCCGAGCGTGTCGCCGGTGAAACCGGTGAGTTGGGCGAAAACAGCGGTGGCGGCAAAGATAACGAACGCCGCCGAAAGAGCGCGTATCAGACGCATGGCATCCTCCATGAAAAAGTTCCCGTTGAACCTACCGGAAAGAATATAAATGGGGACGGGGGGAAAGTCAAATGGAAATTATTTTCCGCCGTAGACGCGGCGGCTCACGAACAGGAGAGCGAGCCCCATCATGAGGGTGAACAGGAACGACGCCATTCCGGCGTTATCGGTGCCGGTCATCGCGCACTGGCAGGGATCCGGTTCCGGCTCCGGTTCGACACAGTTCAGATCGTTGGGGTCACAGTAAGCCGTATATTCCTTCGAATCTATCGGGAGGGTGTATATCTGGACCGACTTGTCGAGACTCAGACCGCCCGACTTTTTGACCTGCAGGCGGCCCTTGGTGTCGTTCGAAAGGTTGAAATCGGCCTTGATCACGAGGAACTTCTCCTCGTCGGCGGCGTAGGTCAGCGGCGTGTTGAATTTGAGTTCGTATTCGTCCTCGCTCTTCGCGGCGGTTCCTTCGGCCAGCAGGGTATCGGCGGTCCCGTCGCCGCCGTTGTCGACGTAGACTCCGACCTTCTGGAGACCTTCGCCGAACAGGACATAGCCGCTGGTGATGCGGACGGTCATCGCCTTGAGGATGTTCGCATCGCCTTTCGATTTAGTGCGGAGTTGGAGTATCTCGCGGTAGGTGTTGACATCGGCTATCGCGGAAGGCACCGCCGGGTCCTTCTCGCCGCGGGTGATAATGAACGATTTTCCGTCGGGCTCGAACATGTAGGTGGCGAACTTCAGCTCGGTGTCGGTGGTCACCTGCGCGGCCCCCTTGTCGGCGACGAGCAGGGCTTCGTTCCCTTCGAGCATCCCCTGGAAGGTGATGTTGGCCGCTATCGAGGCGGCGTTGACGGTGGCCTTGGCGACCACGACGAAGTAGAGCAGGGTGTTCTCCTTGAAATCGCGCTTGGTCGAGGGGACCTCGAACTCGGCGTAGGCCCCTTCGAGCGCTTCGGTCGTGGCGATCTCGGTCTCACCGTTATCGTACTTGCCGTTGCCGTTGGTGTCGTGGACCAGTTTGAGTTCGGTCAGGGCGACCGTCTGGTCTTTGTCGAACTTTATCTTGACCTTATTGAGTTTGAAGGTGCAGTCCTGTTTGTCGCCCGAGGTCTTGCCCAGGAGGGTGAACTGGCCGATGGTCAGGCCGCTGGTCGGGTTGGGGATGATGATCTCGCCGGCCGGACTGTTCTTGCCGATGGCGTATTCGATCTTGACCCCGGAGGTCTCGCAGGCGGTCACGACATCGGAGTCGGTGGTGGTATCGGTGTCGGTCGGGGGCTCGACATTTTCCCACGGGCCGCCGCACTTGGCCATGTCCATCTCTTCGCAGGTCGCCAGCGGCAGGCAGGAGCCCGAATGGAGTTTCAGCGGGATCGAGGTGTTGGTCTTGTAGGGTTTCGAGGTGGTCGCGGGGTCGGAGATGAGCGCCATGTTCTCGATGACCGCATGTTTCGGTATCCCCTGCTTCGGGGTGACCTTGAAACGGACCATCCGGCGGTCGTGTTTGCCGTCGCATGTTTCGGCCGCCTGTTCGCAGTAGTTCATCTGCTCGGCCACCATGTAGGGCTGGGCGAGCGGGAACACGCCGCCCGGACCGTCGGAAATGGCGGCCCAGTCGTCGCCTATCCAGTTGCCGTCCTCGTCTTCGTGGATCTGCGTGGCGATCTGGGTGGTGCCGGGCACATAGTCGACATAGTCGGAAATCGTGTCCTGCACCTTGACGCCGGTCACGATGTCGTCGCCTGCACCTGCGACCAGGCGGTCGTCGCCGTCGC
>ERZ1645192.62-NODE-62-length-63829-cov-24.994433_pt1 | contig 63829 bp, 64 predicted proteins | sample MGYA00575354_ERZ1645192 | MGnify/ENA primary metagenome ERZ1645192 (study PRJEB40844, sample SAMN11349763) | freshwater sediment metagenome | isolation source: river sediment | host: Sediment | place: India: Faizupur Khadar , New Delhi | collected 2017-02-21 ... | reverse complement strand
ACAGGAAGGCAATGATGGCCAATCTGGCATCATCACTGATCCTTCACAAGCGTATAAGTACAACAACCGCAAAAGCACGCGCGCTGAGAACTTACGTTGAGCCCCTCATCACAAAGTCAAAGGATGACTCAACTCACTCACGCAGGGTTGTATTCAGTTATCTTGAAAACAAGAATGCAGTTGCCGAACTCTTCAGGGAAGTAGCCCCGAAGATCGCCAGCCGCCCCGGCGGATACACACGCATCCTCAAAACAGGATCACGCATCGGTGACGCTGCCGAGATGTGCATAATCGAACTGGTCGACTTCAACGAAAACATGCTTGCAGGCGAAGCTACAAAAGCCAAGGCATCACGCCGCCGCCGTGCACCAAAGAAGAAATCTGCCGAAACTGCAGCTGTAACTGAAACAGAAACCGTAGCCGAAAAGGCACCAAAGGCAGCTACAGCTGCTGAGGAAAAGGAACCTGAAGCTGAAGAATCAAAAGAATAAAGACTGATGCTTACATACTGAAGGGATATTGTCTTTATGGCCGTATCCCTTTTTTTCTTATATTGGATGATATTTTATAAAACATAAATTACAATGAGTCAGATAGTTAGTGTTCACGCAAGAGAAATCCTTGATTCAAGGGGCAATCCGACCATCGAGGTCGAAGTTGTAACATCCAGTGGTGCATCCGGCAGGGCAGCAGTGCCGTCAGGTGCATCTACAGGTGAGAATGAGGCACTGGAGCTGAGAGACGGTGATAAGAGCCGTTACCTTGGCAAGGGTGTCCTTAAAGCCGTTCACAACGTAAATAATGTTATCGCGGAAGAGGTAATGGGAATGGATGTAACCGACCAGATTGCCGTTGACCAGAAGATGCTTGACCTTGACGGTACCCCCACAAAGAGCACCCTTGGAGCAAACGCCATTCTGGGCGTATCACTTGCATGTGCGAAGGCTGCTGCAGCATACCACGGCCTGCCGCTGTACAGATACATCGGCGGAACTAACGCCCGTGTTCTCCCCGTGCCCATGATGAACATAATCAATGGCGGTTCGCACTCTGACGCCCCGATTGCATTCCAGGAGTTCATGATCCGTCCCAAAGGCGCCGGCACTTTTGCAGAAGGACTCAGGATGGGAGCAGAGGTGTTCCATTCACTGAAGAAGGTCCTCAAGGAGCGCGGCCTCAGTACCGCAGTTGGTGATGAAGGCGGTTTCGCACCGGCACTCAAGGGCACCGAGGATGCACTTGAAAGCATTATCAAGGCAATCACAGCCGCAGGTTACAAGCCGGGCAGCGACGTTACAATAGCCCTTGACTGTGCCGCCAGCGAATTCTTCGCTGAAGGAATTTACAACTACGCAAAATTCGAAGGCGAGAAAGGCAAGAAACTTACCCCCGCTCAACAGGTTGATTACCTGGCTGAACTGGTTGATAAATACCCTATTGACTCAATAGAGGACGGTATGAGTGAGCATGACTGGGAAGGATGGAAGCTGCTGACAGACAAACTCGGATCAAAGATCCAGATTGTGGGTGATGACCTCTTCGTTACAAACGTTGAGTACCTCGAAAAGGGCATCAGCATGGGCTGTGCCAACAGCATCCTCATCAAACTGAACCAGATTGGCACCCTTACCGAGACCCTCAACTGTATAGAGATGGCTCACAGGGCCGGCTACACAACTGTCACATCGCACCGTTCAGGCGAGACAGAAGACTCAACAATCGCCGATGTTGCAGTTGCAACCAATTCGGGCCAGATCAAAACCGGGTCACTCAGCCGCACTGACCGCATTGCAAAATACAACCAGCTGCTCCGCATTGAGGAGGAACTGGGTGCAAACGCAGTTTACGGCTGCGAGTAAGAACGGCACCTGACTATTGTTAAAACTCCGCCAGGGCAGGACTGAAAAGCCCGGGGCGGAGTTTTTATTTTTATATTTGTAGAAATCTCTTGTTCAATGTCATTCAACGGTCTGTCTCAGTTCGCATCATATCTCGAGTCACGTGGTGAACTGGTGCGTGTCACTGCGCCTGTCAATCCTGAGCTAGAGATTACCGAAATAGCTGACCGGCTTGTGAAGAACGGAGGCAGGGCAGTTCTCTTCGAGAACACCGGAACAGCCTTTCCTCTGCTCATCAACGCTTTTGCCTCTGACACCCGGATGGCAGCCGCATTAGGCCGCACCTCACTCGATGATGCTGGCGATGAACTGTTTTCACTTGTCGAGTCGCTGAGCCATGCACGCGGCCTGACTGGCAAACTCAGCCGGCTGCCGGAGATGCTGCGTCTGCTTACCCTGTCTCCGAAACGAAAATCAGGCAGGGGTGAGTGCCAGGAGGTTGTGGAGCAGATGCCTGACCTGGCAAGGCTTCCGGTACTTAAGTGCTGGCCCTATGACGGCGGCAGGTTCATCACCCTCCCCCTGGTACACACAAGGCACCCTGAGACGGGAAGACCCAACCTGGGTATGTACCGCATGCAGGTCATGGGCAGTGACATTACCGGCATGCACTGGCACAGGCATAAGACCGGCGCCCGTCACTTCGAGGCATGGAAGAAGAGGGGAGGGCGGATGCCCGTATCTGTGACTCTCGGGGGCGATCCCGTCTATACCTATGCTGCCACGGCTCCGCTGCCCGAAGATATAAACGAGTATCTCCTGGCAGCATTCCTTCGACGCAAAAGAGTGACAATGGTCAAATGCCTCACAAACGACCTGTGGGTGCCTGCTGACTCCGATTTCGTTATCGAAGGTTATGTCGACACAGATGAAGCCTCTGTCACAGAGGGGCCTTTTGGAGATCATACAGGCTTCTACTCCCTTGCCGACCTCTACCCGGTCTTCCGTGTCACCTGCATAACCCACAGGAAAAATGCAATCTATCCTGCCACAATCGTCGGAGTACCTCCCATGGAGGATGCATGGATGGGAAAGGCTACCGAAAAAATCTTCTTTGCACCTATAAAACTTGCTATAGCCCCGGAAATACGCGGGCTGCACATGCCGGTCTCGGGCGTGGCCCACAACCTTGTGATTGTAAGCATTGAAAAGACTTATCCGGGTCAGGGAATGAAGGTGCTGAGCGCTCTGTTTGGCGCAGGGCAGATGATGCTCAGCAAGTACATTATTGTCGTGAGCGGCAACGTTCAGATAACCGATTACCGTGCCGTGGCTGAGGAAGTCTTTGCGAATGTCAGGTTTGAGTCTGACATTTTGCTTACACGTGGCCCTCTTGACGTCCTTGATCACTCCTCTGACAGGTTCAGTATGGGAGGCAAGCTGGGCATCGATGCTACAGTGAAGCTCTCGGAGGAAAGGACAGCCGAGTATAATTCTGTTCCGTTGCTCCTTCTCACCGGCGAGCAGTTCAATGAGAAGGTTGTCACCGGAATGAAGACAATGGCTGAATATGCGCTGCCGGTTGCAGTACTCACTATATTAAAACCAGAGGAAGGCCTTGACATGCATCGCCTGGCAGCCTCACTTCCCGCTTCGCTTACAACACCGGGTACCGTCATCATTGCAGTGGATGAAGGTGCTGACGCCGATGACGCGGATATGCTTGCATGGCTGGTGACCGGCAACAGCGACCCGGCCCGCGATCTCTACCACCTCGAGGGTGGCGCTGTCTTTATTGATGCCACCTCAAAAACCCGATCGCTGCCGGCTTTCCCAAGGGATTGGCCTAACGTTGTATGTTCAGACCCGGAAACTATAGAACTTGTCAATAACAGGTGGGATGAATACGGAGTTGGTCCCTTTATCGAATCCCCGTCACTCAGACTCCTTCCCCTGCTCAAGCCCGGCGAGGCTTCCGTGGTGACGGTTAAAGCAAATGCAGGGTGACAGGCTTACAGTCATCGGCCCTGTGGACTGCCATCGTGCAGGGACTGAGAGACAGCACGGCTCTCAATTTCCTTCTTGTGATCCTTATAATTTCAGCGCTGGTCTACCTTGTCATACTCCAGTTCTGGGTGCTGGTCCGTACCAGGAAGCATCTGCGTGAAATACAGGGCGCATACGGCGAGATTGAGCTGCAGAGATCTGAACTGCAATTGCGAAACAAGGACCTTACAGACAGCCTGAACTATGCCTGCAGGATCCAGGCAGCGCTTCTTCCGGCCGAACATCATATCCGGAGGATTTTTCCTGACTATTTTATTTATTACAGGCCAAAGCATATAGTCAGCGGTGATTTTTACTGGTTCAGCGAACGTGACGGAAAGTACTTCATTGTGGCAGCCGACTGCACAGGACACGGGGTGCCCGGGGCGCTTATGTCAATGATCGGGCTTGAGCTTATCCAGAAGATAATTACTGAGATGAAGGTTGATGACACTGACCAGGTGCTTATTACAATGAACCGTGAGCTTGAATCAGCCTTTTTCAAGGAGGAAAGCGGCAAGGCTCTCATAAAGGATGGAATTGAAATGGGAATCTGCATTATAGACAGGGAGACGAAGGTAATGGAGTTCTCAGGTGCTTTCCTGCCGGTCTATATTGTACGTGAAGACAGGCTTATAGAGATCAAGGGCGACAAAAAGAACGTTGTTCAGTCGTTCGCAATGGTCTCTTTCAACAGAAGTACTTACACCCTGCAGGAGGGAGATCTCCTCTATCTCTTCTCCGATGGTTACGCTGATCAGTTCGGAGGGCCGGAAAACAAGAAGTTCATGTATCGCCGCCTGAGGCATATCCTGCTGACAATAAGCAAATATCCCCTGGCTGACCAGCAGCGGATACTGCATGAGACAATCACATCATGGATGGAAGGGCATGACCAGATTGATGATATGATGATTCTGGGAGTCAGGCCGTTCTGAACCGGAAGCAGCCTGCCGGCAGGTCTCTTCAGATCAGCGCTGTAATCTTCTCTATGAGTACCTCGGGTTCAATGGGCTTGCTGATATAATCGTCCATCCCCACAGCCAGGCACTGCTCCTTGTCGCCCAGCATCGCATTGGCGGTAATGGCTATAATGGGTACATGTCCGCTGGAACTCATCTCCAGCCCGCGGATCTTTTCCGCAGCCACCAGCCCGTTCATCACCGGCATTTGCACATCCATAAGTATCAGGTCATATCTTGATGTTCCGAACATGTCGAGTGCCTCTTTACCGTTACGGGCTATTTCAAGCCTCTTAATAAGCGGCTCAAGCATTAGCTGGGTGATTCGCTGGTTTATGGGATTGTCTTCCACCAGAAGTATATTCAGGTCTTTCATTTCCTTGTGACCCTTGTCCGTTTCCATTTCCCTGATCAGGGTGCTTGCTGCCGCCGTGCGGGCCACTTTGTCAGCTCTGTGCAGGAAGATGTAAAAGACGAAATAGGAACCGGTTCCGGAATTGGCTTCCTGCCAGTTTCCCCCGCAATCACGGATCAGTCTTCCTGCCAGCGGATATGGCTGGCGTCCCTCACCGATGAAGACCACCTGGTTGTTCGATGAAAGGGTGAATTCCACCTTGTGTGCCCCCTCCCTCTCTCCGGCTTCCCTGGCCTGAATCTTGATCGTAACCTTTCCTGCGGGCCCTGAGATCGCAGCACTGAGAAGATCTATAAGTATCTGTTTTATGATGATCGGATCACCCCTGTATTCTCTATCCCCCTCGCCATGTTCATCATAGACAACCACACTCTGGTCATGTCTCTTGCTGAGCTTCATCAGCTCAATTGTATCATGTATTATGGGACCCAGCCTGAATCGTATCTCACCCCGCCTTTCGAAGGTGATGTTGCCGGCGGTTTCCATTGTAAGCTCGTTGACTACCTCAACCATTGATCCGGTGGAGGCAATGAAGGTCTCTACAAGTTCCTGCTGCTTGGGTGATGATGTGGTCTCACTCAGCATGTTGCCCAGCAGAACCAGGTTGTTGAGCGGCTCCCTTATCTTGTGCGAAAATGAGTTTATTACCTCTTCGTTTTTTTCGGCTATCGATGCAAGTTCCTCGAGTATCTCCCTGTTATTGGCAATAAGCTTTCGTAATTCTATAATTGCCAGCACAAGCGGGACCAGGGCAAGTATACCTGCCGCTGTCGGCACATATGTCAGCCCGGCAAGAGCAGTGGCAAGGGCTATCACAACCAGGAAAAGTGCAATGGCAACCGGCAGAAGTATCCGGTCTCGCGTCCACCGGGTCATCAGGTCTGAGTGCGGGATGGCGGATGGTCTTGTTCTTTTCGGCATATCGTGAACGCAGTAGATTTACGTCATTCAAAGATACATCAATTTCAATAAAGATTATGAGAGCCCTGTTCTCCGTGCACAGAAAAGATTATTTTTGCCTTACGGTATAATTTTTGAGGTAAAATCTGAAAAAGAGTGTGATGAAAAAGTGCTTATTGACACTGATCGCAGCCCTGGTTGCCGCTGGCTTTGCCAGGGCCCAGCAGGGGGATACTCTTGTTCAGTATACTCCTGACTTCAAGTTCAGGGACGGTATATACCTGAACTTCGACATGGTTAAGACAAACAGCCCTGTTCCAAAGGCTAAACTCTTTACATCAGTAGATTACAACGATAAGGATTTCTTTGACCAGGTGATCTCCTCTGAGAAGATCTATTTCTATGATAATATGGGTGTAAGGCAGGAGATAGAAAAGGACGGCATCTGGGGCTTCGCACGCAACGGCGTGCTTTATGCCAAGGTGCAAAACAACTTCAACCGCATTACATTCTTCGGGTCAATAATACACTTCGTGGCTGATGTCACAACCCAGACCGGCTATAATCCTTACGGGTACTATGATCCCTATTACTCTCCCTACAGGTCGTTCTATTCTCCCTATTATTACAGTCCGTACTCGTCACGCTACTATGACCCATACTCCTATGGCGGATACCCATACAGCCGCAACACGTCACGCACTGACCTCGAGATGTTCATGATCGATTTCGAGACGGGCAAGACATACGAGTATAACATCGAAAACCTTGAAGCATTGCTTATGCGTGACCCGGAGCTGTACGAAGAGTTCGTTTCTATGCGGAATAAGAACCAGAAGAAAATGATGTTTGTCTACCTGAGGAAGTTCAATGAAAAACATCCGGTTCTCCTTCCTTCAGGCAAATAAAAGTTTGATGAAAAAAATCACAGTACTAGCCCTGGCTCTCCTGTCTGCCTCAGTCATTTATGCACAGCAGAGACCATACCCGACATTCGAGGATGCCGCAAAATTTAAAAAATCAGTAACATGTGTTGTCAGGGAAGATGATCCCTTCTCATTTTACAATGCTGAGATAAAAGCTGCGGTTGACAAATACTGGAAGGTTACCCCGGTGAAATACATTACAGTGGAGCAGTTCAATGTAATGCGCAATGACCCGGCATACTCGTTCCTTGTGCTGACAATAACCAACTTCAGCAATGACAAGTCAGGTTCCACCTATGACTTCCTGAACCTGCTGCTTGGCGCTGATGTGGATGAACTTGACCAGCTGCCGGAATTCTGCGCCATACCTTTATGCTTTTCAGGCGCCCCCGAGGAAGAGTACAGTTACAAGCTCGGCCTTATCATCAGGTTCATGGAATACCATGCCGAACTGGTGATGAAGAACCCTTCGCTCTCTGCATTGCGGTACCTCAAATACTACAATAAAAATGTTCCTGAAATTAAGGATAAGACCATCCTGGTACGGCAGGCTGATCTGGCCCCCGAGGTGAACACACCGGAAAAGATCGGGGCTTATTATCCATATAAGGTCAGGATAGTGGAGGAGGATGAGATAATGCGTGCCATCGATGAGAAGCAGAAGGATGTGCTTATAGTTCACAAGGTGGGCCCGGAAGGTGTCAAGCAGACAGGGACATGCATGAAAACCCTCATCGGGACAGATGATGCGATAATGTATTATTATGACAGTCATATGGTTGACAGTAAAAATGCCAGTGGCCTGCTTATTGCTGACCTGAAAAGGCTCGCCCGCTTCTGAGGATGCAGCATTTCAACCGGGAGACCGTCTTTAAGAAAAAAGCGATGGAAGAGACAAAAACCTACACACAGTCAGACCGCGACTGGGCAATGTTCTGTCACCTGTCAACCTTTGCCGGATACTTCTTCCCCTTCGGAGGAATTATCGGGCCGTTAATTTGCTGGGTATCCAGGAAGGACCAGTCTGAATGGGTCGACATGAACGGTAAGTCAGCACTTAATTTCCAGATTTCAATGTTGCTGTATACCATTTTGCTCATCCCGCTATGCTTCATTATCGTCGGAATACCCCTTCTCATTGCCCTCGGCATCCTTGAGGTGATCTGCGTCATCGTGGCAAGCATCAGGGCTGCAAAGGGAGAGGTCTTCAAATACCCGATCTCAATCCCTTTCATTCAATAAGCAAATTATAATCACAATTCGGTAACGGCAGGTCTCAGACCTGTCGCTACGTAACGATGATACAGAGTAACGGCAGGTCTCAGACCTGCCGCTACGTCTGATGATGCAGGATCTGCTTCCGGGGAATATGATCCCTTCCGCCATTTTTTCCTATTTTTGCCGGGTAATTATCTCCAGTCATGGCTCAGAAACCTTCAATACCCAAGGGTACACGCGACTTTTCTCCGGCAGAGATGCTGCGCCGCAACCACATCTTCGGAAAAATCAGGAAGATCTTTTCGCTCTACGGCTATCTGCCGATAGAGACCCCGGCAATGGAGAACCTCTCCACTCTCCTGGGGAAGTATGGTGAGGAGGGCGACAGGCTCATCTTCAGGATACTCAACTCGGGTAACTTCCTTTCTGACGTGGCTCCATCGGTTCTTGCTGCTGGAGATACACCTTCGGTAACACAGCGGATCAGTGAAAAAGGGCTCAGGTATGACCTTACTGTTCCTTTCGCCCGCTATGTGGTGCAGCATCGTGACGAGATCACATTTCCGTTCCGGAGGTACCAGATACAGCCCGTCTGGAGGGCTGACAAACCACAAAAGGGCCGGTACCGGGAGTTCTTCCAGTGTGATGTGGATGTAATAGGCAGTGACTCTTTGCTTAATGAAGCTGAACTTGTCAGGATTATCGACCGCATTTTCAGTGAGCTCGGGATCAGGATAATTATTAAGATCAACAACCGCAAGATCCTGGCAGGCATTGCTGAGATGGCCGGAGCCGGAGATAAGATTACAGATATAACTGTTGCAATCGACAAGATCGAGAAAATAGGCAGTGAAGGGGTAAGGCAGGAGCTGGCGCAGAGAGGAATTGCTCCAGGGGTGATTGCCAGGCTCGAGCCGGTTATAGGTCTCACCGGCTCAACATCACAGAAGCTGGCTGACCTGACAAAGGTGATGGCTGTCTCTGAAACGGGAATGAAAGGCGTGGCAGAGGTTGAGGAGCTTACAGGGTACCTCGCAATCGAACCGGTTAAGGCGACGGTTGAACTTGATCTCTCTCTTGCGCGGGGACTTAATTACTACACCGGTACAATAATTGAGGTCAAGGCGGCAGACCTGCCTTTCGGAAGCATCTGCGGCGGGGGCCGTTATGATGACCTTACAGGCATCTTCGGCATGCCCGGAGTATCAGGTGTCGGCGTCTCCTTCGGCGCTGACAGGATTTACGATGTGATGATGCAGCTCAGCCTCTTCCCGGAGCAGACCGGCTCATCCACAGAAGTGCTTGTGATCAACTTCGGAACGGAGGAGCTTGCGGCCCTTATGAAGGTTGCCGGGGATTTGCGCGATGCAGGAATAGCCACCGAGTTGTATCCTGATCAGGCAAAGCTTAAAAAGCAGTTCGCATATGCTGATTCTTGCGGGATTCCTCTTGTGGTTATAGCCGGCAGCAACGAATTAGCCTCCGGCCAGGTCATGGTGAAAAATATGAAAACGGGAGTGCAGACAGCCGTCCCGCTCCCTGATCTCCCGTCTTATATAATCCGGTTAAAGACCTCCTGAACAATCACTCAGTCATAGCGGCACGACCTGATTGCCCGCTGCTCCTCCTCATCCCCTGCTGTCCCTGCTGTGCCGGACCCTGTCTCCTCTGGTTCAGCTCGCGCAGCAATTGTTGCTTGTACTGGTTCTCAACCTGGTACAGCCTGATCACCTTTGCCGGAGGAAGAACCTTCTTCAGGTTCTCATTGAAAGATACCACCATGGATGCCTCGTCGGCAAATGACTGCGTCAGTTTGTCAGCAGTGGATATGACCTCGGCTTCAGTCATGTTATCCTTGTTCTGAGCAGCATACCGCATCAGGAGCAGGCGATCAGCCTGCAGCTTGCTCTTCCTTGCAGAATAGTCATTATAGACAGGCCAGAATTTTTCAGCCTCGGAAGGAGTAAGGTCAAGGTTCTTTGTAAAGAAGGCAATCTTGTAAGCGGTCAGCTTCTCTCCGTCGCCCTGCATTGCACCCTGTCCCATACCCTGACCCTGTGCCCTGAGGGAAACGGCTGCAACTCCTGCCAGCAACAGTACAGCGATTGATGTACGGATCCTTTTCATAGTGTTCTTATAAAAGTTCATAGATTTCATTAAGGTCGATATCTTCTGTCATCAGGTAATCAATTATAGCCTCCGAAGCGATATTCTCTTCCGTCATCTCCGGGATTACAGTTTCGGTTATGTTCAATTCATCTTCAATAATATAGGTGTCTATCTCTTCGGCGGCGAGGTCGGCATAGAGGCTGTTGCCGGTACCTGGTAACAAACCCGGGCGATCAACATTGATCAGCCTGACCAGAGCGGCTGCAAGAATTGCAAACCCCAGTATTGCAGCAGCCAGAGCCAGGAATGGTTTCAGGCTTGCAACAATGCCAGGTTTCCTGTGACCTTTGTCTCCCGGTTCGCCTGCCGGCAGTTCCGAAGGCTGATCTCCGTCATTTCTCAGGTTCTCCGTTTCCCTGATTGCAGCCATAGTGCGGTCAGAAAGGGTGGAGAAGTAATCATCCGGCACCCTGAAGGGGTTCTCTTTGCCTGTTTCTTCGTTGAGTTTCATGATATCTCTTTGACACTCCGGCCGGGAATAGGTTTAATCCCCGTCAAGAAATTGTTCAATCTTTTTTACTGCATGGTGATATGACGCCTTGAGAGCCCCGACCGAGGTGCCGGTAGCGGCACTCATTTCCTCATACGACATCTCTTCGAAGTACTTCATATTGAATACTGCACGCTGTTTATCCGGCAGCTTCAGTATTGCATTCTGCAGCTTAACCGTGGCTGCATCGCCGTCGAACCATGTGCTGCCTTCAGCCGAAGACGAAAGGATCCCCTCCACATCGTCAAGTGAAACTGTGTTCTCGCGTCCCCGCTTCCTGATAAGGTTAAGAGCTTCATTGGTTGCAATTGACCAGAGCCAGGTGAGCAGCGAGCTCTCAGACCGGAATGATCCGATTTTCTTCCATGCATTCAGAAACGTGTTCTGCAGTGCGTCATCAGCGTCATAATGTGTGATTACAAGGCGGCGGATGTGCCAGTAAAGCTTCCTTCCGTAAAGGTCAATTATCATCCTGAATGCCTTATCGGTATCCGACGCAAGTGCTTTCCTTATATCATCCTCAGTAAATTGCGACATTAACCTGACCTGACGGTTTTAATCAGTCTGACGCCCCGGGGCGCCAATGGTTTAATCTGCACTTCAAACTTAGCCTCTTTTTGGTAACTTTGCAGCAACAGAATCATGAGATATGGCATTGAAATGCGGAATTATAGGGATCACCAGTGTGGGCAAGACCACAATCTTCAACTGTATATCAAATACACGTGGTGAAACAAACACTTATGGCACCGGCGTAAAGGCGAATCTTGGCGTAATCCAGGTTCCTGACAAAAGGCTTTATGAACTTGAAAAGTTCCAACCCACCGAACGGATCGTACATACTACGGTTGATATAGTTGATATCCCCGGACTTGTAAGGGGACAGGGCGACAGCTCGGGGGCTCGCCTCCTGGGAGAGATAAGGAACACGGATGCCCTGATACATGTCCTCCGATGCTTTGATGATGACAATCTACCCCATATAGACGGATCTGTCAACCCGGTACGTGACCTTGAGAACGTTGAATTCGAACTGCAGGTCAAGGATGTGGAGTCAGTTGTGAAAAAAATTCAGCGGCTCGAGAGGGCGGCAAAGACCGGCGACAAGGAGGCCAGGCACGGGCTTGAGATTCTGAACCGTTACAGGGAGCACCTCGAGGGTTTTCAGAATGCTTCCTCACTTGAATTGAAACCCGAGGAAAAGAAAGTTGTCGATGATATCTTCCTGCTTACAATGAAACCTGTGCTTTATGTATGCAACGTTGACGAAGCATCGGCGGCAGGCGGAAACAGGTATGTCGAAGCTGTGAGAAGTTTCCTCTCCGCAAGGGGCGCTGAGCCACTTGTGATTGCCGGTGCGCTTGAGGCGGAGATCGCCAATCTTACTGAAGAATCTGACCGTACGGAGTTTCTGGAGGCATCAGGGCTGACAGAACCCGGCGTGAACAAACTTGTCAGGGCTGCCTACCGGATGCTTAACCTGCAGACCTTCTTTACAGTGGGGCCAAAGGAGATCAGGGGATGGACAATCACTGCAGGCATGACCGCGCCCCAGGCTGCAGGAGTCATTCATTCAGACCTCGAGAGAGGATTTATCAGGGCCGAGGTAATGAAGTACGATGATTTTATAAGACTCGGCTCAGAGCATGCCTGCCGCGAGGCCGGGAAACTGATGGTTGAGGGCAAGGCTTACGTGGTGGGCGACGGTGATATACTGCACATCAGGTTTAACGTATAGAAATTAAGTTGAAAATACGCAGAGCCATACCTGTAATCCTGCTGCTGGGTTTGATACTAACGGTTCACGGGCAGGAGAGCCCTGCCGGTCATGATATCCGGAATGAGGTGAACAGGTATGGTCAGGCAGAAGTGATGATCAGTTATCCGGGCCGTGAGGTCATGAACCGGCTTGCCTCGAAATTCTCAGTTTCATCATGCGACGGGCTTACAGCAGTGCTGTGCCTCTCTCCCCGTGACACCGGTGATTTCATTGCGGCTGGCATACCTTACAGGCTGGTTGTTCAGGAGGAAAGAAAAGGATTTTACACAGCATCTTCGGTTGCCGAAGCCATGCAATGGCAGTCATATCCAACCTGGAAGCACTATGACACAATCATGCACAAGATCGCTGACCACTGGCCTGACCTCTGCCGCCTTGACACAATAGGATTCAGCGTCGGGGGAAGAGCGGTGCTGGCACTGAAGATCTCAGATAACCCGGAAATTGACGAGCCTGAGCCGGAAGTGATGATCAGTTCATCAATCCATGGTGATGAGACGGCAGGTTTTGTTTTGCTTATGCGCCTCGCTGAATACCTGGCGTCAGGCGGCGGCGCACCTGCTTCAGGGTTGGCGGCAGACCTGGTGTCAGGGCTGGAAATCTGGATCAACCCCCTCGCCAACCCTGACGGCATGTACCGCAGCGGCGACACCCTTACATATCCCATACGCGCCAACAGCAACGGTTATGACCTTAACCGTAACTTCCCCGACCCCGAGGTGGGTGCGCCGCCGCCGCTGCAGAAAGAGACCCTTGACATGGTCAGGTTCCTGGAAGAAAGACGATTCGCCCTTTCCGTCAACCTGCACAGCGGCGCCGAAGTTGTAAACTACCCATGGGACAAATGGACCCGGGACCACGCTGACGACGAATGGTTCAATGCAATCAGCCGACGCTATGCAGACACTGTCCACCTCCGTGCCGACCCCGGATATATGACATTCCTTGACAACGGCGTAACAAAAGGATGGCAGTGGTACCTGGTGAGGGGAGGGAGACAGGATTTCGTAACATGGAGCCTGGGAGGACGGGAAGTGACAATAGAGATCGATGATACAAAGATGACCCCCGGATCAAATCTCGGACTGCTGTGGGAGTGGAACCATCGCTCTCTGTTACGCTATATGGCCGAGGCCCTGACAGGAGCAAGAGGCACGGTCTCCGACGCCGAAACAGGTGATCCGCTCAGCGCAAGGATACTCATTGCCGGCCATGACCTGGACTCTTCACAGGTATGGTCTGACACCACAACCGGTTTTTATTCACGTTTCCTTGCCCCGGGAACCTGGAATCTGACATTCTCCTGCCCGGGATACGAACCTTACACCCTTACCACGGAACTCACATCCTCCAATCCACTTCAGGTCAGTGATATCCGGCTCACGAAGAGAATCGATGACTATCCTGATCCTCCTGAATCGGGACTGATTGTGTTTCCGAATCCGTCAGACGGCAACTTCGGAATTATGCCTCCCTTAAAAGTGACAGGCGAGGTGACCGTCACAATTACCTCATCATACGGTACAGTCATGAAACGCTTTGGAACATATGCCCGGCCAGGCATCCCGATAGAATGCAAATTCACTGATCTGCCTCCTGGACTCTTCATAATTTCTGTCAACAGGGAGCCTAACGGTCCCATGGTGAGGGGCAAGGCGGTCATCACACGGTTGATAAACCGGTGACCTGTGGTGATATCTTTTACGTACCGGGTTGCAGGTAAAATCAAAACAGATATTTTTGGGACTTATTTCCAAAGAAGGTTCCGGAGCATGAAACGTATAATTACAATCTTATATCTGTCAGTATTAACTATCAGTTTGACAGCTCAGTCGGCTTATATTCCGCCTGAAAAGCCGAAACTTGTGATAGGCATCATAGTTGAGCAGCTGCGCTATGACCAGCTCGAACGAATCTGGGAAGTTCTCCCTGACAACGGACTGAAGAAGATGGTCAGTGAGGGCACCTATTACCGCAATGCTTCAATTGACTATCTCTCCACCCAGGCCGCTCCGGGTTTTGCAACAATTTCCACGGGTGCATCTCCGTCGGCTCACGGCATAACCTCTGACTCATGGTTTCATCCCTTCAACAACGAGATGATCTACTGCGTGCAGGATGCAACAGCAAGTGCAGTCGGAGGCAGCTTCGAGACCGGGCTCTTCTCTCCTGTCAACCTGCTCTCCTCGACATTTGCTGATGAGCTTCAGATGGCTTCATGCGGTGGGTCAAAGGTATATGGTATAGGAATGAAGGAGATGTCTGCAATTATCACTGCAGGCCATGCCGCTGACGGAGCCTTCTGGTTCGATGACCGGACAGGTACATGGATGTCAAGTACCTATTTCATCAGGAATCTGCCACCATGGCTCATGGACCTCAATGCAATGATGATGCCTCAGCAGTATCTCAACCAGTCATGGATGCCCATGCTTGATCCGGCAACCTATCCCGGATGCCAGCCCGACTCGAGCAGTCTCGAAAGGGGTTTCAACGGCCAGACATGGTTCCCGTATGATCTCAAGGCTCTTTCAACCAAGGGCAAACTGCTTAATTCAACAAGGGATTTCTCCGTTCTCCGCGATACGCCGTTTGCTGACGAGTTCACCACTGAGCTGGCTCTCAGGCTGATAGACAATGAACAACTGGGTCAGGACGATGTAACTGATTTTCTTTCAATTACATATTCCTCCACCGACTATGTGGGCCATCGTTTCGGCCCATCCTCAGTCGAGGCCTCGGATGCACTTGTAAGACTTGACAGGAACATAGCAAAGCTTGTTGAGAAGATAGACAAATCACTTGGCAAGAAGAATGTCCTTGTTTACCTTGTATCAGCTCACGGTGTGTCAGAGATTCCTGCCGTCCTGGAACAAAGCAGGGTGCCGTCAGGCTATTTCAGGCTTAACCAGTCGCTTCAGCTGCTCCGCAGCTATCTCAATGCAGTCTACGGCCAGGGCGATTGGGTAAGGGGGTTCTTTGACAGCCAGATTTATCTTAACAGGAACCTGATAGAGGGTGCGAAGATCAACCTTGAGGATATGCAGAAGAGGGTAGCCCGCTTCATGGTGCAGTTCTCCGGCATTTCAGCCGCCGTTCAAACCTCCGCTTTCGAGATGAGTGATTTCTCCGGTGGGCTGTTGCGCAAGATGAGCAACAACTACAACCAGCAGCGCTCGGGTGATGTGATGATAGCGCTGAACCCCGGATGGGTGGAGAAGACTGATAACGTTACAGGCCATAATTCACCATGGGAGTATGACAGTCATGTGCCGATGATATGGTTCGGGTGGACGGCCAGCAGGGCTTCCGTCACCCGCAGTGTCAGCACCAGGGATATTGCCACCACCCTCTCTGTGCTGTGTAAGGTACCGCTGCCCAATGCATCGGGCGGTGACCCTCTCCACGAACTGTTCAGGTAACTTTTGCCATGGCCGTGGCCCTGGCAGCGTCAGATGGTTATCGCACCCCGGTTAAAGCTGTCCCTGACCTGGCAGGCGCTTCTGATCAGTAACGGATTCTGCTCGCAGCCGTTGCCGATGACAACCATGTCAGCCCCGGCAGCAAAAGCCTGTTCAACCTTTTCAGCAGAGTCTATTCCTCCCCCTGTAATAATCGGGATAGTAAGCTCCTCCCTGACAGCCTTTATCATGGATGGTTCAACAGGTCTGGCAGCTCCGCTTCCCCCTTCCAGGTATATGGCTTTCATGCCAAGCATCTCTCCGGCGAGTGCCGTGGCAACAGCAATATCATTCTTTCCTGACGGGATAGGCAATGTCTGGCTCATATACTCAACGGAAGTGCCTCCTCCGCAGTCAATGAGCATGTAACCAACCGGTATGACTTTTTCCCTGATATTTTTAAGGACGGGAGCTGCGATTACATGGCTGCCAATAAGCAGTTCAGGGTTGCGCCCGCTGATGAGTGACAGTATGAAAACTGCATCAGCTTCAGTTGTGAGCTGGGTGAGATTTCCGGGGAAGAGCACCACCGGAATAGATGAGCTCCGTTTCAGACTCCTGATCACATCCGTCACCGGGACATTTGTCAGGCTGCCGCCCGCCAGGAAGAGATCCACGCCAGCCTCCTCAGCCAGGCGCACAGCGGTTGCCACCTCCTCCTCACCGGCACGGTCAGGATCAATCAGTTGTACTACAAGCTTTCTCTTCTTCCAGGGTATCTCAACCTTCATGTTTCTTCTTTGTCCAGACAATAGTGTAATTGTCGTATTTTGAATAGTATAACGTGAACCTGTCACTTATTCTCTCATTCTGTACGCTGCCCCTTATCTCTCCTGACTCCCTCACCTCGAACGGTTCAATTGTGATATCATTTACGATGTTTATCCCCTCCTTGTCACAGATCTTGTATATGGCCTCTTTGGCACACCAGTGAATATAAAGGTGATAGGTACGGTCAGCCCACCTGCGGGTGACTTTCTCCCTTTTATTCATAAACTTCGAGGCAAATGCATTGATATTTACCCGCATGTACTCAAGGTCAATGCCGACCCGCTCGGTCTTGCTCAAGAGGATAGCTGTCAGCTTGTTGGAATGGGTGATGCTGATGAAGTGAGAGCCGTCCTTTATAAACGGTTTATTGTTCTTGTTATAGACAATCCGTGCTTCGCGTCCGAGCATTTCCGCCAGCAGGGCCCTGACGCTCAGAAACTCAGTTTTCCTCGAGTTGCTGCGGAAGAACTCGTATCTCTTGCGGTCTTCGGGGCTGAGATCCACCATAGAAAGGAGCGTATCGATATCCTCTTCGATCTTCCAGACTCCGATAACTGTTTCCTTGTTCAGATAGTGTTTTGTAATGCAGCCCATGTTCTACCGCCAGTTCAGCGTCTCGATAAGGTGAATGATGTCTTCCCTGATGAATGAGATCACCGGCATGAGTGAGTCTTCATTGGGCTGGGCCATGAAATAAAGCGATCCCCTCAGGTAATGGCGGGTGCTGTCAGTCACATAGAACTGTACTGATGAGGCAGTGTTTCCCTTAAGGTCATAGAGCATACCGTAAACCCTGGCCGTCTCATCAGCCCAGAGTTTCTCGTCGATGGCCTCTGCCCTTATTGTATGCTTGTAGGCCATTTCACGCGATAGCTCGGTGAGTGATGCGAGGTTTTCATGTATGTCGAAGTAGGAAAGGTGTATCTTCGCCTTCAGCGAAGGAAATTCGATGTCCATCCAGCAGGTGTCAGTTGCAGTGGCAGGATGCAGGTTGATGACTGCATACTGAGGGTACTCAATTGAATAGGAGCATGGCGAGTCAAAATGAACATAACTCTTTTGCGGCAGGTCAATCCTGAAGTAACCTTTCGGTTTTGGCACAGACGCATGGCCGCAGCCAGCGGATATAAGTGCCGAAGCCAGCAAAGCGGTCGCAATTACTCTTTTCATATGCCTTCCCCTTTCTTTTCAGCGGAAATCTCCCTTATCCGTCTTTTCTCAATACTTTCAATTGTAAACCTGAAGCCCCCCGCATTAATCTCCCTGCCCCTGACAGGTATCTCACCGAGCAGCTCAAGAAGCAAACCTGCCAGAGTTTCCGAGTCACCCCTGACTTCTTCGAACGGATCATCTTCAAGTCCTGTAATACGGTAGAAATCATTCAGAAGTATCTTGCCGTCAAAAATCCATTTTCCTTCTCCGGTCTGAGTATATAGCGGCACCTCCTCGTCTGTCTCGTCAGTGATTTCACCTACTATCTCCTCCAGGACATCCTCGAGGGTTACAAGCCCGCTTGTTCCTCCGTATTCGTCCACAACGATTGCCATATGAATCTTTTTTGCCTGGAATTCCTTCAGCAGTTCGCTTATCTTTTTCGTTTCCGGCACCACATAGGCAGGCCGGATGAGCGATTGCCACCGGAAGTTGTCAGGCTTGCCGAGATGCGGAAGCAGGTCCTTGACAAACAGGATACCCCTTACATTGTCAAATGTCCCCGCGTAGACAGGTATCCGAGAAAAGCCTGATTCGACAACCTCTGATATGATAGCATGGAATCCCTTGCTGATGTCAAGGGCTGTGACGTCCATCCGCGGGCACATAATGGCGCTTACGCTTGTGTTGCCGAAGCGCACGACTCCTTTCAGCAGGTCCTTGTCATCCTTGATCTCTGCTGAAGTCAGGTCAAGTGCTACTGACAGATCGTCTATGCTGATGCCTGCATCCCTTGACTTCGGCCTGTGCCTGACGAAGAAGCTTGAGTAGGCGAGGAGGGAGGCCAGGGGCTTGAAAAGCTTGGTGGTAAAAGTAAGTGCGGGTGCCATCATCAGTGCGAATTTCAGCTGGCTTCTTGAGGCAAGGACCTTGGGGATGATTTCGCAAAAGAGAAGCAGGATGAATGTGATTACAACTACCTCGATTATGAAGGAAAGGACGGGATTATTGCTCAGGTCAAACAGCCTCGAGCTGATGAAAGCTGCCAGGATGATTATGGCGATGTTGATGACATTGTTGGCTACAAGGATTGTGCTCAGCAGCCTGTCAGGTTTTGCAAGGAGCCTCATCGCGGATGATTGTCTCCTGCCTCTGCGGTGCTGTAGCTCTTCCATGTCGTTCGGGGTAAGTGAGAAGTAGGCAACCTCTGAACCCGAAATGAATGCGGATGCTATTATGAGCAGAATAAGAAATATTATTTCTGTTGCCAGTGCCAGGGGTGATCCTGTAACAGCGGACAGAGCCATTATTCCGGTTAATGAACCTGAGAGTAGCGTCTCCAAAATCATCCGGATTGGTTACCTAGAAGGGCAGGTCATCTGCAGTTTCATGGGAGGAGAGGTCTTCACCCGGTCCTTCGCCTGCTGAAGGAGATGATTGCTGAGAAGAAGCGGAATAACCGTAATTGTTACCCTGATTGTTGTTCTGGAATCCCTGGCTGCCGCCCTGGTAACCCTGACCCTGCTGGCCGGCGTTGTCAGGTTTGCGGCCAAGCAGCTGAATTGCGTCAGCCTCCACCTCCACGATATATCTCTTGTTACCGTCACGGTCATCATATGACCTGTAGCGAAGCTTTCCCTCAACAAGAATCTGGGATCCCTTCCGTATGTAGTTCTCAGACAGCTCGGCAAGTCTTCTCCATGCCACAATATTGTGCCATTCAGTCTGTGTGACCTTTTCACCGCCCCTTGGAGTGTAGGTTTCACTTGTTGCGAGTGAAAAAGAAGCTTTGATGTTGTTCTCAAAACGCCGGATCTCGGGATCTTTGCCGACGTTGCCCACAAGTATTACCTTATTGAATGACATAGTTTTAGTGTTTATTAACTTCTCTGAAAGGTTGTAAAGTTACGAAAAATATTGCTGTGAAGGCCACGGGGCACTTTCTCCCATGAAGGAGCCCCCTTCCGGGCTTGCCCACAGGGCCTTTTTCTGCCCTATATATTTTATAGGTATCAAAAAATCAGCAATTTCGGACTGAAAAAAAAGCTTTCTCACCTTTAATTGATAAATAATATTTTATATTTGCACATTGAAAAAAACAGAACATCAAAATAATTTGTTGAATTTAAAATTCTTGCAACATGACAAAAGCAGACATTGTTAACGAAATTGCCAAGAACACCGGAATTGAAAAAGTGACTGTTCAGAAAACCGTTGAGGCTTTCATGGAATCAGTAAAAGACTCGATGGTTGCCGGCAATAATGTTTATCTCAGGGGATTTGGCAGCTTCATCGTGAAGAAGCGCGCAAAGAAAACAGCCAGGAACATCTCGAAGAATACGACAATTATCATTCCTGCACACAATATCCCGGCATTCAAACCTGCCAAGACTTTCATCACCAAGGTAAAATCACACGTTAAGAAGTAACAAAATGCCAAGCGGTAAAAAGAGAAAAAGGCATAAGATGGCAACCCACAAGCGTAAAAAGCGCTTGCGGAAAGACAGGCATAAGAAGAAGAAATAGCATAAATGCATAGTCTGTAGCTCTTATATCTAACCTAAAGATCCTTTGATCTTTAGGTTAGTTGCATTATAAAAAGGCTATGGGCTGGCAACAAATTCCGGAATGTGAACAAGGATTTAATTATCAGCGTAAATGATGCTGAGATATCCATTGCACTACTGGAGGATAAGCAGCTTGTCGAGTTAAACAAGGAAAAGCGGAATGTAAAATTCTCAGTCGGCGATATTTACCTTGGTAAGGTAAAGAAAATCATGCCGGGGCTTAATGCAGCGTTCATTAACGTTGGGTTCGAAAAAGATGCTTTCCTGCATTATCTTGATCTGGGAGCCCAGTTCAGGACCCTCCACCGTTATTACCAGCTGGCTACGCAGAACAAGGCCAGAATGACGGCAGTCTCAAAATTCAAACCTGAGGCTGACATTGACAAGGACGGGAAGATAGCTGATGTACTGACAGCAGGTCAGACAGTTATCGTGCAGATAACAAAGGAACCCATCTCCACTAAAGGGCCAAGACTGGCCTCAGAGGTGAGCATAGCAGGACGAAACCTGGTCCTCATGCCATTCTCAGACAAAGTCTCCGTCTCTTCGAAGATAGAGAACGCCGATGAACGGAATCGCCTTAAGCTCCTGATACAGAGCATTAAACCGAAGAATTACGGCGTCATTGTACGCACCGTCGCCGAAGGAAAGAAGGTGGCGGCCCTTGACGCTGAACTGAAGGAACTTATCAACCGTTGGGAATCAGCCCTGGCAGGCGTGCACCGCGACGTCAAGTCGCCGCGACTGCTGCTGGGCGAGATGAACCGCACGACAACAATCCTCAGGGATATACTCAGTACCGACTTCAACAGCATCATCGTCGATGATGAGGTTATAGCCGGTGAAGTGAAATCCTATATCAGGGAGATAGCCCCTGAAAAGGAAAAGATAGTAAAGGTATACAAGGAGCAGTTTCCCGTTTTTGACCATTTCGGCGTCAGCCGTCAGATCAAGGGGCTCTTCGGACGAACCATCTCATTCAAGGGGGGTTCATACCTTATTATCGAGCATACTGAAGCACTGCACGTCGTTGACGTCAACAGCGGCAACAGGTCAAAATCAGGCTCCGACCAGGAGTCAAACGCCCTATCCGTCAATCTTGAAGCGGCAAGGGAAATAGCCCGTCAGCTGCGCCTGAGAGACATGGGCGGAATAATCGTGATTGACTTCATTGACTTGCAGTCAAACGAAAACCGCCAGGCTCTCCATGACAGGATGAAAGAACTGATGAGCGCAGACAGGGCCAAGCATAACATATTACCCCTCAGTAAATTCGGGCTGATGCAGATCACACGGCAGAGGGTACGCCCGGAGATGACAATAGTCACTGATGAAAAATGCCCTGTCTGCCGGGGCGAGGGTAAAACTGCACCGGCTATACTTCTTACCGATGAGATCGAACGAACCCTGGCTTCAATAATTGAAAAGGTGAAGACCACGAGGTTCATCCTCAGGACCCATCCTTTCGTTGCCGCTTACCTGCGCGAAGGCCTCTTCTCCAGGATAAGCAAGACAAACAAGAAGTACGGCGTGAGCATTAAGGTACAGGGAATCGAGTCATTCCATTTCCTGCAGTATCAGTTCTGCGACAGGCAGGGTAACGAGATTGATCTCACCTGATATTCCTGTTTCCAGATTGTAATTATTATCCATACATGTAGCGGCAGGTCTCAGACCTGCCGCTACATGCATATATGCAGACTTTATTTACAGAGGGATGACCCGGCCCGAACCCGTGCGGGTGAGGTTAATATCAGGGTCGCCCGCCAGATAGATGTTCCCGCTACCGCTTATAACCGCATCCAGCTGATCATAAACCGTTGTATAAACTGATCCTGATCCGGACAGGGTAACTGTGGCTGCGTTGCATGAGCAATACCGTGAGTAGACTGTGCCTGACCCCGAGACCACTAAACGGCCTGTTACGGCTTCCCCTGACATCGTCAGGTCACCTGACCCCGACAGGGTGGCCTTCAGCGACGTCGCATCGACAGCATCCGTCATCACGTCACCAGATCCTGATATGACAACAGAGACCTCGTTGCCTGAAAGAGTTGCAGCCGTTATGTCTCCCGAACCGCTGTTGACAATCGTGACTTCGCTCCCTGACAACGGCCCGGCAACAAAGTCTCCTGACCCCGAATTGACAATCTCACTTATCTGCGGAGCCGTGACGGTGATTACCGGGTGCCTCGTGTAGTTAAGGCAGTGTGTCCCCCTGATGGTTCCTATCTCCAGCGCACCGCTCCTTACCTTTGTCTCTATATAAGGCAGAATATTGCTCTCTGCCTCAACTGTGATGGAATATTCATCACCCTGGATGTAATTAACGTGAAATGACGCTTCGTTGGCTATGGCCGTAAACGGTACCGCATCTCTCACTTCGGTTTCCACATCTCCGTTGCCGTCAATGCAATCCACGAAGAAACTACAGGCGGCAAGTGTTGTCATGGCCATTATTATAGCCGGAATTAGTGTTTTCATATTCTTATCCTTTTACTGTTCCCCCTTAAGGACATAAAAAAATCCGGTCAGTTGCATTTCTGCACAAAAATCTACTTCTGAAGGAGCCTTATCTCGCCCCTGGTTGCGTCAATCCTTATCCTGGACCTTCCTGCACTGCTGCCTGAAATGGCTTTTGTAAGGAAGACCTTATCTTCAGCATTTATCTCCGTTTTCTCCGGCTCCGGGTTGAATCCCGGAAGGGAGACGAAGGCATTTGCATGTCTGATCTCCAGGTCACAGGCTGAACCCTCTTCCAGTGCCATATCGATGTCAGCATACGATGAGCGTATGTCTATCAGCCTTAATCCACGGTCAACATTTTCGAACGAGAGGTTCCCGTATTTCACTGACATGTTAATCTCCCCCGTCATCCGGTCAGTAATTATGTCGCTGAAGTAGCTGGTTCCTGTCATTACATCCACGGTGCCGAAATGCAGGTCATCGCGCTTTGAGTCGAGGTCAACCGTACGGCAGGCATCAATCCATGCCTTTGACGAGACAGAGGCGAACTTGATTGTTCCTGCTTCACGGGTACGGAGTTCACTGAATGAAAGAGTCAGCTTACCTTCGTTTATGCTTCTTACATTGGCCTTGCAGAAAGTGAGTTCCAGCATCTGGGCATTGCCCACGGCTGTCGCATCCAGGTTGCCGTTTGACAGTTTTAGTGCCAGCACCGGTGTTTCATCTCCGATATATACATCACCGTAGCTGTTTGTGATCCTGAGTACCGTCGCCGCCGGGCACTCAATTATATAGTCAATCTTGAGACGTGAGTCAAAGTTGATCAGGTTCTTTGTCAGTCCCTTGAGACTCTCGAAAAGGGGAGTGATTCCCTTGCGGAAAGTTGTCTCTGCCCGAACAACCGCCCCTGACTGGTAGATATTTACATCTACGTCTGACATCAGCGCATCAATCTTGTCACCACTGTTTGACGAGGCGATGATCTCAACCTTTACAGTGATTGAGTCATTACCTGAATGGGAGATGTGTATGTCGCCGTATTTGTTGGTTACTTCGAGGATGGCATCACTGCCTGCCCTGAATGATTTTTTCAGGAACTTGCTGTCAGATATCTCCTGGCCTGCAATTGTCAGTCCGGCCTGCAGTAGTATAACAGCCGTTAACAGAGTCTTATAGTTCATTGCCTGTATTTTTTTCCGTTTCAATGCCTGTCTCCTTCATCAGGCCGAGCATGTCTTCGAGGAGTTCAATCCGAAGCCTGTAGTTGCCTATCAGTGCTTCTATCACTTCACTGCTGGCGATATTGTCATCCAGGTCACGGATGATCTGTGCTGACAGGCTGTCGAGCTCATTCAATCCCAGGGTCAGTTCTGTGCTTATTTCCGGGTTGGCTGTCAGCAGAGGTTCTGCCTCCTCGTATAGTGTTCTTATCTTTTCGTCATAATACCTGTAGGTCTCCCGTACAGCTGCCACCTGCGGATCATTCAGGCTCCGGGAGCTGAGCAGCATGCCTGCAATAATGGCGATTGCTGCTCCTGCAACTATCACAGCCACTGCAGCACGCCAGACCATACGGCGTATCTGCACATGCCTGCCCTGATTGACTGTAATACCCCTTCCGTTGCCTCGCTCAGCATCCGGCCCGGGGAACATTTTCTGACCGCTTATAATTCTGCCCTCTGATTCCGTACCGGACTCACTCATCCCGGCCATCTGCTCATCAGCGGAAAGATCATTTCCGATCCTTTTCCAGATATCCGGACCGGGCTCGTGTATGTCAAGTTCATCCCTGACGCTTCTTATGTGTTTCTCCAGTTCATCCATCCCTGCGCATTTCTGTGAGTATCTTTTTTAGTTTTTCCTTCGCCCTTGCATACTGTGTTTTTGAGGTTGATTCCGAGATTCCCAGTATCTGTGAAATCTCTGTGTGATCATATCCCTCAAGCAGATAAAGGCTGAATACCACCCTGTACCCGTCAGGCAGCCGTTCAACAGCCCTGGCTATCACAGACGGGTCGGGCCATATCATTTCCTGTGGCTCATCCTGCTGCATCTCATGCCGGCTGTAGTCATCGATGAGAACCAGCTCAGTCTCCCTCTTCCTCAGTCTGCTGATACAGCGGTTTATGACTATCGTCTTCAGCCATGCCCCGAAAGTTGAGTCAGTACGGTAAGACCCTATCTTCCTGAAACAGTCGGTAAACGCCTCCTGCAACATATCCTCGGCATCCTCCCTGTTGCCCATTATCCTGTGAGCGGTGTTGAACATCGCTTTCGAGTAAAGCTCATACAGCCTGAACTGTGCTCTCCGGCTTCCCCCGCGGCACTCGTCAATGAGCCTGTCATGTATGTGTATATCCGGTGTGGCCAAGTCCCAGGTTGTTCTTGATCAATGACGCATCAAAGTTAAACTAGTTGCATGAACAGTGCCTTATCTGCATACCGGCTCTCTTTTTTTTCCGGAATTATTAGGAGCAGCAACACAAATTGGTTATATTTGCGTTTAGTAATATACCTGATCATAAAAGTACAAGATACCACGGAAGAAATTTAAGATGCTTTTTACTGTCCAAAAGCAATTTTTCCATTCTTTTCATGGCTGCCCCGACACTTAGTCGGGGCTTTTTTTACATGCCAGCGCCGGTGTTATCAGGCTGATACATTTAACCTTTTTTAGGACTTCGCCGCAGGCTGACCGTTAAAATCAGCCTTTGATATTTATATCTTAGCGCTGACATCTAAAATGACCACAATGCGCACAAAATTCTTCATAATTACACTCTGCCTCTTCGCGGTTTCATGCAAGCCCGGCGAAGAGCAGATCAGCCGCAAGGCTGAAAGGATTCATGATGACATTCTTTCTGTAGACACACACTGTGATACACCCATGCGTTTCTTCAGGGGCGGATTTGACCCGGGTGTTCGTAATGAGAAGGGGTGTGTCGATTTTCCGAGAATGAAGGAGGGAAGACTTGATGCAGAATTCTTTGCCATTTTCATCGGGCAGGGACCCCGTACTCCCGAGGCTTTTGAGAGGGAGCATGGAAGAACCCTCGCCATATTTGACTCTATCAAGGCAAGTGTGGCACGCAACCGCGAGATAGCCGGAATAGCCCTTGATCCTGATGATGCCCTGACACTGAAATCTGAAGGGAAAGTGGCTGTCTTCATGGGAATAGAAAACGGCTATCCTGTCGGAAGGGACATAACAAGGATCGGTCAGTATTATGATCTTGGTGCACGCTATATTACCCTTTGCCATTCATTTAACAACGATATCTGCGACTCATCAAGCGACAAGGGCGGCCCGGAACATAATGGCCTTTCCCCTTTCGGCGAGGAGGTGGTCAGGGAGATGAACCGCGTCGGAATGATTGTTGATGTGTCACACATCTCTGACGAGTCGTTCTATGATGTGCTTGCTGTAACCAGGGCGCCGGTGATTGCCTCCCACTCATCGTGCCGTGCACTGTGCGAGAACCCGCGCAATCTGAATGACGAAATGCTCCAGGCCCTGAAGAAGAACGGAGGAGTAATACAAATCTGCATTCTGAGTGATTATCTCAGGCAGCCGGTTCCCAACCCCGAATATGATGCAAAGATCAAGGAACTGCGCGACAAATGGAAGAACATTGGTCAGGAGCTGACCGAGGCGCAGCAGGAGCAGCGATGGGAAGAGATATCAAAACTGAGAGAGCAGTATGTTAAGCTGGCCACAGTCGAAGATGCCGTAAACCATATTCAGCATGTGATTGACGTGATCGGCGTAGATTATGTGGGCATCGGATCTGACTTCGACGGCGGCGGAAGCATAGAGGGATGCACAGATGTCTCAATGATGAAGAACATTACGAAGGAAATGATCCGCCGCGGCTACAGCCGCGATGACATTGCCAAGATCTGGGGCGGGAACTTCATGAGGGTGATGAACGAGGTTCAGGCGCAGGCAATAGGCAGGAGGCAATAGGCAATAGGCAATAGTGAAGATATTGTATATCATGCAGTTTCTTCACTGATTATGCCAACACTAATGCCTAATGGCTATTGCCTCTTGCCTTTCACCCGTGAGAACCTCAGTGACTTGATCATCCATGACGGAAGTGGCTTGTTGGGGTCACGCCGGCGCATGTCAAGATACCATCCGAATTTTTTCAAGATAGGCACCTTGTGTGTCTCGACGAACTCGATAAGGGTACCGTCAGGATCTTCGATATAGGCGAAATAGCCTGCCGCCTCACCCATATCAAAGCTACTACCCTTATGGCTCGATTTGCTGTCTACTGTAAACGGGAAGCCTGCCTCACTGCAGTATTTGCGAAGGTTGTCCATACCGCTGATGTCATAGCAGAGATGAATAAAACCGGGGTCGCCCCACAGCCTCCCTTCAAAAATCCTCGATGGCTCACGGTCAAGTAACTGGACAAGCTCTATGACACTCTGGCCGAAGATGGGATTGAACCCTCCGCGAAACGGTTTTGATGGTGCCAGGAGCATCCGCCTGAATCTGCCGCTGCCGCCAGGTACCATTGCCAGGTCTTCAAATGTTCCGGTGATGTCATAGACAATCCTGTCATAACCAAGTATATCAGAATATAGCCCCAGTGCCCGGTCAATATCTGAAACACCGATGATTGCTCCGTATGACCCGCCTGAAATCTTCTTCAGGTTCATGAACCAGTCTGTGGCCTCCACTATATGGAACAGGTTGCCGAACGGGTCTCTGACATAGAAGCTCTTCATGCCGGCAGGATCAGCCATCGGCTGACCCAAAACATCCACGTCGCTGGCTTTCCAGTAATTCCAGGCGCTGCCGATATCCTTCACCTTCATTTTGCAGGCGAAGATGCCCAGGTCACCCAGTTTTGTCTCGCGGTCACGGTATTCAGGTTCTTTTCCCTTGTGTTGCCACACTTCGAATCCTCCGCCGCTCTGCAGATTCATCGCCAGCACGGCGTGTCTGCTTCGCGGCTCGCCGCCGGTATATGGCAGCATAAGCCTCGCCTCCGCTTCATCCTCGAAGATACGGCAATCCATCCCGAATGCCCTGATGTACCACTCCCAGGCTTCACTGAGATCGTAAACTCCGACACCCATCTGTTGGATGCCACTGATAATGTAACCTTTGTTCTTCATGATTTCTTTCCTACATTGGTTTGATCCGCCCCGCTATCCTGAAGAAAAGCGATGGTAAATATTTTCTTATTTTCAGCATCAGCAACTCCCTGCTGCCAACGAGTATCTCTCTTTTGTTTCGCTGCAGCCCCCTGATTATCTGCTCCGCAGCCCTGGCCGTTGTCACTCCTCCCTTCTGCCCGTCGTCCATCCTGCCGTGCTCCCGGCCGGCAGCAGTAAGCGCATGAAGCGAAATGGCAGTCTGCACCCGCCCCGGGATAAGCACAGAGACCCTGATATTGTCCCTGCGGTGTTCGATCAGCAGCGTCTCGAAGAATCCGTGCAGCGCCTGTTTCGAGGCTGAATAAGCTGATCGGAGAGGGAAACCGAAACGGCCTGTGATGGAGCTGGTGGCGGCTATATGCCCGCCGCCGGCGGCTATCATGTGTGGCAGCACAGCCTTTGTAAGCGCAATGGTGCCAAAGTAATTGATTTCCATGATCCTGCGATCAAGCCATAGCGGTGTCTCAATAAGCAGCGCCCTCTGGCTTATCCCACCGATGTTGAGAAGCATATCAACCCTGCCTTCCTTATCTGCTACCCCGTTAACAAGGCTCCCGATGCCGGAGGTGTCTGACAGGTCAAACGGCACGCAGGTGACACTTCCCTTCAGGCCGGAGCACTCTCCGGCCACCCTTTCCAGTCCTGCTTCATCATTCGATGATGCTATCACCCTGCTTCCGCCACGGGCGAAAGCCTTTACCAACGCCTCGCCGATGCCAGAGGAGGCACCGGTGATCCAGACCACCTTTCCGGTAAAAATATCTTTCATTATCAGAGAGAAGAGACGCGTTTAACGAGTTTATTGTATGTTTCAAGCAATGAGCTGAAGACCGGGTTTCCTGTACGGCGGAGATTCCATATCCTGAATCCGCCTACAGTGCGGAGCAGCAGAAGGAACCAGTTCCATGCCAGTATGCCAAGGAGCGGGATGACCATGAACGCCATGACTGCCACCCACCATGGCTTTATGAAAACAAGAGCCAGTATAAGGTACAGCGGTCCGAATATGAAGCTAAGCCCCAGGAAAAATCCGTATCTGGCAGTGCTGATGAATGCCGGATCCTTTGACTTGATGGCATTCTGGTAGGCAACCTGGTAGGTTAGTATATTGAACAGGGCGCCGGCGATAAAGACAGGAAGCGTGATAAGCAGCAGCAGTGATGACAGTGTCAGCCATACCAGCCTGTGGCTCTTCTTTCTGAGCAGACGGTATGTGACGTTCAGCTCCGTAGCCCTGTCACGCACCGCCAGTGATCCCTCGCATATCTCCCGGTAGCTCTCCTGATCAGCCAGCCTCAGCTCGTTGAGCTTGCTTACAAGCCGCTTGTCACGGAAAAGCTTCGGATATCTTATCTTGTCACTGTACTTCTCGTTGATGATGCTGCGCAGCTCATTGACAGCCTCGTAGTTCTCCTCGTCCTCGATGTGTACCATCATCTTCTTCATCTCGTCAGAGAGCCTGTCACGCAGCTCGGCTATGGCCCTGTTTGGATTCTCCCTGTACGAGTCATAATACTCCGACACATGTATCGGATGACCGTACACAACAGTGAGTACCTGCCTGAAACGCCAGTAATGTGAGTATTCAAGCCCTACAGGGACTATATTTATTTCACCTTTGAACTCCTTTGCCTCAGCTGTCTGAAAGGCGATGCGGCATATACCTTTCTTCAGCTGCCTCAGCTTCCTGAAGGTGGCATGATTGCCCTCCGGCAGGATAACCACCCCATTGCGGTTCTCCATCACCCTCAGAGTATCGCGGAAGGTGTCATCATTCTGCTTCACGGCTTCGAAACCGTCCCTGATCCGGTAAACAGGAAGCATCTTGAGGAAATACAGGATCTTTGCCACGAACTTCTTTCTGAAGATATCAGCCCTTGCCAGGAATATCAGCTGACGGTCAAGCGTGCACAGCACAGCCATGGCATCCATCAGTGCATTCTGATGGTTTGGTGCAAATATTGTCGGCACTGAAAAATCAACAGTGTCCTTGCCCAGGACTATTACCCTGCGATAGAAAATATAATTGTGCCAGAAATCGACATACTTTTTTAATAGCTGATAGAAAATATCAAACTTCTCAATGTTCTTCTTACCCATTCCGCAACCAGGTTTTACCTTCTGTTAAAGAGTCATGGAGCCCGCGGGCCTCACATTGTACGAAGGTATGAAAAGTTTGTACCATGATTGCCGGTACAGGCAGCCGTTAGCAGGTATAACCTCTTTTTTAGGTATTTATACCACCATCCCGAAGTTGTCCGGATACTTATACGCGGAACTATCCGGAGGGAGTTCCTGGTTCTATTCCAGGAAGTCGTCGAGTTCCCTCCGTTCTCTTTTGGTGGGGCGGCCGCTGCCGCGCGGCCGGTATCCGCTGACAATTTTCCCTGGAATGAGTTTGTTTTTCTCCTCCTCAGGGGTGATGTCCGTAATGTAGCTGCTGACAAGAGGTGCCCCGACTCTTCCTTTGGGGATGGCGGTAACAGTGTAGGTGTACGTCACCGGTGGTTTCCTGACCATTATTGTCGCCCCGGGAGCGATAAGGGATGCCGGCTTGACGTTCTGGCCGCTGACTGTAATCCTCCCCTTCCTGCATTCTTCGGTGGCTATGCTGCGTGACTTGTACAGCCTTACAAACCACAGGAACTTATCGATCCTTTCGCCGTTATCCGCTGTCATCGGTCATGGTTTTGCAGGGGGCAATATGCTGTCATCACTCATTGTTATGCAGGGGTTTATACCCAGTCATCGGTCATGGTTTTGCAGGGGGCAATACTGTGTCATCGCTGAGAGTTTTGCCCTTACGGTTATATGCTGTCATCGTGAGTTCGCAACCTGCAGTTGCAAATGAGAGAATCATCTCAATTGCCAGCGGGATTCTTTTTTCCATGATCCTGAGTTCTTCCGGGTTCCACTCTCCCAGTACGTAATCAATCTGTCTGCCCCTTGGGAAGTCACTGCCAATGCCTATCCTCAGGCGTGCATACTGGTCGGTACCCAGCACTTCACTTATGCTTGTCAGGCCGTTGTGTCCACCAGCGCTTCCTGCTGATCTGAGTCTTATACTGCCTGTAGGTATTGCTATATCGTCTGTAATGACCAGGAGATTCTCCTGTGCTATCTTTTCCTTCTGCATCCAGTACCGCACGGCATTACCGCTTCGGTTCATGAAAGTCGACGGCTTGAGCAAAACCAGTTCAGCGTTTTTGTGCCGCATCCTGGCGATATACCCGTAACGGCTGTCCTTAAAAACGATACCGGATGCTGCGGCTGCAGCATCCAGTACCATAAATCCTACATTATGACGCGTGTTCCTGTACTCGTCGCCTATGTTGCCAAGACCGGCGATAAGATGTTTCATTACTCACCCGGACGAGCTTATTCCTTGGCAGGGGCAGGAGCCTCTGCAGCCGGAGCCTCAGCTCCCGGAGCAGCTGCTTCTTCTTCCTTGAGAGATACTCTGGAGACTTCAACCGCAACAATCATTGCACGCTTGTTGTCAATTATTTCCAGGTCCTTATAATCGAGATCACCTATTTTGATTGACTGTCCGATACTCAGACCGGAAATATCAATTGTAAGATGCTCAGGTATATGCTTCGTGAGCCCCTTGACCTTGAGATTTCTGCGCTTGACGCGAAGCTTGCCTCCTGCCTTTACACCAGGGGACTCACCCGTGATCTTCAGCGGAATATCCATCGTAACAGGCTTGTCTTCATTTACCTGCATGAAATCGATATGCTGCAACCTGTCAGAAACAGGATGGAACTGGATCTCCTTCATTATTGCCTTGTAGTTTTTCCCTGCAACTTCAAGATTAACGAGAAATACATCAGGAGTATAAACCAGTCCGCGGAAAGCGTTCTCGTGTGCATAGAAATGAAGATTCTCCTTCTCCATGTACATCACACATGGCACATTATCCTCTGCCCGCAGGCTGTTCGTACTCTTCTTGCCGAAATGTTCGCGGGGGAACGCTTTGATCTCAATAGTTTTCATCAGTCTTTAATTTGTTGTGCTACTCAAGGTTAATGCCATATAACCTCCCATCACACGTTTGACGTTTTGTTGGAAAAAATTGGCGTGCAAATATAGTGAAAAAGCTCAGAAAACAAAACCCGAACTAATAGAGGTATTTGTATAGACAGCTTTTATAGCCTCGGCGAAGATCTCGCCAATAGAAAGCACCTTTATTTTCGGTGACTGGCAGACGAGCGGAATACTGTCTGTGACAACAAGTTCCTCCAGCGGCGATTTGTCTATCTTCTCAACAGCATTTCCTGACAGGACAGGGTGGGTGGCCACAGCCCTCACACTGAGTGCACCGCGGTCTTTCATCACGGTTGCTGCAAAAGTCAGGGTACCGGCAGTATCTACCATGTCATCAATTATGACCACATGCCTCCCTTCCACTTCACCTATTATCGATATCTCCTCAACAACATTCGGTTTCTTCCTCAGCTTGTAGCACAGTACCATCTCGCACTGCAGGTAGCGCGCATAGGCATTTGCCCTTTTCGAACCGCCCATGTCAGGAGCTGATACGGTAAGGCTGGGAAGATTCAGGTTCCTTATATACGGAGCAAACAGGGCCGACCCGAAAAGATGGTCGACAGGTACATCAAAAAAACCCTGTATCTGGTCAGCATGAAGGTCCATCGTAATTATCCGGTCAACGCCTGCCTTTGTCAGCAGGTCAGCGGTAAGCTTGGCTCCCAGTGAAACCCGCGGACGGTCTTTCCGGTCCTGCCGTGCATAACCATAATACGGGATGACCGCATTAACCTTATAGGCCGAAGCCCGCTTTGCAGCGTCAATCATCAGCAGGAGCTCCATCAGGTTCTCAGCGGGTGGATTGGTGGACTGGATTATGAATACATGGCAACCCCTGACTGATTCGTCAAAACAGGGTTGAAATTCGCCGTCACTGAAGCTCAGCAATGAGCTCTTTCCAAGTTCTATGCCGAGGTGGTCGGCAATTTTTTCTGCTATTGTAAGCGATGAGGTACATGAAAATATCTTAAAAGGAGCCCGGCCGATCATATCAGATATTTGATTTTGGTTATACTCAACGATGCCCCAAAAATAGTATTTATGGTTCAATCATTTCTTACCGGTAAAAAATATCATGGTGCTGTCAATATAATTGAGAACCTCCTCCCTGCCCGTTCCTTTCGAAGCAGATGTGACGAAAGTAGGAGGGAGACTCTCCCAGGAGCGGAGCATCACCTTGTCATGTATGGCCCTGTTCTTCGCTGCTTCAGCACCAGATAGCTTGTCAGTTTTTGTGAAGACCCGTGCAAAGGGTACCCCGTTCAGAGCCAGTTTCTCCATGAATGCCAGGTCAGAAGCCATTGGTTCATGTCTGCCGTCTATCAGCACGAAGAGCACGATGAGGTTCTCCCTCAGTGTCACATATGAGGTAAAGAGCTTGTCCCACTGATCCCTCATCTTCTGCGATACCCGCGCGTAGCCGTAACCGGGCAGGTCAACCAGGTACCAGCTGCCGTTTATGACAAAATGGTTTATTGTCTGCGTCTTGCCGGGGCTGCCTGACGTCTTTGCCAGCCCTTTATTTGAGACTAGCATATTGATCAGAGATGACTTTCCGACGTTCGACCTGCCTATGAAGGCATATTCCGGACGGTCAGGTGGCGGCAGCTGACTGATCTTTGCGCTGCTGGTGACAAATGAGGCTGACCTGATGATCATTACCTGCTCAGCTTTTCAATGAATTTCCTGTTGTCAATAATAAATCTTTCATGTCTGCCTTCACCTATCCTGCCGTTCTCATCATCTGCCTCAACATGAAAGAGTAGCCTGTTTCCGTTTACCTCCTGCAGTGTGGCGGTACATGTAATTGTCCTGCCAACGGGAGTGGCTTTCAGGTGCCTTACATTAACCTCTGTCCCTACGGTCCCCTCTCCCTCGTCGAGGCATGCCTCTACAGCCTGCATGGCTGTCTGTTCCATCAGTGCGATCATAGCCGGAGTGGATAACACATCATGCAATCCTGATCCGTAAACAGCGGCAGTATCATTGGCGCCGACCGTTTTTGTTGTGGTAAGCCTGAGGCCAGGTACTAGTGTCTGTGACATATCATTTAATTTAAGTCTTTATATGGTAATGGAATTGCAAGCCGGTAATAGAGCCTGTTGCCAAACTGTGTCAGGTATGATGCTATCACCACCACCGAATCGGCATGATTGCCCGGTTTCTTTTGCAGATCAAGATAACCTGTAGTGGCGGTCTGCAGGAGCAGGGTCATGGAGTCAATGTCAACCAGGCCGCCGACGTAGTCACCCCTGTAGAACTTCACATTCTCAGCCATATCAGTGAACTCGATGAATATTTTATAGAGTCCTCTCTCCGCATACCGGTCATTGACCCTGTACCTGACCTCCGGATAACCGGTCACCTTCTCTCCGTTCATCATATACTCTTCCAGACCCGGAAAGCGCTTTCCATCCGCATAACGGAGCCGGGCCTTGACCCCTCCGTTCTTGTAGTACTGTACCTGGTCACCGTGTATGGTATCATTTACATATGGAGTGACCCTGAAGAGTTTCCCGTCAGGGTAGTACCATTTGGCTTCGCCGTTCTTCCTGTCACCGGAATAGGGTATCTCCTGTTCCAGCTGGCCACCTTTGTAAAAAGTCCGGGTCATCCCTTCCCGAATACCGTTCTTAAACTCACTCTCCTTCAGTTTGACATTATCCCTGACGTAGTTCTTTATTCCCGTATAACCCGTATCTGCCACCTGTACATCCTTCTTCCTGTTTCCTTCCGGGCCGGTACCTCCTCCGCAGGCTGAGGCAATTATCATTATGATTGTTGCTGCAAGCAGTGTAAGCTGTCTCATTTTGTCGTGTTTTTTTGTGGAACAAATACTTCCAGCAGGGTGGCCTTTCCCTTTGGGATAATGGCAACACTGTCTGCCGAAGCAGGAATAAGAATTGTCTCGCCGGCCTTTATCTCTTCGCTGTAACCGTTGCATTCCACAACTGCCATGCTCCCTGTGCATATGTAGATGACGAATGAATCAGTAAGGCTGTAATCCTTAATTATCGGCCTGTCAAACATTATCAGGCTGGTGTGGAAATATTGACTTTCAGCCAGCAGCACGGACCGGTTCAGCTCAGGCTCGGGCCTCATCAGGTTATTACTGTCAAGGCTGAAGTTGATTGCATCGATGGCGAGAGCGGTATGCATCTCTCGTGGTTTGCCTGAAGCGTCAACACGGTCCCAGTCATAGATGCGATAGGTTACGTCTGATGTCTGCTGTATCTCTGCAAGAAGCACTCCCTCACCTATTGCATGCACCAGACCGGCAGGAATAAAGAATACATCACCCGGCCTTACCGGGGTCACATTCACCAGGTCAGCAAGCTTTCTGGCAGCAAGATGCTCAAGATATTCCTCCCTGGTGATCTTTCTCCTGAATCCGGTATATATGACTGCACCCGGTTTCGCATCAATGACGTACCACATTTCAGTCTTACCCCAGGCATGGTGTCTTTCAGAGGCAAGCCGATCACCGGGATGAACCTGTATCGAGAGCCTGTCAGCTGCATCAATGAACTTGACAAGCAGCGGGAACTCGGTGCCGAACTTCGCGTAAACATCTTCACCCAGCAACTCGTCCATGTAGATTTCCGCAATCTCTTCCAGCCTGTTTCCTTTAAGGAATCCGTTGGCTGCCACAGAACTTATTCCAGGCAAGCCGCAGATTTCCCAGCTCTCTCCGACCCTGGCTCCGGGTCCGGCTTTCTTGCCGAATCGCTCCCTGAGAGTGCTCCCTCCCCAGAGAGTCTCCTTGAGAACAGGCCTGAACCGGATGGGATAAAGTGAACTCATCAGTTTCAGAAGTTGTAGTCAACAACCAGTTTCGCTTTTTTGATAATTGAAGCTGCAGCCACTGCCTCACGGTGCGGCTCACTTGACTGGTACCTCCTCAGATCATCAAGCGTGGCAAAAGTGGCGTCAATCACAAAATCCCCGGCATGGTCCACATCAGTTATATTTACACCTGTACGATACTCGATTATGTACTTCAGCCTGTTGCCCAGCGGCCCGAAGACCTCCTTCAGCTTCATGACAGCCTCGTTCCTCTCTTCGGGTGTGACAGGCGGTGAAAGCTTAAAGATCACTATGTGCTTTACCATACGGTTGTTTTTGTTACTTTTGGTACAAAAATAATCATTTTATGCTTATTGTCGGGATCGCCGGAGGCACAGGATCAGGAAAGACAACCGTAGTACGAAAACTGACAGAGATGCTGCCTCAGGGGGAGGTGGTGATATTGCCGCAGGACAGTTACTATCGTGACAACAGCCATATACCTGTTGAACAGAGGCAGAATATCAATTTTGATCATCCTGACTCCGTCGAATGGCCCCTCCTGATAGCCCATCTTGCAGAACTGAAGGCCGGCAGACCCATCATGATGCCCATTTATTCATATCTCACCTGTGTAAGATCAGAGGAAACAATTCCGATCAGGCCGGCCGAGGTTGTTGTGGTGGAGGGCATACTCGTACTTACAGATCCGGGCCTAAGGCAAATGCTTGACATTAAGGTATTCGTCGATGCTGATGCAGATGACAGGCTCGGCAGGGTGATACAGCGTGACATAGTCGAACGGGGACGTTCGGTGCTGATGGTGCTGGAACGGTACAACAAGACGGTGAAGCCCTCACACCTTCAGTTTATTGAGCCGTCTAAACGATACGCCGACATAATCATCCCCGGCGGAGGAGAAAACCTTGTAGGGATAGAGGTGTTAAGGACAATAATCGAAAAGCACCTGCGGTAAGACAGGAGTCAGCTCCTGCGAAGCTCCCGAAGGTACATCTGTATCGTGTTTTCGAGCCCGAAGTAAATGGCATCCGAGATAAGCGCATGTCCTATGGATACCTCCATGAGCCAGGGGATGTGACTATGAAGCCATGCAAGATTGTGAAGGTCAAGGTCATGTCCGGCATTAATACCCAGCCCGGCATCCCGTGCCGCTATAGCTGCCTTTACGAAAGGCTCCACTGCGGCTTCCCTGTCAGCATGATAGTTTGATGCATAAGGCTCGGTATAAAGCTCGATGCGGTCAGTACCGGTGCGCGCAGCATATTCAATTAACTCAGGGTCAGTTCCGGTGAAGATGGATGTGCGGATCCCCTTCTCATGAAAACGGGCAATCACGCCGCTAAGAAACCCGAGATTCTTCCTGGTATCCCATCCGGCGTTGGAAGTGATTGCATCGTGGGCATCAGGCACAAGTGTCACCTGGTCAGGCACTACATCAAGCACAAGCCTGATAAACTGCTCTTCGGGATTGCCCTCGATATTGAACTCGGTGGTAACTATATCCCTGATTTCATACACGTCACTGTAACGGATATGCCTCTCGTCAGGCCTTGGATGAACAGTGATGCCCTCAGCCCCGAAAGCCTGACACTTCACGGCGGCAAGCCTGACATCCGGCACATTCCCGCCACGTGCATTGCGCAGAGTGGCAATCTTGTTGATATTTACACTCAGTCTTGTCATTCCTTTAACAGATGATTCCACCGGCAAAGTTAAAAAGATCCGCAGTTTTTTGTACTTTTATTCGCCAAAGAGCCGGTGAATGCTTGCCAAAGACATGATATCAGACGTGGTCCCTGCACTGAAAACATCTGACACAGCGCAGACTGCACTCAACTGGATGGAGATATTCAGGGTGTCACATCTGCCCATAGTGAATGAGAGTGACTACCTCGGACTCATCTCTGACAGTGACATCTATGATCTTAACCAGCCGGAGGAACCGATCGGCAACCACCCGCTCTCACTGCCCAGACCATCGGTGAAGATACATCAGCATATCTATGAGGTGCTTGCACTCGCTGCACGGCATAAGCTTACAGTGGTACCGGTCATTGACGACGATAACCACTACCGCGGTGTCATTACTTACAATGAGATTATAAGCGGAATTGCCTCCATCTCAGCCATTGACCAGCCGGGCGGAATTCTGATTCTGAAGGTCCTCCAGAGAGACTACTCAATGAGCCGGATATCACAGATAGTGGAGAGCAATGACGCAAGGATACTCAGCATGCACATCACCTCTGATCCGGACTCCACCAGCCTTGAGATAACCCTGAAGGTGAACACTACCGACCTGGCTTCAATAATTCGAACATTCGAGAGATACTCGTACGATGTCACAACCTGGGTTACCGACAATGACGAGCTGGACCGTTTCTATACCGACAGGTACAACCTGCTTATGAAGTACCTGAATATGTAATTCCGGATCCTGATGGACAAAACCATTGCACTGTACAGCAAGAGTCTTACCGAAAAGACCACTGCGGGTCTGATGAAGGTAATTGATGCCCTCTATGACAGGGACGTGACAATCTACCTGAACATCATGGACCCTGAGGGGCACCATTTCAGCCATGATCACAGGGTGATACTCTTCAGCGATATCACGGAACTCCCGGCTGATGTATCAATGATACTGAGTGTGGGCGGAGACGGAACCTTCCTTGAAACTGCAATGAGAGTACGTTCCACCGGCATTCCGGTAGCTGGCATAAATACCGGGCGGCTCGGTTTCCTGGCCAATATTCCTGATAATGAGATAGGAAAATCAGTTGATCTCATTATCTCAGGCAGTTATGAAGTTATCAGCCGGGCAATGCTTGAAATTACCTCACCGCCGGAACTTGCCGGTAGCCGTAACGCCATGGCATTGAATGAGATAACGGTGCAGAAAATCGACCAGAGCATGATCACCATCAACGTCGAGGTTGACGGTACCTTTCTGAATACTTACCGGGCTGACGGCCTGATTATCTCTACAGCCACAGGATCAACTGCATACAATCTGAGCGTGGGAGGCCCTATCCTCTATCCGACAGATGAAAGCATCATAATTGTTCCCATGTCACCTCATAACCTGACAGTGAGGCCAATAATCGTCTCCGGAAAAAGTGTCATCACCCTTGGCACAGGAGGCCGGAGCAGCCAGTGCATGGTTACGGTTGACTCGAAAGCAACAAGAGTACCGTCAGGAACCATTATCAGCGTGCGCCAGTCATCCTCCAGGCTGAGCACCGTGACAATCGCCGGAAATGATTTTTTCAGTACCCTGAGGAATAAGCTTATGTGGGGCGCTGATCCCCGTAACTGACAATAATTAAGGAATATTTAAGTTTTAAATCTGGTACATTCCTTATATTTGTAGCCGCAATTACAATGTGCCTGATGGCTAAGCGTCTGATAGTAATGTGTATGGTGGTGCTTCTCACTGCACCATTCGTATCAGGGCAGCTGTGGAAGATGAAAAGATATGAAGCCACGGCAGCTATCGGCACGTCTCAGTTCTACGGTGACATCGGAGGTTTTACTATAGGTGACAATGCCCTGGGAATCAGGGATATAACATTCATGCAGACACGTTTCAGCGTCAACGGTTCATTCAGGTACTTCTTCACTGACAACATAGCGGCCAGGTTCTCATTTACCTACCTCATGACTCATGCCAATGACCTGAGAGGTTCGAACAGTGATGGCAGGCTCTACGAGACGAGCTCGTTCCTCTATGAACCTGCACTGCTCGGCGAGTACTATTTCGTCAGGAACCGTGAGCGCAACAGCTTCCTGTTTCAGACCTACAGGTACAGGAGGGCAAACAGGCTCCGTGACTTTTTCCGCAGTGTCGATGTCTATGCACTTACCGGTATCGGCGGAGCTGGTTACAACGTGTTCTACGGTAATGAGAAGATACAGGCGAAATGGGTTCAGGATCCGACACTCAACAGAAGCGGGTTCACCGCGGTGATACCTCTTGGCGTAGGCGCCAAGCTGGCCATTGATCCGAATATGCTTATCGGAGTGGAACTTGCGGGCAGGTACGCCCTCTCCGACTATATTGACGGGTATACGTCTGCTTATTCCAAAAGAAATGACGTCTACCATACTTTCAGCGTGACGTTGAACTACAGGATCAAGACCGCACGCAACGGTTTGCCGGATTTCAGAATGTTGCGTCAATGACCATGGAGATGAAAAGACCGATCACAATAGCAATACTTATAATCCTGGCTCTTCCGGCATTGCCTCAGCGCAGCGCCGATTACGGCGTCTCGGCAGGGGTGATAACTTATCTCGGTGAGCAGAACCCTCTGAATGCTTTCTTCAAGCCCGGTCCGGCCATGCAGCTGTTCTACAGGTACAATTTCAATCCCAGGCAGGCCGTGAGGGCTAACCTCCTGGGCGGTTACATGACCCCGCTGGGCTCATTCGCCGGTGAGCTGGGCGCAACATATGAATACAACTTCTTCCCCTATTCCACTTTCAGGAGCAGGCATATTGACTATTCACCATATATCGCCGGAGGCGCGGCTTTATCAATGGCAGGCAAGTCCGGCCCATTCCTCTCTGTTCCATTCTCTGCCGGTTTCAAGGTCAACGTGGCAAACCAGGTTGGCGTTGAAATCGAATATGGATTCCGCAAGACTTTTACCGATAAACTGGATGGCCAATTCGAAATAACAGATTCCGGTGGCGAACCGGTTGACAAAACTTGGACCCACAATAATGACTGGTACAGTTTCCTGGGGGTCTCAGTCACATGGAAGATCTACAACAGACTTGCAGGTTGTCCTGCCTTTGCAGAGATGGGAAAAGATAAAAACAGAAAGAGGAGATAGCGTTGACTTTTAAGGATCAGATAGATATGAGCAGGCTGCCGGGGCATGTGGCTGTCATTATGGACGGCAACGGCCGCTGGGCGCACAGGAGGGGACGGGAACGGATTTTCGGTCATCACCAGGGGGTGAAGGCAGTTAAAAGAACCGTGGAGGCTTCTGCTGAGCTTGGAATCAGGTACCTCACTCTTTATGCGTTCTCAACCGAGAACTGGAACAGGCCTGACGAGGAAGTCTCTGCCCTCATGGACCTGATGATCGAATCAATAAACAACGAAACCAGGACACTCCTCGAAAAGAGTATCTCCCTCAAGGTCATCGGTGATCTCTCACGTCTGTCCGAAAAAGTCAGGAACAGGCTTTTCGAGACGATGCAGATCACATCAGGGGGTAAGCGGATGACCCTTGTGGTTGCTCTAAGCTACTCGTCACGCTGGGAGATTTCTGAAGCATGCCGCCGGATTGCCGCTGAAGTCATGGAGGGCAGACTGAGCCCGGAACAGATCGATGAACATAAAATCAGCGCAAGCCTCACCACGTCTGATATTCCTGACCCTGAACTTATGATACGAACCAGCGGGGAAAAAAGAATAAGTAACTTCCTCCTGTGGCAGCTGGCATATACTGAACTCTATTTCACTGAAAAACTTTGGCCCGATTTTGGTAAGGAGGACTTTTACAAAGCAGTGGCAGACTTCCAGAAAAGGGAAAGGAGATACGGTAAGACCAGTGAGCAGATCGCTGAAAACTCTTGAGATGAAAAAAATGAAACCTATGCGGATATTCTCCCTTTTTGCCTTGCTTCTGACAGGGCTGATTGCCACAGCCCAGACAGAGGAAAAATACGTCAGTTATGTCTACCCCGAAGAATATACTATTGCCGGTATTACAATCTCAGGAGTGAAATTCCTTGAGCCCAATGCCCTGATAGGAATCTCCGGCCTGAGAATCGGTCAGAAAATAGACATACCCGGCGAGGTTATCACGGCTGCTGCGAAGAAACTGTGGGACCAGGGCCTGTTCTCTGATGTCAGGATAACCGTTACCGGGAAAGAAGGGGACAATATCTGGCTTGACATATATCTCCAGGAACGCCCGAGGCTCTCCTCGCTAAGGTTCGAAGGCATCAGGAAATCGGAAGAGACTGATCTGACTGAGAAACTTAGCCTGCCTCCGGGTTCACAGGTCACCGCACATCTGCTTAACAGTGCCGAACGGACAATCAAGGATCACTACATAGAAAAGGGATTTCTCAACACTGAGGTGAATATAATCCAGAAGGATGACCCGGACATGCCCAACAATGTCATCCTCAATTTCGTAATCGCGAAGAACTCGAAGGTAAAGATCGAACAGATCGTTTTCGAAGGCAACGACTTCTTCGAGGACAGGCGTTTGCGCCGGGTGATGAAGAACACCAAACAGAAGGACCTCAATATCTTCAAGGGCTCCAAGTTCATCGAGGAAAAGTTCGATGAGGACCGCGCCAAGCTTGTTGAGTTTTATAATGAAAACGGGTTCCGTGACTTCCGAATCCTGGGTGACTCAACCTATTCGATGGAAGATGGCAAGATGGCGCTTGTGCTGAAGATCAATGAGGGCAATCAGTATTACCTAAGGAAGGTTGACTGGGTGGGTAACAGCATCTATACAAAGGATCAGCTGTCACGTGTATTCAACTTCCCTTCCGGTGAGGTATACAACCAGACTCTAATAGACAAAAGGCTGAACGTTGATGATGACGCCGTAAGCTCCCTGTACCTCAATTACGGCTATCTCTTCTCCAGGCTCACTCCCGTTGAGAAGAAGGTGGAGGGTGACTCAATTGATCTCGAGGTGCGTATTTATGAAGGTGATCCGGCAACCCTCAACAACGTTATTATCACAGGTAATACCCGGACCAATGAGCATGTGGCCAGGCGTGAACTTTTCACTATGCCCGGTGATCTTTTCAGCAAGGATAATCTTATCAGGTCTGCCAGGCAGGTAGCCGTGCTCGGTCATTTCGATCCCGAGAAGATAAATCCCCAGCCTCTCCTCAACCAGGTAGAGGGCACCGTTGACCTGCTCTATGCACTCGAGGAGAAAGCCAATGACCAGTTCGAAATATCGGGCGGATGGGGCGCCGGCATGCTTGTGGGAACTGTAGGGGTGAGGTTCAACAACTTCGCCATCCGCAACTTCTTCAAGTGGAATGAGTGGAGGCCATACCCCTCCGGTGACGGTCAGTCGCTGCAGATCAGGGCACAGTCGAACGGCCGCGTATACCAGTCGTACAACGTCTCATTCATCGAGCCATGGCTCGGCGGCAAGAAACCAAACACCCTTTCAATTTCAGCATTCCGCTCGCTCATGACTGACGGCAAGAAGAAAGGTGATGAAGACAGGCAGTCAATGATAATTGACGGTGCCTCAGTGGGTTTCGGCAAGAGGCTCGAATGGCCCGACAACTATTTTTCAGTCTATTACGAGGGCAGCTACCAGAGGTACAGTCTGAACAAATACGAAATGTACCAGTTCCTTTTCAAGAACGGTACGGCCAATCTGGCAACACTCAGCGCAAGGATAACCAGGTTCTCGGCAGGTCCGAACACAATCTTCCCGCGCACAGGGTCCACGTTCTCACTTTCCCTGCAGGCCACCCCGCCATATTCTGCAATAAGCGGCAAGAACTTCGCCGGTGCATCTGACGAGGAGAAGTACAGGTGGATTGAATTCTACAAGGCGGTATTCAAGGCAGATTATTACATGCCCCTTGACAACGAGCAAAAGCTTATCCTGAATGCAAAAGCTGCATTCGGATACCTGGGATTCTACAACAAGGACATCGGTCCTTCGCCTTTTGAAAACTTCTACCTGGGTGGTGACGGAATGACCGGGTACAGCTTTTACGGCAGGGAGGTTATCTCCCTGAGAGGTTATACAAATGGTTCGCTGACCCCCAGGATTGATAAGATAGAAGACGGAATTATCAGAAGGGTTGAGTCTGGTAACGTCTACTCAAAACTCACGATGGAGTTACGCTATCCCATCTCCCTGAACCCGCAGGCAACAATTTATGCACTTGCATTCCTCGAGGCAGGAAAGGCATGGTATGACTTCCGCGACTTTAATCCATTCAAGATGAACCGTTCGGCAGGTATCGGCCTCAGGGCCAATCTCCCGATGTTCGGTCTCCTTGGCATTGACTGGGGTTACGGATTTGACTCACCGGTTTACGGCACTTCGGAAGATGCCGGCAGCCAGTTCCACTTCGTGATAGGTCAGCAATTCTGATGAAACTGAGATCAAATACAACAGCTATGAGAAAGATCATCTTCATGACAGTCATTGTGTTCGCCGCCACTTTAAGCGGCATGGCACAGAAATTCGCTTTCGTTGACAGCGAGTACATAAGGAACAATATACCTGCATTCACCGCAGCACAGCAGCAGCTTGACAAACTTTCCCAGGGTTGGGAGAAGGAGGTGGCTGACGGTTATGCCGCAGTTGAGCAGATGTACAAGGACTACCAGGCAGAGGTGGTGCTTCTTTCACAGGATCAGAAGAAGAAGAGGGAAGAGGCCATCATTGCAAAGGAAAAGGAGGTGAAGGACCTCCAGAACAGGTACTTCGGCATGGAGGGCGAGCTTTATAAAAAGCGCGAGGAGCTTGTAAAGCCCATCCAGGACGAAATACTGAAAGCAATCAAGGAGATCTCCGTCGAAGGAAGCTATGCAGTGATATTTGACACCTCAGCAGGTTCAAACATACTCTTCGCCAACCCGAGGTATGACCTCTCCGACCAGGTTTTACAGAAAATGGGTTATAAGAATTAAATAATTACATTTGCACGTTAAATTTTGAAAAAGAAGACAATGAAGAAAGTATTTGGGATACTCCTGTTTGCTGCACTGATTTTCACAGCTCAGGATGGATTGGCGCAGTCATTCAAGACAGGTCACATCAACCGTGATGATATTATTATGGGGATGGCTGATTATGATACTGCAATGAAAAAGTACAATGCATTCGGCCAGGAGCTGACAAATGCCCTGGAGCTGATGCAGGTTGAACTGAACAACAAGTATGATCAGTTTACGAAAGAGGAAAAGAATCTCACAGACCTTGTAAAGGCAAACAAGGCGCAGGAGATAACTGACATGCAGACACGCATCAACAACTTCCAGCAGCAGGCTCAGGTGCAGCTGCAGGAGAAGCAGGCTGAGCTGCTGAATCCCATCATAGAAAAGGCCAACAACGCAATCAATGCTGTTGCAAAGGAGGGCGGTTACATATATATATATGATGTACGGACACTCGTTTATGTTGACACTGTCAAGAGTACTGACATTGGCCCGCTTGTAAAGACTAAGCTGGGAATCAAATAATTAATATGAAATAAAAGTGCTGCCCGCCCCCGGCGGGCAGTCTTACATTATACAGTCATGGAAGCAAGCAACCGTCCGATCGGGGTATTTGACTCAGGTGTGGGAGGGTTGACGGTGGCACAGGCCATCCGCCAGATCCTGCCCGGGGAACAGATTGTCTATTTTGGCGATACGGCTCACCTGCCTTATGGCGACAAGTCTGAAGAAGCAATCAGGGGTTATTCAAGGAAAATCACCGAGTTTCTTCTCGGCTTTGATGCCAAGGTGGTGCTCATAGCATGCAACTCGGCATCAGCTTCAGCTTACGAAACCCTTCTTACAGAATTTGGAGGGAGGGTCATTATCCTCGATGTGATCAATCCGGTAGTGGAACACTGCGCTTCACGCAACTTTCAGAGGCTGGGCGTTATCGGCACCAAGGTGACAATCAACTCAGGCACATACACAAGGAAACTGAAGGAGTCATCGCCATCTACCAGCGTCGTCTCTCTTGCAACGCCGCTGCTGGTGCCAATGATCGAGGAAGGATTTATTTTCGATGATATAAGCAACGCCATCATACGCACCTATCTTTCTGATCAGAAGCTGACCGACATCAACGGCCTGATTCTGGGATGTACGCATTACCCTATCATCCGGAACCAGATAAGCAAGTTCTTTAATTTCAACGTCGAGGTTGTTGACTCCGCCCGCATAGTTGCAGTCAGACTCCGGGAGACACTCGAAAAACATAACCTGGTCAACAGGGGAAAAGCCGGTGATGACCAGTTCTTCGTATCAGACTATACTGATTACTTCGAAAAGATTGCACGGATGTTCTTTGAGAGTTCAATCAACCTCCGGAAGGCGGACATCTGGTCATGACCGGTTACTGTGAGCCTTCCCCGGAGATCTCATGCGACAGATCATTCTGTTGTCTGTCATCCTGTTCGGGTTATTCAGAAGGTCAATGCAAACATGACCAAAATCATACAGTTGTATCAGGTAAATGGTGAACTTCGCTTCACCATTTCAGGTTATTCTTCTACACAGGTTATTTCTTTAAATCAAATACTTTACAATCATCATGGGAAAAAGATCAAAGGTCATTGAGAAGGATGCGGTGGTGATCAGGTTCTCAGGCGACTCGGGAGACGGGATGCAGCTTACCGGCACCCTCTTCTCCAACACGTCGGCCCTGTTCGGACATGACATATCCACCTTTCCTGATTATCCTGCTGAGATAAGGGCCCCGCAGGGTACCGTGGGAGGCGTCTCAGGGTTCCAGGTGCACATAGGGCACAAACTGATTAACACTCCGGGTGATTTCACCGACATCCTCGTTGCAATGAATCCGGCTGCTGTGCGTGCAAATGCCAGGTGGCTCAGAAAGGGATCCACAATTATCTATGACTCAGATAACTTCACTGAAAAATCGATACAGAGGGCCGGATATAAGGCTGATCCCTTTGCTGAAGACAAGCTTGATTCGATGAACCTCATTGCGGCACCTATCACCACCCTGGTGAAGGAGGCGCTTAAAGATATGGAGATAGATCCCAAGACAGTACTGAGGACGAAGAACATGTTTGCCCTCGGTATGGTTTACTGGCTCTTTGACAGCAAGCTCAAGTACACCGAGGATTTTATCGAGGAAAAATTCGGCAAGAAGCCTCTGGTGGCCGAAGCCAACAGCAAGGTACTCAGGGCCGGCTATTACTACGGTGAAACCATCGAGGCGCTGACACCCTCATACAGGGTCGATCCCGCCCCGATAAAGAAGGGTACTTACCGTAATATAAACGGCAACCAGGCCACCTCATGGGGTGTGCTTGCCGCTGCTGAAAAAGCCGGGCTGAAGCTCTTCATCGGCTCTTATCCGATCACCCCTGCCACCGGTATCCTTGAGGAGCTTGCGCTTAGGAAGGATATGGGCGTCAAGAGCCTCCAGGCCGAGGATGAGATAGCCGGCATATGTACATCAATAGGTGCCAGCTTCGCAGGACGCCTGGCTGTAACCTCAACTTCAGGTCCCGGGCTAGCACTTAAGTCTGAAGCCCTCAACCTGGCCGTGATGACTGAGCTCCCGCTTGTAGTCATTGACGTACAGCGCGGCGGACCTTCAACAGGGCTTCCTACCAAAACCGAACAGTCTGACCTCTGGCAGGCACTTTATGGCCGCAACGGCGAAAGCCCGGTACCGGTTCTGGCAGCAGGGACACCTTCAGACTGCTTCAGGTTCGGTTTCGAGGCTGCAAAGATCGCAATCGAACATATGACGCCGGTAATTCTGCTTACAGACAGCTACCTGGCTAACGGCTCGGAACCATGGAAGATACCCTCGACAAAGGACCTTCCATCCATCACAGTTCCATATGCTGTCAAGACAGACAAGGAGTTCCTCGCATATGAGAGGGACCCCGAGACACTGTCTCGTAAATGGGCCATCCCCGGAACCCCGGGACTCGAACACCGCGTGGGCGGCCTCGAGAAGACGATAAAGGGGAGTGTCTCATATACCCCGGAGAACCATGAGTATATGGTCAGGATTCGCGAGGAGAAAGTCGAACGCATCGTTAGAAACATACCTGACCTCAAAGTCCACGGAAGGAAAACCGGTGACCTGCTGGTGATCGGATGGGGCAGCAGCTACGGACATATCATAACTGCCGTCTCAGAGCTCCAGCAGGAAGGATACAGCATATCGGCAGCCGTATTCAACTACATCAGACCCCTGCCGAAAAACACTGCAAAAGTGTTTGCCGGATTTGACAAGCTGGTTGTTTGCGAACTGAACACAGGACAGTTTGCCAATTACCTGAGAATGAAGCACCAGAAGTACACGTACAACCAGTACAACAAGGTTCAGGGGCTCCCGTTCACTGTCAAGGAGATTAAAGATTATTGTGTTAAACTGCTTAAGGGTAAGAAAAATGGCTGAAACAAATATTAACCACTACGCAGCGAAAGACTTCAAAAGCGATCAGGAAGTAAGATGGTGCCCGGGATGCGGTGACCATGGCATACTTGCCTCACTTCAGAAGACTCTTGCTGAACTTGATATACCGAAGGAAAAATATGTCTTCGTATCAGGGATCGGTTGCTCCTCAAGACTCCCGTACTATATGAATACCTACGGGTTTCACGGTATCCACGGCAGGGCTGCGGCAATAGCCACCGGCATCAAGATCGCCAACCCTGATCTGATGGTATGGGAGATGACCGGCGACGGCGACGCACTGGCAATAGGAGGGAACCACTACATACATGCTATCAGGCGTAACATCGACATCAAGATCATCCTCTTCAACAACGAGATCTACGGTCTTACCAAGGGACAGTATTCCCCCACTTCGAAGAAGGGTCTGACGACAAAGACTTCGCCGTATGGCACAATCGAGGAACCCTTCAAAATAGGAGAACTCACAATAGGCGCCAATGGCCGTTTCTTCGCACGCACGGTTGATTATAACCTGCAGCTCTCGAACGAGGTTTACAAGGAGGCAGCCAGGTTCCATGGCACTGCAGTAGTTGAGGTCATCCAGAACTGCGTCATCTTCAATGACGGAACTCATGATGCTTTCACGAGCAAGGAGAATCGTGATGACAATACAATCACTCTCCGCCATGGCGAAAAGATGATCTTCGGCAAAAACCGCGACAAGGGAATCATCCTGAAAGATCTCAAGCTTAAGGTGGTAACCCTTGGGGAGAACGGCATTACCGAGAAGGATATCCTTACCCATGACGCACATGAACCCAACCCCGGTATTCACTACCGGCTCGCCGGAATGTCGCTTCCGGAATACCCGGTGGCGCTTGGCGTGATCAGGGCCATCAATGCGCAGACCTATGACGCTGCAATGATAGAACAGCATGAACGGGTCCAGGCCAAATCCAGGATCAGGACAGTTGATGAACTTCTAAGGAGCGGATCAACCTGGGAGGTGAAGTAGTCTCGGCTGAGACCACGCCCTTGCCGGGCTTGCTCCGGTAACAAAAAACAGCCGGTTACTCAATGCAGGTAACCGGCTGTTATATTCTATTCTCTTTTTGTTTATTTTGGTATCCGACTTTACCTGATGCCCAGATGAATGATTGCCCTGACCACGGACCTGGTTTCACCCGTGCCGTACATGACCAGCAGGAACGACTTAAGGAGCTTGCCTGCGTCAACCGTGCAACGCAAATTATCAAGGAGAGAAAACCTGTTGACGAGACGCTTACCAACCTGGTACTCGGGCTGCCTGACGCCCTTCAGTATCCGGGATACACAGTCGCAAGCATTAAATTTCAGGGAACGACATTCGAAACTCCCGGTTTTACCGAAACAGAATGGAAACTTGAGCATGACTTTGAAACAATCGCAGGGAAAGGCTCTGTGACAGTATGTTATACCCGTCAGTTTCTGCCTGAGGATGAGGGGCCGTTCCTGAAGGAGGAACATGAACTTCTGGGCAGATTTGCATCCCTTATCGCCGGTTATGTCAACAGTATGCTCGCAGATAACGCACTGTCTCACGAAAACAGGACTGAACTGAAAATCCCGCATGATCCGGAAGGGAGGTCAATCAGGAAGCTGTTGCAGCAATTCCTTGACAGGCATAATGCTGAAAGGGATGTATTTCATGATCTTATGCCTTTCATGGTCAGAGAGATACTGCTGGTAGCCAGCCTTTATGATGCTTATTCAATTGAGGGCGAGGGGCGGTTCTCTGACTACATGCTTGGTGAGTATTACCAGATGAGCCTGACCACAATACCCCGTATCACGGGTGTCTCAGGAGAGGATGAAGCCTTCTCGCGCCTGGAAGCTCGCCATTATGACATGATTATTATTATGGTAGGGGTTGACAAGATCAACCCGATGAGCCTATGCCGCAAGATCAAGCAGAAGTACCCGTATATCCCCACATACCTGCTCCTGAATAATCCCGGCGACATCCCATTCGTCCATGAACAGAAGAGTCACGGAGTACCTTTTGACAACCTTTTTGTGTGGACGGGCGAGTCACGCGTCTTCTTCGCCATGGCGAAACTCCTCGAAGACAAGGTCAATGTGGGTAATGATACTCAGAAGGGACTTACCGGTGTGATTCTGATAATTGAGGATGCTCCTGACTATTATTCAACATATGTTCCGATGCTATATTCCCTCGTGCTGGAGCAGACACGCATCCTCATCGAGGACGTATCATCCGATGAGCTTTACAAGGTGCTCAAGCTCAGGGCCAGACCCAAGATACTCCTTGCAACGACCTGGGAGGAAGCCATGGAGGTATATGCAAGGTATAAGGACAGCCTCCTCGGCGTCATCTCAGACATGCGCTTCCCCCGTGACGGCAAGCTCTACAAAATGGCCGGATTTGAAATGCTCCGGATGATCAGGCAGGAACAACCCAACCTGCCCACTGTCCTGCAGTCTTCAGACCCTGAGAACGCACGCTTCGCAGCCGAACTGAAAGCCAACTTCATAAACAAGAACTCCGAAACGCTCCTTCAGGATATTAAATCATTCATCACATATTACCTCGGCTTCGGTCACTTCGTCTACCGTGACACAAAAGGGAGGCAGATTGCCGTTGCCAAGTCGATGAAGGAGTTCGAGGCATTCCTTAAAACCGTTCCCGAAGACTCCCTCGTGTACCATGCCATGAAGAACCATTTCTCCCTCTGGCTGATGGCAAGAGGAGAGGTGAAGGTTGCCAAGCTCATAAATCCTGTTAAGATTTCTGACTTTGAAAGTCTCAGGGAGATGAGGGAGTTCCTCCTTGACATTATCAGGAAAAGGCGCCGGGAGATGAACAAGGGCAAGGTTGTAAACTTCGACGAGTCAGTCATGTTCGACGAATCGAACGTAGTGAGCTTCGCCGGCGGGTCACTGGGAGGCAAGGGCCGTGGCCTGGCATTCATCAACACCCTTATATACAGCTTCGAGCTGGGGCGGTTATTGCATGGTATCAACATCAGAACGCCCTTCACCACTATAATCGGTACCGATGAGTTTGACCAGTTTATGGATACCAATCAGTTATGGGAGGTGGTGAACCGCGAAAAAGATTTCTCAGCTCTTCAGAAACAGTTCCTGGCTGGCACCCTGAGTGATGACCTCGAGCATAAGCTCAGAGTCTTTATCAGGCTGAATACAAGGCCACTGGCGGTGAGATCATCAAGTCTGTTCGAAGACTCCCTGAGCCAGCCCTTCTCAGGCATCTTCGGCACCTACCTCCTTCCCAACAACCATCCTGACCCGGAGGTGAGGCTGATGCAGCTGATAGGGGCCATCAAGCTCGTCTTCTCCTCGATCTACTCAGACAACTCCCGCATCTATTTCGAAGCTGTGAATTATAAAATTGAGCAGGAGAAGATGGCTGTGGTAATACAGTCTGTTGTGGGAAACAGGTACGGTGACATCTTCTATCCTCATGTCAGCGGTACGGCTCAGTCGTTCAACTTTTATCCCGTGGCCAGTATGACCCCGCATGACGGCTTCGCCGTGGCGGCAGTCGGACTGGGACAGTATGTGCTTGACGGCGAGAGGGCTTTCAGGTTTTCTCCGGCATTCCCTGCCCTTGACATTGTCTCAATTAAGGATATTACAAGGTACTCCCAGACTGAGTTTTACGCTGTTAACCTGGCCCGCAGTGAGGTTGACCTTCTTAAGGGTGAAAACGCAGGACTGGTTAAGCTTGAAATATCGAGGGCTGAAAGAGATGGTTCCCTGACACATGCCGCCTCCGTATACAGCATTGATAATGATACACTTGTGCCAGGGCTGGCAATGCCCGGACCACGGGTTGTCAATTTTGCCAATATCCTCAAGTATGATTATGTGCCCCTGGCGAATGCCCTGAAAACGGTTCTCGAGGTGGTGAGGGAAGCTTTCGGAGCCCCGGTGGAGATAGAGTACGCGGTTGACCTGAACAAGGACGAAGATGGGAGGGCCACCTTCTACCTCCTGCAGATCAAACCAATGGTGGGAAGCGGCGCCGGTTACTCAATAGATCCAGAGACCGTCTACACTGATGATATGCTGCTTGTATCAAGAAAGAGCATGGGCAACGGACTGGTGGAGGGGATCACGGATATTATCTATGTGGAGCCTGAAAAGTTCGATAACCTGAAAACCAATGAAATGGCTGCCGAAATTGACATAATCAACAGGCAGATGCTGGCGGAGGGAAGAAAATATGTTCTCATCGGACCGGGCCGATGGGGTACCAAGGACCGGTTCCTCGGGATACCGGTCGAATGGCCTCAGATTTCAAATGCAAGGGTCATTGTGGAAGTGAGCCTGCCCAACTTCCATATCGACGCTTCACAGGGGTCTCACTTTTTCCATAATGTAACATCTATGAGCATCGGTTACCTGGCAGTGAACGAGGCTACGGCAGAGGGGGTCATAATGTGGAACAGGCTGATGAAAGAAGAGGAAGTTGGCAAAGGCAACTGGTTCAGGCACATCAGGTTCCCCAAACCATTGGTAATAAGGATGGACGGCAGGCTTGGGATGGCAGTGATCTCCCTGGGGAGTTGATTGCTCAGCCCTCCGGAGTCAGTGCTGCCGCTGAAACTGCCGGGCTGATCTTTTTGATCAGTCCCTGCAGCACATTGCCCGGTCCTGCCTCAATGAATTCAACCGCACCGTCGGCAACCATCCTCTGTATTGTCTGGGTCCATCTGACAGGAGAGGTCAGCTGAGCAATCAGGTTTGCCATTATCATAACCGGTTCCGTCACAGGCATACCAGTCACGTTCTGGTAGACAGGGCATATCGGACTACTGAAATGTGACTTTCTTATTGCTTCTTCAAGCTCCTGACGGGCAGGTTCCATGCAGGGAGAGTGGAATCCACCGCTCACTGACAGCGGCACTATCCGTTTTGCGCCTCTCTTCTTCAGCTCCTCAGTGGCTGCAGCCACCCCTTCCGTGGTACCGGAGATCACTATCTGGCCGGGACTGTTGTAGTTGGCCGGAACCACCGTGCCATTCAGCAGGGCGCAAACCTCTTCCACCACCGCATCGTCCATTCCCAGCACGGCAGCCATTGTCGACGGGTTTATGCCGCATGCCCTCTGCATTGCCGAAGCCCTGCCGGCAACAAGGGCAAGCCCTTCCCCGAACGACAGCGCACCTGCAGCGACAAGCGCTGAAAACTCACCCAGCGAGTGGCCCGCAACCATCGCCGGCTTAAAGGCGTTTCCGGCTACAGCCGTCAAAACCACCGAGTGAAGAAAGATGGCCGGCTGTGTCACACGGGTCTGCCTCAGCTCCTCGTCGGTGCCTGAAAACATTGTGTCAGTTATACGGAAACCAAGCTGTGCGTTGGCCTCCTCGAACATGTTACGGGCCAGGGGATATTTCTCATACAGATCTTTTCCCATGCCGGGGAATTGCGCTCCCTGTCCGGGGAATACAAAAGCCTTCATATTTCAAATTGTTTGAGGTGAAAAAATTACTGTCAGTGCAGCCTGCTGGCTATCAGGTGCATGAACTCCTCACGGGTGTTCAGGTTCGAGAGGAAACAACCTGTGAACGCCGACGTTGTTGTGACAGAGTTCTGTTTCTGCACACCACGTATCTGCATGCACATATGCTGTGCCTCTATGACAACGGCGACTCCGAGCGGCTTCAGATTTTCCTGTATGCAGTTACGGATCTGCGTCGTCAGCCGTTCCTGTACCTGGAGCCTTGCAGCGTATGTCTCAACCACCCTGGCTATCTTGCTCAGCCCGGTTATATAACCGTCAGGAATGTATGCCACATGCGCCTTGCCGTGAAACGGCAGCATGTGATGCTCGCACATGGAGTAGATGTCTATGTCCTTCACTATCACCATCTGCCGGTATTCTTCCCGGAAGAGGGCGCTGCGAAGTATCTCTTCAGGGTCAGACTGGTAACCGCGTGTCAGGAAGCTGAGGGCTTTCGCAACTCGCTCAGGAGTCTTGAGCAATCCCTCCCTGTCGGGATCCTCTCCCAGGAGTTTGAGTATCTTGTAGTAATACCCTGCTACCTCTTCTATGACCGCTGGGTTCCATTTTTCGATCTTGTTGTATCCGTCAGACAGCCTTCCGCTGCCGTCATTTAGTTTTTCCATGGTTATCCGTAGTATTCAACATAGTTGTTTTCTGTCTCTTCCAGTCTCACGCAATGCAGAGTGGCACCCTCTTCCGCCAGGGGGAACTCAAGTTCATCCCATATCGCCATGGCAAGGTTCTCTGTGGTGGCCACCTTTCCTGCCATGAAGTCAGTCTCGAGGTTCATGTTTTTGTGGTCCAGCTTTTCGATGACCCGCTCTGTCATTATCTCCTTCAGCCTGGTTGCGTTCATGAAATATCCTGTTTCAGTGTCAGGTTCGCCTCTCACTGTTACCTTGAGGACGTAGTTATGCCCGTGCCACAGGGGATTGGAGCACTTTCCGTAGATGTGCATGTTCTCCTCGTCAGTAAGCTCCGGGCGGAACATTCTGTGCGCGGCGCTGAACCGCTCTCTTCTCGTCAGGTAGATCATATCCGCTAAGTTAATTGGTAGACCTGAAAAGGGGCTATTTTGTTCAAAAATAATATATTTATCGCTTGAACTTATACAGTCTATGAACAAAGCTTCAGGAGATATTCTCATTGCCGTGGCACACCCGTCCGAGGAGGAGGCCGTGAAGAAGGCGGCATTGAGTGCAGGTTGCCGATGTGAGATAATCGTAACCGGTGTGGGCGGTGCTGCGATGTCATGGGCGCTGCAGAAGAGGTTTTCTCCGGGTATGCTCCCCGGCAGCCATGTCAGGGCATCGGAAACCGGCCGGGAGGGTGTAACCACCTCGACCGCTGGGCATGACCAGGCCTCACAAACCGGAAACCTCATGCCATCATCTCTTCCATCACTTGTGATCGGGGCAGGCATTGCAGGAAGCTACGTGGAGTCAATCGGTCCCGGCACTGTTGTCACAACGGCTTCCGACTGCTTCGCCGATATGGGTCTGGATGACAACGGCAAATTCGTACCGCTTTTTGGTGCCGGCCTCGCCGATCCTGACACACCCCCTTTCAGAGGCGGACGGATACCATGCAGCGGGAGGTGGTTCGATCTTGCAGCCAGTCTGATGCCTGCCGTCAGGGGTGCTACCGTAAACATGGTTTCAGGGTCACAGGCAGCCATCGAACGGATCCGGAGGGCATGGGACCCGGAGATAGAAACGATGGAAGGAGCCTGGCTGGCATATACATGCGCAATGTCCGGTGTACCGTGGTTATCGGTCAGGGCAGTTTCAAACATGGTGGAACCGCGCAACATGAAGAACTGGAAGATACAGCTGGCTCTTGACAGCCTTAAGGAAAAAATGATTCAATTGCTTGAAATTATAGCCAGATCATGAAGCTTACACTTGGTTTTTCACCCTGCCCCAACGATACTTTTATTTTCGAAGCCATGGTACACGGAAGGGTAGATACCGAGGGCCTTGAGTTCGACTGGTTTCTGGCTGATGTCGAGGAACTTAATAAAAGAGCTGTCGAGGGAAGTGTTGACATCACAAAGATGAGCTTCCACGCATATGCCCGGACTGCGGAAAAATACCTGATACTCGATTCCGGCAGCGCCCTCGGGCGGAGTAACGGCCCGCTGGTGGTGAGCCGCGGGCAGATACAGCCTTACGAGCTTGACGACGCCCTGATTGCAATACCAGGGAAATACACCACCGCCAATCTGCTCTTCAGCATCTTCTGGCCCAGGGCAACACGCAAACGCGAATACCTCTTCTCGGATATCCCCGGAGCAGTGCTTTCTGGAGAAGCCGATGCAGGACTCATAATTCACGAGACACGCTTTACCTACAGCTCAATGGGCCTGACAATGGTGGCAGATACCGGCGCTTTGTGGGAGAATCTGACCGGGCTGCCTGTGCCTCTGGGAGGCATAGTGATCAGTCGCACCATCGAGCCTTCTGTTGCGTCGAAAGTGGAGCGAACCATACGGCGAAGCATCAGCTATGCATTATCAAGTCCCCAGGAATCAGTTGACTTCATAAGGCAACATGCAAGCGAGACTGATGCCGATGTGACCCGCGAACACATAAAGTTATATGTCAATGATTTCAGCCTGTCACTGGGAGAGGAGGGACGCCGGGCCATTGAAAAACTGTTTGCCATGGCTGTGGAAAAAGGAGCTGCAAACCCGCTCCCTGCAAGGATATTTCTGAAATAACCGGGGCAAAACGAAGCTATTTTAGTATATTTACAGGTAATTCTAAAATCTGTCCGGATTATGAAATTTGAACTACCCCCGTTGAAGTATGAAGCAGGTGACCTTGCACCGCACCTGAGCGCAGAGACCCTTGAATATCATCATGGCAAGCATCACCTTGCCTATGTAAATAACCTTAACAACCTGCTCCCTGGTTCAGCCTTCGAGGAGGCCTCCCTCGAAACCATGATCCGAAAGGCTGAGGGCGCTGTTTTCAACAATGCTGCACAGGTCTGGAATCATACATTTTATTTTGCTTCACTGTCACCCACAGGCAAAAGAATCCCGTCAGGAACCATTGCAAAAGCTATTGAAGCCGAATATGGCTCTTTCGAGGGTTTCAGGGAAGCATTCACCAAAGCCGCCACAACCCTGTTCGGATCAGGATGGGCATGGCTATGCATGAAACCTGACGGCCGGCTTGTAATAACACAGGAATCAAATGCCGGAAACCCGTTAAGATCAGGACTGATGCCGCTGATGACCTGCGATGTATGGGAGCATGCCTATTATATCGACTACCGGAACAGGCGTCCTGACTATATCAAGGCATTCTGGGATCTGCTCGACTGGAAGGTAATAGGAGAGCGGTATGATGAATCACTCAAGAAATAATCTCCCCGGCGGCTGCCACTGTTCATAAGCAGACAGCCTCCTTATAAAGATAAAGGGCAGCCCCGGTCAGGGGCTGCTTCATTTCAAACCAACACATTCTTTTTTCCCTATCTTTACGCAAAATTTCTGCTATGAACCTCCATGACCTGATTGAGAAGACACGCACCTACCGAAGATTTGACGGGAAATATGATATAACATCAGACACCCTGGTCTCTCTTGTCGATCTGGCCCGCAAGTCAGCCTCTGCCGCCAATCGTCAGCCACTTAAGTATATTCTTGTAACAGATCCCGCAGAGCGCGAAGCCATCTATCCGTGTCTCGCCTGGGCAGGATACCTTACAACCTGGGAGGGACCTGACAAGGATGAGAGACCAACTGCATACATTGTGATACTGGGCGACAAGGAAATTTCAGAATCATTTGGCGTTGATCATGGCATTGCCGCACAGAGTATCATGCTCGGAGCAACCGAAGCCGGTCTGGGAGGTTGCATAATTGCTTCCGTAAAGAAGGAGAGACTGAGAACCGCCTTTGACATCCCGAAGCAGTATGAGATACTTCTCGTTCTGGCCCTCGGCAAACCGGTGGAGGAGGTGGTAATAGAAACCATAAGGAATAACGATGTGAAATACTGGAGAGATGGCAAAAGCGTTCACCATGTGCCGAAGAGAACGCTTGACGAGATCATTCTGCACAGGTAAACCCGCAAGGTCACTCCTGCTGTTATCCGTTCTCTTCACTCTTATACTGCAGGGCGTTACCGCCCAGCAGCATGAACCGATACTCTTCCATGGCGTTATCCTCGACGCCACCACGCGCCAGCCCCTGCCTGATGCCCACTGGAACATCAGTCACCGGTCAGCCGGCGCAACTGACAGCAGGGGCATGTTCTCCTTCTATGCACACTATTATGATACAGTGACTTTTACATGCATAGGCTACAGGCACCATACAATGACGGTGGCTGATACCCTCCGGGCAGGTGAGTACACTGCCGGTATATACCTTACAGGTGACACAACCATGATCCCTGCAGTGGTCATCATCCCGCGGCTGGGGAACATGCGGGCTGAGATAATGGCCGAACGGCCTGCCACGAATCAGGATGCGATAAATGCCACCAATAACCTGAGGATGGCCGTATACCAGGGTCTTGCCAATCCCCCGGCACTGGGCGACCCGGCTACGAATTACGAGATACTCAGGCAGAGGCAGAGGATGGAAGCCTATGACAAGGGACAGATCCCTTCAGACAGGATGATAGGGCTGAGCCCTTTTACACTGATACCTATATTATATGTGATTGCCAAGGGTCCGCCGGAAGATCCGGAACCTCCCACCCCCCACGTATCAGCACGTGAGATGGATTACCTCCGGCATCTGAATGATAGCCTTCTTATGAGGCATTAGGCAGTAGGCAATAGGCAATAGTGTTGACAATATTCATGCGGATAATGCCCGGAGGCAGTCTTCCACTACTGCCTACTGCCTCTTCCTGAAAATCACCCCTTTACGAACAGCGCCTTTATTATATGACTGGCTATCTTCGGATTCTCTTTCAGTCTCCTTGTTGAGTAGCCGAACCACTTTTCCCCGAAGGGTACGTACACCCTCATTACATGACCGCCGTCAACGATGCTCTGGCGCAGCTTCGGGGTGACCCCGTAGAGCATCTGGAATTCATACATGTTTTTGGGAACATTGTATTTCCTTATCAGCTCATATGCCCCCTCGATCAGTGGCCTGTCATGGGTGGCAATACCGACATATATTTTATTCCGGAACATGAACTCCAGGTCTTCGAGATAGTGCTGATTGATCTCCTCGTACTTCTTGTATGCTATTTCTGCCGGCTCAATGTAGATGCCCTTGCAGAGACGGTAGTTTGTTGGTATACCGGGAGTGTTCATGTCAAGCATCTTCTCCAGGTCGCTGTATGTCCGCTTCAGGTATGCCTGCACCACCAGTCCTACGTTCCGCGGGAACTCAGCATGAAGACGCCTGTAAAGTTCAATCTCCAGGTCAGTACAGGGAGAGTCTTCCATGTCTATCCTGCAGAAGTTGTCGTATGACGCTGCTTTTGCCACTATCTCTCGCATCAGACGGTAGCAGGCCTCTTTGTCAAGAAGCAACCCGAAGCTTGTTGGTTTGAGTGAATAGTTTCCGTTGATACCGCTTTTCTGGGTTTCCTCAATCAGGTCAAGATATTCCTGCTTGTTGGCTTCGGCCTCATCGAGCGACTTGATGAACTCTCCCAGCACGTCGAGGGTCACCCTGACACCCTGAGCGTTCAGCTCACGTGATACCCGCATGGCATCAGCCATTGTCACTCCGGATATATAGGCACGGGAGAAAATCCAGATGAATTTTTTCGGGAAATACGGCAGGATTGAGGCAATGAATTTATTGAACATCTTTGAGCGCTTTTATTTTTTGGCGCTCAAAGATATGAAAAAGCTTGATATGCAAGTCAGAGCCCTATTTGAACGCCTTTTCCGGCAGCCCGTCTCCCTTGAGTGACAGCCTGCTGAAGTATTCGGGTACCTCACGCCCCATCAGCTTGTCGACGTATAGTTTCGCCAGATATTGCCCAAGCATGAATCCCTGGCCTCGCAGACCCAGGAAGAGTCCATGATCCGGATCGATATACATGCGTGGTTCAGTGTAGTAACCGCTCCAGAGTGACTGGAATCCTGCTGTTGAGAGTTCGGGGAGCCATGAAGTGAATACCTCTGACACTATCTCCATGAACTCCTTGCTGTTTATCTTCAGGTTTCGTCCCGCTTCAGCAGGGTCAGCTGCCGGTGATGCACAACCGATTATCTGTCCGGTCTCACCCAGCTGCTGTCCGTATACTGCTATGAATCCCTTGTAGTTGCGTCGGTCGATAAGCATCGGCAGCGGTGTGTTGCCAGGTCCCATCATCGGCAGTCGCCTGGTGATGAAAGCCTGGTGCCGAACGCCGTAGGTGCCTGTATAGATCCCCAGGCTGCGTGCGAACTGTTCTCCTTGAGCGCCCATCGCATTGATGAAGAGAGGAGTCTCATATTCTACGTACTCACCTCGGTGGTTCTGAACAGTTACAGTGTAATCTCTTCCGTTGCGGGAAACTGCAGTGACTGTGCTGTCCTCCTCCACCATGCCTCCTGCCATTGTACCCAGGTGCCTTATCAGGTCAATAACCCTGCCGGGTGTTGCCTGCCAGCAGTCATTGGTCAGGAGTGCCGCCCTGTAGGTCTTTTTCAGTTCCGGATTGATGCCAGGGGCGATCTTTGCTGCATAGTCGGCCGGCTTCACAATCTCTCCGTCTGACCATGCAAGTGAAGCCTCTAGCTGGCTCATCATTGCATCGTCATGGGCGAAGGTCACATATTTTATCTCCCGGTAGTTTGTCTCGGCGGTTTTCTGCAGCTCCTTGAAGATCTCGTGGTTATGCCGTGCAATGTCAGAGAGCTCCGGGACGCTGAAGTTTGGTCTTCCCCCGGCAATATTGCGCCATGAGGAACCTCGGTCATGGTTTATCAGCACCGGTTTCATCCCTGCTTCGGCGAGGTATCGCATCAGGGCGCTTCCGGTGATGCCTCCGCCGGCAACAAGCGCCCCTACCTTTACTTTCCTGTTATCACCCTGGGTAACAATTATCTCAGGTGTTTGCTGCGGGCAGAGCTCTCCCAATGTGATCTGGTTCGACAGCGGTGCCCTGGGAGTTGCATCCCCGACTATCTCTATCCCCGCAGGCCTGAGAAGCATCGAGAGCCTTTTTATGCAGCGCTTGCCACGGCACGGACCCATCCCGAGGCGCGTTGTGTGCTTGATCTCGTCAACCGATATGTATTTCCTGTCACCGATGACTGCCATTATCTCTTCCAGCTTCACATCCTCGCAGTGGCAGACATACTCCTTTGCCTCCATTGTGGCAGCAGGGGTAAAGGTCACGGATGCCGGGTAGTTCTCCTTCGCGATGAAACCCCTTGCATTGACAATGTCAGTCCCTATGGGTGTTATGGCCTTCACCCTTGCAACATTGGTCCTGTTGGGTTTCATCATCACCTTTTCAATGATCCCTTCTCCAACCTTCTTTCCGTCGTTGTCAACGAGCCAGACCTCACTGCCTTCTTCTACGAAGTATTCAACCGGCAGGAACAGCTGGTTCTTTGCTGTGTTGTATCCGAAGATCGCCAGGCCCGGGCACTGGTAGACGCATGCCAGGCAGCCTGTGCACTTTTCATAGTCTATAGCCGGCACGGTATCAGGCGATGCTTTGGTTATCGCCCCTTGAGGGCATGCGAACTGGCACGGGTTACAGGCGAAACTGTAAAGACAGTCGATTATTACGAACGGCCTGGCTTTCATTCTTGCCTCGTCAGGCATCCACGGGTTCTCGATGACTCTTGTCGGATGCTGTTGTGAGTCAATGTATTCCTTTGATAATGAGAGATATTCGCTATAGTTGCTGCGCACGCCCATCTCCTGAATGATCTCCATGGCAGCCTGTTTACCGCGAAGCACTGCCGTCGTGCCTTCGCCGATGCGCATGGCGTCACCTGCGGCATACACCTTCGTGCCGAACACCTCACGACCCTTGATCAGGAGCTGGTTGTCGGGTATAAGACCGGTACATATGTTGATTGCGTCAATGCCTTCGATTATCTTTTCCGTTCCCGGAACGGGTGAAAAGTTGCGGCTCTCAGCAATTACTGCACCGCATATCCCGTCATTTGTGCCGTTGGGAATTGCTCTTACAAGTGTGTGTGAAAGGATGACAGGTATGCCCAGCCTTCTGACCCTGTTGGCCTGCACCGGGAACCCACCCTCGTAAGGCATCGCCTCGATGATTGCTTTTACCTTCGCGCCGGCCTGCATCAGCTGGTAGGAGGTGAGGTAACCGATGTTTCCGGCACCTACTGTAAGGATGTTTTTGCCCAGGAGAGTGAATTCCTGGTTCATCATCTTCTGGATCACCGCGGCGGTATAGACACCCGGCAGGTCATCGTTCCCGAAGGCAGGCATAAAGGGGACTGCGCCGGTGGCGACGATCATGTACAGGGCGTCAACGTAGAATATTTCCCCGGTACGCATGTTTTTTGCAGCAATCCGGTTACCCTCGAGTATGTCCCAAATTGTCGAGTTGAGCATGATACCTTCGTGTGATTCGCCCGCCAGGTTCTTCGCAATGTCAAATCCCCTCATCCCGCCGAACTGTTTTTCCTTCTCGAAGAAGAAGAACTGGTGAGTCTGCATCAGGAACTGACCGCCGATGTGATCATTGCTGTCGATCACCAGGTTCGATACGCCATGCCTGTTCAGCATCTCCCTGGCTGCCAGCCCTGCCGGGCCGGCACCTGCTATTGCTACGGTGGTGCGGTATACCTTCCGCGCGGCGCCGTTTGCTTTTACTGCTGTTGCCGGATTGTATCCGGAAGGAATCTCAGATACTTCCCTGACACCGTCAACCGGGGTGATGCATATGCGCTTTACCACGCCATCGACGAGCATCTCGCACGCTCCGCACTTGCCTATACCGCACTCCAGGCTCCTGTTACGGTTGTCAAGACTGTGTGTATGTACAGGATATCCCGCCTGATGCAGAGCAGCGGCAATTGTAAATCCCTTCATCCCGTTCACGAATGCTCCGTTATATCTAAAGGCGGTCTCCTCGTTGCGCGGTATCTCAAGTATCGGGTGCTGTATTATTCTGGTCATCTGATTATCTTTCACATTTAAATTCAACTTTCAAAAATAGTCCTGACAATCCCCTTATTTCAATGACGTATATCAGAAGCATTCCATGATTTAATACATTTTTTTCCTTATTTTGAAAAAAAATACCACCCCTTGCAACCATTTTCCAGTCACCCTTGTCTTCTCGTAGTGCTCAGCTGATGATGAGTGAACAACATATCATTGATGGCTGTATCAGGCACAACAGAAAAGCGCAGCAGGCCCTGTGGAAACAATATTCCGGATACCTGCTGGGCGTCTGCATGAGATACGCCACTGACCGGCCCGAGGCCGAGGATATGTTGCAGGAAGCCTTCCTGAAAATATACTTCAACGTCAGAGAATATTCGGGCACGGGTTCTTTCAGGGGATGGCTCAGAAAAGTGACAGTAAACACTGCGATAACGTATTATCACAGGAACCTGCGGCACAAACACCAGGTTGACATCGATGAATACGTCAGCACTGAAACCGGTACCGCCGGTTTCGAGGAGGATTTTTACAATGCCGAGGATCTCTGCAGGGTCCTGGGTGAACTGTCACCAGGATACAGGATGGTCTTTAACCTTTATACTATTGACGGATATAAGCACCATGAGATTGCTGAGATGCTGGGGATAGACGTAAATACTTCAAAATCACAATACAGCAGGGCGAGGGCGATTCTCAGAAAAAAGCTCGAGGACCTGGCAAGGATGAAGGGAAAGTTTTCATGAACAGAAGATGACAGAATTGCAGAATTGGTTTCAGGAGATAACAGGAAAGCACACGACAGATAATTAAATGACAGAAGAACAAAGAGATAACGGTCTTGAGAATCTCTTCCGCAGCAAGCTGGAAGAGAATGAGATGGTTGCCGGCAGTGACCTGGA
>ERZ1645192.60-NODE-60-length-64144-cov-9.068077_pt1 | contig 64144 bp, 54 predicted proteins | sample MGYA00575354_ERZ1645192 | MGnify/ENA primary metagenome ERZ1645192 (study PRJEB40844, sample SAMN11349763) | freshwater sediment metagenome | isolation source: river sediment | host: Sediment | place: India: Faizupur Khadar , New Delhi | collected 2017-02-21 ... | reverse complement strand
GCCCAACTATAAATGGACACCCCAAAAGGTGGCTTGTTTTACACCTTGCGGGTGTCTAATATTTTGCCGGGCAAGGCTATACCGAGGTTAAGCGTCATGTCAAACGTGGTAGTACACCCCAAAACGATTGTCGACCACGCCTCCGGCGGGGCATCCAAGCCGAAGCTGCTGGATGAGGTACGGCCCACATCCCGTATTTTGGGGACAGACCACGGTTTCCCGTTACGGTTTTCTGCCAAAACGGAGCGGAAACCAGGAAACCGTGGTCTGACTCCAATTCAATTTCTTCAACTGTTGCACTTGAAGCTTGAAACCGCCCTTCGTGACAACCCCGTTCGAAACTGATATTCATATTTGATTTCGTTTTATTTCATATATGGCAATCAAACATGACGCTGACATTCATCGCTTCACTTTCTGCAGCCGGTCTGTTCCTTGGCATGCTGACGCTTTTTGAAGCGGGCAGGTCCGTTGGCAGAATGCGACTGATGCGCGACCCGGACGGCGCCGCGACCAGTGCCGGACCGGCCGAAGCCGCGGTATTCGGCTTGCTCGGCCTGCTCCTGGCCTTCACATTCTCGGGTGCCGCATCGAGATTTGAAGTCCGACGACACTTGGTCACCGAAGAAGCCAACGCGATCGGAACGGCCTACCTGCGGATCGACCTGCTGCCGAGCGACGCGCAGCCGGAAATGCGGCAGTTGTTTCGTCGCTATCTTGACGATCGGGTAGAGAGTCATCGGCACCCTGAGGACGCGACTGCCACTCAAGCACGATCATCCGACGCAACGGCTTTGCAGGCACGGATCTGGGCGATGGCCATATCTGCGAGCCAACGAGATGCCTCCGGGAATGCGGCGAAGGTCCTGCTCCCCGCGTTGAACGAGATGTTCGACATCACGACGACCAGAGTCATGGCAACGGAGAATCATCCGCCACGCGTCATCTTTTTTCTGCTCGCAGGCTTGAGCCTCGTCAGTTCCCTGCTTGTCGGCTACGTCACGAGCGCGACCAAGACGCGAAACTGGACTCCATTGCTGATTCTGGCCGCAACCCTGTCTCTCACCTTTTATGTGATCCTCGATCTTGAGTTTCCACGCCAGGGCATGATCCGCGTTGACGCGGCAGACCACATTCTTGCCGAACTCCGGAAAACCATGCGGTGAGTTTGCATTGCGTGCGCCAAAAACTGTTTGCCCGTCCGCCAGCCAAAAGCCGATGATCGAGTCTGAGCGCGTTTCCTTTTCGATCCTGTTTCCCCGTTTTTCCCTGCTCTGATCGGCCGGAGAGTGACTGGCAAGCCAAAGGCATCAATGCCCGCCTGGAGCCGCCATTCGATCTGGAGCAATTGCACCATCTGACGACGCCGTGACACGGTGATCGAACCTCATCTTTGCGCATACGGAGCATGACTACTCTCTTTATAATGGCCCGCTTCATCCCAATGTGTGCCAAGAATGGAAAATCTCACGAGCGGTCTGCATTTTCTGCTGTCGATGTCCATCGCCGCGCTGCTGGTCTTCATCACGGTACTGATCCACTACGAAGCGATGCGGCTGACCTCCGCATTGCTGCCGCGCCTGCGAATCCGCCCCCGATTGCGCATTCTGGTGGTGATCTTCGGCATCTTTCTCGCACACAGCATCAGCGTCTGGCTGTTTGCCATCGTCTACCACTTTTTGAGCGGCCACTTCGGCCTGGGTGAGTTCGGCGGCGATGCGCCGAAACAGATCTACGATTTCGTCTATTTTTCTGCGGTCACCTACACCTCGCTCGGTTTCGGTGATGTCTATCCGCTGCAGTATCTGCGACTGATCGCCGGTGTGGAGGCGCTGACCGGGCTGGTCATGATCGGCTGGAGCGCCTCGTTCACCTACCTGATGATGGAGCGCTTCTGGTCGGACCACGGTCGACACAAAGGTGGCAAATAGCGAACGCTCAAGCAAAAAAAGCCCGGCACATGGCCGGGCTTTTACCGCGATTGACCCAATCAGGCCAGTGCGAAGCAGGGCAGCTTCTCTTCACCTGCGGTGGGCTTCATCACCAGCTTGACGCGCTTGCCGATGGCAATGTCATCAAAATTGCTGTCGACGATGTGCGACATCATCGTCGGGCCTTCATCGAGCGTGATGTAGGCCAGACAGTAGGGAATCGGCGCACGGCGCATCACACTGTAGGTGTAGAGGGTACCAGCGCCCTTCGACTCGACCCAGACCGTCTTGTCACTGAAGCAGTAGGGGCACAGCGACCGCGGGTAGTAGTGGAACTTGCCACAGTCGTTGCACTTCTTCAGCAGAAAGGTGCCGTTTTTGGTGGCATTCCAGAAATGCTCGGTCTCCTGATTGACGACCGGGGCTTCGTATTTCATCTCGCTCATTATTATTCGCTCCCAAGAATAACGGTTGCACTGCCCATGCGGGTGCCAATCGATCCGCCGGTGCCATGGGCCAGCGCGATGTCACAGTTCTTGACCTGCACCTTGGGATGCGCTTCGCCGCGCAGCTGGCGCACGGCCTCGATCACCTTGGTGATGCCACCGCGGTTGGCCGGATGGTTGTTGCACAGACCGCCGCCATCGGTGTTGAACGGCAACTTGCCGACGCCGGAGATCAGGTTGCCATCGCTGACGAACTTGCCACCCTGCCCTTTTTCGCAGAAGCCGAGGTCTTCAAGCGTTTCGAGCACGGTGATGGTGAACGAATCGTAGATGGAGGCGTACTTGATGTCGCGCGGAGTGACGCCGGCCTCTTCGAAGGCGCGCGGGCCGCTCCAGCGGGCGCCGGTGAAGGTGAGATCAACCCGGCCACCGCTGATGTGCTTGGGTGCTTCACCATGTCCCAGCACCTTGACGCTGTGACGCTTCAGGCTCTTGGCGATTTCCGGGCTGACGATCACCATGGCACCGCCGCCATCGGTGATGACGCAACAGTCGAGACGGTGCAGCGGATCGCTGATGATCGGCGAGTTGAGCACATCCTCGACCGTGACGACATCACGCAACAGGGCATGTTCGTTCCACTGCGCATGGTGCGAGGCGGCCACCTTGATCCAGGCCAACTGCTCGCTGGTGGTGCCAAACTCATGCATGTGGCGCATGGCGGCCATGCCATACATGTTGGTGGTGTTGGGCCAGTAGATGTTCTCGAAACCGGTCTCGGGCGCATCCTTCGCACCCAGGCGCATGCCGGTGCCAACCGCCATTTTCTCGGAGCGGGGCTTGCCGGCCAGCGTCACCAGTGCAACGCTGCATTTGCCGGCGGCGATGGCCGCAGCCGCGTGACCGACGTGGCAGACGTAGGACGAACCACCAGTCTCGGTGGTGTCGGTGTATTTGAGATCGAGCCCCATGTAATCGGCGATCGAGATCGCGCCAAGGCCCGGGGTGTCTCCGGCGCAAAAGAAGCCGTCGACGTCCGCCTTGGTCAGACCGGCGTCCTCGAGCGCACCCTTGCAGAGTTCGGCATGGATCTGAGCGAGAGACTTGTCGGGCAGATTCCGACCGGGGTGTTCGTAAACCCCCGCGATATAGGCTTTCCCCTTGATACTCATCGAGTGATCACTCCTCATTTATGGCTTTTATTGGATGAACCCCACGTCCAGGTTCGATCTCATCCATGCTCATCCACTGCGATCACAAGAGCTGGAGAGAACCGATACCCGGACCCAAGGTCAGAAAGCGAGAACCCCGTGCCGTGCCATGCCGCGCTGCCAACAGCGCTCTGACGCCACCAGGATCGCTCACCACGCTGGCGAACCGGTCGTGTTTTGTGATTGTATCATTGCATCTCCCTTTTTCTGCCTGTTCCCACCGCAAAGATTCAAGAGCGCCATTCGACCATGCAGACGCTGCCAACCCTCTATATTCCCCATGGCGGCGGCCCCTGCTTCTTCATGGAGTGGACCATGGGCCCTGCCGACACTTGGCACCGCATGGCCGCCTGGCTGAAGGACCTGATCGGCACCTTGCCATTTCGACCCACGGCGGTGGTGGTGATTTCTGGCCATTGGGAAGCACCCGCCTTCACCGTCACCCGCGGCAGCCAGCCGGAACTGATCTATGACTATTACGGCTTTCCACCGCACACCTACCAGCTCGACTATCCTGCTCCAGGCGCTCCTGCCCTGGCGCAACGCATCCAGACACTGCTCGACCTGTCGGCGCTGCCCACGGCCGCCGATGCCAAACGTGGTTTCGACCACGGCGTCTTCATTCCCTTCAAATTGATCCTGCCCGAGGCCGATCTGCCGATCGTGCAATTGTCGCTGCGCGACACGCTCGATGCGGAACAGCATTTGCGCGCCGGCCGGGCACTGGCCGCACTGCGACGGGAGGGGGTTCTGCTGGTCGGCAGCGGCATGGCTACCACAACATGCGCGGCTTCGGGGATCGGTTCAAACCGGTTTCCGATCTGTTCGATGGTTGGCTGAGCCAAACCTGCGAAGCCGAGCCCGCCACACGCTGGAAACTGCTTGCCGACTGGGAGAGGGCCCCGGCGGCCCGTGCCGCCCATCCGCGCGAGGAGCACCTGCTGCCGTTGATGGTGGTGGCCGGCGCGGCCGAAGCGGAACCCGGCCGCAAAATCTTCACCGACTGCGTGCTGGGTGTGACCGTATCGGCCTTCCAGTTCGGCTAGGGTCGATCGACGCTGCGGTTGAACAGACTCTATTTCAGCGGTTCTTCCAGCTCAGTCAGAGCGCCAACCCAGCCCGGCCGCAGAAGCCGCAACTGACCGAGACAATCAAGTCGATACGCGCGATGGACATTTCCGTCCAAACTCATCGATGTGAACAGATTCCATTTGCTTTCGATAATGATTCTCGTTTATATTGGGCGCACATTGTGTTCACGCTCTTCGGCGACGTTGTTGATCTCGATAAGGGCCAGCCATGGCAACAGAACCCTCTTCACAAGACCGTCCGACTGCCGCAGTCACGCCTCAACCAGCACCCTCGCCGTTGCGCACGATCAGCAGCGAGGCGCTGCTCGGCGGCGGGACGGAAGTGTTGATCATCCACGGCATGGATGCGTACCGGTTGCGGGTCACGCGGCAGAACCGGCTGATTCTGACCAAATAGCAGTGACACCATGAATGGTACGAACCTGATCCATCCGAGCCTTGCAATGTCCTGGCGGGATGAACCTCGGCAACGGCCTTCGATGACAGGTCTCATCGTGGTGCTGGCCCTGCACCTGGCTGTGCTCTTCGTGCTCTGCCAGCCACGCGCGTCCATACCTCCCGTGCAGCCCGTTCTGCTCAGTGCCACGCTGTTGGCCCCCATGGTGCTTCCTCAACCGGCCATCAGCGCGCCGACCCTGCCCATCGAGCCGCCCAAACCCCAGCTGCAACCCACCCCGCCTCAACCAAAAAAGGTTGTCAGCAGAGTCAAGCCGTCACAGAAGCCGAGCCAGGTCGCTGCACCCAGTGAGACCCCGGCAGTGGCGGAAACCGCTCCGGTGGCGACTGTGCCCGCCGAAGCCACACCTCCGTCACCGCCGATTGCCATCCCGCCGGCTGCAAAATCCGAACTGACGGAGCCGCGTTTCGACGCCGACTATCTCGACAATCCCAAGCCGGCCTACCCCAGCATTTCGCGCCGACTGGGTGAACAGGGGCGAGTGTTGCTGCGTGTGCAGGTGGATGAGCGTGGTCTGGCGCGCGAGGTTGAACTCCACACCAGCAGCGGCCATCCACGGCTCGACACCATCGCGTTGCAAACCGTGCGGCGCTGGAAGTTCGTACCAGCCCGCCTGGGGGAGCAGAAGGTCGCCGCAACGGTTCTGGTACCGATCGTTTTCTCACTCAAGGGTTGAGCATGGAAAATTCTCTCGGCTTTGTTCACTTCGTTGCCAACAGTGATGTCGTTGCTCGTTTCATCCTGCTGCTGATGACGCTGATGTCGATCGGCAGCTGGTATCTGATCGTGACCAAAACGGTGCGATTGCTGGCAATGCAGCGCAGAGGCCGGACCTTTCTCGACCATTTCTGGCAGGCCGAAAATCTGGATACCCTGACCCGGCTCTGCGACGGAAGCGGCAGCGACGAACCCTTTTCACATCTGCTGAAACATGGCTTTGCCGCCGTCGATCAGTGCAAAAGATCAGGCGAGGCTGCTCGCCTGATCAGCGGTGGCGCGCCGGACGAGTTTCTGATCAGGGCGTTGAAACGCAGCATTGCCCAGAGCAAAAGCCGCATGGAGCAGGGACAGACCTTTCTCGCCACCGTCGCTTCGTCCGCGCCCTTCGTCGGCCTGTTCGGGACGGTGTGGGGCATCTACCACGCCCTGCTGGCCATTGGCATCACCGGTCAGGGCACCCTGGACAAGGTGGCCGGACCGGTCGGCGAGGCACTGATCATGACCGCCATCGGCCTTGCCGTCGCCATTCCCGCCGCAGTGGCCTACAACGTCTTCACCCGTGCCAATCGCAACAGTGTCACGGCGCTGAATGGTTTTGCCGATGACATCTTCAACCTGTTCGCCACTGGCATGAGCATCCGCGGCGAAGCAGCCACCGGGTCCGCATCGGTCGCGAACCAGCCGGCAATTCACACGCTGCGTGTGCAGACCGGTCCATAGAGACAGCCCATGCACTCCGCTTCACCCTTCGAGGAAGATGGCGATTCGGCACTTGCCGAGATCAACATGATTCCGCTGATCGACATCATGCTGGTGCTGCTGGTGATCTTCATCGTCACCGCACCACTGCTGACCCACTCGGTCAAGGTCGATCTGCCCAAGGCATCCTCCACACCGACACTGACGCCCCCGGAGAACATCCAGCTGGCCATCGATGGCGCTGGACAGCTGTTCTGGAATGGTGAAGCCATCGCCGCGCAGGAGCTCGACCTGCGGTTGCAGGCTGCCGCCGCGCGCTCGCCACAGCCGGAGCTGCATCTGCGTGCCGAGCGCACCACTGCCTACGAGAAGGTTGCGGAGGTCATGTCGACCGCCGCCCAGCATGGATTGAACCGAATCGCCTTCGTCACCGAACCCAGGCGCCAGTGAAACCGCTTCATTCCACCCATCGCAGCCAGCCAGAGATGCCTCGAGCCAGCCAGCACACTGTCCATCGAGGAGTCCTCTATGAGCTACATTGAGAAAAAAACCGAGCTGGAGCGAAACCCGGCCACGGTACCGCTGCTGCCGCTTGGCGCGATGATGCTGGCCGGCATGGCCAGCCTGTCGGCCATGGCTGTCGACGACAAGGCCGCTGAAACGGCGCAGCAGTTATCCACGGTCAATGTGGAGGCGGCGGTCGAACAGCCCGATGGTTACCGCGCCACGGCCACCCGTGTCGGCAAGCTCCTGCAAGATCCACACGAAATTCCGCAGGCTGTCACCACCATCACCAACAGCCTGATGGAGGAGCAGCAGGTTGGTTCGCTGCGCGAGGCGCTGCGCAACGTGTCGGGCCTCACCTTCAACGCCGCCGAAGGTGGTCGTTCGGGCGACAACATGAACCTGCGCGGTTTCTACACCTTTGGTGACATGTATCTCGATGGCATTCGCGACACCGCGCAGTACAACCGCGAGACCTTCAACTACGAGCAGATCGATGTGCTGCGCGGCGCCGGGGCGATGCTGTTCGGCCGCGGCCAAGCCGGTGGCGTCATCAATCAGGTCAGCAAGACGCCGCTGCGCAAGGCGCAGTATGAGCTCACCGGCAGTGTCGGTGGCGAGAACTACCGCGAGGCGACCGCCGACCTGAACAAGCCGCTCAGCGAAGACGCGGCACTGCGGGTCAACCTGATGCAGCGCAACGAGGGCAGTTGGCGCAGCAATCCGACCACTGGCAATGAACCGGAGATCGACCGCGAAGGGGTCGGCCTCAGTCTCGGGCTCAATCTCTACAGCGACAACCAGTTCTGGATCAACCACTACTGGCTGAAGACCAACGACAATCCCGATTACGGAATTCCGTTCGATCCGATCACGCGCAAGCCGACCAAGGCTTTCTCGGCCGAAACCTTCTGGGGCACCGATGCCACCTTCGATGAGAGCAACACTCAGATCACCACCCTGGTGAACGAGTACCGCTTCTCACCCGACAGCCAGTTGCGCACGCAACTGCGGCTGGCCGACTACGAACGCAGCTACTGGGCACGCACGCCGAGCCTGACCTCCCCGCCCAATCCGCAGGCGCTGGTGCTCAATGGCAGCGTGGCCAATGGCGGTCCGACCCGCACCGCCGACTATGAGACCGTCACGCTGCAATCGGACTACAGCACCGCCTTCAGTGCACTGGGCATGGCGCATCTGTTCCTGACCGGTGTCGAATACCTCAATGAGAACAGCCATCGCACCACGTTGCGCAACCTCGGCGGCACCACTGCCGGCAACCCGCCCTACTACCGCCCCTATGACCCCAATCCAACCGCCGCGCCGGTCAATTTCGACTCGGACTCCTATGCGTTCTATGCCCAGGACACGGTCGAATTCATCCCGCAGTGGAAGTTCACCCTCGGCGTTCGCCGCGATGAGATGGATGCCGATTACAGCAGTCAGACCTCACCTTCGCTCGCCTATGGGGAAAACAGCTATCGCAGCGCGCTTTCGTTTCACCCGACCACCGAAAATCACTACTATCTGAGCTGGAGTGATTCGTTCAGCCCGACCGCCGACCTTTATCAACTCACCGTGACCCCACTGCCGGCCGAACGCAGCGAAGTGGTCGAACTTGGCAGCAAATGGCTCTGGTTCGAGGGTGATCTGGCCTTTCGCGCCGCCCTGTACGAAGCCACCAAGGAGTGGGAGCGCAACACCGATCTCGAATCGACAGCGGCCATCCTGACCAAGGAACGACGCACCCGCGGCCTCGAACTCGAAGCGGCCGGCCGCATCAATGAGCGCTGGGAGATCTTCTCGGGGCTGGCGCTGATGGAGGCCGAAATTCTGGAAGTGGCCGAAAACGTGAATGCCACCACCGGAGCGATCACCGTGGCCAACCCGGCCTATGCCGGCAAACGGCCACGCAACACCCCGCCCTACACCTTCAACCTGTGGAGCAGCTACAAGTTGACGCCGCAATGGAAGATCGGCGGTGGGGTCGAGGCGAAGGGGGGGCGCTACGGTTACAATCCAAGCGGTACCGGTGCGATTCCGACCCTGCCCGGCAGCAGCAAGTTCAACCCCAACACAGCACCGGCCTATGCGCGCTGGGATCTGATGCTCTCCTACGAACAGCCACGATGGTCGGCACGGCTCAATGTCAAGAACCTGTTCAATCAGCTCTACTATGATGCCCTCTATGAGAACGGCGCGTTCACGGTTCCGGGCACACGGCGCATCGCCATTCTGACTGGCGAGCTCAAGTTCTGAGCGGATCAGGCGGCCATGCTCATCACCATCGACAACCTGTTGACCGCCGATGAGCTGGCCGCCTCACGCGATCTGCTGGAGCGCGCCCACTGGCGCAGCGGGCTCGAAACCGCCGGCATCCAGGCAGCAGTGACCAAGAACAACCAGCAACTGTCCGAAGGGGCCGAACAGTTGCCGGCACTGCGCCAGATCGTGCTGAATGCGCTCACCCGCAATCCGCTGTTTTTCACTGCGGCACTGCCACTGAAGATTCTGCCACCGCTGTTCAACCGCTATGGCGATCTCACCAACAGCTATGGTTTTCACACCGACAACGCCATGCAGCGCATTGCGCAGCAGCCTGGCCACTATCTGCGCGCCGATCTGTCGGCCACGCTGTTTCTGTCCGATCCCGAACAGTACGACGGCGGCGTACTGACCATCGAGGACACCTTCGGCAACCACGGTTTCAAGCTCGAGGCCGGCAGCCTGCTGCTCTACCCCTCTTCGTCGATCCATGCGGTTTCGGCCGTCACGCGCGGTGAGAGACTCGCCTGTTTTCTGTTCATCCAGAGCATGGTGCGCGACCCTGGCCAGCGCCGCCTGCTCTATGAGATGGACATGGCCTTGCTGACACTGCGCAGCGAGATGGGGGAGTCAGATGCCGTCGTCAGGCTGACCGGCCTCTACCACAACCTGCTGCGCCGCTGGGCGGAGAGCTGAAGTGTCAGCCATCGAGCGGCTCTGCGACTACTTGCCGTTGGCGCGGGCCCGTCTTGGCGAACCGCTCTGGCGTTATTTGCAGGAGGGCAGCAGTGATCAGGCCATCGACGCCAATGCGCGCGCGCTGGCGGCGGTTCGACTGTGGCCACGCCCATTGCGTGATCTGAGCGGTGGCCACACCCGGCTGCAACTCTACGGCCAGCAGTTGGACCATCCGATTCTGCTCGCACCCATCGCCTACCAGAGGCTGTTCCATGCCGATGGGGAGTGTGCCAGTGCCCTGGCCGCCACTGCCCAAGGTGGGCAGATGCTGGTCAGCAGTCTGGCCAGCCAACCCTTTGAGCAGATCGCCAAAGCCGGTCACGGCGAACAGGGCCGCCCCTGGTTCCAGCTCTATTGGCAGGGCAACCGGGAACGGACGCTGCGCTTGCTGCAGCGGGCCAGCGCCGCGGGTTTTTCGGTCGTGGTGCTGACCATCGACGCCCCGATCAAACGCAGCAGCTTGCAACTGCCCAATGGGGTCAGCGCCGTCAACCTCGATGCGGTCGCACCACCGGAGCCAGTCGATCCGGCTTTGAGCCGGGTGTTCGATGGCTGGATGAAACAGGCCCCCACCTGGAACGATGTCACCTGGCTGCGTCAGCAGACCAAACTGCCACTGCTGCTCAAGGGCATCACCCATCCGGACGATGCCGATCAGGCGCTGAATCTCGGCTGCGACGGCATCATCGTATCGAACCATGGTGGACGGGTGCTCGATGGTGCGCCGGCCAGCATCGACCTGCTGCCGGCAATCAGCGCGCGCATCGCCGGACGTATGCCGATCCTGTTCGACAGCGGCATCCGCAGTGGCCACGACCTCTTCATCGCCCTCGCACTCGGCGCCACTGCAGTGCTGATCGGACGCCCTTTCATCTGGGGACTCGCCTGCAATGGCGCCCTGGGTGTTGCCCATGCAGTGCGGCTGCTGCGCGACGAACTGGAGATGACCATGGCATTGACTGGCTGCGCCCGGCTCAGTGAGATTGGACCACACTGCCTGGCCGATCGCGCGGTTGTCCCTTGAGAAAAGTCAGCGTCGAGCCACCCAAAGTTGTCACATAAAAAAAACGCCGATCCGTTGAAAAAAGGTTGACACGCTCCGCCTCCCGGCTTCGAGTTCATCGATCACGCCATACATTATCGAGCGCGCCATGAGCAACGGATACCTGCGTGGGTCTATATGATTGTCCGGGATGCGACAGACCGCGACATCTATACTCTCAAATGAAAAGCTCATTCCTCCTCACCTAACAAAGAGAATCCGTCTGGAATCTCCTCTCCCTCCTCGTCTTCATCATAAGAATAGTTATCGTAAGGCGCAGAGCTGTCTTCCGGAGGCTCGATCTCCTCCAGATCAAGAGCCTCCCACTCTTCGATCTCATACTCTTCGATATCGCCATCGAGATGCTGAACTTCGACCAGGCCACTCTCTTCGTCAATGGCCACCACTTGAAAAGGCTCTTCCTGACCGATAATACAGTACCACTCCCCAGCCATAGGCAAATCGTTCATTGCCATCTCCCATGTAGCCTGTGATTTGATACCGGATCACATTTTTCCATGTGGAAAACAAATATCTAAAAGCGATCTGCCAGGTCAAAAGTTGTTTTTCACGATATCAGCCTGGGTCTTGAGCTGTCTTTGAACAGAAGAGAAATCACGTTTTCCAGATCCAAACGCCAAAAAATTCACCAACTGGGCTTGCTGTTCAGCTGTCAATTCATCATGAGTTCCCGATATCACCTCGGTCAGCAAAAAAACGACTTGATCGCCATCACCGAGCATCGCTGAGCCGATCTCTACACTACCTGAAACTGGAATTTCCGCACGAAAAACCGATTGAAGAAGTTGTGGATCAAGGTCTTGATCACCACTTCTCAGCACCTTCGAATAATGCCTAAATTTCAAACCCGCGTTCTTGGCCACTTCATCAATGGGTTTTCCTAAGCGCAACTCGTCAATGGACTTTTTCGCCACATTTTCCGCATGTGTCCTTGCAGCTTCTCTTGAGACAATATTACGAATTTTCTCTGCTGCTTCATTCAAACTCAATTGACGCTGTGGATCGTGGCGCAACACGCGAAGTGCCACATAGTGTCCCTCATCAAGCTCTATCACCTCGCTGTTTTGTCCAGATGACAGCACCGCCTCAGAAAATGCCTGCTCTCGCACCTTGAGATTGGCAGCGATTCCTTCCCCATGATCCCTTCCAAAGGGACCCGCCACTTGCTTTGAAAGCCCGAACCGAACCGCTGGTTCACCCAAATCAGGAGACTCAAAAACCACAGTCGACAGATTTTCCACTTTCTCCTTCAGAATGAGTCGTGCACGTTCCCTGCTCAATTCTGTATGCAGACTGCTCGCAAGTTCATCCAGTTTCGGAATTTTCGAATCACTCTTTTCGAGCAGGCGGATCAGGTGATAGCCAACCTCGGTTTTGATTGGTGAAGAGATTTCTCCCACCTGAAGATTTTGCAGAGCATGCTCAAATTCAGGCGGAAAGACGCTTCCATCCGTTGCTCCCACATCACCACCATTTCCAGCACTGCCTTTATCTTCAGAGTATTTTTTTGCAAGTTCTGAAAAATCAGCACCGCTGCGCAGTTCTTCATTGATCTTATCGATCTTCGTTTTTGCATTCAGATCATTTTCTGACGAAGCACGGACCAGGATATGCGCTGCATGCAAGCGCTTCCTCGCAGAAAGTGTCTCGACTTCCTTCTCGTAACGCGCTTTCACTTCATCATTCGATATTTCAACTTCCCTCATTGCCTGATCAATCGTCAACTCAATATATTCAACTGTAACTGCCTCATCAGTTTTGAACTGATCCGAGTGAGCCTCATAATAGCTCTTTATGGCTGGGTCATCTTTATCAATATCCTTGAAAAAGCGTTCGATCGGGATATCCAGAGTCGAAAATGAGCGGCGCTGCTGTACGAGCGCCGCCACATCCTGCCAATCATTTTTTGACTGAAAGCTACTATAAAGGTACGCTTGACTCAGTTGATTCAGAACGAAATCGGTCTTGAGATTTTCATAATAACGCTGCGGAGTAAAACCGGAGCTCTCAATCACCTGCTTGAAAACCGCCGGATCAAATTTTCCATTAACTTGAAACTCTGCTTGAGCAGTGATCAATTGATCAATTTGCGGTTTTTGCGCAGCAACAGACAAACCCTCCGCATAACCAGAAAGAAGCTTTATATCAATCAATTTGTCAAGAACCTGCGAAGCAAGCACGGCCTCATCAATCTTTGGAACGACCCCTTGGTTTCGATAGATTATATTTCTTTTTTCAAGTTCAACAGCATGCCTGAAAGTGCTCTCAGGAATATCCAATCCATTCACAGTCGCAATCACGGATTCCGACTTATACTGCACCAAGGTCTCAATGCCAAAAAACACAAAGGTCAATACAATGAATCCGACTATTGCTTTCGAGACAATTCCGCTCAAGCCGTCTCTGATATTCTGCAACATAACCAAATCGCTTCAAAAATAATTAGGATTATATGATCAAAATCGACTATCGAGAACTCAATATATTTTTAAGTTCTCTACTCACCTTGAATGATGGGATATTCTTCGATTGAAAATAACATGATTCGTGCATTTCTGGATCAATTTCCTCGCTTTTCATTCGGCGCCCGACCTTGAAAACACCAAATTCGGGCAACGTTACTTGCTCACCGTTTCTCAGCTTCTCTGCGAGCAGCTCTGTCATCGCATCCAGAGTTCTGAAAGCTGCCGCTTTGGAAACCCCAGCAGCCACGGCAACTGAATCAATTAGAACAGATTTATTCATACATACAACTCTTCATAGCTTTACAGCGGTGTAACGTCCGCAACACAAGACAGAAATCAATGTGGCCTGATCGCTTTCTTATCCACCCTCTTCGCCTTTTTAATTACCGGATCCTGAATTTCATCCTCTCTATTTTCATTGGACAAGGGCAATGGCTGCCTCGTCAATGCAATTTGCAAAACTTCATCGATCCACCGTACCGGCCTGACCTCCAACTCGGACTTGATATTATCCGGAATTTCTTTCAAGTCCTTCTGATTGTCAAAAGGTATGATAACTGTACGGATCCCAGCTCTGTGCGCAGCCAGGAGTTTTTCCTTGAGCCCTCCAATGGCAAGCACCTGTCCTCGCAAGGTGATCTCACCCGTCATCGCCACATCCGCGCGAACCGGAATGGTTGTCAAAACTGAAACCAGCGCCACACACATCCCTATTCCCGCACTGGGACCATCTTTGGGTGTTGCCCCTTCCGGAACGTGGATATGCACATCGCACTTTTCGTAGAAATCTTCGGAAATTCCAAATGCCTTGGCTCTGCTTCTGACAACGGTGAAAGCAGCCTGTATCGACTCTTGCATGACATCGCCCAAAGAGCCTGTATAGAGCTGTTTTCCCTTCCCAGGAACAGACGCAGCTTCAATGGTCAGAATTTCTCCACCCACTTGGGTCCAGGCCAGACCGCTCACTTGGCCAATTTGATCCTTTTCTTCAGCTCGACCAAAACGAAACTTTTGCACCCCAAGAAAATGCTCCACGCCGTCAGCATCAAGCTTGGTTGGATCTCTCTTCTCTGTTGAAATTTCACTCTCATAAATGACCTTTCGAGAAATTTTCGCGATCTGCCGCTCAAGACTCCTTACGCCCGCTTCACGCGTATAGTGGCGAATGATCTCCTTTAATCCTGCCGTTGTAATCGTCAATTCATTCGCTTTGAGCCCACTCGCCTTCATCTGTTTCGGCAACAGATGGCGCTCAGCAATGCTGATTTTCTCTTCTTCTGTGTAACCCGGAAGCTGAATAATCTCCATTCTATCCAGCAATGCCGGCGGAATATTCATGCTGTTAGAGGTACATATGAACATCACTTCAGAAAGATCATAATCGACTTCGATATAATGATCATTGAAAAGGTGATTTTGCTCCGGGTCAAGAACCTCAAGCAGAGCCGAGGCAGGGTCGCCGCGATAGTCCATTCCCATCTTGTCAATTTCATCCAGCATAAAGAGCGGGTTCTTAACGCCAGCCTTCACCATCTTTTGCAATAGTTTTCCCGGCATGGAGCCGACATAGGTACGGCGATGACCTCGTATTTCTGCTTCATCTCTGACTCCACCCAATGCCATTCGCACGAATTTACGATTTGTGGCTCGTGCAATCGATTCTCCTAGCGAAGTCTTTCCGACGCCTGGCGGACCAACAAGGCAGAGTACCGGTCCTTTTAATGAGCGGACGCGCTTTTGCACTGCCAAAAACTCCAGGATCCGCCGCTTGACTTCGTCGAGGCCATAATGGTCGTGATCCAGGACGTTACGCGCAGCACCCAGATCATTTGTAACCTTGCTTCTTTTGCTCCATGGAATGTTTATCATCCAGTCGATATAACCACGAACAACCGATGCCTCTGCCGACATCGGTGACATCGATCTGAGTTTATTCAGCTCGCTTTTAACCTTTTCTCGCGCATAAGCAGGCATTTTTGCAGCGGAGACTCTCTTCTCCAACTGCTCGATCTCGCTGACGGAATTCTCGAGCTCTCCCATCTCTTTCTGGATGGCTTTCATCTGTTCATTGAGATAATACTCTCTTTGGCTTTTCTCCATCTGCTGCTTGACGCGTGTTTTTATCTTTTTGTCGATCTTCTGGAGATCAATTTCTGCCTCCATGATCGCCATCAACTGTTCTATCCTTTCGCTCAATTCAACCAGCTCAAGAAGTTCCTGTTTCTGATTGAGCTCCAGAGAAATATGTGCGGCAATAGCGTCAGACAAACGCCCGACTTCCGAAATATCCGCCAACGAACTTGTCACCTCCGCGGGGATTTTTTTGTTCACCTGTGCGTAGCGATCAAACTGCTCCAAGAGCGATTTCCGAAATAGCTCTTCAGTCCGCGGAGAGATCTCTTTCGGATAGCGCTGGGAAGAGACCGCGGAAAAAAAGTCAACAGCCTTCATGAAGCTTTTTATTTCGCTTCGCTGCTCCCCTTCAACAAGAACTTTCATCGTTCCATCAGGGAGTTTTATCGATTGCAGTACTGTCGATACTGTTCCGAATCGATAAACATCATCTTCCTCTGGCTCATCGATCGATGGGTTTCTCTGCGCAACCAGAAGAATTTTTTTGTCTTCTGAAGCAGCTGCCGCCTCCAGCGCCTTGATTGAACGCGCCCTTCCGACAAACAGCGGAATAACCATTCCCGGATAGACCACCACATCGCGCAAAGGCAGCACTGGAATCAAAGTATCTTCCTGGTCGGATTTCATCTATCTATCCCCACAGTCAATCATCAAGCTCAATTAAACCACAGATCTTTTTTTGACCTTTATAACAAAAAAAGGGGGACATCCGTCCCCACTTTTTCTCTATTCATCCCTTACTGATCTGGAGCAGCACGCTGTTGTTCCAGATTTTCATAAAGCAATATTGGTTCGGACTCATCAACGACAACATTCTCATCGATGACCACTTTTTTGACACCTTTCATTGACGGCAGATTATACATGGTCTCCAGCAGGATGGATTCAAGGATCGATCTCAATCCTCTTGCGCCTGTCTTGCGTTCCATGGCCTTTTTGGCCACGGCTCTAAGCGCATCTTCGCGGAAGTCCAGTTCAACATGCTCCATGTCAAAAAGTTTTGCATACTGCTTGGTCAAGGCATTTCTCGGCTCAGTAAGAATCTTGATCAGGGCAGCTTCATCGAGCTCTTCGAGCGTTGCAATGATCGGCAATCGTCCGACAAACTCAGGAATCAAGCCATACTTGACCAGATCGTCCGGCTCGACCTTCTTGAGGGTTTCTCCAACATTTTTCTTGTCTTCCTTGCTCTTTACCGATGCTGAAAACCCGATTCCACTCTTCTCTGAGCGATCACGAATGACTTTGTCGAGCCCGGAAAATGCACCCCCGCAGATGAACAGGATATTCGATGTATCAACCTGGAGGAATTCCTGCTGCGGATGCTTACGCCCACCTTGCGGTGGTACCGAAGCCACTGTTCCTTCTATCAGCTTGAGCAATGCCTGCTGAACGCCTTCACCGGAGACATCGCGCGTAATCGATGGATTGTCCGATTTTCGCGAGATTTTGTCGATTTCGTCGATGTATACGATGCCTCGCTGAGCCCGCTCGACATCATAGTCACATTTTTGCAGGAGCTTCTGAATGATGTTCTCTACATCTTCTCCAACATAACCTGCTTCGGTCAGGGTCGTTGCATCGGCAATCGTGAATGGAACATTCAACAGACGCGCCAATGTCTCAGCAAGAAGCGTTTTCCCGCTTCCAGTTGGCCCCATCAGCAAAATATTGCTTTTTGCGAGCTCAACATCGTCTTTCCCCTTTGGGTTGTGGCCAAGCCGCTTGTAATGATTGTAGACCGCGACCGAAAGGATTTTCTTTGCCAAAGACTGACCAATTACATATTCGTCCAGGGTCTTTTTGATGTCTCTTGGAGTTGGAAGCTTTTCAGCGCTGGACTCATTGCTGCTCTCCTCGATCTCTTCACGAATGATATCGTTGCAAAGATCGACGCACTCATCGCAGATAAAAACTGAAGGTCCAGCAATCAGTTTTCGAACTTCATGCTGGCTCTTCCCGCAAAAAGAGCAATAAAGCAGCTTGCCGCCCTCATCGCCCCTGCCGTTGCGCTCATCAACCATGGGTATATCCTAGCTCAAAAAAATCGGCCGATATAAATCCATTCTTTGCTCGCCATGCAATGGCTGGCTTGCAAACTCATTTTTCTGATTTCAATGAATCGACCCGGTGCTCAAGAACCTGGTCGATGAGTCCGTAACTGACCGCTTCGATCGCGCTCATGAAATTGTCTCTGTCCGTATCTCTTGCAATGGTTTCCAGGTCCTGTTTGGTATGCCTTGCAAGAATCTTGTTCAACCGGTCTCGTACCAGAAGAATTTCGCGCGCATGGATTTCAATGTCGGAAGCCTGCCCCTGGAATCCGCCCAAGGGTTGATGGATCATCATGCGCGAATGTGGCAGGCAGTAGCGCTTTCCTTCCGCACCGCCCGACAGCAGCAATGCACCCATGCTTGCAGCCTGCCCTATGCACATGGTGCTGACATCGGGCTTGATGAACTGCATGGTGTCATAGATGGAGAGTCCGGCCGTCACCGATCCACCCGGAGAGTTGATGTAGAGGTGAATGTCCTTGTCCGGATTTTCTGATTCGAGAAACAGCAACTGCGCCACGATGAGATTGGCCATGTGGTCCTCGACGGGACCCACCAGAAAAATCACCCGCTCCTTGAGCAACCTGGAGTAGATGTCATAGGCCCGCTCGCCGCGCGCGGATTGCTCGACTACCATCGGGACCAAGCCAACATTTTCAATCATCTTCTGTTTCTCAACTTTGCAAAACCGTGATCATTGCCAGGACATCGGCGGCTCACACTTACCCGTTGTGGCCACCGCATGTAGCGCTTTAGCCATTCGCGGCTTCGGACGCCTCTCGAATGATTGCTTCGTAGGTTGTCGCTTCATCGGACACCTGCGTGTTCGCCAACACATGGTCGATTGCCTGATCTTCAAGAACCAAGGCTTCGATCGATGAAATCATCTCCGGGTTCTGATAGTACCACTCAACCACCCGCTCTGGCTCCCGATAGCTGGAAGCCAGCTCCTCTACAAACAGTCGCACCCGGCTTGGATCACTCTTGATCGGCACGCCCTTGATGATTTCGGCCAGAATCAGCCCTCTTTTGACCCGCTGCTGGGCGCGTTCGGCAAAAATTTCGCTGGGGAAATCGCTTTCATGGTCATGGTCGCAGTCGTGCCCATGCCGATGACCCATTTGCTCCAGCAACTGATGCCGCATTTGCTGGATTTCGCTGCCGACCAAGGCGCCTGGCAAGTCGAATGAGTGCGCCTCTTCGAGTGCTTTCATCACTCGCTGTTTGGTGATTCTGCGCAGCGCAGCGTTCATTTCGCGCTCCATGTTGCTGCGCACTTCGGCCCGGAACGCTTCAACACTGTCGCCATCAAATTCGACCCGTTCGAACAGCGCCTTGCCGATTTCTGGCAGCGTCTGCTCTTCGATCTCCTGCACCTTGACCTTGAACCTTGCATCCTTTCCAGCCACGGCCGCGTTGTGGTAGGGCTCGGGAAACTTGAGGTCAAGGGTTCGCTCTGCACCGACTTCGGCGCCGATCAGCCCATCCTCGAAACCGGGAATCATCCGCTGTGACCCCAGAACGATCTTGGCACCGCTGGCGCTGCCCCCCTCCAGCGGTTCGCCATCGACAAAACCCTCGAAATCGACTGTCAACTGGTCACCATTGGCCGCAGCACGCTGGACGGAAGTCCAGTCCGCATTGCTCTTGCGGATGGTCTCTATCATCTTGTCCACGTCGGCCTCGGTCACCTCTGCGCTGAGGCGCTGGACATTCAGCACTGAAAAATCGGCAAGATCAACGGTTGGGTAGATCTCGAAGGTCGCGACAAACCGCAGGTCTTGCGGCTGCTCTGTATCGATCGCCTCAACCATCGGACGCCCGGCCGGAATTAGGTTCTGATCGACGATCGCCTTGTTCAGGCTGTCGTTGATCACGTCGCCCAGCACTTCGGAACGGACCCCTTCACCAATGCGTTCGCGAACCAGTTTGAGCGGTACTTTGCCAGGCCGAAAGCCGTCAAGACGCATGGTTCTGGCTGCCTTGAGCAGACGAGCACTGACTTCAGTCTCGATGCGCTCGACCGGAACATCAATGGTGAGTCGACGTCCCAGAACAGAAACAGCCTCAACAGAAACCTGCATACCTAAACCTCATGTGACAGATTGAATCGTAGCAAAGATTTTTTGGTGCGAAAGGAGAGACTCGAACTCTCACGTCTTACGACACTGGAACCTAAATCCAGCGCGTCTACCAGTTCCGCCACTTTCGCGATGGACATCCGGGCCTATGGCATGGAGCAAGGAAACCGTGGCAGTCGAACTCCCGGACGGTGTCCGGCGTGGGTCGGCACGCGAGTTCAATCAGCAGCACCCATCAGGCCGCTCCGAACGGCCTGCCCGCCCGGATGACAGCTTTTTTTGAGTCTCTCACAATCGATGACCGCTCACAAGAATATGGTCCCGCGTACACACCATTTCAAGAGCGAACCGCAAGTGTGCAGACACCCGCTCCTGCGCGACTCGTCTTTGCACGGCCGCATCTGGAGTCTCATCAAAAGAGCCCGCCCAGTGCCTGAACCAGTCCGGCCTCGAGCGCCGGCAACGCGGTCTCAAGCTTCAGGTTTGCCTGGTTGGCGCTGCTGACGATGCGTGTACGATAGCTCTTCCACTGGGTGGGCGCGGGGGTCACGGACTCCTTCAGCTCGGTGCTGGTGCCCTGCTTCAGCGTGGTCGACTGCTGCTGCGAAACCTGCTCTCCTGCTGCCAACCGCTGGCGAATCTGCAGATCGGTGACGATGGTGTAAAGCACGTCATCGACCATCGCATCACTCAGAACACTGGCTGCTCCAGCCAGCACGCCAACACCTGCCGCTTCACGGTTGCTGCTGCCGGTGGCGCTGGCCAATACCGCACCGGCCACCGCACCGCCGAAGCCGGAGGAGATGGCGTCGGACGAACCGCGCAGGTCGGAACGCCCCACCTGCAGGATGTTGGCCTGCAACAGGAAGGTGGCTTCATCCGGATTGTCGGTCAGGCGATAACCCCGTGCGCTCAGCCGTTGCCGTACCGCTTGCTCGACCTGCAACTGCTGATCGGTGGTGTTGCGAATCTCGACAAACACCACCCGTTTTTCGGGTGCGACCGGATCGAGAAAGATGGAGTCACTCATCTTGGTCTGCGTCACCAGATCGCGCTTTTTGACTGCGGTGTAGCCGGCACCACAGCCCTGCAGAAACAGGGTGAAGAGGATCAGCAGAGCTCCTGCCAATTCCCGTGAAAAAAAGGCAGAAAATCGACTGAGAGATGCATTCATGACTGTTGCTGCTCGCTGGGGATGAGATGCGATGCGAAGAGCGCGGTGCAGCGGCCCGATCAGCCCTGTTGCGGAGACTTGCGCATCGCTGGATGGACGCTCGACAGGCCTTCGACCTTCAGTCTCCTCGACTGTTCCCGGTTTGGGCTAAAAAGGTGAAACCCCGATCACCCAAGGGTGGGCGAGAAGCAGGATCAGATAGAGTGCTCCGGCAAACAGCAGCCGCCATCCACCCAACTCACTGATCACAAAACGGTTGCGCCCGGCCAGAACCGCACCCAATGGGAGCAGGGAGGTCACTGCGACAAACCGCTGCCAAGGCTCGCCCAGGGTGGCCGCCTTGCGTTGATCGATATGGTACATGCCCAGCGTGGCCAGCAACAGCAAGGCACCAAAGAAGAGCAGCGCGGCAAGGTCTGCATTGGCCAGCAGGTGGCCGAGAGCGAACAGGGCGATGCCCCACTGCACCGGATGGCGGGTGATGCGCAACATGCCGCTGGCCACTTCGGCCTCGGCAAGCTTCTGCTCCTGCCTGACGCTGCTGGGGTTGGGACCGCTGACACCGCAGACGATGAACCACAACGCGACCGGCATCAACAGCAGCGGCAAGAACCGCAAAACGCCGGGATTCCACAGCATCACCGTGTGCGGCGCCTGCACGTAGGCATGGCAGAGCCAGCCGAAGGTGGCGAACGCAAACAGTGTGTAGGCGGCAAGATAGCCGTTCTCGCCCAATATCCGCACCAGACGCGGGCGCAGCGCCAGACTCGATGGCAGCAGATGTGCAGCGACAAAGGAGACGCCAGCCAGCGCCAGCGGGATGAATTCGGCGTTTTCCATGATGCACTCCTCATCAATGAATGGCGCGCACGCTGCGGTTACACCTTGCGCTCCAGACCGGCCCAATAGGGTTCACGCAGTGTGCGCTTCATCAATTTGCCGGTTTCGGTGCGCGGCAGTGTGCTCACATAATCGAATGACTTCGGCCATTTGTAACGGGCCAGACGCCCTTCAAGAAACTGTTTCAACTCATCGGTGAGCCGCTCGCCCGGTTCGGCCCCGTCGCTCAATTCGATCACCGCCTTGATCGCTTCGCCCCATTGCGGATCAGGCACGCCAAAAACAGCGACATCGCGCACCTTGGGGTGCTGCAGCAGCGCGCCCTCGATTTCGGCCGGATAGATGTTGACCCCACCGGAGATCACCATGTCGGATTGACGATCACAAAGAAAGAGGTAGCCCTCCTCATCCAGATAGCCAATGTCACCGGTGGTGAAGAGTTCTCCACGGCGACTGCGCTGCGTCTTTTCGCTGTCCTTGTGGTACTCGAACTGGGCAATGGCTGTACTCATGTAGATCAGACCCGGTGTACCCGCCGGCAGCTCGCAGCCGGACTCATCGAGAATCTTCACCTGCGACACGGGCCAGGCCTTGCCAACCGTGCCTGGCCGCTGCAGCCACTCCTGCGAGGAGCAGGAGGTGCCACCCCCTTCGGTTGCGCCATAGAGTTCGTGGATGACCGGTCCCCACCAGTCGATCATCCGCTGCTTGCTGCCCACCGGACAGGGTGCCGCCGCATGGACCACATGGGTCAGACAGGAGAGGTCATGACGCGCCCGCACCGCTTCGGGCAGATCGAGCAACCGTTCGAAGTGGGTGGGCACCAGGTGGGTGGCGGTGATGCGGTGACGGTCGATCAGCGCCAACACCGCTTCGGCCGTCCATTTGTCCATGATGACCAGACTCTGTCCGGCCTGCAGCGCCGCCATGCCGAAGCCACTCGGCCCGGAGTGGTAGAGCGGTCCCTGCACCAGATGAGAACCGCTGCCGACGCTGCCATTGAACAGCAGGCAGAGAAAGGATGACTTGAAGGCCACTTCTTCAGGCGACTCTTCGGGCAATTTGCGCCGGACCCCCTTGGGTTTGCCGGTGGTGCCCGAGGTGTAGAGCATCAGCGCGCCGCAGGAGCGTTCGGCCGGTGGCGTGATGGGCTGCCCTGCTAACAGGCTTTCATAGTCGCGAAAGCCCGGCAACCCGCCGATGCTGAATCGCTGCGCCGGATCGAAACCGAGCGACTCGACGGCAGCCGCAAGCGCCTCGCCATAACGGCGATGCCCGATCAGGCCACGCGCATCGCAGTTGTCGATGATGTAAGCGAGTTCGGCACCGACCAGATGGTGGTTGAGCGCCACCATGTAGAGTCCGCTCTGAAGCGTGGCAAGAAAGATCTCCAGCCATTCGATGCCATTGGGAATCACCACCGCCACCGCATCGCCACGGCGGTAACCCAGTGCCCGCAACCCATGAGAGAGCTGGTTGACGCGGGCATCGAGTTCGGCAAAGGTGAGTTGTCGACCGTCTGGCCCGATGACTGCGGTGCGCGCAGGAGTCTGCTCGGCCCAATGCCAGAAGTTGTGCAAAGTCATCATGTTCACTCCCTGATGGATGATGCACCTCCCTGCCGAACCATGCAGCACGGCCCGGCAACTTCCGGAAGTGTGATGCCACACCCGCGGGGGGCATCCTCGATCAGCCTGTTTTTATCGCTGTTGTCAGGCAGGCCGAGCCTACCAAATAGTTTTGCCCGAGGCGACCCTTGCGCCGTTTGAGAGTCAGGCTTTACGCAAAGCAAATTTGACATTGCCATGACCGAAGCGGATCGGTGACAATCAAAAACTTTGCTGGTGGCTGGTTGCGGCCACTTTCCTCAACCACAGGATGTTTCATGAAAGAGCTGCACGACCAACGCTTCACCTCGGTTGCCGAAATCGAGCGTGAATTTTCCAACGCGGGCTACATCTGCAACCGCGAGATCGCCACCGCCATCTACATCGCCTTCAATCTGCACAAACCGATTCTGGTCGAAGGCCCCGCTGGCGTCGGCAAGACCGAGCTGGCCAAAACCACTGCGTCGATCCTCGATGTGCCGCTGATCCGCCTGCAGTGCTATGAGGGGCTGGATGAGTCCAAGGCACTCTATGAGTGGAAGTACGGCAAGCAACTGCTCTACACGCAATTGCTGAAGGACAAGTTGAATGAACTGCTCGGCACCACCCACTCGCTGGCCGAGGCGATGGGCAAGCTGCGCCAACAGGACGACCTGTTCTTCTCCGAGGAGTTTCTCGAACCGCGACCGCTGTTCAAAGCGCTGCACGAAGAGCGCGGCTGCGTGCTGCTGGTGGATGAGATCGACAAGTCCGACCATGAATTCGAGGCCTTTCTGCTCGAAGTGCTCTCCGACTTCCAGGTGTCGATCCCCGAGATCGGCACCATCGAGGCCCGCGTCAAGCCGATCGTCTTTCTGACCAGCAACAACAACCGGGAGATGAGCGATGCACTGAAGCGGCGCTGCCTGCACCTGAGCATCCCCTACCCCGAACCCGAGCTGGAGCGGCGGATTCTCGAAAGCCGGGTCCCGGGCCTCTCCGAGCGGCTGCGCGAGCACTTGGTCAGCTTTGTTCACCAGGTGCGGGCGCTCGATCTGAAGAAGCTGCCCTCGATCAGCGAGACCATCGACTGGGCACGGGTGCTGGTGCTGATGCATGCCGAATCGCTCGAACCCAAGCTGGTTCAGGAGACGCTCAACACCATTCTCAAGTTCCAGGATGACATCGAAGCGGTCAACGAGCAGCTCGATGCACTGATCGCCGACAGCGAGCAACCCATGGCCAAGACCGGAGGATAAGCCGTGCAACAGATGCTTCAGGATTTCTTCAAGGCCGTTCGCAGCCACGACATCACCATCTCGGCGGCTGAAAGCATCGAGGCCAGTCGCACGGCCGAGCTGATCGGCTTTGACGACCGCGAAATCCTGAAGCTGGCGCTCTCGGTCACCCTGGCCAAGAGCGTCGATGAGAAGGCCCGTTTCAACGACTGCTTCGATGAGTTCTTCACCTTCAACAGCTTTCAGCAGGATGAGGAGTCCGCCAGTTCCGCCAGCCCCGCCAAGGCGCCGGCGAACGAAAGCCAACCCCCTGGCCAATCCGCCGAAGAGCAGGTTGCCAGCCACTACGAGGGCAAGTCCGAACTGGTGAAGATGGTGATGGAGCGCAACCGGGTCGCCCTTGCCAATGAGATGAAGCGTGCTGCCCGCTCGGTGGGCGTCACCGACATCTGGCTCTTCACCCAGAAGGGGATCTACACCCAGAAGATCCTCAAGGAGATGGGGATGCAGGAGATCAACCAAGAGATCGCCGAGCTGGCCAACACCACCTGTCCGCGCGGCAAGGCGCAGGCCGCGCTGCTGCGTCAGGTGCGCAAACTGCTGCTCGAAGAGGTGCGCAGCTTCGTCGAGCAGCAACTTTCACTCTACGGCAGCGGCACCAGCAAGCGGCTGCGCGAAGAGTTCCTGATGAACACCCGGCTGTCGAACATCGAACGGCGCGACTTTCACCGCATGCACGAGATCGTTCGCCGGTTGGCGAAGAAGCTGAGCGACACCCATGCCAAGAAGCGCAAGCAGACCCAGCGCGGGGTGCTCGATTTTCGCAAGACCATGCGCCGCAACGTAGCCTACGACGGGGTGATGTTCGAAACCTACTGGAAGACCAAGAACCTCGAACGGCCGCGCATCGTCTGCATCTGCGATGTCTCCGGGTCGGTGAGCGCCTATGCGCGCTTTCTGCTGCTGTTTCTCTACAGCCTGAACGACGTGCTGATGCAGATCGACAGTTTTGCCTTCTCGAGCCATCTGGTCGATGTCAACGACATCTTCAAGGAGCATCCGGTCGAGCAGGCCATCGAACTGGCGCTCAAGGAGGCCGGCGGCGGCTCGACCGACTATGGTCAGATGCTGCGCGACCTGAAGCAGAACCGCATCGAAAACTCCGACAATCTGCGCAACATCGACCACCGCAGCACCGTGATCATTCTGGGAGATGCCCGCAACAACTATGGCGAACCGCGTCTGGATGTGATGAAACTGATCTATCAGCGCGCCAAGCGGGTGATCTGGCTCAACCCGGAACCTCAGATAAGCTGGAACACGGGCGATTCAGTCATCGGCAAGTACCGTCCGTTCTGTCACCTGGTCAAGGAAGCCAACACCATCAAGCAGCTCGAAGGGCTGGTCGACAACATCCTCAAGCACTCGCTGGCTGGCTGACACGCCATTCAGGAGAGGGAACCGAGGTTGAACGGAAAGGGATCGTAATCAATCTCGATCACCTCGTCCGGCAAGGTTGAATCGACATCGAGATCACCCTCCAGCTGAAAGTGGTCACAACTGCCGCTGCGGGCGATCATCCGTCCGGCCACCGCCTGCTGCGTCTCGATCCGCTGCACAAAAGCCAGTCGCACGGTGCGATCGGAGCGGTAGATGTGCGGCTGGGCGATCAGGCTGAATGGCAGTGACTCTCCGGGTGCCCGCACCAGCAGCAGCGCCGGACGCTGCGAGGCCGAGAGTGTGCTGCCATCGAACTGATCGAGCTCGACTGGCTGGGTCGTGCTGTGCAGATACTCCATGCCAAAACTGATCTCGCCACGCGGACTGCGTTGCTGCCAGCGCACCCAGCCCAGCATCGGCCGCACCGGGTCAAAGCCGTCGCGCTTGGCCAGCAGCACCAGCTCGCCGACTGCCGGCAGGGTACCCCGGTAGTCGGTTGGCAACCGCAATGCGGCCCCGCCGTCGCTTTCATTCTCCATGACCGCATCGAACTGCAACTGCGTCGAAGTCTCTTGCTGACCGGTCACACTCCCACGCAGACAGCGATAGATCGACATGAAGCCAACTGTCAGCGTCACCGTCGTCTGGCAGGCATGCCGTTCGGCGCCACGTTGCCGTTTCTGTGTCCAGCGCTCGAGCAGGTGGTCGAGTAGCCGCAGCGCCTGATCGGTCGAAACCTGTGCCTCGAAACCGAGCGCCTGCACGGACTGTTCGCCGGCAGCGAGCTGAAAACGGTGCTGCTGCACCTGCTCGAGCAGCGGGCCGATCTCCAGCCCGCGCAGATCGACCGCCATCCGGCTGGACTGACTGAATGAAGGGGGCTGCATGGCAGGATCCAGGCGCACCAGGCTGCACCAGCGGGCCAGATAGGATTGCAGCAGCCAGTGCTCATTTGCCGGCAGCGCATAGGGATCAGCGGCGAAGGTCAGCACAGTGCGCAGGTAAAGGCCATGCAGATTGGTGCCCGCAGCACCGTCGACCTCCCTGAACTGACGGTTCTCGACCTTGATCCGCTCGGCATGGTGAAACAGTCGGTGGAACTCCCCCCACAGGCTCTTGGAGCGAGCGCGGCGCAGATCGAGGCAGAGCAGAAACTGCTGACTCAGCGCGGTGATCGCACCGCGCAATGTCACTGCCTGCTGTTCAACCGGCGCGAAGGTTTCGATCTGTGACAGCAGCAACCGCTTGTAACCAAAACCAAGCTCTTCAGTCAGCCGCAGCAACCGCTCGGACTGCCCATCATTGCTGCTTGCGGCCATACCAATCTGCCGTCTGGCTGCGCGGTACTGTACCAGCAGAAACTGCTGACAACGGCCAGCGCAGTCGAGCAGCAACGCACGGCTTTGATCTTCCATCGGAATGCGGTTGGACCGTCTGACCAGATCGAAGACATCACTCATCAGCCGTTCTGGCTGACGCCCGGCCGGATCATCGAGCTGGCGCATCAGTTGGGTCAGATCGAGCGTGTTATCATGGCTGCCCCAGATCAGCAGCGGAACAGTCAGTTGCAGCGCGGCAGTGGGGCTTGCTTGGGTGATGTGGTTCATGGGCGGTCTGAAGAGGATGCGAAAGGCATTGGGTCATTCAACTATAGTCACTCGTCAGCGGCTTTGCTGGCCTCTCCGCCTTCTGCTGCTGACCGCACTTCTGCTCGTCGGCTGCGGTATGCAGCCCGATTTTGTCGACGCCAACGGCCGCAGCGGCCGTTTCAGCGATCACGCCAACCAGTGGCTGCTGATCAACTACTGGGCAAGCTGGTGTGCGCCCTGCCGCGAAGAGATGCCTCAGCTGAACCAGTTGGCCAAAGAGCGCAGCGACCAGTTGGCGCTCTTCGCCGTCAACTTTGACCAGCTCGCCGATGACGAACTGCGCAAACAGGCGCAGGCGATCGGCATCGAATTCCGCGTGCTGCGCACCGACCCGATCCAGCAGTTCGGCTACCAGCGTCCGACCGTGCTGCCGGTCACCTATCTGATCTCGCCCGACCGCCGTCAGACCATTCAATTGCTGGGGCCACAGAACGTGGCATCGATCGAGGCCGCCCTCGCCAAGGCCAGCGCAACGCCCTGATGCCCCAACCGCCATCGAGACTCGAAACGCTGCTGCAGGGCCATGCGGCCGCCCGGATCGCCGGCGCCGATGAAGCCGGTGCCGGACCGCTGTGTGGCGACCTGTTTGCCGCTGCGGTGATTCTCGACCCCGACCAGCCACTGTCCGGTCTCGATGACTCCAAGCGACTGAGCGAACAGCGTCGCGAACAGATCGCCGAACAGATCGGGCGCCATGCCATCGCCTTCGCGGTGGCACGGGTCACGGTCGAGGAGATTGATCGTCACAACATCCTTCACGCCCGCATGATCGGTCTGGCGCGGGCGGTGGCACTGCTCGATCCCGCACCGACACTGGCGCTGATCGATGGCAACCGGCTGCCCGGGCAGCTCTGTTGCCAAGGTGAAGCAGTCGTTCAGGGAGATCGTCTGATTCCGGCGATCATGGCGGCCTCGATTCTGGCCAAGGTGACGCGTGACCGCGAGATGCGCCAGCTCGATCAGTACTATCCAGGTTATGGCCTGGCGCGGCACAAGGGTTATCCCACCGCTGCCCATCTCGCCGCCCTGCAGCGGTTGGGCCCCACGCCGATCCATCGGCGCTCCTATGCACCCGTCAGGCGATTGCTTGAAACAGGCGCTGAATCACCCTGAATTCAGGCGGCGAGGGCCGCGCCGAGCTCTTCGATCAGCGTGATCTGATCGAGCATCGAGCTGTGGATGTCGTTGGTCTGCTGCGACGAAAGACCGAGCCGTGCCAGCGGCGCGGTCGATGCCGGGCCGAGCTGCTCGTGCCCCAGCAGATGCGCGGAAAACATGTCGGTAGCCAGCAGCAGGGTTGCATGGTAGAGCGCATGTTCGCCGGCATAGTCACGCGCTTCGTAGTGGGCGACCACCGCCTGCAGTTCGGCGGGCATGTTCCACAGCTGCAGCATCCATGCGCCCAGACGGGCATGGCCAAGCCGCAGCGCGTCGGCACCCAGCCCTTCACTGAGAATGCGCCGTTCCAACTGATGGAGCGGCTCCTCGGGCGAGACTTCGGCCAGTTTGCCAAGCATGCGCAGCTCAGGCAGAAACAGATGGCCCAGCATCAGCAGGCCGAACTGATGCAGCAGCCCCGTGAGGTAGGCCAGCCCGGCGTCGACACCCAGCGTCTTCGGCAATCGTTGTGCAATCATCTGACAGGCGGTGGCGCAGAAGATCGCCCGCAGCCAGAATCTTTTCAGCCCGAGCGGCCCCTCCTCGGGAATGCGAAAACTTCTGGAGACCGCCATGCCGACCGCAATGTGGGTCACCATCCGGTAGCCCAACACCCGCACGATGGCGACATCGATGCTGTTGATCTTGCCCTGATAGGCATAGGCCGAAGCAGAGGCGGTCTTCATCACCTGGGCGGAGATGGCGGGATCCTGAGCGACCAGCCGCCCCAGTTCGGCGGTGGAGAACTCCGGGTCGCGCACCAGTTGCAGGATGCGCAGTGCCAGATCCGGCATGGCTGGCAACCGTCCGCTGCGTTCGATCTTGCGCTTGAGTCGCTCATGATCGATCGGAGCCGCTTCACTCTCCGTCGGCTCCGGCGCCACACGCGCCGGCTTGAGGGTGAAATCTCCTTCCAGCACCGCACCATGCAGCCGACGAAACTGATCCCCTTCGAGTTCGATCAGACCCGTAGGGTGGCCCGTGGCGATGTACACCTTGGGAAACCGCGCCAGAAAGGCATCCATGACCACGGGCAGGCCATAGCTGGCACCCAGCGCCGGATAGCATCCCGGTTCGCAGTCAGGAAAGAACCGTTCGGAATTGCGCGGTGACAGTGCAGTCAACGGACGTCCGACCAGCCGGTCGAGTCGCTGCATGTCGATCTGATAAGTCAGCGGAGAGACCACCATCAACAGGGTCGTGCCATCGAAAAACAGCTCGGCCCGTGCCACCAGCACCGGGTCGATCAGGGCCAGCCTGGCCACCTCTTCCATCGAACGGCCCTGCGGCTGCTCGATCAGCCGATAGGAAACGGCCTGCTCATCCAGAAACTGTTTCAGTCGCAGCGCGATCACCACAAACTCCCTGTAATAATTGCCTGAATGGACAAAGTATAGAGCGCTCCATGCAAAGCAGACGTGATGCGGGGCACAAAACCGACGAAGCCCCGATTTCCACCATTGCAGAAATTCGTCCCGTCAGCGGCCCACGCCATGCAGTCCCTGCACCGCGACGGCGGCTGCGGCAGTGCGTGTCTCGACCCCCAATTTGATGAAGAGATGCTCCAGATGTTTGTTGACCGTTCTGTGACTGGTTCCCAGAATCTGGCCTATATCCCGATCGGTCTTGCCCTTGATGACCCAGCAGAGCACTTCGGACTCCCGACGGGTCAGGTGGAAACGCGCGATCAGCGCGTCGATCTGCACCACGTCCGACTCTTCGCGCAGCAGGAGGGTCCACTGTTCGTCGCTGCTCAGGTCGGTCGGAATGAAGCGCAGCCGCCCACAGGGTTGCACGATGGTCAAAGGTTGTGGTGTGGAATCCATCCCACACTTGAGCGACCCTCGTCTCGACAGCTTCATCAACCATTTCAGCAGCGGTTCGGGAGGCGTGGCCGAGCACTCATCGCTCGAAACACCCAAATATTTGTGCAACAGAATTCTGGCCAGCGGTGTCTGCCAGATGATCCTGCCTGAGTGCGGCAACACGGCGATGGCCGCCTGACCGAACGCATCCAGCACCCCGCGCATCTGTTGAATGGAGTGCGCGGTGTGCAAATGGGTGGCAATGCGCGCCAGCACTTCGCTGATGCGTATCGGCTTGGTGACATAGTCGACACCCCCTGCAACAAAGCCGTTGACCACATGTTCGGATTCGGTCAGCCCCGTCATGAAGATCACCGGAATGTGCTGGGTGCGCAGATCGGCTTTCAGTCGTCGACAGACTTCGAAACCATCCATGCTCGGCATCAGCGCATCGAGCAGAATGATGTCCGGCTGGGCTTCCACTGCGCTGCTGAGTGCGCTCTCGCCATTGACCGCCACCAGCACGGTAAAACCGGACTCATCGAGCGCATCGTGCAGCACGGCAAGGTTGTCCGGCACGTCATCGACGATCAGAATCGTGTTGGCATTTCGCATGATCATCGACTCACTCACCCGCCAGTCTCTTTTTGATGAAGTACTTCAGCGCTTCCAACTGGAACTGCTGTGTCATCTCCCGGCAGATTCTGACGAAACCTTGATGGCGGTCGTCGGCCGCCATGAGCTCGTCGAGCTTGCGGGTGATGCCACGCAGATGGCCGATCCTGACCAGAGCCAGCAGCTCATCGAGCTGCTCCTGGGCAGGAACCACCGCGTCGTGCGTCAAGCCGCTCATTTCGACGACCGCTCCGGGCGGTTCGCCCTCGGTGATCCACTGCAGGCCGAGGCGTTCGCCGATCCATCCCAGCAACTCCTGCACATTGACCGGCTTGAAAATGAAGTCGGCCGCAGTGATGCCAGCCATGTTCTCCATGCCCTTGTCGAAGGCATTGGCCGAAACGATGCCGATGTGCAGATCGGATCGATGCATCTTGCGGATCAGGTAACTGGTCTCCCAGCCATCCATGGCCGGCATGGCCAGGTCCATCAGCACCAGGTCGGGGTTGAACCGGGGAAGGATCCGCAGGCAGTCATGGCCAGTCGCTGCTTCGGCCACCACGAAACCCAGAGGCTGCAGGATGTCGCTCAGCAGTCTGCGATCGACCGGTTCGTTGTCGACCACCAGCACCCGGCGCCGGACGCCCTGATAGCCCGTGCGCCTGGCCATGACAACCGACTCCAGCTCCTGGGTCTGTCTGACTTGCGGCAGGAACAGCCGGATGCCAAAGGTGGTGCCCCGATTCGGTCTGCTGTCGACCCGCAGTTCACCACCCATCAATTCGGTCAGCAGCTTGCTGATCGTCAGTCCCAGTCCGGTGCCGCCAATGCCATGGGCGGCGCTGCCGCGCAGAAAGGGTTCGAAGACCTGCTCCAGTTCATCGGGGGGAATGCCCGGACCACTGTCCTCGATCTCGAAATGGACCATCTCCCGCGCATGGCGAACGCGGAAGCTCACGCCGCCCTGCTGGGTGAACTTGACGGCATTGCCGAGGATATTGATCAGAATCTGGCTGAGCCGCTTGTGGTCTGCTCTGACCACGGCCGGCAACTCACCGGAAATCTGATGGTCGAAGGTCAGCCCTTTGTTGCGGGCCTGCAATTCGAACATGCTGACGATCTGGCGGATGAATTCCGGAAACTTCAAAGGCTTGATGTCGAAGGTGAGTTTTCCGGCCTCGATGCGTGCGATGTCCAGGGTGCCCTCGATCAGCGACAGCAGATGTTCACCGCTGCGCCGGATGACCCGGATCGCCTGCTGTGTGTTGTCGTGGAGCGTCACATCGTTGTCGAGCAGCTGGGCATAACCCAGAATGCTGTTGAGTGGTGTGCGCAGCTCATGGCTGATGCCGGTGATGTAGCGGCTCTTGGCCTGATTGGCCTGTTCGGCCACCCAGCGTGCCTGTTGCAACTCGGCGTCGGTCTGACGGTGCAGCATGATTTCGCGCTGCAACAGACTGGTCTGCCGGTTCGACTCCTGCTGGGCGACGGTGCGGCTTTGTGAGGTCAGCACCAGCCACCAGACGATGATGCCGCTGGCCAGCACCAGCGCGGCAAAGGCCTTGAGATAACCCAGCCCGAGCCGGGGCAGAATCTCCTCGGCCGCGCCCGCCAGACTCAGTGACTCATGCAGATAGATCAATCCGAACAGGGCCGCCAACAGTGACAGGGTGATGCCCATCAGCAGCAGATAGTGCCCCATGCTGCTGTTGAGATAGCGCCACAGCGACTTGGGCAGCAGCCGCTGCATCGCTGCTTCCCACTGTCGACCAATGCGCGCATCGGGCTTGCAGAGGTCATTGCAGCGCGCATCCAGGCAACAGCAGAGCGAGCAGATCGCCCCCTGATAGGCAGGGCAATGCGCCATGTCCTCGACTTCGTAACTCTTCTCGCACAGCACGCACTGCCGGGTCGGCGCCGCTGCACCGTAGCGGACCGGTTCACGGGCGATGTAATAGCGCCCTTGCGTCAACCAGGCGAGCAGCGGGGCGGCAAGCAGCGCCGTGATCAGTGCGATGAATGAGGAGAATGGCTGAACCTCCAGGCCGAACAGACCCAGAAATGCCAGCACCGACAGCGTGGAGGCAATCAGCATCGCGCCGACACCGACCGGATTGATGTCGAACAGGTAGGCACGACGGAATTCGATGCCCGGCGGACTCAACCGCAGTGGCTTGTTGATGACCAGATCGGCCACCACGGCGGTGATCCACGAAATCGCCACATTCGAATAGAGTCCAAGCACCTGTTCGAGCGCCTGAAACACATTCAGCTCCATCAGCATGATGGCGATCACGATATTGAACAGCAGCCAGACCACCCGTCCCGGATGACTGTGGGTCAGGCGGGCAAAGAAGTTCGACCAGGCCAGCGAACCGGCATAGGCATTGGTCATGTTGATCTTGATCTGCGACAGCACGACGAAAAAAACCGTCACCGCCAGCACCAGATCGGGATTCGAAAACATCTGGCCAAAGGCGATCAGGTACATCTGGTTGGGATTGACCGCCTCCTCGGCCGATCGACCCGCCAGCAGCGCCATGTAGGCCAGCAGCGCACCGGCCAGCATCTTGGCCATGCCCGGGAGTATCCACCCGGGTCCGGCCATCAGCACACCAAGGTGCCAGCGCCAGCGATTCTCACGGGTTCGCTCTGGCATGAACCGCAGAAAATCGACCTGCTCACCGATCTGCGGAATCAGTGCCATGCCGAGCGCCATCGCCGCACCAAACAGTTGCGGGTCAAATTCACGCCCCTCCCCCAGCCTGCCGGAGAATTTCATGAAATCGTCAACGACCTCGGGTTGGCGATAGAGAATGAAGATGAACGGCAGCACCATCAGCAACAGCCAGATCGGCTGGGTGATCATCTGCACACGGCTGATGAAGGTCACGCCAAAGGCGACCAGTGGCACGATCACCAGTGCGCAGAGCAGGTAGCCGAGCTGAAGCGGCAGTCCAAAACCGAGTTCGAGCGCGTAGGCCATGATGGCGGCTTCGAGCGCGAACAGAATGAAGGTGAAGGAGGCATAGACGAACGAGGAGATCGTCGAGCCGATGTAGCCAAAACCGGCGCCACGGGTCAGCAGATCCATGTCCAGCCCGTAACGGGCCGCGTAGTGACCGATCGGCAGAGCGGTCAGGAAGATGATCAGGCTGACTGCCAGCGTGGCCCACAGGGTGTTGGTGAAGCCGTAGTTGAGCACCAGGGTGCCGCCGATGGCTTCGAGCACCAGAAACGAAATCGCGCCGAAGGCGGTGTTGGAGACGCGAAAGATCGACCACTTGCGAAATGCATGCGGTGTGAAGCGCAGGGCATAATCTTCCAGCGTCTCGTTGGCGACCCAGGTGTTGTAATCACGGCGGATCTTGACGATGCGCAGTGGCGCCTGCGTACCCTCTGCCTCAAGAATCGGATTGATACTGCTCGACATCGCTGCCCATTCATCCGTTGCCTGCACGGCTCAGGCAAGATTCATGCGCAAACCATGCAGCAGGTCACGCTGGCGCAGCTCAATCGACGACATTCGTCACTCCAGTCAGACCGAGAGATAGCCCTTGATTCGGGCGGCATCGACCTGATCGCGCCGGTCTTCATGGATGAAGCGGCCCTTGTCGATGACGATGATGCGATCGGCGACCTCCAGCGTGAAGCTCAACACCTGCTCGGAAACGATGATGGTGATCTCGCGCAGCCGGCGAATCTCGTTGAGCACCCTGGCGATCTCCTTGATGATCGACGGCTGAATGCCCTCGGTTGGTTCATCCAGCAGCAAAACCTTGGGTTCGGTGACCAATGCCCGGGCAATCGCCAGTTGCTGCTGCTGTCCGCCGGAGAGGTTGCCCCCCTTGCGATGACGCATGTCGAACAGCACCGGAAACAGCGCGAAGATCTCATCGGGAATCCGGCGGCTGTTCGATTTCTCCAGACCGGTCTGGATGTTCTCTTCGACGGTCAGCCCCGGAAAGATCATCCGACCCTGCGGCACATAGGCCAGCCCCCGGGCAACACGTTGATGGCTCTCGATGCCCTGCAGATTCTCGCCATCGACCACTGCCTTGCTGCTGGAGCTGGGCAGAATGCCCATCAGCGACTTGAACAGCGTGGTCTTGCCCATGCCGTTGCGGCCCATGATGGCGAGGGTTTCGTTTTTTTCCGCCCTGAAACTGATGCCGTGGATGACACGACTCTGACCGTAGCTGACCTCAAGGTTTTCGACTTCGAACATGTGACGCTCCTGAATTGAATGCTGAAACCCATCGACATATCGCGCCTCAGTGGCCGAGATAGACCTCGATCACCCTGTCGTCGGCCTGCACCTTCTCCATCGTGCCTTCGGCGAGAATCCGGCCCTGATGCAGCACCGTCACCTTGTGGGCGATTCTCTCGACGAACTCCATGTCATGTTCGATGACGATCACCGAACGGTTCCGGCAGATGCGCTTGAGCAGATCGGCAGTCTGGTCCCGCTCCTTGGCGCTCATGCCGGCCACCGGCTCGTCGAGCATCAGCAGCTCCGGCTCCTGCATCAACAGCATGCCGATCTCCAGCCACTGCTTCTGGCCATGGCTCAGCAGGGCCGCCTCCATCTCCAGTTGCTCATCCAGAAAGATCTCCTCCGCCACACTGCGCACCCGCCTGGCCACCTCGGCACTGCGTCTGAAGAACAGACTGCCGAACACCGTGCGCCCCTGGGGAAAGGAGACCTCGAGGTTCTGGTAGACCGTCAGGTTTTCGTAGATCGATGGCGTCTGGAATTTGCGTCCGACACCGGACCGGACGATCTCATGCTCCGACAGCTTGGTCAGCTCCTGGTTGTTGAACTTGATCGATCCCGAGGTCGACCGGGTCTTGCCGCAGATCAGGTCGAGCAGCGTGGTCTTGCCGGCGCCGTTGGGACCGATCACCACCCGCAGCTCGTTCTTGTCGACATACATCGTCAGCGCGTCGACAGCCTTGAAGCCATCGAAGGAGACCGTCAGATCCTCGACCGCCAGCACAAAGTCGGTATTGCTCATGTCCTTGCCCCCATTTTTTTCGATTCGCTCGAAATTCTTGCGCAGGAGCCGTTCGTCGCCGGCTGCATCATCCGCCGCAACAGGCCGCTTCTTTTGGCATATTTCTGATAGATGCCCGCCAGTCCGTTGGGAAAGAACATCACCACCGCGATGAACAGCCCACCCATCAGGAACAGCCAGAGCTCGGGATAGGTCTCCGAGAACATGGTCTTGCCGAAGTTCACCAGCAGCGTGCCGTAGACCGCGCCGATCAACGACATGCGGCCACCCACGGCGGCGAAGATCACCATCTCGATCGAAGGCACGATGCCGACGAACGAGGGCGACATGAATCCGACCTGCAGCGTGAACATTGCGCCACCGATGGCCGAGATCATCGCCGAGACACAGAAGATGAAGATCTTGAAATCGGAGACGTCATAGCCCGAAAAGCGCACCCGCTCCTCCTTGTCGCGCATCGCCAGCAGCAGCATGCCGAACTTGCTGCCGAGAATGCCGCGCGACAGCAGGATGCAGCCGAGCAGCAGCAGTGCGCTGACGTAATAGAGGATGTACTTGGCACTGTCGGTCCGGATGTCCCAGCCATGCAGGGTCTTCAGATCGGTGATGCCATTGACGCCGCCGGTGTAACCCTGCTGGCCGACGATCAGAATGCTGAGGATCAGCGCCACCGCCTGGGTGATGATGGCGAAGTAGACCCCCCCCACCCGGCGCTTGAACATGGCGAAGCCGATCACAAAGGCGAACAGCGTCGGCACCAGCAGAATCGCCACGATCGTGAACGACAGACTCTTGAACGGCTCCCAGAACCAGGGCAGCGCGGTCAACTGGTTCCAGTCCATGAAGTCGGGGATGCCCGGCGTGCTCTGAATCGCAGTGCTGACCGGGTCGGACGCCTCCAGCTTCAGGAACATCGCCATGCAGTAGCCGCCCAGCCCGAAGAACACCCCCTGCCCCAGACTGAGAATGCCGCCATTGCCCCACAGCAGCACCAGGCTGACCGCGACAAAGGCATAGGTGATGTACTTGCCGACCAGGCCAAGACGAAACAGATCGAGTGACAGCGGCAGCACCATCAGCAGCAGCGCCGCCAGCAGGGCCAGGCCAATGGCCCCCTCTCGGCCACCGAGCAATCGACTGAAATATGATGTCATGATCCGATTCCTCCTATTTGCGCAGCTTGGATGCAAACAGCCCTTCCGGGCGCAACATCAGAATGCCGACGATGACCATCAGGGTGGCCACCTTGCCCATCGAACTGGTCATGAAGAACTGCAGGATCGACTGCGCCTGGGCAATGCCGAACGCCGAAGTGATGGTGCCGAGCAGACTGGCGGCGCCGCCGAACACCACCACCATGAAGCTGTCGACGATGTAGAGCGAGCCAGTGGTCGGCCCGGTCGAGGCGATGGTGGTGAAGGCAGCACCCGCCACGCCGGCAATGCCGCAACCCAGCGCGAAGGTGACCCGATCGACCTTGCGGGTGTTGATGCCCACGGCATCCGCCATGACCCGGTTCTGCACCGTAGCCCGCATCCGCAGCCCCCAGCGTGAGCGAAACATGAACAGACCGACACCCACGGTGACCACCAGTGCCAGCACCATGACGAAGACTCCGTTGATCGGAATGTCGATGTCGGGGGTCGGCTTGAACGATCCGAGCAGCCACTCCGGCAGGGTGGCACTCACCTCCTTGGCGCCAAAACCGGAACGGAAGCACTGCTGCATCACCAGACTGAGCCCCCAGGTGGCGAGCAGGGTGTCGAGCGGCCGCTTGTAGAGGTGCCGGATCATTCCATACTCGATCAGGTAACCCACCACGAAGGCGACCACGAAGGCCGCGGCGATCGCAAAGACGAAGTAGTGGCTCACCAGTTCATGGCTGACGGCGAAGCGGGAAAAGAGCACCGTGGTGTAGGCCCCCAGCGCCATGAACTCGCCATGCGCCATGTTGATCACGCCCATCTGGCCAAAGATGATCGCCAGACCCAGCGCCATCAGCAGCAGCACGCTGAACAGACTGAGACCGGAAAAACCCTGCATCACCACGATGTTGCCGATTTCGGCCATCGAATACTCAAACATGGTCGAACCTCCGGATGGGTGCACCCTGCCCTTTGATGCGCATCCGGCCGACGGCAGGACGCGGCGGTCGAATCGATCGAGTTGCCTGGTCGGCTGTCGCCTGCATCTCTCGATCACGCAGTCACCAATGGCGCCTGAATCACGCGGCAATCCGGGTTCACGGCAGCAGCAGTGGCGCCGTGAACCCGGAACGGCTCTATTGATAGCCCTTGGGGAAGGGATCGGGCGCGATCAGGTCGGATTCGTAGACCACATCGGCCTGGCCATCCGCACGCCACTGCCCGATGCGCAGCTTGCTGGAGAGGTGGTGGTTGGACTCCACCTTCACATAGCCCTCGGGCGCCGTGGTCATCTCGTAGCCGGGCAAGGCCGCCGCCGCCTTGTCGACATCGAAACTGCCGGCACGCTCGACCGCGGCCTTCCACAGCCATGGACCGAGATAGGCGGCCTGGGTGACATCGCCGATCACCGAGTTCGGACCCCACATCTTCTTGAATTCGGCAACGAACTGCTCATTGTTGGGGTTCTTCAGGCTCTGAAAGTACTTCATCGCCGAATAGAAACCCGCGAGGTTCTCACCGCCGATGCCAAGCACCTCATCCTCGGTGACCGAGATGGTGAGCATGGTCTGTTTGCCGGAGTTCAGGCCCGCCGCGTTCAACTGCTTGAACCAGGCGACATTGCTGCCACCGACCACCGCGGCATAGATGACATCCGGCTTCTTCAGCTTGATCTTGTTGATCACCGAGCCGAACTGGGTGTCTCCCAGCGCGATGTACTCCTCGCCCACCACCTTGCCACCCAGCTTCTGCTCGATGTGCTTGCGGGCGATCTTCATCGAGGTGCGCGGCCAGATGTAGTCCGAACCGATCAGGTAGAAGCTCTTGGCACCCTTCTCCTTCGCGATCCAGTCGAGGCCGGCCAGAATCTGCTGGGTGGCCTCCTGGCCGGTGTAGAAGACATTCTTCGACTGCTCCAGACCTTCATAGAAAGTCGGATAGAACAGCAGGCCATTCTCCTTCTCGAACACCGGCAGCGCCGCCTTGCGCGATGCCGAAGTCCAGCAGCCGAACACGGCCGCCACCTTGTCATTGACCAGCAGCTTCTTCGACTTTTCGGCGAAGGTCGGCCAGTCACTGGCGCCATCTTCCTGAATCACCTCGATCTTGCGGCCGAGCACGCCGCCCATGGCGTTGATCTGCGCGATCGCCAGCTTCTCGGCCTGGATCGAACCGGTCTCACTGATGGCCATGGTGCCGGTCGCCGAATGCAGAATGCCGACCTTGACGCTGCTGTCGGTCACCGCAAGGCCAGTGGTGTTGACCTGCGCGGTCGGCGGAGCGGACGCCAGCGCCGATCCGATCAGCACCCCGGCGGCGAGCAGACTCCTGGTTACTGTCGCCGCACCCTCGACCCATCGACCTCGATTGAGTTTTTTCATCGACTTCATCCTCGTGTGGAGCATTGGAAAAGTTTCATCGTTCACGTCACTCAAGACTCAATGTCCGAGCATCCAGGGTCGTGCCGTCTTGCGGGTCTGGCCCTGCAATGGCGTGCCACCCTGCACGGTGGCGGCCGCAGCCGGTTTGCCCCGCGTCGACTGGCAGTGGTGCACACCACTGCAACCGCAGACGGATCGCCGCAGCTGCGCCGGCTCATGGACTGATCTCTCGTTGCGTTCATGGGCGACCCGAACGGCGTGGCCCACCAGTGCCAGACGCGGCAGCGATGGAATGCGCGCGCTCAGGGCGCCGCAGCCGTCGCAGTGGGCTGGCTGTTCGAACTCGCTCAACCTGCGCAGTGCGGTAAAGGGTCCACACTGTTCGCAGCGGTATTCGTAGATCGGCATGGCCTCACCCTCCTCAGGACGCAACGGCCATGTCGATGCCGGGCAGCACCCTCTTCTGCGGGCCATCGGCATTGGGCTTGAGATCGAAATCGAAGATCTCGGTCGGCAGCCACAGCGTGGCGCAGGCGTTGGGGATGTCCACCACCCCGCTGATGTGCCCCTCCACCGGCGCCGTGCCGAGAATCGACAGCGCCTGGGCACCGCTGTAGCCGAACTTCTTCAGGTACTCGATGGCATTCAGGCAGGCCTGCCGATAGGCGACCGTGACGTCGAGGTAGTGCTGGGTGTTGTGCTCGTCGACCGAGATGCCCTCGAAGATGAGGTAATCGCGGTAAGCCGGGGTCAGCGGACTGGGCTGGAACAGCGGATTCTTGATCCCGTACTTTTTCACCCCCTCCTTGATCAGGCTCACCTTGATGTCGAGATAGCCCGCCATCTCGATCGCGCCACAGAAGGTGATCTCGCCATCGCCCTGGGAGAAGTGCAGATCACCCATCGACAGGCCACCATCCTTCACGTAGACCGGAAAGTAGACCCGCGATCCCTTGGTCAGATTCTTGATGTCGCAGTTGCCGCCATGGTCACGCGGAGGCACGGTGCGCGCTGCTTCGCCGGCAGCACTCTTGGCGGCATCGCCCTGCATCCGTCCCATCACCGCGGCCTGCGCATCGGGCGGCAGGGCGAGCGCCGGCACCCGGTTCGGATCGGTGGCGATCAGCGCGGCCTCGCGTCTGTTCCAGTTCTCCAGCAACGCCCGCGAGGGCAGACAGCCGATCAGACCCGGATGCATGATGCCGGCGAACTTCACATTGGGCACATGGCGCGAGGTGGTGTAGATGCCGTGGAAATCCCAGATCGACTTGCGCGCCTCGGGAAAGTGGTCGGTGAGAAACCCGCCGCCGTTCTGCCTGGAGAACAGCGCATTGAACCCCCACTGCGAATGGTCGAAGGTCCCCACATCGAGGATGTCGACCACCATCAGATCTCCCGGCTCGGCCCCTTCGACACCAATGGGTCCGCTCAGGTAGTGGACCTGCAGCAGATCGACATCGCGAATGTCGTTGGCGCTGTCGTTGTTGCCAATCTGCCCGCCGGTCCAGTCCATGCACTCGACACGGAACTCATCACCCGGCTTGACCATGGCGATCATTGGCAGGTCACAGTGCCAGCGGTTGTGGATCTGACCATCCTGCTCCCAGGGCTTTTTATCCAAATCCAGCTTCACAAGCGTTTTCATGCAGCGGCCTCCTCGAGTTGGCGATTTGCTGTCGATGACAAAATCGCTGGTCAGCGAGATTTGTCATGGCGCGAGACTAGCAAGCCGCCAGGGCCGTTCTGAATACGTCGGATTGCGTAGAGCGAGGCGGCGCGGTGACGCCAGGATGAGGGCAGTCGGCGGGAAGATGCGGAGAAATCCGCTCGACCGCTGTCACGCGGCCGAGCGGAAGGTCAGGCCGGGGCCGTGAAGCGACGCGCCTCGATGACGTTGGAGAGCTGATTGATGCGCGCCAGCACCTTGCCCAGCTCATCGAAGCTGGTCACCTCGATGGTCAGCCGCATGGTGGCGGTGCCGCTCTCCTTGTGCGACAGCGTGTTGACCGCGATGACGTTGATCGAATCACGCGCCAGCACGGTGGTGATGTCGCGCAGCAGCCCGGAGCGGTCATAGGCTTCGATCAGGATGTCGACCGGATAGATCTGCGCAGTGCGACCACTCCAGTCCACCGCGATGATGCGTCCCGGCTCATTGTCCTCGAGCTGCAGGATGTTGTTGCAGTCGGCACGGTGAATGCTGACGCCCCGTCCGCGGGTGATGAAGCCGGTGATGGCATCGCCCGGCACCGGCTTGCAGCAGCTGGCAAACTGGGTCAGCAGGTTGCCGACACCCTGAATCGCCACTGCATCCTTGGCCAGCGTCGCCTCGCTGCGCGCGGCACGGGCCAGTGTCGTGGGCAGCAGCTCCATCTGCGCCCGCTGCGCAGTGCGGTTTTCGATCCGCTGCGCAGCGTTGAGCAGTTGACTCAGCCGCAACCGGCCCAAACCGAGGTCGGCATGGACGTCGTCGATGCTCTTGAGATTGACCTCATCGGCCAGTTGCTGCGGCTCGATGCCAGTGATCGCCAGCCGCTGGAACTCCTTTTCGAGCAAGTTGCGGCCATCGAGGATGTTCTGCTCGCGGTTCTGCTGGCGGAACCACTGCTGCACCTTGGCGCGCGCGCGCGCGGTGCGGATGTACTGCAGGCTGGAGTTGAGCCAGTCGCGGCTGGGCCGGCTGTGCGGCCCGCGCAGGATCTCCACCCGGTCGCCGGTCTGCAACGGATGGTTCAGCGGCACGATGCGACCGTTGACCTTGGCGCCCCGGCAACTGTTCCCCACCTCGGTGTGGACATGGTAGGCAAAATCGACCGGCGTCGCGTTGTGCGGCAGGCTGACCACATGGTCGTCGGGGGTGAAGACGTAGATGCGCTCCTGCCGCTCGTAACTGCGCAGGTGCTCGGCGATGTTGCCGAGCCCGCCCATCTCCTCGTGCCATTCGAGGGCCTGTTGCAGCCAGGCGATCTTCTCTTCGTAGTCCTTCGACTTGCGTGCCTTGCCCGGATCCTTGTACAGCCAGTGGGCGCAGACGCCGTACTCCGCCTCTTCGTGCATCTCTTCGGTGCGAATCTGCACCTCGACCACCCGTCCCTGCGGCCCGATGACCGCGGTGTGCAGCGAGCGGTAGCCATTCTCCTTGGGGTTGGCGATGTAGTCGTCGAACTCGTTGGGGATGTGCTTCCACAGGCTGTGCACCACCCCGAGGGTGGTGTAGCAGTCGCGCACCGTCGGCACCAGTATCCGCACTGCGCGCACGTCGAAGATCTGCGAGAAGTCGAGCCCCTTCTTCTGCATCTTGCGCCAGATGCTGTAGATGTGTTTCGAACGGCCGTAGATCTGCGCGGCCACGCCGGCGTTGTGCATCTCTTGCCGGAGCTGTTCGGTGACCAGCTGGATGTAGTCGTCGCGGTCGCGCCGCCGCTCGTCGAGCAGACGGGCGATCGACTGGTAGGCTTCGGGTTCGAGGTAGCGGAACGACAGATCCTCCAGCTCCCATTCGATGTGCCCGACCCCGAGGCGGTGCGCCATCGGCACATAGAGGTCGAACACCTCGCGGGCCAGCCGTTGCTGGCGCGCCGCATCGAACCCCTTGACAGCACGAATGGCGCAGGTGCGTTCGGCCAGCTTCAGCAGCAGCACCCGCACATCATCGATGACCGCCACCAGCATGGCACGGACATTCCTGACCTGGTCCTGATTCTTGCCAAAGACGGTGTCGTTGCTGGTGGCCGCGGCGCTGATGGCCGCCATGCTCTGCACCCCTCTGACCAGCTTGCCGATCTTGTCGCCAAACTCCTGTTCCAGTTGGGCGATCGGCAGCTTGTCGCGACGCACGGCACGGTAGAGGATGGCGGCGATGATCGAATCCTGATCCAGATGCATCTCGGCAACCAGCCGTGCCATCTCCAGCCCCATCTGCAGGCAGTCATAGTTGTGGGCACGGTACTCCGGTGGCGAAGGGTCGAGCTGCTCGATCTGCTGCACCCGGCGCGCCGCCCGCATCACCGGCTCACGGGCAAGCTGCGGCACGAACTGCTCGAGGCCGCTGTACCAGGATTGCAGATCGATCTCGCCTTCAGCCGTGACCGGGTGGTCGTCTCGCACTTTAACCATGATGAATGGGCATCTTCTTCCGCTGACGAATGGGTCTTTGTTCGACTCTCTTGTGCCGCGTCGGCTCAGCCAGGCACGAACAGTGCCATCGACTCGACATGACGGGTGTGGGGGAACATATCCATCACGCCGGCATGGGTCAATCGATAACCCTGCTGCTTCAGGATGCCGGCATCGCGCGCCAGCGTGGCCGGATTGCAGGAGACATAGAGCAGCCGCTCGACCCGCAGTCGGCCGATCTGACTCACCACGGCCTCGGCCCCCGAGCGCGGCGGATCGAGCAGTGCCTGGGTGAACGTCTGCCGGGCCCATGGCGCCTGCGTCCAGGCCGGATCATCGAGGTTGGCCGCATGGAACTGGACGTTGTCGAGTCCGTTCAACCGCGCATTCTGCTCGCCGCGCTCGACCAGCGTGGCGCTGCCCTCGACACCGACGACACTGCCGGCCCGCCGTGCCAGCGGCAGGGTGAAGTTGCCCAGGCCACAGAAGAGGTCGAGCAGTCGATCATCGCGGGTCGGTTGCAGCAGTGCCAGCGCCTGATCGACCATCGCGCGGTTGATGGTGGGGTTGACCTGGATGAAATCCAGGGGATGAAAGCGCAGCGTCAGCGCAAAGTCAGGCAGCGCATACTCGAGCCACGGCGCTCCATCCTGCGGCCAGAGCTTGATCAGCTGCTCGACACCCCCCGGTTGCAGATAGAGATCGACCTCCTGCTCGCGGGCATGGTGCGTCAACGCCTCGAGATCCGCCGCGCCGAGCGGTTGCAGATGGCGCAGCACCAGCGCGACCCGGTCATCGCCACAGGAGACCTCGACCTGGGGAATGATGGTGCGGGCCTCGAGTTGCCCGAGCAGCATCGTCAGCGCCGGCAACTGCCGGTCGATGCGGGGATCGAGCACCTGGCAATGTTCGATCTCGGTGACGAAATGGCTGTTGCGCTCACGAAAGCCGAGCATCAGCGTGCCGCGCTTGTGGACGAAGCGGGCACTCAGCCGCGCCCGCCGCCGGTAGCCGAGTGTCGGACCGCTGAGCGGCGGCAGCCACTGCTGTGGCGCCAGACCGCCGAAATGGTGCAACTGCTCTGCCAGCACCTGCTGTTTCCAGCTGATCTGCGCCGCTGGATCAACGTGCTGCAAACTGCATCCGCCGCAGCGCAATGTGTGCGGGCAGGGTGGCTCACGCCGCTCCGCCGCCGCCTCGACGATGGCCTCGGCCACGGCCTCGTCGTAGCGGGCATGGCGGGCCAGGATGCGTGCCCGCACCCGCTCGCCCGGCAGGCCGTTGTCGACGAACAGCAGCTTGCCATGGTGGCGGGCAATGCCACGCCCCTCATGGCTCAGCGAGTCGATCGTCAGTTCGAGCAGTTCGGGCGCGGCCCTGGTGTTGGAACGGCGGGTCATGCAGTGTGCGGTCGCGTGGTGGCGGAAGTTTCGGTCTGGTCGCGTATTCCGGCGGCAGTCAGCCGAACAGACCGGTCGACAGGTAGCGGTCGCCCCGGTCACAGATGATGGTGACGATCACGGCATGCTCGACCTCCGCACTGATTTGCAGCGCGGCAGCCACGGCGGCCCCGGAGGAGACACCACAGCAGAGCCCCTCTTCGCGTGCCAGGCGGCGAGTCATGTCGCGGGCGCTCTCCTCATCCATGTCGATCACCCGATCGACGCGGTGGCGGTCGAAGATCTTCGGCAGATAGGCCGGTGGCCAGCGGCGAATGCCGGGGATGCTGGCCCCTTCTCTCGGCTGCAGACCAATGATCTGCACCGCCGGGGCACGCTCCTTCAGATAGCGTGACACCCCCATGATGGTGCCGGTGGTGCCCATGGCGCTGACGAAATGGGTGATGCGGCCTTCGGTCTGCCGCCAGATCTCCGGCCCGGTGCCACAGTAGTGGGCTTCGGGGTTGTCGAGGTTGGCAAACTGGTTGAGCACCACCCCTTCGCCGGCCGCGGCCATCTGTTCGGCCAGGTCGCGCGCGCCCTCCATGCCCGCCTCGCGACTGACCAGAATCAGCTCGGCACCGTAGGCGGTCATCGACTGCTTGCGCTCATCGCTCATGTTGTCCGGCATGATCAGCACCATCCGGTAGCCCTTGATCGCCGCCACCATCGCCAGCGCGATGCCGGTGTTGCCGCTGGTGGCCTCGATCAGCGTGTCACCGGGGCGGATCTCGCCACGCGCCTCGGCACGGTTGATCATGCCAAGCGCCGGCCGGTCCTTCACCGAACCGGCCGGATTCTGTCCCTCCAGCTTGGCCAGCACCAGGTTCGAGCTGGCGCCCGGCAGCCGCTGCAGACGGATCAGCGGGGTGTTGCCAATCAGGTTTTCGATGGTGGGAATCTCTGGCTGCATCTGATTGCCTTACTGAAAATGTGAACGACTGCGCGCCCGCAGCTGCATAGGATAAACTCCCTGCCACCGCTCGGTAAGAGAATGTGACCGACACAGATGCGCCCATCGCCCCGCCCACCTCGCTCCGTCACTGTCCAGGCACTGCTGCTGACCCTGGTGCTCGCGCCGATCCTGACCGTCTGCGTGGCGCTGGCGCTGTTCGGACTGGCGCAGCGTTTCGATGAGCTGGAGACGAATCTGCAGCGCCATGCCGAATCGCTGCTGCATGAGCTGGCCGGACGCTATCAGCTGCTGCTGCGCCAACCCGATCCGGCCCAGTTGCAGCGGTTGGCCGGCGATGCGTTGAGCGACGACCATCTGCGCGCGCTGCATCTGTTCAATGCCGAGCGCCAGCCCTGGATTCAGGCCGGCGTGCCACTGAGTGCCGACCGCAGTGGCCTGCCGCTCACGCTGTCGAACCACCTGGAGCAGCAGCAGCAGGATGACCTGCTGCGGTTGTCGTTGCCGCTGGGCAATGTCGAGCAGCCCAGCGGCTGGCTGGTGTTGGAGTTCAGCCGGCTGCCGACCCGTCTGGCGCAGTATCAGGTGGTCTTCTATCTGGTGACAACCACCGTTGCGGCGCTGCTGCTCGGCCTGCTGATCACGCTGGTCACGACGCGCCGGCTGTTGCGGCCGCTGCAACAGTTGATGGTCAATGCCGAGCGGCTCGCTGCCGGACAGCCGGTCGAGCCGCTCTCCCGGCGTGCACCCCGTGAATTCCTGCAGATCAACCAGCAGGTCGAGCACCTGGGGGAACGGCTCGCCCAGATGCGGGACGAAACCCAGCAGGCCATCGAGCAGTCGACCCGCGATCTGCGGCAGACATTGGAGACCGTCGAGATCCAGAACATCGAGCTCGACCTGGCACGGCGGGAATCGCAGAAGGCGAGTCTGGCCAAGACCCGCTTTCTGGCCGACACCAGCCATGAGTTGCGCACCCCGCTCAACGGCATCATCGGCTTTGCCAACCTGCTGCTCAAATCGCCGCTGAACGAAGCACAACGCGACTACCTGCAGGTGATCCAGCGCTCCAGCAGCGACCTGCTGGCGATCATCAACGACATCCTCGACTTCTCCAAGATCGAGGCCAACAAGCTGGTGCTGGACCGCGTGCCGTTCAATCTGCGCGAGCTGATCGAAGAGACGCTGCTGCTGCTGGCCACCCACACCTTCGACAAGCCGCTCGAACTGGTGCCGCTGATCCATGCCGATGTGCCGGTTCATCTGGTCGGCGACCCGTTGCGGCTCAAACAGGTGCTGACCAACCTGGTCGGCAATGCGATCAAGTTCACTCCGGCCGGCAGTGTGGTGATCGAGGTGCGGGTCGAGCAGTCGGATGCGCAGGGCGCACTGCTGCGGGTGCGGGTGATCGACACCGGCATCGGCATCGAGCCCGAACAGCAGCAGCGCATCTTCGAGGCTTTCCAGCAGCAGAGCCCGACCCATGGCGGCGCTGGCCTCGGGCTGATCATCGCCAAGCAACTGGTCGAGCAGATGGAGGGGGCCATCGGCCTGGAGCAGAGCTCCGCGCAGGGAAGCTGCTTCTGGTTCACGCTGCCGGTCACCTATGGCTTGCCGACCAGCTTCAAGGCCGCACAGCTCCCTTTCAACGGCGAACCGGTGCTGCTGTTCGACACCCTCGCCGCCAGTTGCACGGCCATCGCCGCACAGCTCGAAGCCCTCGGACTGCAACCACAGCGGCATGAACAGGCCGACTCATTCATGGCCGCGTTGACGCAGCAGCACTGGTTCGCCGTGCTGCTCGGCATCACCCCGCCCTGTCACCCCGACACCATTGCCGCGCTGCGCAGCCAGGTGCGCCGCCACCATGCCGGTCCGCTGCTGGTGCTCTCCTGTCAGGCACTGCGCAGCGGTGATGCCCTGCCGTTCAACGACCCGGCCATGCTGATCCTCGACAAGCCGGCACAGAGCCGCAAACTGGCCCAGTCACTGCTGCAACTGCGTGGCAGTCAACCCATCCAGCCACCCGCGACAGCAGCACCGCGCATCCTGGCCGTGGATGACAACGAGACCAATCTGCGTCTGCTCGAACTGCTGCTGCAGCAGCTCGGCGCCGAGGTGGAGCTCGCCAGCAGCGGCGCCGAAGCCATCGCACTGGTCAGCCATACCCGCTTCGATCTGGTGCTGCTCGACCTGCGCATGCCGGGCATCGATGGCATCGAAACCGCGCGGCAGCTGCGCACGCTGCCGCTGGCCAAGGATCCGCGACTGCCGATCATCGTGGTCTCGGCCCACCTGCTCGACGAGGAGCGCCACGCCCTGAGCCAGGCCGGCATCGACGACGCCCTGCTCAAACCCATCGACGAGCGCGCGCTGCGTGCATTGTTGTCGCGCTGGATCCAGCAGCCATTGCCGATCGCTCCCGCCAATGGGGTGGTCGACCGTGAAGAGGCCATCCGGCTGGCCGGCAATCAGCCAGAGCTGGCCGAACGGTTGCTGAACCAGTTGATCGATTCACTGACGGCCGAGCAGCAACGTTTCTCGGCGCTGTTGTCGCAGGGCGACCTGACCGCCCTGCTCGAAGCGGTCCATCGGCTGCACGGCGCCTGCTGTTACTGCGGGGTGCCGGCACTCAGGATGGCATTGCGCGCCGCCGAGGCCGCGCTCAAGCAGAGCCACACGGCAGAGTTGCCAAGGTTGATGGCACAGATCGACAGCGAGATCGACGCACTGCTCGACTGGCAGCGCTCGCACACCTCGCTGCCGACCATGGCCAGCGGCGGCTGAGCCCGCACGCAACGGCACCGGTCCAAACCACTCACTGCTCCTCCCGCCGTGCCGCGTCTCTCTGCCGGAGCCAGGCCAGCTTCTCGGCCAGCTTGATCTCCAGCCCCCTCGACACCGGCCGGTACCACTGCGGTTCACTCATGCCCTCGGGCAGGTAGGACTCTCCGGCTGCATAGGCATCGGGCTCGTCATGCGCATAACGGTAGGCCTTGCCATGGCCGAGCTGCTTCATCAGCGGCGTCGGGGCATTGCGCAGATGGAGCGGCACCGGGCGTGACTGGTCCTGACCGACGAACCGCACCGCCTGCTGGTAGGCCAGATAGCCGGCATTGCTCTTGGGGGCCAGCGCCAGATAGAGCACGGCCTGCGCCAGTGCCAGCTCCCCTTCCGGCGAGCCGAGTCGCGCGTAGGTTTCGGCGGCGTCCCGGGCGATCTGGATCGCCCGCGGATCGGCCAGGCCAATGTCCTCCCATGCCATGCGCAGGATGCGCCGGGCCAGATAGTGGGGGTCGGCGCCACCATCGAGCATGCGGGTCAGCCAGTAGAGCGCGGCATCGGGATGGGAACCGCGCACCGACTTGTGCAGCGCCGAGATCTGGTCGTAGAAGTGGTCGCCGCCCTTGTCGAAGCGCCGTGGTCCCGTGCTCAGCGCCGCCTCGACCAGTGCGGCATCGACCCGTTCGTGGCCGGTCACGGCTGCCGCATGGCTGATCTGCTCGAGCAGATTGAGCAGCCGGCGCGCGTCGCCATCGGCACTGTCGACCAGCCGTTCGCTGGCGGCTTCATCGAATTGCAGCGGCGCCAGGGCCCGCTGCCATGCCCGTTGCAGCAACTGGCGCAGCTCATCGCTGGTCAGCGGCTTGAGCGGATGGACCTGGGCCCGCGACAGCAGCGCCGCGTTGACCTCGAACGACGGATTCTCGGTGGTGGCACCAATGAAGATGAGCAGGCCCGACTCGATGAATGGCAGCAGCGCATCCTGCTGTGCCTTGTTGAAACGGTGGATCTCATCGATGAAGAGCAGCGTCGGCCGCCCCTCCTGCTGCCGCGACTCACGCGCCTGCTCCACGGCCTGACGAATCTCTTTGACGCCGGCAAAGACTGCCGACAGCGCGATGAACTGACAGTCGAAGGCGCTGGCGATCAGCCGGGCCAGCGTGGTCTTGCCGACACCCGGCGGTCCCCACAGGATCATCGAGTGCGGCTTGCCCGACTCGAACAGCAGCCGCAGCGGTTTGCCCGGCGCAAGCAGGTGACTCTGGCCGATCACTTCATCGAGCGTTGCTGGCCGCAACTGCTCGGCCAGCGGTACATAGCCCCGATCCCGCTGCGCTGGAATCTCGGACATGAATGCCTCCTGCACCGATCGACGGCGGCTGTCAGCTCATTGGTCGCGGATGATGTCGACGCCGGCCGGTGGCTCGAAGCTGAACTTGTCGGCTTCGATCACGCCGTTGACGGTGAGCGCGAAGAAGCGCAGCCGGGTGTTCTGCCCCAGGCTGTCGCGCAGGGTCATGCCGGTGAGCTGGTTGCCGGCAAAGAACAGCTCGATCTGCGACACCAGGCTGTCCGCGGCCTTGGGCGTCAGTTCGAAGCGGCGGCCCGATTGTGATCCCAGCGTCACATCGCTGGCAGTGACGCGGAATCCCTCGACGATTCGCGCGGTGTCCCCGCTGAGCAGCAGCGCCGGGGTCTCCGCCAGTCGGGCATCGAAGGGTTTGATCACCACCTGGCTCAATTCAGGATCATATTGCCAGAGCGTCTTGCCATCGCAGACGATCAACTGGGCATAGGGCGGGGCCACCTCCCAGCGGAACAGTTGCGGCCGCTTGATCCAGAAGTGTCCATGGGTCTCATGCAGCCGGCGCCCCTTGCCATCGGTCACCTCCTGGTTGAAGTCGGCGCTCAGGGTCTGGTTGCGACGCAAAAGTCGACTGAGCTCATCGGCCACCTCCTGTGCGCTGGCGCAGAGCGGCCACAACATCCACAAACCGAAGAGACAGCGCAGCCATGCACCACTCCAACCTGCGCTCGACATCTCCATTTCACTCTCCAGCTGGCGGTGGCGCCAACACTTTGCGGTTCTGATTGACGTCGGCCCGGCTCACCACGCCGGCCTCCTCCATCGCTTCGATCATGCGGGCGGCACGGTTGTAGCCGATGCGCAACTGCCGCTGCACGGCGGAGATCGAGGCCTTGCGACTGCGGGTGACGAAGGCAACCGCCTGGTCGTAGAGCGGATCCTGCTCGGCGCTCTCCTCGCGCTCCCCCTCGCCGCCGCCATCACCCTCACCGCCAGCAATGCCATTGATGATCTCGTCAAGGTAGTCGGGCGTGCCGCGCCGCCGCCACTCTTCCACCACCCGGTGTACTTCATCGTCGGCAACGAAAGCACCATGGACCCGCATCGGCAGGCTGGTACCGGCCGGCAGGTAGAGCATGTCGCCATGGCCCAGCAGCTGTTCGGCGCCACTCTGGTCGATGATGGTGCGCGAATCGATCTTCGACGAGACCTGAAAGGCGATGCGGGTCGGGATGTTGGCCTTGATCAGCCCGGTGATCACATCGACCGAGGGCCGCTGGGTGGCCAGAATCAGATGGATGCCGGCCGCCCGCGCCTTCTGGGCAATGCGGGCGATCAGCTGCTCGACCTTCTTGCCGACGATCATGATCATGTCGGCGAACTCATCGATGACCACCACGATGTAGGGCAGCGGCTGGAGCGCCGGCGGCTGTTCCGGATCCTCGTCGAACAGCCGTCCGGTGGGGTTGGGCTGCCACAGCGGATCGGCGATCGGTTGCCCGGCCGCGGCGGCCTCCCTGATCTTCTGGTTGAAGCCGGTCAGGTTGCGCACGCCGAGCTGGGTCATCAGCCGATAGCGTCGCTCCATCTCGGCCACGCACCAGGTGAGGCCATTGGCGGCATCGCTCATGTCGGTGATCACTGGCGCCAGCAGGTGCGGAATGCCGTTGTAGATCGACAGCTCCAGCATCTTCGGGTCGATCATGATCATCCGCAGCTCCTGCGGCGTGGCCTTGAAGAGCATGCTGAGCAGCATCGCGTTGACCCCGACCGACTTGCCGGAGCCGGTGGTGCCCGCCACCAGCAGGTGCGGCATCCGCGCCAGATCGACCACCACCGGCACACCACTGGTGTCATGGCCCAGCGCCAGCGCCACCGGTGATTCCAGGGCGGCGTAGATGGAGGTATCGAGCACTTCGCGCAGCCGCACCACCTTGCGCTTTTCGTTGGGAATCTCGATGCCGACCACCGCCTTGCCGGGGATCACCTCGACCACGCGCACGCTCATCACTGTCAATGAGCGGGCCAGATCCCGGGCCAGGTTGGTGATGCGGCTGGCCTTGATGCCGGGCGCCAGCTGGATCTCGTAACGGGTGATCACCGGGCCCGGTTCGACACCGACCACCTCGACAATGATGCCGAAGTCACGCAGCTTCTCTTCGAGCTGACGCGAGGTGCGCTCGAGCGATTCGGGCGTATAGAAGGTCAGCGGCTGCGCACTGGGCGGGTCGAGCAGTTGCAGCGACGGCAGCGCTTCATCGCCCGCCGTGGCGACATCGGCCAGCACCGCACTCTTTCTGGCCTTGCGCTCGGCCGCCTGGCTGATCTGCACCACATTGTCGGCGACCGTGGAAACCTCGGCGTTGAGCGGTGCAGACTGGGTTTTGACAGCTGTCGGAGTCGGTGGCACCGGCTTTCTGGCCCGTTTCTCGGCCTTGGATCTTGGCGTCAAGGTGAACTCGGGCAGCTCATCGAGCGAGCCGAACAGCGGGTCATTTTTCAGCGAATCCGCTGCCGTGGCCGCTCGGGGCGCCGGGCGCAACCGGCCCGGCAGCGCGGCCAGCGCACGGCCGAACGCGGTCGACAATCTGATCAGAGCTGCCCCCAGCTGATCGAACAGCCAGAACCAGGAGAGTCCACTGAACAGGGTGATGCCGATCGCCAGCAGCATCAGCCAGAGCAGGGTGCTGCCGACGACACTGAAGATCGGCAGGGCTGCCTCGACGATCGCCATGCCGAGAATGCCACCGCTGCCGCCGGTCCAGCCCGCCTTGGGCGCGGCGACATAGAGGGTCACCAGCGGCGCCGCCGCCAGCAGTGTCAGCAGCAGTCCGCCGGCCCTGACCGCCACCAGCGCCGGCCGCAGCGGTTGCAGTGCCGGACGCCTGACCAGCGAAACCACCTTGATTCCCAGCAGGATCGGCAACAGGCCAGCCAGGTACCCCAGGAAGGTCAGCGCGATGTCGGCAAGCATCGCACCGGCCAGACCGGCGACATTGAGCACCTCTTTGCTGTTGCCGGTGTGCGACCAGCCCGGATCGTTCTGGTTGTGGCTGAGCAGGGCAATGGCGAGGTAGAGCGCCGCGCAGGCCAACATGATGGCCCCCAGCTCGCGTGCGCCCTTGCTCCAGTGGGCGGCAATCAGCTCGGCACGGGATGCGCCATCCGCTTCACCCGCTTCACTCTGCCCGGACGGCCTCTTGGCGCGGCCACCGACGGACTTTTGCGGGCTTGGGGTCGGTTTTTTGCTGATCGGTGTCGGCATCGAGTAAAGTCGAAACTGTAAATTTTAAAAATATACTTTTAAATCATAATAATGGAAAAACAAATTAAAGCGAAATGAATTCTGATGAGGCCCTCAGGTCGCCAGAAAACGGAAATGGGCCTGACTGACCGGCCGCTCTTCCTGCCAGCAGGAGACCGTCAGATGCACCACCCGCCGTCCCGGGTTGTTGATGCTGACCCGGGCAAAGGTGTCCTGCGGACGCGTGCTCTTAAGATACTCCACCGTCATGTTGACGCACTTGGGCAGGTGGTCATGGGCGATGATGCCGATCACCGCCAGCGTGGCCGCACACTCCATGAAACCGGCCAGCACCCCGCCATGGATCGCCCGGATCATCGGATTGCCGATGTGCTTTTCGGCAAAGGGCAGCCGATAGATGATCTGGCCGTTGATGTCCTGCTCGATGCGGATGCCGAGGTAATCGGCATAGGGGATCGACTTGATCAGTTGATCGGCACTGTGCTGATCCAGCAGAAATGAAAAGGAGTCAGCCATGGCCGGCCTCCGCATCGGTGTGGATGCTGGAGAAGTTGCTGGTCGGGAAGTTCGCCCCCTTGGTGTTGAGCATGAAAGAGGCGTTGCAGTGGGCCACCGGCTCACGCTCGTCGCCCTGCAGGGCGAAGCCGCGCACGAAGGCGACGCTCTTGGTGCGGCTGTAACACTCCGCCTCGGCAATGATGTCGAGGCCGCGCCGGGTCGGCCGCAGGTAATCCATGCGCAGGTCGAGGGTGGCGATTGGCGTCGGCGTGCGCAGGGTCGCCATCACGCAGAGGCCACAGAGGGTGTCCATCAAGGTGGTGATGATGCCGCCATGCAGCGAGCCGCTGTTGCGGTCACCGATGAACTTCGGGTCGTAGGGCAACCGCATCGAGGCGCGCCCCTCGCCGATCGACACCACCTCGATGCCGAGCTCCTGAAACCCGGGATGGCTTTTGGCGAACTGCCGCTGCGCCAGCTTGATGAAGGCCGGGTCGAGCAGCTGCTCTCCCAGTTTGTCGAGCTCTGTCATCTTCGTGCATCTCCTGACTGCTGACTGGATACTGAATGATTATACCGGCTTAATCGATGCCAACCTCGGCAAAGCCCGGCAGCCGTCCCTTGGGCTCATTCTTGAACGCCAGTTTGAAGGCGAAACCGGCCAGGGTGTCGCCATAGGAGATCGCCTTGCGCGGCAGTTGCAGCCAGTCCCAACCCGGTCGCGCCGCCGCGCGCACGCAGGTGACCGCCGTGCGATAACCCGCCTGCCGCGCCTGCTCGACCACCGTCGGGCTGTGGCTGCCATAGGGGTAGCAGAAGTGGTCGATCGGCCTCTCGAGCAGTGCCTCGAGCGCGCTCTTGCTCTGCACCAGCTCCTGCGCTGCCTCTTGCGGATCCAGTTCAGCCAGTTTGTGGTGGCTGACACCGTGCGAGCCGAACTGGATGCCGTGGTCTCCCATCTCGATGATCCGTGCCCGATCGAGCAGCGGCGGACAGTCGCGACCGTCGGCAGCGAACCAGTCCGCCGTGCGACCAATGTAGTCGGAAAGCAGGTAGACGGTCGCCGGAAAACCATGGCGCCGCAGCTGCGGATAGGCATATTGGTAGAAGTTGAGGTAGCCATCGTCGAAGGTCAATACCACCGCGCGCGCTGGCAACGGCCTCTGTCCCGCCAGTGCCGCGACTGCCTGATCGAGCGTCAGCACCTGGTAGCGCCACCGTTTGAGCCAGGCCATCTGCGCCGCGAACCGCCGATGGTCGCAATAGGTCGAGCGGTGCCGCGCCATCGGCGCGAACGCCCCGACCTGGTGGTACATCAGCAGCGTGATCGAGTGGGCCACTCAGCCTCCACCGGCAAGTTTTTTGTAAAGCTCAAGGTATTGGCCGATGATTTGCGCCTCGGTGTGATGCGCCAGCAGCTGCGTTCGACCACGCTCGCCCAGCCCGGCACGCAGCCCGGGGTCGCGCAGCAGCTCCAGAATGCCGTCGGCCAGCGCAACGGCATCGCCGCAGGGCACCTGCCAGGCGGTCTCGCCATGCCGGGTCAACTCCTGCGCGCCGCGCGACAGCGAGGTGACCAGCGGCTTGCCGTGCGCCCAGCTCTCGATGATGACATTGCCGAAGGTCTCGCGCTCCTGCGACGGAAAGACCACCAGATCGGCCAGCTCGTAGAAGGGATCGGGCTGGGTCTGCCAGCCGGTCCAGCGCACCCGCTCCGCCACCCCGAGCGCCTCGGCCTGCCGTTGCAACGGCTCGCGCAGCGGACCATCACCCACCAGCAGCAGCTCCAGGCGCCGCCCAGCCAGCGTGGCCGGCAGCCGGGCAAAGGCCGTCAGCAGTTGATCGAGCCCCTTGACCGGCACCAGCCGTCCCACCGCGACCAGCAGCAGCGCATCGGGATCTCCGCTCCACTGCGCCCGCAGCCGTTGCAAGGTTTCGGCCGGGGAGGCGCGTGGCAACTCGACGAAGTTGCCGATCTGATGGACCCGGCTGGCAGGAAAGCCGTTGCGCACCAGGTAGTCGCAGATGCCACGGGTGTTGCCGATCCAGGCGTGGGCATGGCGGTAGCCATCGAGCTTGTAGTAACCGCCGAGACGGGCGATGTGCAGCGGCTGACGCCCCAGTGGCAATCGCGTCAGCCGGGTGGCGCGACCGAGATAGGTCTGGACGATGGCGGCATCGGTGCGGCGAATCGCGCGCCGGGTCTCCCACTTGGCCAGCGGATCACGCACATTGCGAAACGACAGCTCCGCCAGTGCCGGCGGCGCCGCCACCTCGGCCAGTTGTGAACCGCGCTTGATGATCAACCGTGCATCATGGCCGGCATCGCAGAGCGCGCGTACCAGCCGCAACACGAAGCGTTCGGCACCACCCAGCTTGCTGCTGCCCACCAGATGCAGTGAATCAACCACCTTTCAAACCACTCATGATCTCTTGATAAACCTTGAAATTTCCATCGATCATCGCCGTCAGTGAAAAGCGCTCTTCCACCCATTCGCGCGCACGCCGACCCAGCCGTTGACGCAGGTTGTTACTCTCGGTCAATCGGGTGATCGCCACGGCCAACCCATCGACGTCACCCGGCTCGATCAGCAGACCGGTCTCGCCATCGATCACCATCTCCGGCATGCCACCGGCGCGCGAGGCGATGGCTGGCGTGCCGGCAGCACCGGCTTCGAGCAGCGACACCCCCAACCCTTCCATCAGCGCCGGATGGATCAGAAAGTCCACCGCCGGCAGGATGCGCTCCAGCGCAGGATGGAAACCCAACAGATGGACCCGCTGCTGCAAGCCGCGTTCGCTGATCTGCTGGGCAATCTGCTCACGCAGCGGACCCTGACCGAACAGCAGAACCTGCAACCGCGCACAGTGCTCGGGCAACCTCTCGAGCGCCTCCAGCAGCAGTTCATGCCCCTTGCGCGCGATGAACTGCGCCACCATCGCGGCCACCGGCGCCCCCTGCGGCAGCGCAAGACCGAGTTCCGCCGGCAACGCCGTGGCGCCCGGATGAAACCGGCGGGTGTCGACTGCGCTCGGCACGACGCTGATCTGTTCGACAGGCACCCCCTCGCGCTTCAGCACCTCGGCAATGCCCTGCGAGATGGTCACCACCCGGCTGTAGAGCCGGTACTTGCAGGCCACCCACCAGCGCGGTTCCGGATTGTCGACCCGCCTTGACAGCACCACCGGCACCCCGGCCCAGCGGCCAGCCAGTCCACCCCACAGGTCGGCCCCGCGCCGGCTGTGCAGATGGAGCAGGTCGGGCTGCTCCTGCCGCAGAAGCTGGCGCAACCGCCAGACGAAGGCGATGTCCAGATCGCCCCGCATCGGCAGTTCGCGAACCGGCACCCCCAGCGCACGGGCCGCTTCGGCGATGGCCGCACCGCGCGGCGTCACCAGCAGGTTGTCGACGCCGCGCGCCTGCAACCCTTCGAGCAGATAGAGCACCTGCCGCCCACCACCATAGATCTGCATGCCGGTTTCGACATGGAGCACCTTCATCGGGCCGCCTCTTCTGCCATCACCTGCCGCGCCGCCTCCCAGACCTCGGCCGGCGCGATGCCGCCGAGGCAGTCGAAGCGGCCGGCACAGGTGGGGTGGCGACGACAGGGCGAACAGGCCAGCGCATGGTAGATCACCCGAAAACCGGGCAGGCCGGCATCGAGATAGGGGCGCGTCGAACCAAAGAGCGCCACCGTCGGCACCCGGAAGCCAGCGCCCATGTGGGTGAGCCCGGTGTCGACACCGACCAGCAACCGTGCCGAAGCGATGGCCGCTGCCGATTGACGCAGCGTCAACTGGCCGACCAGATCGATCGGCGCATGGCGACAGCCGGCACTGATCTGCTGCGCCGCCGCCCGGTCGCCCGGTCCACCCAGCAGCAGCGTCGGCAAACCAGTCTGCTCGGCCAGCAGATCGATCCACTGCCGCCAATGCGCCTGCGGCCAATGCTTTTGCGGCCGGGTGGTGAAGGGAGCGGCCACCGCGTAACCGCGCGCGGCCCGTTCGCTTCCCACCATTTCGAGCACCCGCGCCCGGTCGGCTTCGGTCAGTGCGATCGAGGGGTGAAAGTCGTCGGTCGACAGACCGAGAAACTGCGCCAGCCGTCGATACTCCGACGACATGCCCGGATGGTCATCCAGCTCATGCACCACCTGCTGCATCAGCCAGCGGCTGCCCTCGCGGGAGTTGAGACCGATTCGTCGCGGTGCACCGCTCAGCCAAGCCCAGGCGGCGCTCTTCAGCAACCCCTGGGCATCGAGCACCAGATCGAAGCGGCTGCCACGCAACCGGCGCACGAAGGCGCGGACCTCGCGCCACCAGTTCCGCCGATCCTCGCGCCACAGCCGCTGCCAGCGCCGTCGGGGCCAGATGATCACTTCATCGAGCTGGGGATGGGCCTCGATCAGCGACTCCATTCCCTCCTCGACCATCCAGGCCAGCCAGCCATCGGGATGGGCTGCCCGCAGTGCCGGAATCAGCGGCGAGGCCATCACGATGTCGCCGATCGCGCTCAAGCGAATGATCAGGATGCGGCGGCTCATCGTAGCGCAACGGGCCCCACGACACGGGTTGCCTTGACCGGCCAAAGGGCACTCTCTACCATCAGGGGCTTTTTTTCCTTGAGTCGGACCATGTGCGGAATCGCTGGAATCATCAAACGGGAAGCGCGGGTCGAGCAGCGCGAACTGGCGGCGGTCGCCCCGTTGCTTCGACACCGGGGGCCGGATGACGAAGGCCAGTATATCAAGGAAAACCTTGGCCTCCTGCACACGCGACTGTCGATCATCGACCTGGGGGGCGGCCATCAACCGCTGTTCGACCCGCGCAACGACACCGCGCTGATCGCCAATGGCGAGATCTACAACTATCTGGAGCTGCGCGCCCCGCTGCGGGCGGCTGGCTGCCACTTCAGCACCGCCTCGGACTGCGAAACCCTGCTGCACAGCTATGCCTGCCATGGCCGCGACTTTCTGGCGCCGATCAACGGCATGTTCGCCTTCGCCCTCCACGATGGCCGCCGGCGCAGCCTCTATCTGGGGCGTGACCGTCTCGGCATCAAGCCGCTCTACTACGCCGAACTGCCCGATCGGGTCATCTTCGCCTCGGAGCTGAAGGCGCTGCTGCCGCTGCTGCCACATGCGCCGGCCATCCACGCCCCGGCGCTGCTGCAATTCCTGCAGAACCAGTTCAACAGCGGCCGCGACACCATCGTCGAAGGCATCAAGCGCGTGCTGCCCGGCGAGCTGATCGAAATCGATGCCAGGCTGCAACTGCACCACCACCGCTACTGGTCACCCACCACGCTGACGCCGCGGCAGATCGGCTTCGATGAGGCCCGCGAGGAGTTCGATCAGCTCTTTCGTCAGGTGATGGTCGAGCACATGCGTTCGGATGTGCCGTTCGGGCTGTTTCTCTCCGGCGGTGTCGACTCGTCGGTTCTTCTGGCGATGCTCACGCGGTTGCGCGACGAGCCGCCCCGCACCTACTCGGTCGGTTTCAGCGAAGGCAACGGTGTCGATGAGCTCGATCAGGCCAGCGAACTGGCGCGGCAGTTCAACACCCGCCACAGCGCCTTGCGGCTGAGCGGCGCCGAACTCTTTGCCCGCCTGCCCCACACCGTCTGGGCCGCGGACGACCTGATGCGCGACTACGCCTCGCTGCCGACCGCCCATCTGGCGCAGGCGGCCGGCGCCGAGCTCAAGGTGATCTTCAGCGGCGAGGGGGGCGACGAGGTCTTTGCCGGCTACGGTCGCTACCGCCCCAAGGCTGCCGAACGCTGGCTCAAGCAGCTTGCGCGTCCCGGCTCCGGCGGCTTTCGCACCACCGGCCAGTGGCATGCACGCTGGAGCCGACGGCTGTTCGGCGCCGAACTGAAACAGGCCCACGCGGCCATGCGCGCCCCCTTCATCGCCGCCTGGCAACGGACCCCGGCCCACTGGAGCGACCTGATGCGCCGTCAGTATGTCGATCTGACCACTGCCCTGCCCGACAACTTGCTGGTCAAGGCCGACCGCATGCTGATGGCCTTCGGCGTCGAGGGTCGGGTGCCTTTTCTCGACCACCGCATCGTGGAGTTCGGCCTGATGCTGCCCGATTCACTCAAGATCGACGCCAGCGGCGGCAAGCGCTTTCTCAAACGCTGGGCCGAGAGCTGCCTGCCGACCGAGCTGTTGCAACGCAAAAAGCGCGGCTTTCATGTACCGGTCGGCGAGTGGCTGCAGGGTGCACTGCTGGAGCGGATGGCCGAGCGGTTGCCGCGCAACGCTGCCGTGCGGGAGTGGTTCGACCCGCAGGGGGTGAGCGCGCTGATCAAGGCGCGCCAGCAGGGCGCGCCGGTGAGTCGGGAACTCTTCTCGCTGCTGCAATTCGCCCTCTGGCACCGGCTCTTCATCGACGCCCCCGGCACCCTGCCCGCCCCGGCCGAAAACACCCTGGAGTGGCTCGAATGAGTCAGACCGATCACGACCGTCCGGTGGCGCTCTTTCTCTCCTACTCCGGCAACGGTGGCGTCGAGCGGATGATGACGCTGCTGGCCCGTGGCATCGCCGAACGCGGCCATCCGGTCGATCTGCTGGTGATCAAGGGCCATGGCGAGCACTTTGCCGTACCCGCAGGCGTGCGGGTCATCCACAGCGGCGCACGTCACACCTGGCAGGCGATCCCCTTTCTGCTGTGCTATCTGCGGCGGACGCCGCCGCGCGCGCTGCTGGCGGCCAAGGACCGCGCCAACCGCGTGGCGATTCTGGCCCGCCGACTGGCCGGTCGTGGCGACATTCCGCTGGTGATCCGGCTCGGCACCCACCTCGAACAGTCGATGAAGGGCAAGCATCCTCTGCGGCTGTGGTGGCGGCAACGCCAGATGGCCCGCAGCTACCGCCATGCCGACCGGGTGGTGGCGGTCTCCGAGGGGGTGGCCGCGGACACCCGTCATCTCACCGGCCTCACCGCCGACCGCGTGCGGGTGATCCGCAACCCCACGCTGTTCCCGGAGATCAGCGAGCGTGCCGCCGAACCGGCCAGCCACCCTTGGCTCGATGACCCCGCCCTGCCGGTGATCGTCGGCATCGGCCGTCTCACCCGACAGAAGGATTTTTCCACGCTGATTCGCGCCTTCGCCCGGCTGCGGGCCACCCACCCCAGCCGTCTGCTGATCTTTGGCGAGGGCAAGGATCGTCCACAACTGCAGGCGCTGATCAGCGAGCTGGGGCTGACCGAGTGGGTCGATCTGCCTGGCTTCACCGCCAACCCCTATGCCGCGCTGGCGCGCGCCCGACTCTTCGTGCTCTCGTCGGCCTGGGAGGGCTCGCCCAATGTGCTGGTCGAGGCGATGGGGCTCGGCACGCCGGTGGTGGCCACCGACTGCGAGAGTGGTCCCCGCGAGATTCTGGCCGGCGGCCGGCATGGCCCGCTGGTGCCGGTCGGTGATGCCGAACGGCTCGCCGAGGCAATGGCCACGGTGCTCGACCAGCCACCTCCGGCCGCACAACTGCAACAGGCGGTCGCCGAATACAGCCTGGCGCTCAGCACGCTGCGTTACCTGCAGGCGCTCGGTGTAGAATCGCCCGACGCCACGGTTTGACCCCACACGCACTCACCCGACATGCTGCTCAGCCACCGTTACAACTTTCTGTTCGTGCACATCGCCAAGACCGGCGGCACCAGTGTGCGCGACGCCCTCGACCGGCTGCGCTGGCAGGATCCGAAGTACTACCCGATGTGGCTCTGCAGCCGGCTCAGTGCACTGTTCAACCATGAACTCGCCTGCAAGCTGCCACGACACGCCAAGGCGATCGCGGCACAGGAGATGCTGCCGCGCGAGCTCTACCAGCGACTGTTCAAGTTCGCCTTCGTCCGCAACCCCTGGGATCTGCAGGTCAGCTCCTACCACCATCTGCAGCGCGAACGCCCCCAGTTGCTGACCCATGTCACCAGCTTCGAGGAGTTCATCCGCTTCAAGCTCGATCCGCAGCGGCCCTACCAGTACCACCTCGACACCTCGATCGAGCTGCAAAGCGACTACCTGGTCGACCTGCATGGTCGGCTGATCGTCGACTTCATTGGCCGCTACGAGCGGTTCGACGCCGATTTCGAACAGGCCTGCCAGCGCATCGGCATCACGCCGCCGCGGCTGCCGCACAAGCGCAAGGCCACCGATCGCCGCGACTACCGCAGCTACTACAGCGACACACTGGCGGAACAGGTGGGCGCACATTTCCGGCTCGACATCGAACGCCTGCACTATCGCTTTGACCCATAGACACTTTTAGGTCACTCGAAGCGTCTACCCAACCGGCTGGGGAACTTTTGCCGGCCACTGCGGGTCACAACCGCTCTGTTGTCCGCACCATCACGCCCTTGAACCGCATCCAGAACCTGCTCCGACTGCCGCTGCTGACACTGCTGCTGATGCTGTTCGGCTGCTCAGCCGGCCACCCGAACAGCTGCAAGGGGGTGCTCGGCACCCAACCCTACCTCACCATCGGTCGCGACTACGACGAGGGCTACTATCGAACCGCCAGCGAATCCTGGCTCCAGGCGATGCTGGCTGCCAATGCCTATGACCCGGCTGGTGCGGGACGTTTCAAACTGCCTGAAACGGTCAGTGAACGTGCTTTTTTTGACCCCGGGCGCGGTCTGCAGGCCAAGCTCTACGCCATCGGGGCAGAGCAGGGTCAGCCACACAAACTGGTCATTGCCTTTCGCGGCACCACCTCGCTGTATGACTGGCTGTTCGGCAACCTGCTCAACAGCCAGTATGCGCTGGCCGATACGCTGGTTGCCGCCATCCGCCAGCAGTATCCGACCGTCGAACTGATCGCCACCGGCCATTCGCTCGGCGGTGGACTGGCTCTGCATGTCTCGATGGTGTTCGACGGCGTCAGCGCCTACGCCTTCAATCCTTCCTACAAGGTGCTGTCGCCACCCATACCCAAAATGAACCGGCGGGTGGTCGTGGGCGCCAGCGGCGACATCCTTGCCCTGCAGCGCCGGTTCTGGTTTCAGCCAGAGGTCGATGTGGACCATCCCGCCTACAACTGCACCCATGTCAATCAGCATGACATCACGCTGTTGAGCCGCTGCCTGCTGCATGTCGCCGCCGCCGGAGAACAGCGCGCACAACTGACATTGGCCCAGAACCGCTCACCGCTGTGCGGCAGCCTGGGCTGGATCTCACTGGGCCCCAGGCGGGATCAACAGAGGCTGATCGAGCAGTTCCGCCAGACCGGCAGCGCAGCCGTGACCCTTGCAGCCGAGGCCTATCTCAGACGCGACCCTCCGCAACCGCCCTTCTATCGGCTGGCCGGGGCGATTCGGGTCATTCCCGCCGGCACCACGCTCAGCGTGCTCGATCTGATCGACTCGGTGGGCTGGCGCCAGCGCAGCTGGATCAAGGTGGCTTATGATCCGGTTGAGACGAGCAGCGAGACGAATGTGGAATCGATCGAAACCACGCAGGGCGAGGAGGGCAACCTGAACAGCCTCGCACCACCCGTTTCGGCCAGCGAATCCAGCGCTGCTGAGATCCCCACCGACGCTGTCGAGCAGCGCTGAACGGCCGCTGGACGGTCACTCAACAACCCGCTCAACCGCTTGCCAGCAGTCAGTTTTTTGCGATCGCGCATTGAGACACTATAATGCCGCCTGCCTGACTCCCCCAGGGCAAAACAACTACCAGGGATACCCACAATGTCCAAAACGAAGAACAGAACGAGCAAACTCGCATGGGTCAGCGCCGGAGCAGTGTGCGCCGCCACGGCCCTCGCCACCCTGCCCAGCCATGCCGCCGATGACCGCATCTATATCTCGCCCACCATCTACCGAGCCATGCTCGACAGCGGGCGCAGCTATGACAGTGACTATGCTGGTCAGATCCAGATCGGCAAGGCGCTGAGCGACTCCATCAATGTCGAAG
>ERZ1645192.59-NODE-59-length-64255-cov-11.894844_pt1 | contig 64255 bp, 68 predicted proteins | sample MGYA00575354_ERZ1645192 | MGnify/ENA primary metagenome ERZ1645192 (study PRJEB40844, sample SAMN11349763) | freshwater sediment metagenome | isolation source: river sediment | host: Sediment | place: India: Faizupur Khadar , New Delhi | collected 2017-02-21 ... | reverse complement strand
TTGTCGGGCATCAGGTTGAGCAGTCCGATCCTGAGCGGCCGGATGTCCTGGCGCGCGGCGTCCGTCTCGCGCGCCACCTCGAGGCTGATGCGCGCCGCCCCTTCCGCGCCGCCCGCCTGCGCCACGCCGGCAAGGCGCACGAGATTGGCGGCGCGCGCGAAGCGCCACAGCAACAGGCGCACATCCTCCGGCGCGTCGAGCGCGGCGGACGGCGAACGGTCGTAGGCCGCCGGCTGCGTCACCGGCTGCGCGCCGTCGCGCGTCAGCCATAGCCGTCCGGCGGCGACGCTCGCCAGCATGTCGGCCGGCCCTTCGACCAGATCGACGGCAAGGCCGTCGCCGGCAAGCGCCGCGGCCAGATGCGGCCGCGCCTCCGGCGTCGCGGCGACGCGGAGACGCAAGCGCGCGGCCGGCGTTTCAAGCTCCGCCCAGAGCTGCGCCGGCCAGACCTGTGCCGGCGATGCGCCCGCGACTTCGGCGCGGCTCGCCGCCGCGTCGGCCTCGCTGACATCGGCGCGGCCGAGCGCGCGGGCGTCGGCGAGCGGGCCGTCGAACAGCGCCAGACGCGCCCCGGCGTCGAGCCCATGCAACTGGCCGGCCTCGACGATGAGCGCGCCATTGTCGGAGCGGGCGGGAAAGCGGGCGCGAACCAAAGCGTGGTCTTGTCCCGGCAGCGGCGCGTCGAGATCGCCCTCGAACGCCGGCGGCGGCGCGGCGGCCAGCGTTGCGCTCGCCATGTCGAGCGCGATCAGGCGGGCGAGCTCGCGATAGGTGCGGGCGCGGCCCTGCTCCAGCGCGCGCATGAGCCGCCAGGTGAAGACGCCGAATTTTTGCGCGCCCTCCGGGCCGATGAAACCGGCGCCGCCCGGCAAGGGCCGCTCCAGCGCCTCGCTCCAGGAATCGACGGCGAAAAAGCCGACGAGCGCGGCCTTGTCGGCCGGGGCTGGAAGCGTGGCGCGCCGCTGCGGCGGCCTGAGCGGCGACGGCGCAAGCGCCTGCGGCACGCCGAGCGCCTCGGCTTCCACCGCGCGCGCGACGCCCGCGCCGGCGCGCGTCGCCGTGCCGGCGTGGCAGGCGTCAATGACGACGAAAACGCGCGCGCCTTTGGCGCGGATGCGGTCGAGCGCGCGGCCCAATTCCTTGTCGACGATGGCGTTGCGGATCGAGCGCGCCTGCGGGTCGTATTTGCCGGCGTCCTTGGGCAGCAGCGCCTGCGCGCGGCCGCCCGGCTCGGGCTCCTGCCCCTCTTCGACCGCGCCCTCGGGCTGCGTCGCGCCGTGGCCGGAATAATGGATCTGGACGAAATCGCCGGCTTCCGCCCTGGCGGCGAGATCGGCGAGGCCGGCGAGAATTTCGGCGCGCGTCGCCGGCGCGAACGGCTTCGGCGCGTCCGCGCCTTCCGGCAGCCCTTCGGCGAGAACGCGAATGTCCTTCGCCGCAAAGCCGTTGCGCGTCAGGCGTCGCCAGACCATCAGAACGTCATTGCGCGGGCCTTCGAGCGAACGGATGGCCGGTTCGTCATAGGCGGCGACCGCGATCAGCAGCGCGCGGTTGCGCGCCTGCGCCGGGACGCAAAGGAGAATCAGCGCCGCGGCAAGGGCGAAACCAGCGGCCCTGCGATCAAATTTCTGAAAAATCAGCAAAAAAAATTTCACGGCCATCCGCTTTGCGGCGGCGCGCCAAACGCGCCCGTCGCCGGCATTTCACCATCGCAACGGCGCGGCTTCAAGCCGCGCGGCGATGACAAATCCCGTCACGAATAATGGCTGCGACGCCAGGCGACGAAGGCGGCGATGCCCTCGTCCAGCGCGGTCGCGGGGCGGTAGCCGGTGAGCGCCTCCAGAAGGTCGGGCGCGGCATAGGTCACCGGCACGTCGCCCTTCTGCATCGGCAGCATGTTGCGCCGGATCGGCTTGCCAAGCGCGCGCTCGATCGCCACGACGAAGTCCATGAGGCCGACAGGCTGGCCGCCGCCGATGTTGACGGCCCGCCAGGGCGCGACCGGCGACAGCGAATCCGACGCCCCCACAGATGCGCCTTCGACCGGCGGGCGCTCGACGAGACGGACAATCGCCTCGACGAGATCGTCGATATAGGTGAAATCGCGCTGCATCCGGCCTTCGCCATAGACGTCGATGGCCTCGCCCTTCAGCGCCGCATCGACGAATTTGAACAAGGCCATGTCCGGCCGGCCCCAAGGCCCGTAGACGGTGAAGAAGCGGAACGCCGTCGTCGGGATCTTCCACAGATGCGCGTAGGAATGCGTCATTTCCTCGCCGGCTTTCTTCGACGCGGCGTAGAGCGTCAGCGGGTGGTCGGCGCGGTCCGTCTCGCGGAAGGGAATCGCGGCGTTGGCGCCATAGACCGAGCTGGTCGAGGCGTAGAGCAGATGCTTCACCTGCAGTTCGCGCGCCATTTCCATGACGTTGAACGTGCCGGTGAGATTGGAATCGACATAGGCGCGCGGGTTTTCCAGGCTGTAGCGCACGCCCGCCTGCGCCGCGAGATGGATGATGACGTCGGGCGCGGCGTCGCGCGCGGCGCGCTCCAGCGCCGCCATGTCCTCCAGCATCAGAACGTGCGCGCGGAAGGCCGGGCTCTGTTCGAGAATGGCGAGGCGGGCGCGTTTCAACGCAACGTCATAATAAGGCGTCAGACCGTCGACGCCGACAATGTCGTGTCCGTCGGCGAGAAGCCTCCGGGCGACGTGGAAGCCGATGAAGCCGGCTGCGCCGGTGACGAGGAAGCGCATGGGGTCGGAACTCCGGAAGGCTCACGCGGGTTGTTGAGACTTGGTTAAGCGAAAGGCCGCCGGCTGGCTAGCGCAGACAGGGTTTGGCCGAACGATGCGCCCGCGTTAGGCTGACGCGGTCGCCGCAGGAATCATTCGAGGTACGCCATGGCTGCTTCCCTTTCCCAGAAGAACGACGCGCGCGAGACGCAGCAGGCGGCGGCGCGGCAGAAGCAGGACGAAGCCCTGCTCGACGCGCAATTCGAACTCGTCGAAGCCGGGCGCAACGCCGTGCTCGTCGTCATCGCCGGCTCGGACGGGGCGGGCAAGGGCGCGGTGGCCAATCGCCTCTATGACCGGCTCGACGCCCATTACGTCGAAACGATGTATTACGGGACGCCGAGCGAAGAGGAGCGCAACCGCCCGCCTTTCTGGCGCTATTGGCGCGACATGCCGGCGCGGGGCCGCATCGGGCTCGTGCTCGGCGGCTGGCATCACGCGCCGCTGCTGGCGCGCGCCACGGGCGAGATCAGCCGCATCGAATTCGAGCGCCAACTCGCCGAGATCAACCGTTTCGAGGAGATGCTGACCGCCGAGGGCGTGCGCCTTCTGAAGATCTGGCTCGCGGCGGACGAGAAGAAAGCGCGCAAGAGGCTCGCGGCGCTGCGCGAGGAAGATGGCGCGCTGCGCCGCCCCGTCGTCATCGAATGGGAAGACGTCGACACCAAGAAGGAACGCCGCCGCCTCGTCGAGGCCGGCCTCGAAATGGCCCGAACCTCCGTTGGCGCGGCCCCCTGGCTCGTCGTGCCCGCCGACGACGCAGAGGCGCGCGACGCCGCCGTGGCCGAAGCTCTGGTGGAATTGTTGCAGCGCGTCAATTCCGAGCCGCCGGCGGAAAAGCCCGCCGCGGCGGCCGCCGCCAACAAGCCCGGCAAAGCGCGCCGCGGCCCGCGCCTCGATCTGTCGCTCAAGGCCGACCCGACGACCTATGCCGACGAACTCGACGATTTGCAGGACCGGCTGACGGAAGTGACGACTGCGCGCCGCTTCCGCAAGAGCGGGCTGGTGCTGGTGTTCGAAGGCGTGGACGCCGCCGGCAAGGGCGGCGCTATCCGGCGCGTGCGCGCGGCGCTCGACCCACGGCAGTTTCGCGTGCACGGCACATCCGCGCCGACCGACGAGGAGCGGGCGCGGCCCTATCTCTGGCGCTTCTGGCGCAACATTCCGCGGCGCGGCGACGTCGGCATTTTCGATCGCTCCTGGTATGGCCGCGTGCTGGTCGAACGCGTCGAGGGCTTCGCAGCCGAGCCGGATTGGCGGCGCGCCTATGACGAGATCGTCGATTTCGAGCGGCAGGTGGCGCAGGCCGATTACGCCATCGTCAAATTCTGGCTGGCGATCAGCCAGCAGGAACAATTGCGGCGCTTTCAGGAGCGCGAGGCCAACGCCGCCAAGCGCTACAAGCTGACGCCCGACGACTGGCGCAACCGCGACAAATGGGCAGCCTACGAGGCGGCCATGGCCGACATGGTCGAGCGCACGTCGACCGCCTTCGCCCCCTGGACGATCGTCGAGGCCGAGGACAAGGCCTACGCTCGCCTCAAGGTGCTGCGCGCCATCGTCGAGCGGCTGGAGGCCTCGGGCTGAGAGCCTCATGGTTAACGGGCCGGTAACGGACTATCACATTTTCTCCCAGATTGCGCCCGATTGAGGCCGGATCGAATCGGCATGGTCTCCTCATCGAACGCGAAGGGGAGAGACATGCAGGATTTCGACGAGGTGGAAGCGCTGACGCTGCGCCGGTTCTATGATGCGCGCAACAACGACCATGCGATCACCCTGCCTGTCGATGAAGCGGATTCGCCGGCGCGCGTCGCCGAGATCGCACGCGCCTGCCAGAGCCTCGCGGCCAAGGGCCTGATCAACTGGACGCAGATTTTCGGCGCGACCGTCGGCTATGGCCGCATCACCGCCGCCGGCATCATCGTCGTCGACCACGAGAGCCGCGCCTATGAATTCGAACAGAAGGCCAAGCGCTCGGAAGCGCCGCTCGGCCTGATCTGGCGGCGCGCCGCCTCGCTGTTCCTGTCGCGCACCCGCACGCATTTCGCCTGATTTTCCGCATTTTTTGCCCCGAACTGGCGGCCGACGCTTTCCCCCCGCGTCGGCCGCCATTTTCTTTGCCGATGGGCGCGCGCCGGTGGCGTTCGGCGGCCTCAGCCTCTAAGGTGGCCGCCCGTTCGCCCGCGAGACCGACAGACCGATGACGTTGACCCACCGCCCCGTGCAAGCTGGCGACCATGTGTTCCTGGTCGATGGTTCGTCCTTCGTCTTCCGCGCCTATTTCCAGTCGATCCGGCAGGATCCGAAATATAATTACCGCTCGGACCGGCTGCCGACCGGCGCGGTGCGGCTGTTCTGCGCCAAGCTGATGCAATTCGTCCGCGATGGGGCGATGGGCGTGAAGCCGACGCATCTGGCCATCATTCTCGACAAATCCGAGAATTCGTTCCGCAAGGAGCTCTATCCCGCCTACAAGGCCAACCGCTCCGAGCCGCCCGAAGACCTCGTGCCGCAGTTTCCGCTGATGCGGGCCGCCGTGCGCGCCTTCGGCCTGATCCCGATCGAGCAGGACCGCTACGAGGCCGACGACCTCATCGCCACCTACGCCAAACAGGCGGAAGAGCGCGGCGCCGACGTGCTGATCATCTCCGCCGACAAGGACCTGATGCAGCTGATCACGCCGAAAGTGGCGATGTATGACCCGGCCTCGGGCGAGCGCGACGAGCGCCGCATCGGCTTTGCCGAAGTCGCCGATTATTTCGGCGTCACGCCCGACAAGGTGGCGGACGTGCAGGCGCTGGCCGGCGATTCGACCGATAACGTGCCCGGCGCGCGCGGCATCGGCCTGAAGACCGCCGCCCAGCTCATCGCCGAATATGGCGACCTCGACACGCTGCTGGCGCGCGCCCACGAGATCAAGCAGCCCAAGCGCCGCGAGACGCTGACCGACCCGGATTCGGTCGCGCTGATTCGCACCTCGAAGAAACTGGTCGATCTGGTGCGCGACGTGCCGCTGGAAACGCCGCTCGACGACCTCGGCCTGCATGCGCCGGACGGCAAGGCTTTGGTCGCCTTCCTCAAGGCGATGGAATTCACCACGATCACCAGGCGCGCGGCGGATGCGTTCGAGGTCGCGGCGGAGGAGATCGAGCCCGATCCGGCGCTCGTCGGTCCGGGCGGATGGCGCGGCCGCAACGGCGAGGTGAAGGAACAGCCGGCCCAGCCGGAGGCCGAGCCGGCCGACGCGGCCGCAGCCGCCGAACAGGGCGCGCCGACGCCGACTGCGCGCGCCGCGGCGCAGGCGGAAAAAGCCAGGGCGCAGGCCTTCGATCTTGCCGCCTATGAGACCGTGCGCACGCTCGCCGATCTCGACCGCTGGATCGCGCTGGCGCGCGAGGCGGGACGCTGCGCCGTCGACACCGAGACGTCGTCGCTCGATTCGATGACGGCGGAGCTGATCGGCGTGTCGATGGCGGTCGCGCCGGGCAAGGCCTGCTATATCCCCATCGGCCATGTGCCGGAAGGCGGCGGCGACCTGTTTGGCGGGCGCGGCCTGCTGCCCGACCAATTGGCCGAAAGCGACGTGATCGCGCGGCTGAAGCCGCTGCTCGAGGACGAAAGCGTTCTCAAGATCGCGCAGAACATGAAGTTCGACTGGCACGTCTTCGCCCAGCGCGGCATCGAGGTCGCGCCCTTCGACGACACGATGCTGATGTCCTATGTGCTCGACGCGGGCCGCAACGGCCATGGCATGGACGAGCAGTCGGCCCTGCATCTCGGCCACAAGCCGATTTCCTTCGGCGAGGTCGCCGGCACGGGCCGCAGTTTCATCGGTTTCGCCCGCGTCGCCATCGACAAGGCGACCGCCTATTCGGGCGAGGACGCCGACGTCACGCTGCGGCTGTGGGAGCTGCTGTCGGCGCGACTGCCGGCCGAGAAGATGAGCACGGTCTACGCCACGCTGGAGCGGCCGATGGTCGAGGTGCTGGCGCGCATGGAGAAGCGCGGCATTTCCATCGACCGCGCCATTCTTTCGCGCCTGTCGGGCGAGTTCGCGCAAAGCATGGCGCGGCTTGAGGCCGATGTGCACGAGCTGGCGGGCGAGAGCTTCAACCTCGGCTCGCCCAAGCAATTGGGCGACATCCTGTTTGGCAAGATGGGCCTGCCGGGCGCGAAGAAGACCGCGACCGGCGCGTGGTCGACCGCCGCCGGCGTGCTCGAAGATCTGGCCGAGGGCGGCAACGAATTGGCGCGGCGCATTCTCGACTGGCGGCAATTGTCGAAGCTGAAATCGACCTATACCGACGCGCTGCCGGGCTTCGTCAACGCGTCGACGCAGCGCGTCCACACGTCCTATTCGCTCGCCGCGACGACGACGGGGCGGTTGTCGTCGAGCGAACCCAACCTGCAGAACATTCCGGTGCGCAACGAGGAGGGCCGCAAGATCCGCCGCGCCTTCATCGCCACGCCGGGCAATGTGCTGGTCAGCGCCGATTATTCGCAGATCGAGCTGCGGCTGCTGGCGCATATCGCCGACATTCCGCAATTGAAGAAGGCCTTCGCCGACGGGCTGGACATTCACGCCATGACGGCGTCGGAAATGTTCAACGTGCCGCTGGCCGACATGACGAGCGAAATCCGCCGCCGCGCCAAGGCGATCAATTTCGGCATCATCTACGGCATTTCCGCCTTCGGCCTCGCCAACCAACTCGGCATTTCGCGCGAGGAGGCGGGCGCCTATATCAAGACCTATTTCCAGCGCTTCCCCGGCATCCGCGACTATATGGAAGCGACGAAGAAGACGGCGCGCGAGCAGGGCTATGTGACCACGCTGTTCGGCCGCAAATGCCATTATCCGCGCATCAATGCGTCGAACCCCTCCGAGCGCGCCTTCAACGAGCGCGCCGCGATCAACGCGCCGATTCAAGGCTCGGCCGCCGACATCATCCGCCGCGCCATGGTGCGGATGGAGGAGGCTTTGACGCAGGCGAAGCTGTCGGCGCAGATGCTGTTGCAGGTGCATGACGAACTCGTCTTCGAACTGCCGGAGGCCGAGGTGGACGCCACGATCAAGCTGGTGCGCAAGGTGATGATCGATGCGCCGCATCCGGCCGTGCAGCTCGCCGTGCCGTTGCAGGTCGACGCCAAGGCGGCGAAGAACTGGGACGAGGCGCATTGATGAAAAAGCTTTTGGCCGCCGCGCCGGCGCTGGCCGCGAGCGCGCTGCCCGCTTCCGCCGCCGACATCAACGGCGCGTTGCCGGCGGCGCTCGCCCTGCCGTTCATCGGCATCCTGCTGTCGATCGCGCTCGGCCCGCTGCTTGCGGCGCATTTCTGGCACGCGCATTACGGCAAGGTCTCCGCGCTGTGGGGCGCAGCCGCGCTCGCGGGGCTTGCGGCCTTTGCCGGGATCGGCCCGGCGCTCGCCGCCGCCTGGCATGCGATGGCGCTGGAATATGCGCCGTTCATCGTCATGCTGTTCGCGCTTTACACGATCTCGGGCGGCCTCGTCGTCAAGGGCCATCTGCACGGCTCGCCGCGCCTCAACACCACGCTGCTGGCCATCGGCGCGCTGGCCGCGAGTTTCGTCGGCACGACGGGCGCCTCGATGATCCTCATCCGGCCACTGCTGTGGGCCAACGACAACCGCGCCCATAACGCCCATGTCGTCGTCTTCTTTATTTTCCTCGTCTCGAACATCGGCGGCGCGCTCAGCCCGCTCGGCGATCCGCCGCTGTTTCTCGGCTTCCTGCGCGGCGTCGACTTCTTCTGGACGCTGAAATATCTGTGGCCGCAGACGCTGTTCATGGTCGCCTGCCTGCTCGCCATCTTCTATGCGCTCGATTCCTGGCTCTACGCCAGGGAAGGCGTGATCCGCCCCGACCCGACGCCGGATTCGCCGCTGCGGCTGGAAGGGCGCGTCAACCTCGCCCTCGTCGGCGTCGTCATCGCCGCCATCGTCATGAGCGGGCTGTGGAAGCCGGGCGTCGGCTGGGAGATCGCCGGCACGAAGCTCGAATTGCAGAATCTCGTGCGCGAGGCCGTGCTGATCGCCGCCGCCCTCGTCTCTCTCGCCGTCACGCCGAAGGCGCTGCGCGCCGCCAATGGCTTCGAATGGGAGCCGATCCGCGAAGTGGCCAAGCTGTTCGCCGCCATCTTCATCTGCATCATCCCGGTCATGGCCATGCTGCACGCCGGCGCGGACGGGCCGTTCGCCGGGCTGATCGCGGCGCTGAAGCGGGCGGACGGAAGCTTCTCCGACCCGGCCTTCTTCTGGGCCACGGGCCTGTTGTCGTCGTTCCTCGACAATGCGCCGACCTATCTCGTCTTCTTCGAAATGGGCGGCGGCGATGCGGCGAAACTGACGGGGCCGTTGGCCTCGACGCTGACCGCCATCTCGCTCGGCGCGGTGTTCATGGGGGCGCTGACCTATGTCGGCAACGCGCCGAATTTCATGGTCTACGCCATCGCCCGGCGGTCGGGCGTCAAAATGCCGGGCTTCTTCGGCTATATGCTGTGGTCGTTCGGCGTGCTTCTGCCGCTGTTCGTCGCGCTGCAGCTCATGTTCATGCGCTGACGCGGCGCCCTTGACCTGACGGGCCGTTCCCGGTCATTTGACCGCAATGGACAGGGGATCGGGCATGTCGAAGCAGTTTTTCAGCCGGCGCGGCGCGCGCGCGGCGTCCGTGGCTCTTGGTTCGGGCCTGGCCGTCTCGTGTCTCGCGGCGTCGCCGGCCCTTGCCGCCGACATCGACGGACGGCTGCCGATCTTCATGGCCGCGCCCTTCGCCGGGTTGCTTTTGTCCATCGCGCTCGGCCCTTTGCTGTTCACGCATGTCTGGCACGCGCATTTTGGCAAGATCACCGCGTTGTGGGCTGCGCTCGCCGTCGTGGGACTCGCGGTCTTCGCCGGCGTTCAGCCGACGCTGGGCGCGGCGTGGCACACGATCGCGCTGGAATATGTGCCGTTCCTCATCATGCTGTTCGCGCTGTTCACCATCGCCGGCGGCTTTGTCGTCGAGGGCAACCTGCATGGGTCGCCCGCGCTCAATACGACGTTTCTCGGCGTCGGCGCGCTCGTCGCCAGCCTGATCGGCACGACCGGCGCGTCCATGGTGCTGATTCGGCCGCTGCTGCGCGCCAACGACGACCGCATCCACAACACCCATACGGTGATCTTCTTCATCTTCCTCGTCTCGAACATCGGCGGCGCGCTGACGCCGCTCGGCGATCCGCCGCTGTTCCTCGGCTTCCTGCGCGGCGTCGACTTCTTCTGGACGCTGAAGTTCCTCTGGTCGCAGACCTTGTTTGCGGTCGTGTCGCTGCTGCTCGTCTTCTTCGCGCTCGATTTCTGGCTCTACCGCAAGGAAGGGCATCTGCCGCAGGATCCGACGCCGGATTCGCCGCTGCGCGTCAAGGGCCTGATCAATCTGCCGCTGCTCGCCGTCGTCGTCGGCGCAATCGTCATGAGCGGCTTCTGGAAGCCCGGCGTCGCCTGGGAGGTCGCGGGCGCGCGCATTGAATTGCAGAACGTCGTTCGCGATCTGCTGATGATTGCGGCAGGCGTCGCCTCGCTGATCCTGACGCCGAAGGGCGCGCGTGAAAAGAACGAGTTTTCGTGGGATCCGATCCTCGAAGTCGCCAAGCTTTTCGCCGGCATCTTCCTGGCGCTGATCCCGGTGATGGCGATGCTGCACGCCGGCCTTGAGGGTCCGTTCGCCGGATTGCTGAAGGCCCTGTCGACGCCGGACGGCCAGCCGAACAACGCCGCCTATTTCTGGGCGACGGGCGCGCTGTCGTCGTTCCTCGACAATGCGCCGACCTATCTCGTCTTCTTCGAACTCGCCGGCGGCGATACGGCCCGCCTGATGGGCGCGATGAGCGGCACGCTGACCGCCGTGTCGCTCGGCGCCGTGTTCATGGGCGCGGTGACCTATGTCGGCAACGCCCCGAACTTCATGGTTTTCGCCATCGCCCGTCAGGGCGGCGTCAAGATGCCGGGCTTCTTCGGCTACATGCTGTGGTCGGTCGGCATTCTCATTCCGCTGTTCCTGATGGTGCAGTTCATCTTCCTGCGCTGACGGGCCGGCGATCAGGCGCCGTCGCCGGCCGCCGCGAGCGCCCGCAGGCCCGCGCGGGAGGTCGGGTAGGCGAGGTTGGCGCCAAGCAGCTCGCGCATCGCCCTGTTCGAGACGCGCTTGTTCTCGCCATAGAACGAGCGCGCCATCGGCGAGAGTTCGGCCGTCTCGAAGGGCTGGTCCGGCGGCACGGGCAGGCCGAGCAGCTTGGCGGCAAATTCCACCACATCCTGCGGCGGGGCCGGCTCGTTGTCGGCGACGTTCCAGACGCGGCCGGGCAGATCGGTCGTCAGGCAGGCGGCGATGGCGCGGGCGATGTCCTCGACATGCACGCGGTTGAACACCTGATCCTTTTTCACCAGCCGGCGGGCCGAGCCTTCGCGCAGGTTGACCAGCGCGTTCTTGCCCGGCCCGTAAATGCCCGGCAGGCGCAGGATATGCACCTGCTTGCCTGACGCCTGCCCGAGCGCCGTCCACGCCTGTTCGGCGGCAAGGCGGGCGTAGCCGCGCTCGGACACCGGCGCGCTCGGCGTCGTCTCGTCGACCCAGCCGCCGTGATGGTCGCCATAGACGCCCACGGTCGAGAGATAGATGATGCGGCGCAGGTTGGGCGCAGCGGCGATCTGCGGTCCGAAAGCGGCAAGCGCCGGATCGCCGGCGCTGCCGGGCGGCACGGTCACGAGCAGCGCGTCAGCCCTGGCGAGCACAGCGGCGATGCGGTCTTCGCCGCCCCCCGGCCCAAAGACCAGCGCCTCGACGCCCTCCTCGCGCAGCGCCGCCGCCTTCTGCGCGCCGCGCACGGTGCCGACCGCATGGACGCCGAGCGCCGGGGCCTGCGAGCGCAGGAAATGCAGGGCCGAAAAGCCAAGGCCGAAAATGAACAGGTTCATCGCTCACATCCCTATCGCATTGCGCCATTCGGCGCGCACATGATCGTCGGTTTCTCTGGCGAGGCAATCGGCGGCGCGCGCCCGCAGCCGTTCGGGCGCAAGCCGCGCCAACGCCCAGACGGCCATGCCGCGCGCCAGCGGCGAGGCGTGGGCGAGATGCGCCTCGACCTTGGGCGCAAGCGCGGCGTCGGCGGAATTGCCGGCGGCGATCAGCAGGTTGCGCAGGAAACGGGCATGGCCGACGCGCTTGACCGGATTGCCGGAGAAGCGGGCGCGAAAGGCCGCGTCGTCGTCGCCGAGAAGGTCGGACAGGGCGGGCGCGACAAGATCGGCGCGGGCCGCCAGTTTGGACTCGCGCGCGGCCTGCGCGAACTTGTTCCACGGGCAGGCGGCGAGGCAATCGTCGCAGCCATAGACGCGGTTGCCGATGGCGGCGCGGAACTCTGCCGCGATCGGCCCCTTGTTCTCGATCGTCAGGTAGGAAATGCAGCGGCGCGCATCGACCTGATACGGCGCGGGGAAGGCCCGCGTCGGGCAGGCGTCGAGACAGGCGCGGCAGGAGCCGCAATGGTCGGCCTCGGGCGCGTCGGGTTCGATGTCGAGCGTGGCAAAGACCGAGCCGAGGAAGAACCACGAGCCGAGATCGCGCGACACGAGATTGGAATGGCGGCCCTGCCAGCCGAGCCCCGCGGCGGCGGCGAGCGGCTTTTCCATCACAGGCGCGGTGTCGACGAAGACCTTGACGTCGCCGCCGCGTCCTTCCGCGACGAGCCAGCCGGCGAGTTCCTTCAGCTTGCCCTTGACGACATCGTGATAGTCGCGATGGCGGGCGTAGACCGAGATGTTGGCGGCGGATGTTTGCGCCAGCGTCGCCAGCGGATCGCCGTCGGGGGCGTAGTTCATCGCCAGCATGACGATGCTGCGCGCCTCGGGCCAGAGAACGCGCGGATCTGCGCGGCGCGCGGCCGTCTCGGCCATCCAGTCCATGTCGCCGGCAGCGCCCGTCGCCAGCCAAGCCGCGAGGCGTTCAGGCGCGCGCGGGATGGCATCGGGCGTCGTGACGCGGCAGAGGTCGAAGCCGAGCGCGCGGGCCTTTTGCGTCAGCCGCGCCTTGAACGCGCCACTCAGAAGTCGAGGTCCGCGTAGGACGCCGGCGGCGTGACGCCCATGATCCGGTCGTTGAGAATCGGCCGGAAGGACGGGCGAGACTTCACCCGCGCGTACCAGTTCCTTGCGCTCTCGTCCTCGTCCCACGGCACGTCGCCCAGAAAGTCGACGCTGGAAATGACCGCCGCCGCCGCCAGATCGGCATAGGACAGGTCGGGGCCGGCGATCCAGTTCCGCGTCGAGGTCAGATAGCCAATATAGCGCAGATGATAGCGGATATTGGCGCGCGCGGCGCGCACAAGCTCCATGTTCGGCGCGCCGCCGCCCTGATCGGCGCTCATGAAGCGCTTGTAGACCTTCTCGCGCACCAGCCATTCCGACACTTCGGCGTGGAACTTGTCGAGAAACCAGCCGGTCAGCCGGCGCACTTCAACGCGCGCCGCCGGGTCTTCCGGCAACAGGCGGCGATCGCCGAGCGCGAGGCCGCGCGTCTCGTCGAGATATTCGGCGATGATGCGCGCGCCGGGCACGACGAAGCCCGAATTCTCCACCAGGACCGGCGTCTGTCCGGCCGGGTCGAGCAGCAGAAAATCGCGGCGGCGTTCGAAGGGCCGCTCCTCGACCATGTCCGGCTCGATGCCGAATTCGCCCAGAACCAGCCGGACGAAACGCGAGTGCGGGCAGATCGGATGATGGTAAAGCGTTGCCATATCGTCGATTTTTTGAGCGGACAGACGGCTTGGCGACGGCGCCGCGATTCGGGCCGGCGAGGCTGCAAGCGCGCCTCTATAGGCCGCTGGCCCGGACCCCACAAGCCGCAGGGTCGCGCTAGATGGTCTTGTCCGGCGATGCGCACAGGTCATTGACGACGCAGCGTCCGCACTCGGGCTTGCGCGCCTTGCAGACATAGCGGCCGTGCAGGATGAGCCAATGATGGGCGTGCAGCTTGAACTCGGCCGGGATGACCTTGTCGAGGCCAAGCTCGACGGCGAGCGGCGTCTTGCCGGGCGCAAGGCGCAGGCGGTTGGCGATGCGGAAGACATGCGTGTCGACCGCCATGGTCGGTTCGCCAAAGGCGATGTTGAGCACGACATTGGCCGTCTTGCGGCCGACGCCGGGCAGCGCCTCCAGCGCGGCGCGGTCATGCGGCACCTGCCCGCCATGCTCGGCGACGAGCTTCTCGGACAGGGCGATGACGTTCTTCGCCTTGGCGCGAAACAGGCCGATGGTCTTGATGTGGTCGCGCACCGCGTCCTCGCCGAGCGCGAGCATCTTTTCCGGCGTGTCGGCGATGGCGAACAGGGCGCGCGTCGCCTTGTTGACGCCGGCGTCGGTCGCCTGCGCCGACAGCACGACGGCCACCAGCAGCGTGAAGACATTGACCGATTCAAGCTCGCCCTTGGGCTCGGGGTTCGCGGCGCGCAGCCGGGTGAAAATCTCGCGCACGGTCGCGGCGTCGGCGCGGGCGGGGGCGCGTTTCGAGGATCGGGGGGACGCGGTCTTTGCAGCAGGCATGGAGGCGTTATAATTGACTTCAGTCAACGCGAGAAGGCGGGGGCGCGATGACCCATCCGGCCGAAACGGAATTGTTTCATGTGCGGCTGCGGCCGCACCGGTCGCTGTCGGGGCGCGGCTTTCGGCTGGTCATGATCTTCTTTGCCGGCGCCTGCCTGCTCACCGGCCTGCCCTTTCTGCTGATGGGGGCCTGGCCGATCTTCGGCTTCATGGGCGCCGACATCGTGCTGCTCTACGTCGCCTTTCGCCTCAGCTACCGTTCGGCGCGCGCCTATGAAGACGTGCGGCTGACGCCGATCGAACTGAAGCTGGCCAAGGTCTCGGCCGGCGGGGCGCGCGACGAATGGCGCTTCGCCCCGGCTTTCGTGCGGCTGGAGCGGGAAGATCACGCCGAATTCGGCGTGCAGCGCCTGAGCCTGGTGGAGCGCGGCCGCCGCGTCGAATTCGCCGGCTTCCTCGGCCCGGATGAAAAGGAGCAACTCGCCGGCGATTTCGCCCGCGCTTTGGCCGAGGCGCGGCGCGGGCCGCGCTTCAATTAATCACATTATTTTTTGTTTTTTAATTTTATTGCACGTTTTTATTTGTGTTGTTTGACATAACGAACGACATGTCCTACAAATCAAACACGCGCCGATTTGAGCATGCAGCTTGCGGGCGCTTCGACAAATGCAGCTAAAGCGCCGGAAGTCGTCGCCCAGACGCGCTCCGCGCATCATGAAAGGGTTACGACCATGATTTCTCGCTTCACCCGCCGCACGTTCGGCGCGCTCGCCGGCCTCGCCGTTCTGGCCGCGCTGCCGGCCGCCGCCGCCGACCTCAAGGAAATCCGCATCGACTGGGCGACCTACAGCCCGCTGTCGATCGTGCTGAAGGAAAAGGGCCTGATCGAGAAGGAATTCGCCAAGGATGGCGTTTCCGTGCGCTGGGTGCAGTCGCTCGGCTCGAACAAGGCGCTGGAATTCCTTAACGCCGGCTCGCTCGATTTCGGCTCGACCGCGGGCGCGGCGGCGCTCGTCGCCCGCATCAACGGCAATCCGGTCAAGTCCATCGGCCTGTATTCGCGCCCGGAATGGACGGCGCTGGTGTCGCGCGCCGACGGCGCGTTCAAGACCCCGGCCGACCTCAAGGGCAAGTCGGTCGCGGTGACGCGCGGCACCGATCCGCACATCTTCCTCGTGCGCGCCCTCGACGAAGCCGGCCTGACGGAAAAGGACGTCAAGCTCGTGCTGCTGCAGCATCCCGACGGCAAGACCGCGCTGCTGCGCGGCGATGTCGACGCCTGGGCCGGCCTTGACCCGCTGATGGCCTCGGCGGAAGTCGAATCCGGCGCCAAGCTGTTCTACCGCAAGCCGGAAGCCAACACCTGGGGCGTGCTCAACACCCGCGAGGCCTTCGCCGCCGCGCATCCGGACGCCGTGCGCCGCGTCAACGCCGTCTATGAGCAGGCCCGCCTGTGGGCGCTGGCCAACCCGGCCGAGTTCAAGGCGCTGATCGTCAAGGAAACCAAGCTGCCGGAGGCCGTCGTCGCCAAGCAGCTCGAGCGCACCGACCTGTCGAACCCGTCGATCAACGCGACCGTCGCCGAGTCCATCCTCGCCGCTGGCCTCGCCCTGCAAAAGGCGGGCGTGGTCAAGCCCGAGGTCGACGTCAAGGCGACCGTCGCGGCGCTTGTTGACACGACCTTCGCCCTGCCGAAGAAGTGACGGCATGAACGCTGCGACCGACACAATCGTTGTGGACGAGACGGGGGCCAAGCGCCCCCGTCTTGCCGCTTTTGCCGGCAACCGCGCGCTGCTCGGCCTGATCCTGCCGGTCAGCGCGGCGCTGCTCTACGAGGCCGCCTTCCGCTTCGGCCTGGTGGAGGCGCGGCTGTTGCCGGCGCCCAGCCGCATTCTGGCGACGCTGGTCGATCTGGGCAAAAGCGGCGAGTTGTGGACGCATGTGCTGGCCACCGTGCTGCGCGTGCTCGCCGGCTTTGTCATCGGCGCGGGCGTCGGCACGCTGTTTGGCGCGCTGACCGGCGCGTCGGAGACGGCGCGCCGCCTGCTCGACCCGACCTTGCAGGCGTTGCGCGCCATTCCGTCGCTGGCCTGGGTGCCGCTGTTCATCCTCTGGCTCGGCATTTTCGAGGCGTCGAAAATCACCCTGATCGCGGTCGGCGTGTTCTTCCCGGTCTATCTCGGCGTCATGGGCTCCATCGCCAATATCGACCGCAAGATCATCGAGGTCGGCCGCGCCTTCCGCCTGTCGCGGCTGCAATTGGCGCGGCGCATCCTGCTGCCGGCCATCCTGCCCGATTATATCGTCGCCTTGCGCTCGGGCCTCGGGCTCGGCTTCATGTTCGTCGTCGCCGCCGAAATCATGGGCGCGTCGGAGGGCCTCGGCTTCCTGCTCGTCGACGGCCAGCAATTGGGCAAGCCCGACCAGATCCTCGCCGCCATCATCGCCTTCGCGCTGATCGGCAAGGCGTCGGACGGGCTGCTCGTCGCCGCCGCGCGGCCGTTCCTGCGCTGGCAGGATTCCTTCACCGCGGCGGGGCGCTGACATGCTGACGCTGTCCACCATTTCCAAGACCTACGCCAACGGCACGCAGGCGCTGCAAAACCTGTCGCTCGCGGTCGAGGCCGGCGAGATCGTCGCGCTGGTCGGCGGCTCGGGCTGCGGCAAGACCACGCTGCTGCGGCTGATTTCCGGGCTTGAACACCCGACCAACGGCAAGGTGCTGATCGACGGCGAAGCCATCGTCGCGCCGCATCCCGCCGTCGCCGTCGCCTTTCAGGAGCCGCGGCTGCTGCCGTGGCTCACCGTCGCCGAGAATATCGGCTTCGGCCTCGCCGACCTGCCGAAGGCGGAGCGCGAGGCGCGCGTCGACGAGGCGCTGCTGCGCGTCGGCCTGGCCGGCTACGGCCCGCGCTGGCCGCGCGAATTGTCCGGCGGGCAGGCGCAGCGCGTCTCCATCGTCCGGGCGCTGGTGACTCGGCCGAAGGCCCTGCTGCTCGACGAGCCGTTCTCGGCGCTCGACGCGATGACGCGCGCAAGCCTGCACGAGCACCTGCTGGCGCTATGGGAATCGCACCAGCCGACCATGGTCATCGTCACGCATGACGTCGACGAGGCGGTGACGCTGGCCGACCGCGCCATCGTCATGCAGCCGCGGCCGGGGCGCATCTTCGCCGACATTCCGCTTGCTCTGCCGCGCCCGCGCGACAAGCTGTCGGCCGAATTCATCGAGGCCAAGCGCGCCATTCTTGCGGCGCTCGACGGCTCGCTCGTGGACACGACGCCAACCAAGGCCAGCCCGCGCGTCGGCGGCGCCTGGTGGTGAGAACTTCAAAACTCAACGGAGAACGCCCAATGGATTCGACAGCTCTGCGCGCCATGCAGGCGCCCTACAAGGAACAATACAAGGATGCCCCCGAGGCGGCGCTGATCACGCTGAAGGCGGAAGGCTCGATCGACGAATCGAAGATCGCCTGCAAGGTCGAGACCGGCCGCGCCATCGCCATGGCCGGCCTGCATCCGGCCACCGGCGGCTCGGGCGCCGAATTGTGCTCGGGCGACATGCTGCTCGAGGCGCTCGTCGCCTGCGCCGGCGTGACGCTGAAGGCGGTTTCGACCGCGCTGGAAATCCCGCTGAAGGCTGGCCGGGTGAAGGCCGAGGGCGATCTCGACTTCCGCGGCACGCTCGGCGTCGCCAAGGATGCGCCGGTCGGCTTCCGCGACATCCGCCTGACCTTCGACCTCGACACCGACGCGCCGCAGGAGCAGATCGACACGCTGATCAAGCTGACCGAGCGCTATTGCGTCATCTTCCAGACGCTGGCCAAGCCGCCGAAACTGGCGCTTGAGGTCAAGCGGGGCTGAGGCCCGCCGCCCAAACTCAATTGTAGCGGGCGAAAACCTCGGCCGAGCCATCCCTGCGCATCAGCAGGACCTGATAGGGCTCGGCCCCGACATCCATTCCCGGCGCGCTCGACGGCATGCCGGGAACGCTCAGGCCGACGGCGTCGTGCCGCTCGGCCAGCAGCCGGCGGATGTCGCGCGCCGGCACGTGGCCTTCGATCGTATAGCCCTCGATGCGCGCCGTATGGCAGGATTCCAGCCCCGGCCGCACGCCGAGGGTCCGCTTGATCGGCGTGACGTTCTGCACGTCGTTGAGCTTGATGCGGAAGCCGGCGGCTTCGACGTGCCTGGCCCAGAGGTGGCAGCAGCCGCAGGTCGGCGAATGCCAGACCGTCATGTCCTGCGCCAGCGCGGCGGACGGCCCCGCGGCCAGCATCAGTCCCAGCGCGAACAGCGGCAGTCTGGACATGGCCCAATCTCCTTTTGCCGCCAAGCAAACGCAAAAGCCGAGCGCCCGCCTTGTCTTCGGGTAACGCCGCCGCAGCCCTTGCGCGAGGTCAGAACGTGCCGCCGGTCGCCGCCGGCGGGGCGATCTCGACCGGCCTGGGCTTGGGCTTCTTCTTCGGCTTGGGCGGTTCGCTGGAAACGGTGCGGCCCAGACGCGCGCCGAGGGAGGCGGCGCGCGCCTCGGTGACGCGCAGGCCGCAGAAGCCGTGTGTCTCCTCGCGGGCGTAGTCGCGGCAGATCATCTCGCGCTCGGCCGAGAAGCCGGCTTGCTCGCCGGCGACCTTGCGCGTCTCTTCCTTGCCCTTGGCGGCCGCCAGCATGGCGCGGAAGCCGTCGCGCATCGCATGTTCGGCGGACACGCGGGCGCGTTCGAAATCCTTGATGCGCGCCGGGGTGAAGGCGTTGGGCGTCGGCCCCCAGAAGCCCGCCGGATCGACGCGGCAGTCGGCGGCCTTGAATTCGCAGGCGGCGCGGCCGTTGTCGGCGAGCGCCGCGCCGTCGAGCACGTCGAAGGCGAAGGGACAGGCCGGCAGCGCCAGCGAATAGCGGATGACGCCGTTGGGACGCCCCTCGCTCTTGAGCGCGATCGGATCGCCGGAAACGACGTCGACCTCGCAGCTCTCGCCCGGCCGGGACAGGACGTCGCCGGTCATTTTCAGCTTGCGGATGACAAGATCCTTGCCGGCGCGGGCAAATTCCAGCCGGCCGGAGCGGCCGTTGAGATAGAGCTCGCGCTCCAGCAAAGATTCCTCGCCGGGGACGCGCACCGGGGCGGGCCTGGGCTTGGCCTTCGGCAGGCCGTCGGTCGGCGGCGGGCCGGGATCGGCCCCGGTGAACGCGCCGGGAAGCTGAAGCTGCGCGCTCGCCGGGGCGATTCCGGCGAGGATCAGGAGCAGCGGAAGCCAGAATTTCATGTGTGTCACGTCGCGTGTTGCGATGTTGTCCTGATTCGGAGCATCCCACATCCGGACGGCCAAGCAAACTTGCGCGCAAGAATCCGGCTTTCTATAAGGCCGGCGGTCTTGCGCGCGGGCGGGCCAGACACAATCTGACGGACAGACATCGGGGACCGGGCGGAGGCCGCGCCGCAAAAGGCGGACACGCTCCCCTCCCCCCAAGAGCCGGATCGCTTCGGGGTCCGGTGGTCTTGCGAAGAAAAGGACGAGTTAATATGGCAAAAGTTATCGGCATCGACCTCGGCACCACCAATTCCTGCGTCGCGGTGATGGAAGGCTCGACCCCCAAGGTCATCGAAAACGCCGAGGGCGCGCGCACCACGCCTTCGATCGTCGCCTTCACCGACGACGGCGAGCGCCTCGTTGGCCAGCCCGCCAAGCGGCAGGGCGTCACCAATCCCGAACGCACGTTCTTCGCCATCAAGCGCCTCATCGGCCGCACGTTCGAAGACCCGATGACCAAGAAGGACATCGGCCTGGTTCCCTACAAGATCGTCAAGGCCGGCAACGGCGACGCCTGGGTCAACGCCGACGACAAGCAATATTCGCCCTCGCAGATTTCCGCCTTCACCCTGCAGAAGATGAAGGAAACGGCCGAGGCCTATCTCGGCCAGCCGGTGACGCAGGCCGTCATCACGGTTCCGGCCTATTTCAACGACGCCCAGCGCCAGGCCACCAAGGACGCCGGCAAGATCGCCGGCCTCGAAGTGCTGCGCATCATCAACGAGCCGACGGCCGCCGCGCTCGCCTATGGCCTCGACAAGAAGGGCGCCGGCACGATCGCGGTCTATGACCTCGGCGGCGGCACGTTCGACGTGTCGATCCTCGAGATCGGCGACGGCGTCTTCGAGGTGAAATCGACCAACGGCGACACGTTCCTCGGCGGCGAGGACTTCGACATGCGCCTCGTCGAATATCTGGCCGACGAGTTCAAGAAGGAGCAGGGCATCGACCTGAAGAAGGACAAGCTCGCCCTGCAGCGCCTGAAGGAAGCCGCTGAAAAGGCCAAGATCGAACTGTCCTCGGCCACCCAGACCGACATCAACCTGCCCTATATCACCGCCGACGCCTCCGGCCCGAAGCACCTGACGCTGAAGCTGACCCGCGCCAAGTTCGAGGCGCTGGTCGACGATCTGATCCAGCGCACCGTCGAGCCCTGCCGCAAGGCGCTCAAGGACGCCGGCCTGTCGGCGGGCGAGATCGACGAAGTCGTGCTCGTCGGCGGCATGACCCGCATGCCGAAGGTGCAGGAAGTGGTGAAGTCCTTCTTCGGCAAGGAGCCGCACAAGGGCGTCAACCCGGACGAAGTCGTGGCCATCGGCGCCGCCATTCAGGCCGGCGTGCTGCAGGGCGACGTCAAGGACGTGCTGCTGCTCGACGTGACCCCGCTGTCGCTCGGCATCGAGACGCTGGGCGGCGTGTTCACCCGCCTGATCGACCGCAACACGACGATCCCGACCAAGAAGAGCCAGGTGTTCTCGACGGCGGAAGACAACCAGACCGCCGTGACCATCCGCGTCTTCCAGGGCGAGCGTGAAATGGCGGCGGACAACAAGCTGCTCGGCCAGTTCGACCTCGTCGGCATTCCGTCCGCCCCGCGCGGCGTGCCGCAGGTGGAAGTGACCTTCGACATCGACGCCAACGGCATCGTCAACGTCACGGCGAAGGACAAGGCCACCAACAAGGAACAGCAGATCCGCATCCAGGCCTCGGGCGGCCTGTCGGACGCCGACATCGAGAAGATGGTCAAGGACGCCGAGGCCAATGCGGCCGAGGACAAGAAGCGCCGCGAACTGGTCGACGCCCGCAACCAGGGCGAGGCGATGATCCATTCGGCCGAGAAGTCGCTGAAGGAATATGGCGACAAGGTCTCGGGCGCGGACAAGAGCGCCATCGAGGCCGCCGTCGCCGAGCTGAAGACCGCGCTCGAAGGCGAGGACGTCGAGGCGATCGCCGCCAAGACCAACGACCTCGTGCAGGCGTCGATGAAGCTCGGCGAGGCCATGTACAAGGCCCAGCAGGCCGAAGGCGCGGGCGAGGCCCACGCCGAGGCCAAGAAGGACGACGATGTCATCGACGCTGATTTCAAGGACGTCAGCGACGACAAGAAGAAGGGCTGATCGGGCGGCGTCTGGCCAAGCCAGACGAAACCCGCTAACGCATGAGGGACTCGGCGCTCAACGCGCCGGGTCTCTTTGCAGATTTGCAAGAGGCGCCGCGGCTCCCGCCGGCGGACCCGCGAAAGCAAGCGACCGGCAACATGTCCAAACGCGATTATTATGAAGTTCTCGGCGTTTCGCGCACGGTGACCGAGGTCGAGCTGAAATCCGCCTTCCGCAAGGCGGCGATGCAGCACCATCCCGACCGCAATCCCGGCGACGCGGAGGCGGAAGCCAAGTTCAAGGAGCTGAACGAGGCCTACCAATGCCTGTCGGACCAGCAGAAGCGCGCCGCCTACGACCGCTTCGGCCATGCCGCGTTTGACGGCCAGGGCGGCGGGCCCGGCGGTTTCGGCGGCGACGGCTTCGCCTCCTCGATGTCCGACATTTTCGACGACCTGTTCGGCGACATGATGGGCCGGCGCGGCGGCGGGCGCGGCGCGGGCCGCGAGCGCGGCTCCGACCTGCGCTACAACATGGAAATCACGCTGGAGGAGGCCTTCAACGGCAAGACCGCCACGTTGAAGCTGCCGACCTCGATCGCCTGCGAGGCCTGTTCGGGCACCGGCGCCAAGACCGGCTCGAAGCCCAAGACCTGCGGCACCTGCGGCGGCCATGGCCGGGTGCGGGCGCAGCAGGGCTTTTTCGCCGTCGAGCGCACCTGCCCCACCTGTCAGGGCCGCGGCGAGATCATCGACAATCCCTGTTCGGCCTGCTCGGGCGCGGGCCGCGTGACGCGCGAGCGCACGCTGTCGGTCAACATCCCGGCCGGCGTCGAGGATGGCACGCGCATCCGCCTGGCCGGCGAGGGCGAGGCCGGCCTGCGCGGCGGCCCGTCCGGCGACCTCTATATTTTCCTGTCGCTCAAGCCGCACCCGTTCTTCCAGCGCGACGGGGCCGATCTGTTCTGCCGCGTGCCGATTTCCATGGTCAAGGCGGCGCTCGGCGGCGACATCACGGTGCGGACCGTCGGCGGCGAGGAGGCCAAGGTCAAGGTTCCCGAAGGCACGCAATCGGGCAAGCAATTCAAGGTCAAGGGCAAGGGCATGCCGGTGCTGCGCTCGCGCGATTTCGGCGACCTCTACATCCAGACCACGGTCGAGACGCCGCAGAACCTCACCCGCAAGCAACGCGAACTGCTGGCCGAGTTCGAGGCGGAATCGTCGAACAAGACCCATCCGGAATCGTCGGGCTTCTTCGCCAAGATGAAGGAATTCTTCGACCTGTAAGGCCAGAGGCGTTGACGCCGGGGTCAGCCTCGGCGATTTTGGCGGCGGACAGCCGCCGCTTGCGTGGCAGACAAGGACCAGGGCTTTGCGTCAGCAATCGCCGCAACACATTCGGCCGGACCCGGCGAAGCAGAAGGCGAGTTTCGAGGACAAGCTCGACGATCAGGCGCGCTTCATCAAGTCCTGGTTCGACAACCCGTTGCTGACGGGCGCGGTCTCGCCCTCGGGCCGGTTTCTCGCCCGCATGATGGCGAGCTATGTCGACCCGGCCTCCGTGGGTCCGGTCATCGAGCTTGGCCCCGGCACCGGCCCGGTGACGGAGGCGTTGATCCAGCGCGGCGTCGCGCCCGAGCGGCTGATTCTGGTCGAATTCGATCCGGCCTTCTGCAAGCTGCTCGCCACGCGCTTTCCCGCCGCCACGATCATTCAGGGCGACGCCTATCGCCTGCGCGCCACGCTGGCGGGCGTGCTGTCGCAGCCGGCGGCGGCCGTGGTCTCCAGCCTGCCGCTGCTGACCAAGCCCGACGCGCACCGCCTCAGCCTGCTGGCCGACTCCTTCGGCATGATGCGGCCGGAGGCGCCCTTCATCCAGTTCACCTATGGGCTCGGCTCGCCGATGCCGCGCAAGAAGGCAGGCGCGACAACCATCGTGCCGGCGTTTCATGCGCAGACCTCGCCGCCGGTGCTGCTCAACCTGCCGCCGGCCCGCGTCTGGGTCTACCGCCGCGGCGCGGAAGCCGCCCGCCTGCGGCCGGGCGAGGAATTGCTCGGCCGGATCAAGCTCGGCAAGGAAAAGATCGAAAACGGCTTCCGCAAGGAAATCGAGGATGCGCGCGCCCGCATCGGCCAGCGCGCCCGCGACTTCGAGGCGCGCCGCAACGCCAAATCGAAGAGCCTGCCAAAACCCGCCCTCGCCCTGCTGCGCAAGCTCGGCGACACCAAGATCGACCGTTCCTGACCTTCCCACGAAAGCTTTTCGCCATGACGCGCCAGATTGCCGCCCGCGACCGTTTGATCGTCGCGCTGGACCTTCCCACCGTGGCCGAGGCCGAGGCGATGATCGAGCGGCTCGGGCCTTCCGTGTCGTTCTACAAGATTGGCATGGAGCTGGCCTATGGCGGCGGCCTGCCGCTGGCCGAGAAGCTGATCGCGCAGGGCAAGCAGGTGTTTCTCGACCTCAAGCTGCACGACATTCCCACCACCGTGCAGCGCGCCTCGGCGCAGGTGGCGCGCATGGGCGCGACCTTCCTCACCGTGCACGCCTATCCGCAGACGATGAAGGCGGCGCGCGCCGGCGTCGCCGGCTCCGGCCTCAAGATCCTCGCCGTCACGGTGATGACCTCCTATGACGATTCCGACCTGCAGGCGGCGGGCTACGGCTATGGCGTCGCCGACCTCGTGGCGCGGCGGGCGCAGCAGGCCAAGGAGGCGGGCGTCGACGGGCTCATTCTCTCGGCCGAGGAGGTCGCGGCGCAGCGCGCGGCGCTCGGCCCCGACATGCTGCTGGTGACGCCCGGCATCCGCCCCGCTGGCGCCGATGTCGGCGACCAGAAGCGGGTGATGACGCCGGCGCGGGCGATTCGCCTCGGCGCCGACCATCTCGTCGTCGGCCGCCCGGTGACGCAGGCGGCAGACCCGCGCGCCGCGGCCGAGGCCATCGTCGCTGAAATCCAGACCGCCCTTTGAGAGGAAAAGCCCATGCCCAAGGCCTATATCATCGCCCGCGTCGATGTTTCCGACCCTGACGCCTACGCCCTCTACGCCAAGGGCGCTGGCGAAGCGATGAAGATCCATGGCGCGCGCATCGTCGTGCGCGGCGGCCCGGCGGAAGTGCTGGAAGGCGAAGGCCGCGCCCGCAATGTCGTGCTGGAATTTCCCAGCGCCGAGGCGGCGCGCGCCTATTTCAACTCGCCGGAATATCAGGCCGCCCGCCAGCATCGCCTCGGCAAGGCCGCGTTCGACGCGATTCTCGTCGAGGGCTGGGACGGGCCGCAGCCCTGAGCCGAAGCTCAAAAACGCAAAACGCCGGGCGTACATCCGGCCCGGCGCAGCGTCTGGTTTCTTTGACCTGTTCGATCTCCGAAACCCGATGAGAGCAACATAGCGCGCAATTGTGAACGAATTGTGAATATTGTCCCGAATAGGGACCGGAGGTGGAAATAATGCCCAAAGGCTATGTCATCGCCCATATCGACGTCACCGACCCCGAGACTTACCCGAACTACATGCAGGCTTCGAGCGCGGCCATCAAAGCCCATGGCGGACGGGTTCTGGCGCGCGGCGGCCGCGCCGAGACGCTTGAAGGCCACGCCCGCGCGCGCAATGTGCTGGTCGAGTTCGAGTCCTACGAGGCGGCGCGCGCCTTCTATGATTCGGAGGAATACCGAATCGCCCGCAAGGCGCGCGAGGGCGCGGCGCTGTTCGACCTGACGGTGTTCGAGGGCGCCTGAGACGCCACGCCGCGCGCCCTTCGCTTTGCAAGGGCGGGCGCGAGGGTCTATAGACCAGCCAGCATTCAGGGAGAGCCCGCACATGAGCGATATGCGTCTGGTTGTTGTCGGCGCCGCCGGGCGCATGGGTCGAATGCTGGTCAAGACCATCAACGAGACGCCGGGCGCAAAGCTCGCGGGCGCGATCGAGCGCGCGGGCTCCATCGCGCTCGGGCAGGACGCCGGCCTGCTGGCGGGCGTCGGCAAGCTCGGCGTCGACATTACCGACGACGCGCTGAAGGCCATCGTCGACGCCGACGGAATCATTGATTTCTCGGCCCCGGCGACCTCGGTGCAACTCGCGGGCTTCGCGGCGCAGGCGCGTATCGTGCATGTCATCGGCACGACGGGCTTCTCGCCCGCCGATATCGCCGCCATCGACGCCGCGTCGCGCCACGCCGTCATCGTGCGCTCGGGCAATATGAGCCTCGGCGTCAACATTCTCGCGGCGCTGGTCGAAAAGGCCGCCCGCGCGCTCGGCCCCGACTACGACATCGAAGTGCTGGAAATGCACCATCGCATGAAGGTCGACGCGCCTTCGGGCACCGCCCTGCTGCTCGGCGAGGCCGCCGCCAAGGGGCGCGGCATTGCGCTTGCCGATCATTCGGTGCGCTCGCGCGACGGCCACACCGGCGCGCGCAAGGACGGCGACATCGGCTTTGCCACGCTGCGCGGCGGCACGGTCGTGGGCGATCACACCGTCATGTTCGCTGGCCCGCATGAGCGCATCGAGATTTCGCACAAGGCCGAAGATCGCGGCATTTTCGCCAATGGCGCCGTGCGCGCGGCGCTGTGGGGCCGCGGCAAGAAGCCCGGCCATTATTCGATGATCGACGTTCTGGGCCTGGCCGAATGAACGAGCCCGCCGACAGACGCGGACTGCTTTGCACGCCCCTGTTCAGGGGATTGCGCTGGCTGATCGCGCTTGTCGCCGTCGCGCCGCTGGCCATCCTCGCCGCTGGCCTTGCCCGCAACCAAATGGCGCTGGACGGTCCGGCGCTCCTCGGCCTGATGGCGTTCAGCGCCCTGCCGATCGCCGTGTTTCACATCTTCCGCTGGGCGGCGCTGGCTGTGCTCGCCTTTCTTCCTTCCCTCAACGACTAGACTGGACTGACCTCATGGACCGCCTGCTCGTGCTCGTTCGCCACGGCCAAAGCGACTGGAACCTGAAGAACCTCTTCACCGGCTGGAAAGACCCCGACCTGACGCCGAAGGGCGTGGAGGAGGCCAAGGCCGCCGGGCAGCGCCTCAAGGCGCTCGGCCTGTCCTTCGACGTCGCCTTCACCTCGGCGCTGACCCGCGCCCAGAACACGCTCGGCCTCGTGCTCGGCGAGATCGGCCAGACCGACCTGCCGACGACGCGCGACCAGGCGCTGAACGAGCGCGACTACGGCGACCTGTCGGGCCTCAACAAGGACGACGCGCGCGCCAAATGGGGCGAAGACCAGGTGCATGTGTGGCGCCGCTCCTACGACGTCGCGCCTCCCGGCGGCGAGAGCCTGAAGGACACGGTCGCCCGTGTGCTGCCCTATTATTGCCAGCACATCCTGCCGCGCGTGCTGCGCGGCGAGAAGGTCATCGTCGCGGCCCACGGCAACAGCCTGCGCGCCCTCGTCATGGTGCTCGACGGCCTGACGCCGGAGACCATCCCCGCCATGGAACTCGACACCGGCGTGCCGCTGGTCTACCGCCTCAAGGCGGATTCGACCGTCGAATCCAAGCAGGTGCTCAAGCCCTGATCCGAACGAATCGCCGCGGCGGGCTTTCCGTCGCGGCCTTGCCTTTAAGGTTTCGCCGTGCCGCCTTTCAAAGTCATGATCGTGCCCGTGACGGGCTTCCAGCAGAATTGCTCGATCATCATCTGCGCCAGGACCAACAAGGCCGCCGTCGTCGATCCGGGCGGAGATCTGCCGCGCATCGACGAGGCCTTGAAGAAGGTCGGGGCGAGCGTCGAAAAAGTGCTGCTGACGCACGGCCATATCGACCATGCCGGCGGCGCGGCCGAATTCGCCGAAAAGCACGGCGTCAAGATCGAGGGGCCGCACCGGGACGAAGCGCCGCTGCTGTCGCGCATCGGCGAACAGGCGGCGCGCTTCGGCGTCACCGGCGGGCGCAATGTCACGCCGGACCGCTGGCTCGAAGAAGGCGACATTGTGAGCGTCGGCGAAGTCACCTTCAACGTGCTGCATTGCCCCGGCCATTCGCCGGGCAGCGTCGTGTTCTACTGGAAGGCCGGGCCGCAGGACGACATGCAGGGCGGGCTGGCCATCGTCGGCGACGTGCTGTTTCAGGGCTCGGTCGGCCGTAGCGACCTTTACGGCGGCGACCATGCGACGCTGATCGCCTCGATCAAGACCAAGCTGCTGCCGCTCGGCGACGACATCGCCTTCATTTCCGGCCACGGGCCGATGAGCACGTTCGGCGACGAGCGCGAGACGAATCCCTTCCTCGTCTGAGGCGGCCTCAAGCGACCGTCAGCCTAAGGCGCTGGCGGCCGTGCGGGTCGGCGATCGACGCGAGCGCATGGCCGGCCTTGACGGTCCGGGCGACGCGCAGTGCGACTTCCGGGCAGAACAGGCAGGACAGATCGAGCAAAAAGCCATCGTCGCCCGGCTCCTCGCGTCGCTCCATCGTCCAACTCATCACGAGCGCTCAATTCCGCCGCGCGGACATTCGATCGGAACAGATGTCCCGGACAAGCGTGGCACAGCCGCTGGCGCATGTGCAGGACGCGCGCCAGCACGGCGCGCGCTTCTGGGCCTGCCTAGCCAATCCCGACCTGTGCGACATGAGCGCCGACCTGATGGACGGCGGGCGCCGTGTGCTGACATATTGAGCCCATGATCCTCGTTCTCGGCAGCGCCTTTCCCGACCACCTGCTCTACGACGTGAAGAACCACGTCTGGCGCGGGCGGCTGGAGAATGGCGCGTTCCGCCTCGGCCGGTCGGTGGAGGCGGGGCGCGCCTGCGCCACGGTCGAGAGCGGCAAATGGGTCGGCCCGGCGCGCATCGCCTTGGGCGACGAAGCGCTCGAGGTCAACGAAGACCTGATGCGCCGGCCGCGCAGGGCCAATGCCGACCCCTACGGCGCCGGCTGGATGCTCATCGCGCGGCCCGACGCAGGCGCTGAGCCCGTCGGCCTGATCGGCGGCAACGACTTGGCCGAGGCCTATCAGGCATGGATGGCGGCCGAGGATTTTCCCGGCTTCGCGTCGATATGATCGCCGCGCGCGGCGCTCCCGTCCGGCACGACGTCGTGCTCATCGGCGGCGGCCATTCGCATGTGCAGGTTATGACCGCCTTCGCCATGCAGCCTGTGGCCGGCGTGCGCCTGACGCTCGTCACCGACCGGCTGACGACGCCCTATTCCGGCATGCTGCCCGGCCATATCGCCGGCCTTTATAGCCGCGCCGACATGCATATCGACCTCGCGCGGCTGGCGCGGGCGACGGGAACGCGGCTCATCCACGCCGCCGCGCGCGGGCTCGACCGCGCCGGCAAGGCCGTTATCCTCGCCGACCGGCCGAAGCTGCCCTACGACCTGTTGTCGCTCAACATCGGCATCACGCCGGACCTCGGCGCCATCGCGGGGGCGTCCGAACACGGCGTCGCGGTCAAGCCGATCTCGACCTTTCTCGAACGCCTCGCGGCGCTGCTCGATGCGGCGCGACGCGCAGACGGCCCGCGCCGGCTTGTCGTTGTCGGCGGCGGCGCGGCGGGCTTCGAGCTCGCCTGCGCCCTGCGCGTGCGGCTGAACCGCGAGGCGGCTGGTTGGGGGCTCGATGCGCGCGCGTTCCAGATCGCGCTCGTCAGCAGCGATGCGCTTGTGCCGACGCTCAATGCCGGCGTGCGCAGGCGCGTCGAGGCGGCCTTGCAGCGGGCGGGCATCGAATACCACACGGATTTCCGCGTGGCGCAGGTCGCCGCCGACAGCATTGCAGCGACCGACGGCCGCAGCCTCGCCTGCGACGCGGCGCTGTTCGCCACGGCGGCGCGCGCGCCCAGTTGGCTGGCGCAGACCGGCCTGCCGCTTGCCGCCGATGGCTCGGTCAACATTCGCCGCACTTTGCAGGTCGTCGGCGAGGAGGCGATTTTCGCCGTCGGCGATTGCGCCTTCAATGTCGACGAACCGCGCCCCAAGGCTGGCGTCTTTGCCGTGCGGCAGGGGCCGGCGCTGGCGGAAAACCTGCGGCGCAAGCTGGCGGGCCGGCCCTTGCGCGATTACCGCGCGCAGCGGCGCTTCCTGACGCTGCTGCTCAGCGGCGACGGCGTCGCGATCGCCGGGCGCGGGCGATGGCTTTCGGCTGACGGGGCGCTGATCTGGCGCTGGAAGGACCGCATTGACCGGGCATTCATGGCGATGTTCGCCGATTTCGGCTACGCCGCCCAGACTGGCCCTGCGCCGCTGCCGCAGGACAGGATCCTGATCGGCCTCGACGCGGCGGATGACGCCGCCGTGGTCGAGGTCGCGCCGGGCGTGACGCAGGTCGAGACGGTCAACCAGATCCGCGCCTTCCTCGACGATCTCTATGTCTTCGGCCGCATCGCGGCGCTGCACGCGATGAACGACGTCATCGCCATGGGCGGCCAGCCGACCCGCGCTTTGGCCCTGGCGAGCGCGCCGAATGGCGCGGCGGACAAGGTCGCCGCCGATCTGGCGCAGATGCGCGCCGGGGCGCGGCGCGAATTCGACGCGCAGGGCGTGGCGCTGATCGGCGGCCATTCGTCCGAGGCCGAGACGCCGGCGCTGGGCTTTGCTGTCAGCGGCCGCGTCGCGCCCGAGCGGCTGATGCGCAAGGGCGGGCTCGCGCCCGGCGACCGGCTGATCCTGAGCAAGGGGCTCGGCGTCGGCCTCGTCATGGCCGCCGACATGCGCGGCGCGGCCCCGGCCGAGGCCAGCGCGGCGGCCATCGCCTCGATGCTCGTCTCGAACGCACGCGCCGGCGACATCGCCGCCGGCCTTGCCCATGCGATGACCGCCGTCAACGGCTTTGGCCTTGCCGGCCATCTGCATGAAATGCTGCGCGCCTCGGGCGTCTCGGCGCGGCTCGATCTCGACGCCCTGCCGCTGATCGACGGCGCGCTCGCCCTGGCGCGCGCCGGCTTCACGTCGTCGCTGACGCCGCCGAACCAGGCGCTCGCCGGCGTCGTCGACGGCGCGTCAACGCCGGCGGCCTTGGCGCTGCTGTTCGATCCCCAGACCTCGGGGCCGCTGCTCATCGCCGTCGCGGCCGAGCGGGCGCGGCAATGCCTCGGCGCGCTGCAATCAGCGGGCTATGGCGCGGCGGCGATCGTCGGCGAGATTGTCGCGCGCTCTGCGCCGCGAATCGCGCTGACAGGCGCGCTCGACTGAGCTTTTCAGGCCTTGGCGAGCGTCATCCAGTCGAGCTTGTCGCGCAATTGCACCACGGTGCCGACGATGATGATCGAGGGGCCGCGCAGGCCGGCCGCCTCGGCCTTTTGCGCCATCGTGCCGATCGTGCCGGTGACGACGCGCTGGTTGGGCCGCGTGCCGTTCTCGACGATGGCGACGGGCAGGTCGGGCGACGCGCCATTGGCGACGAACGCCCGCATCAGCTCGGCGAGATGGTGCAGGCCCATATAGACCGCGACCGTCTGGTTGGGGCGCAGCAGCGTCGCCCAATCCAGCTCCATCGGGCCTTCCTTGCCATGGCCGGTGACGAAGACGCAGGAATGGGCGTGGTCGCGGTGCGTCAACGGAATGCCGGAATAGGTCGAGCAGCCGCTCGCCGCCGTGACGCCGGGGCAGACCTGGAAGGCGATGCGATGCTCCGCCAGCATCTCGATCTCCTCGCCGCCGCGTCCGAAGATGAACGGATCGCCGCCCTTGAGGCGCAGGACGCGCTTGCCCTGCTTGGCCAGCGCCACCAGCATTTCGCCGATCTCTTCCTGCGGCACGGCATGATCGTTGCGGCGCTTGCCGACATAGATGCGCTCGGCCTCGCGCCGCACGATGTTGAGAATGTCGTCGCCCACCAGCCGGTCATAGAGCACGACGTCGGCTTTCTGCATCAGCCGCTGGGCGCGGAAAGTCAGGAGATCGGGATCGCCCGGCCCGGCGCCGACGAGATAGACCTCGCCGACAAGCGGCGCGTCGGCGCTCTTGGCGGCCTGCGCCAGCTCGCCGGACAGGGCGGCGGCCGCGCCCGGCTCGTTGCCGGCCAGCACCATTTCGGCGACCGGGCCTTCGAGCACGCGCTCCCAGAAACGACGGCGGGCATCGACGGAGCCGAACACCGCGGCGACCTGGCCGCGGGCGCGGCCCATGAAGCCGGCAAGGCGGCCGTAAGCCGAGGGAATCATCGCTTCGAGCCGGGCCTTCAGCATGCGGCCGAGAATCGGCGAGGCGCCGCCGGTCGAAATCGCCACGACGAGCGGGCTGCGGTCGAGAATCGAGGGCATGATGAAGCCGCACAATTCCTGCCGGTCGGCGACATTCATCAGTACGCCCGCCTCACGCGCCAGCGCGACGACGCGGTCTTCCACCGCCTTGTTCTCGAGCGCGACGCAGCACAGCACCGCGCCGCGAAAATCCTCGATTTCCGGGTCGCGGGCGATCTGCACAAGCGCCGGATCGCCTTTCAGGGCGTTGAACTCGTCGCTGAGCGCATGGGCGAAGACCTCGACGCGCGCGCCGGCGCGCAGCAGCAGCTCGGCGCGGCGGGCCGCGACCATGCCGTGACCGACGACAACGGTCTTCTTGCCCCTGAGATTCACGAAGATCGGCAGATTTTCCATGATGTCCTGACTTGGGTGGGCGCGCCCCGCGCAAGCGCCGACGCCGGATGGCAACAGGTCGAGATGTCGCGCAAATGCGCGAGGGCCGCAAGCGGATTGGCAAGGGCGGCGGGCGTCCGGCGCGTCAGCCGCGGCGTCCGTTTTCAGCCGCGGCGCTTGGTTTCAGCCGCGGCGCTTGTCCCGGGCGCTGCAATAAATCTGGTAGACGGCGTCGACGATGGCGCGGACCTCGTCGCCGGCAAGCCGGTAATAGATCGTCTTGCCGTCGCGCCGGGTGGCCACGCGGCCGTCGAGACGCAGGCGGGCAAGCTGCTGCGACACGGTGGACTGGCGCAGCGCGAGGAATTGCTCGAGTTCGCTCACCGACTTCTCGCCCTCGGCCAGGGTACAGAGGATGAGCAGGCGCGTCTCATGCGCCAAAGCCTTGAGCAATTGACTGGCCTCGCGCGCCGAATCGACCATCTGCCGCAACTCGGGCGAGGACTGCGCGACTTGCGCCTTGGCGAGCGCCATTTCCACCGTCCGGGTTTTCTGAATTTATCTGTATATTGATATAAACAACATTAATTTTCGTGTAAAGATGTATCGCACGCTCGCCGCGATGTTATGGACACATCGTCCGACGCCTGCTTGACATCCATCAAGGATGATCGGCGGCGGCGCCTTGATTGTCGCGTCATGGAGCATCTGCGCGCAAAAACTCTCATCCCGCCCCTGGCCGGCCTCATGGCCCTGTGCGCCTTCGCGCCCGCCGGGGCGCAGGAGGCGCGCGATAGCGTTAGCGACGCGCTCGCCGGCCATCGCGCCGAAATGCAGCAATTGGGCGAAAACCCCGACCCGATGCGCCGGGCGATGTATTTCGACCCCGTCGACATTGAAAGCCAGCCGGCGGGCGTGCCCTGCGATCATGTCGTCCGGCGTCGTCCCGAGGCGAGCGCCGGGCGCGGCTGGGTGGTCCTGCTGCAGGCCGACGCCGCGCCGAAACGGCTCGTGCGCGTGTGGTTTCCCCCCGTCGGACCAACATCCGAGGCCGAGGCTGTCGCACAGGCGCGCGTTTTTGCCGCAGGACGCCTGAAAAACGCTGAATTTGCTGTGTTAGGCGCGCGCGCTTTTGCGTGGTGCAAATGATTTTCCGGGGCGCTTGACACTCGTCAAGGGGGCCCAGGAAACGCGCGATATGGTCCCCCTGTCTTTGTCATTAAAGAGGGGGAGCCGCGTCATGAGCAAACCGACGACGGGTTCATTGGGGATCAGACTGGCATTCGGCGCGCTTCTTTCGAGCGTCGCTTTCGCACCGGCCTTCGCGCAGGCGCCGACCTTGTCGCCCGAGGCGATGGATGCTTCCGGCAAGGTTTACTTCCAGCGCTGCGCCGGTTGCCACGGCGTGCTGCGCAAGGGCGCGACGGGCAAGAACCTTGAGCCCGCCAATACGGCCAAGCTTGGCCAGGAGCGCCTCGAGAAGATCATCGCCATGGGCACCGAAGGTGGCATGGTCAACTTCGACGACATCCTGACCAAGGACGAGATCAAGAACGTCGCCACCTATATCCAGATGCCGCCGCAGGCCCCGCCGGAATGGGGCATGAAGGACATGATGGCGTCGTGGAAGAACATCGTGCCGGTCGAAAAGCGTCCGACCAAGCAGATGAACAAGATCAACCTGAACAACGTGTTCTCGGTGACCTTGCGCGATGCGGGCGAAGTGGCGCTGGTCGACGGCGACACCAAGGAGATCATCAGCCGCGTGAAGACCGGCTACGCCGTGCACATCTCGCGCCTGTCGGCCTCGGGCCGCTACATCTACGTCATCGGCCGCGACGGCCTGCTGTCGCTGATCGACATGTGGATGGAACAGCCGGCGGTCGTCGCCGAGATGAAGTCCGGCCTCGACGCGCGTTCGGTCGACGTGTCGAAGTTCAAGGGCTTCGAGGACAAGTATGCGATCGCCGGTTCCTACTGGCCGCCGCAATACGTGATCATGGAAGGCGCGACTCTGAAGCCGCTGAAGATCGTCTCGACGCGTGGCGTCACGGTTGACGGCGAATATCACCCCGAGCCGCGCGTCGCCTCGATCGTCGCCTCGATGACGAAGCCCGAGTGGGTCGTCAACATCAAGGAATCCGGCCTGATCCAGCTCGTCGACTATTCGGACATTAAGAACCTGAAGACGACGACGATCGAATCGGCCAAGTTCCTGCATGACGGCGGCTGGGATGCCTCCAAGCGTTACTTCCTCGTCGCGGCCAACGCCTCCAACAAGGTCGCGGTCGTCGACACCAAGGAAGGCAAGCTGGAAGCCCTCGTCGACACGGCCAAGATCCCGCATCCGGGCCGCGGCGCGAACTTCGTCCATCCCAAGTTCGGCCCCGTCTGGGCGACCGGCCATCTCGGCGCGGACGTCGTCTCGCTGATCGGCACCGATCCGGCCAAGCACAAGGACAGCGCCTGGAAGGTCGTGCAGGAACTGAAGATGCACGGCGCGGGCAACCTCTTCGTCAAGACGCATCCGAAGTCCAAGAACCTGTGGGCGGACGCGCCGCAGAACCCGGAAAAGGACGTCGCCGAGTCGGTTGCGGTCTATGACCTCACCGATCTGACGAAGAAGCCCGAGATCATCAACATCGCCAAGCTCTCCGGCCTGCCGGAATCCAAGGCGATCAAGCGCGCCGTGCAGCCCGAGTACGACTCGACCGGCACGGAAGTGTGGATCTCGCTGTGGGCCGGCAAGACCGAGCCGTCGGCGATCGTCGTGATGGACGACAAGACCCGCAAGGTGAAGAAGGTCATCACCGACCCGAAGATGATCACCCCGACCGGCAAGTTCAACGTCTACAACACCCAGCACGACGTTTACTGATCGTGCGGAATGCGGGGGGCGGCTTCGGCCGCCCCCCTTTTTTGTGTCGGCGCTGCTTAACTTTTCTCAAGGCGATCAAAGCGCGGAGCCTTAGCATCAGGCTTCAAATTTTCGCGATCCGGAGCGCATCCCCATGACTGACCCGACCCCCTCTCCTGGCTTTCTGGGCCGCATGTGGCGGGCAGTGAACCGACCAAGCGTGCGCTATTCGCTGCTGGCGCTGGTCGGCGGCGGCTTCATCGCCGGCATCGTCTTCTGGGGCGGCTTCAACACCGCGATGGAAGCCTCCAACACGATGGAATTCTGCACGTCGTGCCATGAGATGCGCGACAACGTCTACGCCGAATACAAGCACACGATCCACGCCAGCAACCGCACCGGCGTGCGCGCCACCTGCTCCGACTGCCATGTGCCGAAGGACTGGACGCACAAGATCATCCGCAAGGTGCAGGCCTCGAACGAGCTGCTGCACAAGGTGCTCGGCAGCATCGACACCAAGGAGAAGTTCGACGCCAAGCGCCTGACGCTGGCGCGCAACGAATGGCGGCGGATGAAGGCCACCGATTCGCAGGAATGCCGCAATTGCCACGGCTTCGAGGCGATGAACCCGGAAAACCAGCGCCCGCGCGCCCGCAAGCAGCATCTGGCGGCGATGGAAGTCGGCAACACCTGCATCGACTGCCACAAGGGCATCGCCCACAAGGGCGTGCGCGACCAGGCCAGCGACGAGGAGCTGGAGGCGATGGAAAAGCCGGTCGCGGCCTACATCCGCCAGATCTCGCCGGAATACCGCGAAGGCCTGGCGCGCGCCGAGGCGCGTGAGAAGGAGGCCGAGGCCAAGCAGAAGGCGATCGTCGCCGACGCCGTGAAGGCCGCGCTCGCCGAACAGGCCAAGGCTGCTCCCGCCGCCCCCGCAGCCGGCGCGCCGGCCGCCGCGGGCGCCGCTCCGGCCGCGGCGTCTGCCGCCGCCGCTGGCGGGCCGATCAACTGGGCCAACGCCGAATCCAAGACGCTTGGCTTCTTCTATCCGGGCCAGGCCTCCTACGAATGGGTGATGAACGGCAAGGACCATGGCGGCGCGCGCGCCTTCGTGCGCGGCGGCGACCGTTGCGTCACCTGCCACGACAAGGAAGTGCGCGACATGGGCGCGAAGATCGTCTCCGGCGCCAAGGCCGAGACGACGCCGATCGCCGGCAAGCGCGGCTCGGTCGACGTCAAGGTGCAGGCCGCCCATGACGCCGAGCGCATCTACTTCCGCTTCCAGTGGACCAAGGGCCCGCACACCCCGGCGTCCTTCGCCGAAGGCGGCAAGATGGATCCGCAGAACGAGAGCAAGCTGTCGATCATGTTCTCGGGCGAAGGCGTCGAGAACGCCAAGCTCGCCGGCTGCTGGGTGACCTGCCACGCCGACGCCCGCACCATGCCCGACGCGCCGAAGATGGAAGCGCTGAAGGGCGCGCCGCAGGCCGACCTGATCGACCTGACGCAGGGCGTGACCAAGTATCTGGCCGAATCGCGCACCGCGATCGAGACCAAGGAAGCGCCGCGCGGCGGCTGGGACAAGCTGAAGGGCAAGGACGAGCTGGCCGCCCTGCCGGCCGCCGGCAAGGCCATGGAGCTGATGCGCTGGCGCTCGAACGGCGAGCCGGAGCACGGCCTCGTCGCCGCCGACCGCAAGATGACCGGCCTGTCGCCGATCACGGCGACCGGCGGGCTCGACGGCGACATCTACACCGTCGTCATGTCGCGGCCGCTCAAGGGCGCCGCGCCGGGCGAAGTCACCTTCGAGCCGGGCAAGAAATATGTCGTCAGCTTCGCGCTGCACGAGGATTTCACCAACGCCCGCTTCCATCACGTCTCTCTTGCCTACGAGTTCTCGCTCGACGGCGAAGGCGAGATCGTGGCGAAGGGGAAATAAGAGGAGCGGTCGCCATGCGCGCACGGTTCGTCGCACTCCTGGGACTGGCGGCCTTCGCCGGTCCCGCTCTCGCCGACCCCGAGGCGGAGCGCTGCGCCGAGGCGGCGGCGGCCTACAAGGCGCTGACCGGCAAGGAGGCCGCGGCCGATCCGAACCTGGTGCTGATGTACAAATACAGGTTCTGTCCAGTCGCGGTCAAAGTGAAGCGCGGCGCGACGGTTCGCTACATCAACGTCGACAAGCGCACGTCGCATTCCGTCTGGCTGAAGGCCGATGGGCGCGAGGAATCTGAGCGCGTCTTCCAGGAAGGCGTCATCGAGGTGTCCACCGTCGGGCTCGCCGACGGCGAGCATGAAGTGCTGTGCGGCCCGCATTGGGAACGCGACGGCATGAAGGCCAAGATCATCGTCGGAGAGTGAAATGAGCAAGGGGCATGTGACGCTTGTCGGCGCGGGTCCGGGCGATCCGGAACTGCTGACGCTGAAGGCCGTGAAGGCTCTGGCGCAGGCCGACGTGATCGTGCACGACCGGCTGGTGACGGACGCCATTCTCGCCGTCGCGCCGGAAAGCGCCACCCGCATTTCCGTCGGCAAGGCGCCGGGGCATCATTCCTTCAAGCAGGAAGAGATCAACGGCCTGCTCGTGCATCTGGGCTCGCAGGGCCATCACGTCGTGCGGCTGAAGGGCGGCGATCCGTTCATCTTCGGCCGCGCCTGCGAGGAGATCGAGGCGCTGGAGGGCGCGGGCATCACCTGGTCGGTCGTGCCGGGCATCACCGCGGCGCAGGGCTGCGCCGCCTCGGCCGGCGTTTCGCTGACGCATCGCGGCCTGGCCCGTTCGGTGCGCTACGTCACCGGCCATTGCCGCGCCGACGAGCCGCTCGACCTCGACTGGGCCGGATTGGCCGATCCGACGACAACGCTGGTTTTTTACATGGGACACGCCGCAGCCCCTGAAATTTCAAGGGAATTGGTCGCTCACGGCTTGTCAAAGGACACTCCTGCTCTTTGCATAAGTCAAGGCACGACGCCGCAGGAGAAGCGACTCTGCACCCGGCTCGATCGTCTGACGAGCGATTTGCAACGGGCCAACCTCCCCGGTCCGCTGCTGATCATGATAGGTCAGGCGGTCGGTCAGGCGTCCTCGGACGGCAAGACAGGAGAGACGAGACGTGTTGCTGGCGCGAGGGCATTTCGGTGAACTGATCGCGGCTGCCGCCATCCTCTGGGCGGCGGCCGCAAGCGCCGAACCCGACCGCGCCCGCCTCGCCGATCTCGTCATTCAGGACTGTGGCTCCTGTCACGGCCTGACCCTGAAGGGCGGCCTCGGCCGTCCGCTGACGCCGGAGGCCCTCTCCGGCCTTTCGCACGACAACATCCGCGACATCATCCTCGACGGCCTGCCCGGCACGCCCATGCCGCCGTGGCGCCCGCTGCTCTCCGAGCGCGACGCCGAGGCGATCGCCGACATGCTCAAATCCGGAAAAGTTCCATGATCTCCCGTCGCCATCTCCTGGCCGCGGCGCCGCTCGCCGCCGCCCTGCCCCTGTCGAGCGCTCCCGCCGCCGCCGCGCCCGCAGCCTTGCGCGGCACCGGCGACCTCGGCATCGTTATCGAGCGCGCCGCGGGCTCCGTGCTGATCGTCGAGACGACGGGACGCAGCATCCTCGCCCGCGTCGAGGGCCTCGGCGACCTGTCGCACGCCTCGGTCGTGTTCTCGCGCGACGAGCGCTTCGCCTATGTCTTCGGCCGCGACGGCGGCCTAACCAAGATCGACATGCTCGAAGGCCGCATCGCGGCGCGCGTCGTGCAGGGCGGCAACGCCATCGGCGGCGCGATCTCGGACGACGGCAAGCTCGTCGCCGTATCGAACTATGAGCCGGGCGGCGTGCGCATCTTCGACGCCGACACGCTGAAAATGGTCGCGGACATTCCCGCCGTCGCCGCCAACGGCGTCACCTCCAAGACGGTCGGCCTCGTCGACATTCCCGGCCGCACCTTCGTCTATACGCTCTACGATCCGGGCGAGATCTGGCGCGTGCATGTGCCGGAGACGGGAGCGCCCGTCATCACCAAACTGCCGGGCGTCGGCAAGCTGCCCTATGACGCCAATGTCACCACCGACGGGCGGCATTATTTCGCCGGCCTGTTCGGCGAGGATGGCGTCGTGCACGTCGACCTGTGGCGGGAGCCGCTGAAGGCGGAGCGCGTGCTCGACGGCTACGGTCGCGGCCAGACGCCGCTGCCCGTCTACAAGATGCCGCATTTCGAAGGCTGGGGCGCGACGCAAGGACAATTGTTCCTGCCCGCCGTCGGGCGCGACGAAGTCATCGTCATCGACAATGCGAGCCTGAAGGAAGTCGGCCGCGTCGCCCTGCAGGGCCAGCCGGTGTTCGCCGTGGCGCGGCCGGACGGGCGGCATGTCTGGGTCAATTACGCCCATCCGAAAAACGGCGTGATCGAAGTGATCGACACGATGTCGCTGAAGGTCATTCGCCGCCTCGAACCCGGCCCCGCCGTGCTGCATCTCGAATTCACGCCGCGCGGCCACGAGGTCTGGGTGTCGGCGCGCGATGCCGACGCCGTCATCATCTACGACGCGGCGACCTTCGCCGAGAAGGCGCGGATCAAGGCGGCCAAGCCGTCCGGCATTTTCTTCACCCACCGCGCCCACCTGATCGGACGCTGACATGAGCCCGCGCGCCAACGCCATCTGTCTCGACGACATCGACCGCCGGCTGGTCGACGAATTCCAGCGCGACGTCGCCATCACGCCGCAGCCGTTCGCGACGATCGGCGCGGCGCTGGGCGTCAGCCAGGACGAGGTGCTGGCGCGGCTGGTGCGGCTGATCGACATCGGCGCCGTGTCGCGCTTCGGCGCGGTCGTGCGGCCGCATGCCGCCGGCGCCTCGACGCTCGCCGCTTTGGCCTGCCCGCCCGAGCGGCTCGACGAATTTGCCGATCTGGTCAGCGGCTTTGCCGGCGTCACGCATAATTACGCGCGCGAGCATGACTATAACCTGTGGTTCGTGGTGACGGGCCGCGCCCAGGCGGATGTCGCCGCGACGCTCGCCGCCATCGAGGACCGCACCGGCCTGACCGTTCTCGATCTGCCGCTCGAGCGCGCCTATCACATTGACCTCGGCTTCACGATGTTCGGCGAGCGCGCGCCGAAGACCAATGCCTGCGCCTGCACGGCCAAGGCCGACGCGCAGGACAAGCGGATCCTCGAAGCCATCGAGGCCGGCGCGCCGCTCGTCGCCGAGCCTTTCGCCGCCGTCGCTCGGCAACTCGACATGACGGAAGCCGACGTGACGGACCGCCTTGCGGCGATGCTCGCGTCGGGCGTCGTCACGCGCTTCGGCGTGGTGGTGAAGCATCGCGCCTTCGGCTATCGCGCCAACGCCATGGTGGTGTGGGACATTGATGACGCGCGCGTCGACGAGATCGCAGCGCAATTCGCCAATGAGCCGGAAGTGACCTTGTGCTACCGCCGGCCGCGCCGCCTGCCGCACTGGCGCTACAACCTGTTCTGCATGATCCATGCGACCGACCGCGCGCAGGCGCAGGCCACTATCGCGCGGCTGCGGCTGATGGCGGGCGAGGCCGTGCGCGAGCAGAACGTCCTGTTCTCGACCCGCTGCTACAAGCAGCGCGGCGCGCTGTTCTCGCAGACGCGGCGGGAGAGCGCGGCATGAGCGGGCTCGACGCCATCGACCGGCTGATCGTCAATTCCCTGCAAGGCGGCTTCCCGATCAGCGCGCATCCCTATGCGGAGGCGGCCGAACGCCTTGGCCTCAGCGAAGCCGAACTGATCGCGCGCCTGTCGCGTCTCGTCGAAACAGGCGTCGCCAGCCGCTTCGGGCCGTTGTGGAATTCGGAAGAACTCGGCGGCGCGGTCTGCCTTGCGGCGATGGCCATCCCTGCGGAGCGCTTCGACGCGGTGACGGGAATCGTCAACGCCCATCCCGAGATCGCGCATAATTACGCCCGCGACCATGCGCTCAACATGTGGTTCGTCGTCTCGGCGGAAAAGCCGGAGCGCATCGACGCGGTGATGGCCGAGATCACGCAGGAGACCGGGATCAAGGTCTGGCCGATGCCGAAGGAAGAGGAATATTTCGTCGGCTTCCGGGTGGAGGTCTGACATGCTCGACGCATTCGACCGCGCCCTGATCAAGGCGACGCAGACCGGCCTGCCGCTCGTGTCCGACCCCTATGGCGCCATCGCCGCCGAGATCGGCGCGACGCGCGACGAGGTGATGACGCGTCTTGGCGCGCTGCTCGCCTCCGGCGCGATCCGCCGCATCGGCCTCATCCCCAACCATTACAAGCTCGGCGTCACCGCCAATGGCATGAGCGTGTGGGACGTGGCCGACGAGAGGGTGAGCGAGATCGGGCCGCAAATCGGCGCGCTGCCCTTCGTCACCCATTGCTATCGCCGGCCGCGCCACCTGCCCAACTGGCGCTACAACATGTTCGCCATGGTGCACGGGCGCGACCGCGACGAGGTGCGCGCCAAGGTGGCCGAGATCGCGGCGCTGATCGGCCCGGCGGCGCGCGCGCACGACATCCTGTTTTCCACCCGCATCCTGAAGAAAACCGGGCTTCGGCTCGCCAGCTAGGACACGCAAAATGTTTCGACTGTCACATTACATGCGCGACGTGCTGACGCCCGATCCCGCCCCGTCGCGGCGCGGCCAGCATGGCGCCAGCGTCGTCATGACCGGTCCGGTGGTGATCTGGAATCTGGTGCGGCGCTGCAATCTCACCTGCACGCATTGCTATTCGATTTCCGGCGACGTCGATTTCCCCGGCGAATTGTCGACGGCGCAAGTGTTCGACACGCTCAAGGATCTCAAGGCCTTCCGCGTGCCGGTGCTGATCCTCTCGGGCGGCGAGCCGTTGCTGCGCCCCGATATTTTCGAGATCAGCGCGCGGGCGAAAGAGCTCGGCTTCTTCCTCTGCCTGTCGACCAATGGCACGTTGATCGACGATTCCATGGCCGATCGCATCGCCGCCGCCGGCTATGATTACGTCGGCATTTCGCTCGACGGCATGGGCGCGGTGCACGATGCGGTGCGGCGCAAGCAGGGCGCGTTCGAGGCGTCGCTTGCGGCCTTGCGGCGTCTGCGCGACCGCGACGTGAAAGTCGGCGTGCGCTTCACCATCACGCAGGAGAACGAGGACAATCTCGTGCCGCTGATCGACCTGTGCGAGGCCGAGGGCTTTCCGAAATTCTACCTGTCGCATCTCGTCTATGCCGGGCGCGGCAACAAGAACCGCGGCAATGACGCGGCGTGGCAGACGACGCGCCGCGCCATGGACGTTCTGATCGCGCGCGCCGAAGACGCGATCCGCGCCGGGCGCGATCTCGAAATCGTCACCGGCAACAACGACGCCGACGCGGTCTATCTGCTGCAATGGGCGCAGAAGAACCATCCCGAGCGCGCCGAGCATCTGCGCAAGGCGCTTGTCGCCTGGGGCGGCAACGCTTCGGGCGTCAATGTCGCCAATATCGACAATCTCGGCCAGGTGCATCCCGACACGATGTGGTGGCACCACACGCTCGGCAATGTGAAGGATCGGCCCTTCTCCGACATCTGGACCGATCTTTCCGACCCCGTCTTCGCCGGGCTGAAGCAGCGGCCGCGCGCCGTGAAGGGGCGCTGCGCCGATTGCGCCCATCTGGCGATCTGCGGCGGCAACACCCGCATTCGCGCGCTCAAGGTCAGCGGCGATCCATGGGCCGAAGATCCCGGCTGCTATCTCACCGACGCCGAGATCGGCCTTGCCGAGGCGCGCGCGCGCCTCGAAGTCACGCCTTTCCGGGGAATTCGTCATGAAGCGCGCATCTAAGGCCCTCGCCGTCGCGGCGCTGTTACTGTTGGCGGCCGGCCAGGCTGTCGCCGATCCGGCGGCGCTGTACGAGACGCATTGCGTCTCGTGTCATGGCGCGGGCCGCCTCGGCGGCGCCGGCCCGGCGCTCATTCCGCAAAACATGGGGCGGCTCAAGGGACCGGCGATCGCCAAGGTCATCGCCGAGGGGCGCGTCGCGACGCAAATGCCGGCCTTTGGCGAGACGCTGAGCAAGGACGAGATCGCGGCGCTGACCGATTTCGTGTCGAAGCCGCTCGACAAGACGCCGGTCTGGGGCAAGGCGGAAATCGACGCCAGCCGCACGCTCGAGCGCAAGCCGGACATGGCGGCGCGGCCCGTGTTCAAGGCCGACCCGCTCAACCTGTTCATCGTCGTCGAGATCGGCGATCATCACGCCACCATTCTCGACGGCGACAAGCTTGAGCCGCTGACGCGCTTCCCGACGCGCTTCGCGCTGCATGGCGGGCCGAAATTCTCGCCTGACGGCCGCTTCGTCTATTTCATGTCGCGCGACGGCTGGGTGGAGAAATACGACATCTGGACGCTGACCAAGCTCGGCGAAGTGCGCGCCGGCATCAACGCCCGCAACATCGCCCTGTCCGCGGACGGCAAGCATATCGCGGTGGCGAACTACTTGCCGAACACGCTGGTCATTCTGTCGGCGGAAGACCTGAGCGTCGAGAAGATCATCGACGTCGTCGACCTGAAGGGCAAGGCCTCGCGCGTTTCGGCGGTCTATCAGGCGCGGCCGCGCGAGTCCTTCGTCGTCGCGCTGAAGGATGTGCCGGAGATCTGGGAAATCGGCACGAAGGACAAGGCGCTGCCGCTGCGGCGTCTCGCCATCGAGGAGCCGCTCGACGATTTCTTCTTCGACCCGGCTTACGCCCATGTGCTGGGCTCGGCGCGCGAGGGCGCGGCGGCGAAGGTGTACAATCTCGACAGCCAGAAGCAGATGGCCGAGCTGCCGCTGCCCGGCCTGCCGCATCTGGGCTCCGGCATCGCCTTCAAGATCGACGGCCGCCCGGTGATGGCGACGCCGCATCTCAAGTCCGGCTTGCTTTCGGTCATTGCCCTCGACGACTGGAGCGTGGTCAAAACGGTGAAGACGCCCGGACCCGGCTTCTTCATGCGCTCGCACGAGAATTCTCCCTTCGCCTGGACCGACGGCATGATGGGGCCGACGAAGGACACGATGGCCATTCTCGACAAGCGCTCGCTGGAGATCGTGCGCACGATCACGCCGACGCCCGGCAAGACGGCGGCGCATGTCGAGTTCGACCGCACCGGCTCCAAGGTGCTGGTGTCGATCTGGGAAGATCCGGGCGAACTGGTCATCTACGACGCGGCGACCTTCGCCGAGCTGAAACGGCTGCCGATGCGCAAGCCGTCCGGAAAATACAACGTGTTCAACAAGATCAATTTCTCCGACGGCACCAGCCATTGACGAAAGCCTGACGCCATGACCTCGCCTAAGTTCCCGCTCGGCGTTCCGCTGATGGACGCGGATCACGCCCGCATCGAAGCCCTGTTCGAGCAAGTGAACACGATCGCCGACGACGCCCTGCCCGCCTTCAGCGACATGATCGAGCGGGAGCTCGCCCGGCATTTCGCCGCCGAGGAAGAGCTGATGCGCGAACATCAGGCGCCGGTGCTCGAATGCCATATCGCCCAGCATCGCATGTTGCTCGGGCGCGTGGCGGAGGATGCGGCGCGCGCCGCCGGCGACGCGGCGGCGCTGCGGCTGCACCTGTGCCGCGACGTCGCGGAACTGGTGATGTCGCATGTCATGAGCGTCGACCAGGTCACGGCGCGCTTCCTCGGCGGCTCGCTCGATCCGCAATCGGTCGGCGCGCTGCGCCTGCCCGAGGAGAGCGTACAATGAACGCCGCGCCGCAGAAGGTTGAATGGGAAGCCGGCCGTCCCGGCAAGAAGCTGGCGCTGAAGCTGGCGCTGGTGCTCGGCGGCATGCTCGCCCTGCCCGTCGTCGGCTTCCTGGTGCTCGAGGGCAGCCTGGTGGCCGGCTGCAAGACGACGCGCGTCGCCGACGGCGTCACCGAGAGCAAGATCGCCTGGCAGATCGACAAGTCGATCTGTCGCGGCTCCGACTTGCCCTATTACGACGTCGCCTTCGGCGCGCTCGACAAGCCGATCGCCACCGCGCTGACCTCGTGGGGCGAGCCCGTGCCGCTGGCCGTGGTGCGCATCGACGACGGGCATATGGGCGTGCAGATCGATCGTCCATGGGCGGGCGCCAACGCCAACAACATCGTTTCCGTGCGCATGCGCCGCGCCGGGTCGCCGGCCGAACGGATCGATCTCAACGCCAAGCCCAAGGCGCCGCTTCCGGGCAGACCGCAAGACGGTGGACGCGCCCGTTGATTTCTATCATATTCCGGCTGCCCGCCGCCGCGCAGGCAGAGGAGCCGGGATAGATGTCGTGCACGACTGGCAATAGCGCGTTCAATCCGGAGTTCTGCCCGCTCTTGCAGGGTCTGACGCCGGAAGAGAAGCAGCGCCGGATGGAGCAGGATCCGGTCATCCGCGGCTGCATGCTCGCCATGGACGCCGGCAAGGGCGACGGCCTGGATTGCCGCGCCGCCTTCGAACAGAAACGCGAGAAGTTCGAGAAGGCCGCGAAGAAAAAGGCCGCAGCCTCCTCCGCTTGATTGTTTTCAAGGCGCTTTTTGTCGCAGGCCGGCAAAGTTCCTCCCATGCAATCGGGGAGGCGCAAGATGGGCGTGAAGGTCGGCGCAGCTGAATATCGCGCCTTGCGGTCGGCCGCGATGTTTCAGAGCCTGACTCCGGAAGTCGCGCATGAAATTCTGGCCGATTGCGTCGTCGAGGCGCATCCGCCGGAAACCGAACTGTTCCACCAGGGCGATCATGCGGACGCCTTCTATCTCGTCCTCGACGGCTGGGTGAAGGTGGCGCGCGTGCAGCCCAACGGCGTGCAGACGGTCATCGGCGTGTTCACCCGCGGTCAGGCTTTCGCCGAGGCGATCGCCATCGCCGGCGGCGTCTATCCGGCCGCCGGGCAGACGGTGACGCGGGCGCGGGTGATCCGCGTCAACGCCGAGAACATTCGCCGCATCATCACGGCGCGGCCGGAAATCGCCCTGGCGATGATCGCCTCGACCTCGCAGCACCTGCACCGGCTGATGCAGCAGCTCGAACAATTGATGTCGCTGAAGGCGCCCGAGCGCGTCGCCGAATTCCTGCTGTCGCTCACCGATTGCGAATCGGGCGCGGCGTCGATCGCCCTGCCGTTCGACAAGTCGCTGATCGCCGGTCGGCTCGGCATGCAGCCGGAAAGCCTGTCGCGCGCCTTCGCGCGGCTGCGCGCCTTTGGCGTGCATGTCGTCGGCAGCGAGGTGCGCATCGACGATGTCGCCTTCCTGCGCGAGGCGATGCACGACATCCGCACGACGCCGGAAAACGCCGCCTAGAAGGCGAGGACGGACAGTCCGAACAAGGCCGCGAGCAGGAAGAACAGGGCGGCGCGCAGCCCCTTGTTCCACGCCGGCGCATGGCGCAGGTCGAGATATTCGCTGAGCAGCACCGACGCCTTCACGAATGTCATCGTCAGCAGGATCGCGGCCAGAAGCGCGCCGATCGAAGCCTGCGTGCGGGCATGGCCGACAAAGATGGCGGCGAGCGTCAGGATGGACATGACGATCCAGGCGCCGATCAGGCGTTTCGTCGCGGTGGTCATGGTCAGCGCACCAGATAGATGATCGGGAAAACCAGCAGCCAGACGAGATCGACCATGTGCCAGAAGGCGGCCCCCGTCTCGACATTCACCAGGCTCGGCCGCGCCGCGACGACGGCCAGCACGACGAGGCCGAAGACGACGTGCAGCGCATGGAAGCCGGTGATGAGGTAATAGAGCGTGAAGAAGCCGCCGCTGTTGAGGCCATAGCCGGCGGAAATCTCGGCGCTGTATTCGATCCCTTTGAAGATGAGGAAGACGAGGCCGAACAGGCCGGCGACCAGCAGGTGCAGGCGGGCGCGGCCGATCTGCGCGCGCCGCGTTGCCTCGACGGCGAGCGCCGCGAACAGGCCGCTCGTCAGCAGCACCATGACGTTGATGAGGCCGGTCAGCCGGTCGAGATGGTTCTGCGCTTCGGCGAAGCCCGCGATGTCGGTCAGCCGCGCGGCGGAAAAGGCGATGAGCCCCGCGCCGAAGACGAGCAGTTCCGAACCGATGAGAATCCACATCATCGGGTGGCCGGGCAGGCCGGCGAAGGGATCGGAACTTTTCGACGCGCGATCCGTGGGCGCCGCAGCCGTCTCAGGCGACGACATGGCGATACATTTCCGGCAGCGCCTCCACGAGCTGCTCGGCGTTCGGCATGATCGAGAAGCCGTTCTGGCCGAAGATATACGGCACGTAATCCTGCGCGCGCGCATCGACCGTGACGGCGAAGACCGCCTGGCCGAGCCGGCGCGCTTCGGTCACGGCGCGGCGCGTGTCCTCGATGCCGTGGCGGCCCTCGTAATGATCGAGATCATTGGGCTTGCCGTCGGTGATGACGAGCAGCAGACGGCGCTGCGCCGAGCGCTTTTCGAGATGGCGCGAGACATGACGCATCGCGCCGCCAAGGCGCGTGTAGAATTTCGGCGTCAGACTCATGATGCGGCGGCGGATGATCGGGCCGTTGTCTTCTTCGAAATCCTTGACCAGGTCCACCATGACGCGCTCGCGCCGCAGCGACGAGAAGGCATGCACGGAAACGGCGTCGCCGCAGGCGTCGATGCCGCCGACGAGCGCGACCAGCGCCTCGCGCGCGATCTCGATGACGGGCCGGCCGCTGACGGAGCTTTCGGTCGAGCGCGACACGTCGATCAGCACCGAGACGGCCAGATCGCGTTCGTCGTCGCGGATGGCCGTGTAGAGCCGGTCGCTGCATTCGCCCGAGGCGCGCAGGTCGCAATGGGCGCGGATGACCTCGTCGATGTCGAGGTCGAAGCCGTCGGGCTGGCGGCGCACGATGCGCCGGCGCGGCCGCAACGCCTCGAACTGCCGCTTCACCGCGGCGATGCGGCGGCGCGTGCGCGGCTTGTCGAGCGCTGAATCGTCCGCCTCTTCGGCCAGCTTTTCCTGGACGCTGACATGGTCAGGCAGATAGGAGGCGCTCTTCCAGTCCCATTCGGGATAGGTGTGCTCGCCGATCAGGCGTGTCATGTCGACGTCGCGCGGGGCGAGGTCGAGATGGAACTTCAGCTTGGTCTTGGCCGATTTGGAATTCTTGGCCAGCGAGATTTCGTCGAGATCCTCGGCCGCCTTGCGGGCGTTGTCCTCTTCGTCGTCCTCGACCTTGCGGTTGATGTTGAGGAATTCGACCCAGGACATGATCGATTCGAAGCGATGCAGGATCAGGCTGTCGCGGCGGTTGGCCTGGTCGGCTTCGCGGCGCTTGGCCTTCAGCGTCTTTTCCGACCCTTCCGAGGAATTGCCGCCGTGCTGCGGATCGTCGTCGCTGCCGCCGCGCTCGGGCGCGCGCGGCGCGGCGAGCATCGGCCACAGCGCCACGGGGCGGAAGGGCTTGTAGTCCTGCGGCGTCGTGAAGGCGGCAAGACTGGCGTCCGGATCGCGGATCGCCTTCAGCATGGCGCTGTCGTCGGCGCTGGCCGGCGCGTGGGCGAGCAGCGCGCAGATCGCCGCTTCGAGCTCTTCTTCCGCCGGCGGCAGCTTGGGCGTGTGGCGCGTCTGCAGGAGCGCTTCGCCCAGCCGCGCGCGCAAGGCGCGATAGCCGGGCAGGCTTGCCAGCAAGCGGCCTTCGGCCAGCGTCGCGGCGCGCAGCATGGCGATGTCGTCGGCCAATGGCTCGCCGGGCGGCGCAAACGGCGTCTCGATCTGCGGAGCGAGCGCGGCCAGCCAGAGATAAAGGCCGCGCGCAAGATCCTTGTCGGCAAAGATCTCGACATTGGCCGGCACGGCGAGGCGCAGGCCGTCGTAGCTGGCGCGCGTCACATGATCGACGTCATGCGCGGCCAGCCGCTTCATCGACAGGCGATGCTGCGAAACGGTCGCGGCGAAGGGCATGATTTCCGTGCCGACCGCGCCGCCGAGGCTGCGGAACAGAATGCCGACCGAGGTCTTGACGTCCTCGTAGGCGACGCCGGCGTCTTCAAAGCGCGCCTCGGCGTCCCAGTCGCGGACGGCCTTGTGCCATGCTGATCCGACGGTTTCTTCCGGTTCCCAGAAGTGCGGGATTCGCATGGCCCCGCCCTCCTCTAGCCGAACACGGCGACGACGAGATCGTTCAGCCCGCGCTTGACTTCGGCGTCGTCGCTCAAAGGCTCGATGACGGCGACGTGGATGGCGTCGTCGATCTTCATGCCGCCGACAATCAGCTTGGCGCAATAGACGAGCAGACGCGTCGAGGCGCCTTCCTCAATGTCGCGTCCCTTGAGCTTGCGGATGTGATTGGCGAGCGCCACCAGACGATCGCAGACATTGCGGTCGAGCGACGTCTCGGCGGCGATGACTTCGGCCTCGACCGCCGGAGGCGGGAAATTGAACTCGATCGCCACGAAGCGCTGGCGCGTCGACGGCTTCAGGCTCTTGAGAATGTTCTGATAGCCGGGATTGTAGGAGACGACGAGCATGAAGTCGTCGGGCGCGGCGAGCGTTTCGCCGGTGCGCTCCAGCGGCAGGATGCGGCGGTCGTCGGTGAGCGGATGCAGCACGACGGCGACGTCCTTGCGCGCCTCCACCACTTCGTCGAGATAGCAGACGCCGCCATGACGCACGGCGCGCGTCAGCGGTCCATCCTGCCAGATGGTCTCGCCGCCCTTGATCAGCCAGCGGCCGGTGAGATCGGCCGAGGTCAGGTCGTCGTGACAGGAAATCGTATCGAGGTTGGCGCCAAGGCGCGCCGCCATATGGGCGACAAAGCGGGTCTTGCCACAGCCTGTCGGCCCCTTGATCAGCAGCGGCAGGCGGTTGCGGAAGGCCGCCTCGAACACGGCGCATTCGTTGCCGACGGCGCGGTAGAACGGGACATCCTGAGCCTTGATCAGGTCGGCATTCCCGGAAATCGCATCCATCGCAGGCACCTTTCTGTTCTTTTTCGGCAAGGAGGCTCCGCCCCTTGGGGCGAAGCCTGATCTTGAATTGCGGCGTTATTCGGCCGCCGACAGCACGCCCTCGCCCGAGGCCGCGGCCTCAGTGCGCGGGCCAAGAATGGCGTAGACCCAGATCAGCACGGACACGACCACGACGACGCCCGAGCCCAGACGCATCCAGTAGAAGATGGCGAGCTGGTCCTGGACTTCCATGAAGTTCATGCCGAGCACGCGCTGCAGGTGCGTCTGCACCGTGCCGGCGAAGGTCAGCGTGAAGGTCATGAAGGCCATCGCGCTCGACATCAGCCAGAACGCGGCCATGTTCATGATCTGGTTATACGGATTGCACTTGAACAGCGACGGGAAGGCATAGGTCATGATCGCGAGGTTCAGGGCGACATAGGCGCCGAAGAACGCGAGGTGACCGTGAGCCGCCGTCACCTGGGTGCCGTGCGTATAATAGTTGATCGGGTGCAGCGTGTGCATGAAGCCCCACACGCCCGCGCCGAAGAACGCCAGAACCGAGCAGCCGAGCGCCCACAGCAGCGCCGCCTTGTTCGGGTGGTTGCGACGACCCTTCCACACCATCATGAAGGTGAACACGACCATCAGGAAGAACGGGATGACTTCCAGCGAGGAGAAGATCGAGCCGATCCAGGTCCAGTAGCCGGGGGTGCCAATCCAGTAATAATGGTGGCCGGTGCCGAGCACGCCGGTGAACAGCGAGGTGGCGACGATGACATAGAGCCACTTCTCGACCACTTCGCGGTCAACGCCCGTCAGCTTCAGCATGATGTAGGCGAGAACCGAGGCCATGACCAGTTCCCACACGCCCTCGACCCAGAGATGGACGACCCACCACCAGTACATCTTGTCGAGACCGAGGTTCGACGGATTGTAGAGGGAGAACAGGAAGAAGATGGCGATGCCCCAGAGACCGAGGAGCAGCACGTTGGTGATCGCGGTCTTGCGGCCGGCGAGAACCGTCAGCGAGATGTTGTAGAGGAACATCAGCGCGCCGACGATGATGCCGAGCTTGACCCAGAGCGGCTGCTCGAGGAACTCGCGGCCCTGGGTGCCGAGCAGCGCGTTGCCGTTGAACAGGTTGAACATGTAGGTCACGACAGCGCCGAGCGTGCCCGCCACCAGCAGGATGAGCTGGAGATAGGCAATCATCGGCGAGTGGATCTCGCGTTCAGACTCTTCCGGAATGATGTAATAGGCCGCGCCGAAGAAGCCGAGCAGCAGCCAGACGATCAGAGCGTTCGAATGCAGCATGCGAACGATGTTGAACGGCAGAAGCTCCGACAGGAAGTTCGGCATGACATAGATGTAGCCTGCGATGAGGCCCATCAGCACTTGCACGACAAAAAGGGCGATGGCCGCCAGCCAGTACCACTTGGCGATGCCCTGTGATTCATATTTCATGGGATCGTTCCCCAAAAGATCGAGTGGTTCGGGTGGCTCAGCCGGCTTTGTTCGGCGGCCAGTTGTTCGTCTTCATGCGGCTCGTCCAGGCGAGGAAGGCGACGAGGTCGTCGAGTTCCTGTTCGCTCAGATTGAACTGCGGCATCTGACGACGGCCCGGAACGCCGCTCGGCTGCGACTTCATCCATGCCTTGATGGTTTCGCCGGCGCCCTTGGGATCCTTGTCGCCGCCATAACGGATGAAGACATTCCCAACTTCAGGCGCATAATAGGCGCCCTCGCCGAGAATGGTGTGGCAATTGATGCAAGCGTGTCTTTCCCACACGTGCTTGCCGCGCGCGACTGAGTCGGTCAGTCCCGCCTTGTCGGTTGAGACATTCACCACGTACCAATGGCTGTGCGCCACCAGACCGACGAAGATCGCAAAAAAGAAGATCGAACCGCCGTAGAAAATATTTCTGGCAGCCGATTTAGTTAGAAGTTCGCTCATGCCAAGTCCCCCACGAAAACCTGCGGCTCGACAAGTGGAGGAAAGGGGTGGGCGAGTCCTTGACCGATGGTAATTTTTTTGTCGCCCTTGACGTGTCCCGCCGATGCGTTGCGCCTCCGGGCGCAGCTTGCTTTCGGTCAATGAGATGCGAGGCGCGGCCCCTATTCTCCGCGCCATGAAAAGGAGGCCTGCATGGCAATTTCGCGTCGCAAGCTGGTGATCGGCGGCGCCGTCCTGACGGCTGCGCTGACGTTCGCGCGCGCGGCCTTGGCGCAGGCGCGGCTGTCCGGGCTCGACCATCTCGGCCGCGCGGTGGGCGATGCGCAACCGGGCGGTTGGCGGCTGGTGATGTTCGGCTACACCCATTGCCCCGACGTCTGCCCCGTCGGCCTGCAAACCTTGAGCGAGACCATTGACGCGCTGGGGCCGCTCGGCGAGCGCATCACGCCGGTTTTCGTCACGGTCGATCCCGAGCGCGACACGCCCGAGACGCTGAAGGACTATGTGCCGATGTTTCATCCACGCCTGATCGGCGTGTCGCCCAAGCCGGACGAACTGCCGGCGATCGCCGCCGCCTGGCGCGTCAAATACGCCCGCGTTCCGTCGCAGGACGGCAAATCCTATTCGATGGACCATACGGCGACGATCTTCCTCGTCGATCCGGCCAGCGCCATCGTGCGGCGGCTGCCCTATGGCGCGCCGGCGCAGGACTTGGCGAATCGCATCCGTGCGGTCTTCATGGCGCGATGAGCAAGAGCAACGATCCGCTGGCGACCCGCTTCGGCGCGCGCCAGGTCGCCCCCGACGAGCGCAAGGCGCTGGTGCGCCAGACCTTCGCCGCCGTCGCGCCGCGTTACGACCTCATGAACGACCTCATGAGCTTCGGCATCCATCGCCTGTGGAAGCGGCGATTCGCGGCGCTGTGCGCGGCCAGGCCCGGCGAGGCGATCGTCGATCTCGCCGGCGGCACCGGCGACATTGCGATGCTGATGGCCGCCGGCGGGGCGCAGCCGATCGTCGTCGATCCGTCGCCCGAGATGATGCTGGCGGGCCGGGCCCGCGCGGGCGCGGAAAATCTGCGCTGGATCGCGGCGGAGGCCGAGCGGCTGCCGTTCGCCGACGCTTCGCTCGACCTCGTGACGATCTCGTTCGGCATCCGCAACGTCACCGAGCTGGGCGTGGCGCTGCGGGAGATCGCCCGCGTGCTGAAGCCGGGCGGGCGCTTTGCCTGCCTCGAATTCTCGCGCGCCCATTGGCTGATCCGGCCGGGCTATGAAATCTGGTCGCGCACGGCCATTCCTCTGCTCGGCGCGGCCGTCGCCGGCAAGATCGAAGCCTATCGCTACCTGATCGAATCGATCCGCGCCTTCCCGGATCAGGACGCCTTTTCACAGGCGCTGCGCCAGGCCGGGCTCGGCGATATCGCCTATCGCAACCTGAGCTTCGGCATCGCTGCGATCCACACGGCGCGAAAGCCGGGCTGATCAGCGCTTCATCAGGGCGCGCAATTGGTCGCGCAGGGCCGGATCGCCCCATTCGCCGGCGCCGATCAGGCGCGCGACTTCGCGGCCGTCGCGGTCGAGCACGATGGTCGTCGGCAGGCCGACGACATTGAGCTTGCGCGCCAGCTCGCGGTTGAGGTCGTGGAACAGGTGAACATGACGGACGCCGAGGCTCTCGGTCGTGCGGTCGATCGACGGCCAGCCCAGGCGGTCGAGCGAAACGGCGGCGACGCGCAGGCCTTCGCCGCGCATCTCGTCCTGCATCGCGTCGATCGAGGGGAATTCGGTGCGGCAGGAGCCGCACCAGCTCGCCCACAGATGCACCAGCGTCAGCTCGCCCTTGAGGTCGGCGGGACCGCGCGGCTTGCCGTCGCGATCCTGCCAGACGATCTCCGGCGTCTCGGCCTTGCGCACGATCAGCTCGCCCGCCGCCGCATGTGCAAGCCCGACGGCGATGAGGACGAGGGCGAGGGCGGCGCGGATCATGCCGACAGCCTCGCGGCGACGACGATGACGGCGTAAAGCGCCGCGATCAGCAATTGAAACATCGCCGTCCGGGCCAAAAGGCGGTTGAGGTCGCGGCCGATCGGCGTGCGCTGGAACAGGCGCACGAGCGCGGCGGCCGGCACAAATCCGGCGCAGGCGGCCAGGGCCGCCCATGGGCCAGCCGCGTCCAGCGCCAGCCAGGCGACGAGCGCGACGCAGCCGAACAGCAAGCCGGCGTAGAGCGCGCCCGCGCCACGTTCGCCGACGAGAATGGCGAGGGTGCGGCGGCCATTGCGCGCATCCTCGACGCGGTCGCGGTGGTTGTTGACGGTCAGCGTCGCGGCGGCCGGCAGGCCGAGTGCGAGGCCGAGAAGCAATGTCTGGCCGGAAACGGCGCCGGGGCTCGCCAGATAGGCCGTGCCGGAGACGGCGGCGATGCCGAAGAACAGCACGACGAAGATCTCGCCCAGCGGCGTCGCCGAAATCGGCAAGGGACCGTTGGAATAGGACCAGCCGGCGACGAGAGACAGGAGGCCGATGGCGAGAATCGGCCAGCCGCCGTAGACCACCGCCGCAACGCCGGCCAGCGCCGCCAGCCCGACCATGACGAAAGCGGCGCGCATGACGTCGCGCGCCGGGATCAGCCCAAGCGCGGTGACGCGCGGCGGACCGAGGCGGGCCGGGCCGTCATGGCCGCGCAGGCCATCGGCGGCGTCGTTGAACAGGTTGGTGGCGATCTGGATGGCGATGGAGGCGATGAGCGCGGCGAAGACCGGCGCCCAGGCGAGGCGGCCGCTGGCGCTCCAGGCATGGGCGGCGGCGGCGAGGATCGGGGCGATGGAGATCGTCAGCGTGCGCGGGCGCGCCGCCTGAATCCAGAGATTGAACCGGCTCGACGCGCTGGCCTGTTCCAGAATCGACATATCCGCCCGTTCCTCCCGCGACGTCGCTGCGCTCAGGGCAGGTCGCTGCGCTTGAGCACGAAATAGCCCAAAGCCGCGGCGCCTGCGCCCAGAACCAGAGGATAGACGAAGGCCCAGAGCAGGAACAGCTCACGGCCGAAAATGTCGAAGATGGCGAAAGCCGTCGGGCCGAGCAGAACGAGCTGCGGATCGAACAGCATCATCGAGGCGATGCGGAACACCTGCAGCGGATTGAGCATGGCGACGACGACGACCGTCTCCAGCGGCGCCTGGTTGCGGATGAGCACGCCGAGCAGGATGAGGTCGAGCGCCAGCAGCAGGAACAGCCAGATCAGGAAGGCGAAGGTCTGCGCCGTGTCGACCTTGTGCGCGAGGGCCGAAATCAGGAAACCGATGCCGATGAAGGCGAAGATCAGGCTCGCCAGCAGGCCGATGTCGAACAGGAACTCCCGCCACGGCACGGAGACGCCCTTGGCCATGCCGTAGACGACCGCCATGAACAGCGCGCCGACGACCGGAACGACCGCCAGCAGGAAGCGACCGGCGATGCGCCCGCCATACCAGGCGCCGAGCGACAGCGGCAGGGCGAGGATATATTCGAAAACGCCCGCCTCGCGATCGCCCGACAGCGAGCGGACCGTCGAGATCAGGATGAAGATCGGCACGATGGCCATGGCGAGCTGGGTGTAGGTGACGAGCGTGCGCGACAGGCCGGTGAAGCCGAGCACGCGCGATTCCGTCAGGCCGAACACCAGCAAAAGGCCGGTGAGGACGAAGAACACCGCCGCATAGGACATGAACCAGCGCGAGCGCAGCGCCTCGGCGATTTCCAGCCGCAGGGTGGCGCGGAAGGACACCCAGGCGTGACGGCGCGCATCGGCCCGGCCTGCGCGCACGTCGACAAAATCGGGATTGATCGCCAGCACTTGCGCTCCTCCTCAGGTCGCCGCGGTGGGCAGACACAGGGCTTTCTTGCGGATGGCGGCGAGCGCCGCGTCATAGGTCAGCGGATAGGCGCCCGCCGCCGCGGCGGCGTAGCCATAGCCCATCGGCGAGTGGAAACCGTCACGGTAGCTCGCCGAACGCGCCTCGAGCCAGGTTCCCACGGTCTTCGATTCGGCGCGCGAGTCGGACACCCAGAAAAGATGCTCGGGCCTGTCGAGCTCTCCCGCCGCCGCGGCGTGCAGGACGGCGCAGCCGAAATCGTCGAACACCCTGGCGCGGCCGCGCTTGGCGTCCCACGTCTGCGCCGCGAAGCGCAGTTCGGAAACGATCATGTTGCAATGCTCGCAGACATCGCGGCCAAGCTTGATCGCCTTGGGCGCCGGCGTCGGCTGCGCGCAGCCGGCGAGCAAGGCGCCAAGGCTTGCGCCGGCCGCGAGGCGGCTAAAGGCGCGACGGCTGAACTGCGGCATCTTGGGACGCCTCCATGATGTGGACGCCGGAGATGAGGCCGGAGTGACGGGCGACGAAGCCGAGGAAGGCGAGCCGGTCCGGCCCGGCGACGAGGCCGCTCCATTCGCATTCGCCTGGCGCGGACGCCAGGCCCCATTCGGTCGCGGCGCGGGAGAAGGCCGCCTCGGACCGCGCCAGCGTGATGCGGCACGAAAACATCGTGCCGAGCGCGCCGGCGTCGCTGACGGCGTCGTCGAGAATCACCCGGCCCTGCTGCAGCTCGACGACGCGGTTGACCAGCGGCGCGATCTCGTCGAGCCGGTGGCTCGAAACGATCATCGTCGAGGAGGCGCGCGCCGCCAGCAGGTCGAACAACACGCCGCGGGCGGCCGGATCGAGGTTGGCCGCCGGCTCGTCGAGAATGAGGAAACGCGTCGGGCGCCCCAGCGCCGTGGCGATGAGCAGTTTCTGCTTCATGCCGCCGGACAGTTTGGTGAAGGGGCGCGAGCGAATGGCCTTGACGTCAAGGCCAAGCTCGGATGCGATCGCCGCCATATCCGCCTCGCAGCCGCCCGACGTTTCGGCGACGAAGCGCATCAGCTCGCCGACCGGCATGGCCAGCGGCGGGGCGACCTGCGGCACGAAGCCGATATGGCGCAGCACCTCGGTGCGCTCGTGGCGCGGCTCGCGGCCCTCGATGCGGATCTCGCCGCCGTGGTTGTATTCGCCGAGCAGGCAGCGAAACAGCGTGGTCTTGCCGGCGCCGTTGGAGCCGACGAGGGCGATGCGCTGGCCGGTCGGGATGTCGAGATCGAGACTGTCGAGCACCCGGACGGCGCCGAAGGTCTTGGTCACGGCTCGAAGCGTGATCATGCTGCGATCTCCCGGCGCGTCGCCTTCACGACGGCTGTTGCTCTGTGCGGCGGTTCGTCGCCGGCCTGGTGAAGCCCTGCACGTTGAAGGTCAGCGCGCCGGTCGGGCACACGTCGAGGCACATGCCGCAGCGCGTGCAGTCCGGCCCGATGCCGTGCGCCACGTCCTTGCCATAGCCGAGCTTCGTCATGTCCAGAACGTGCGGCACAAGGCACACCTCGCGGCACTTGCCTTCGTGCATGCAGAACTGGGCGTCGTAGAAGACCCTAACCGGGGCGACGCCGCCCGTCATACCATATGTCAAGCCGATCGGGCAGATGTAGCGGCACCAGAAGCGGCGCGAATAGAACACTTCGATCAGCAACAGCGCGCCGACCCAGACGAGGCCGACGACCGTGCCATAGGTCAGGGCGCGCGACAGGATGCCAACCGGCGAAATCGTCTCGAAGATCGTGTAGCCGGTGGCGAAAGCCAGAACCGCGAAGGCGACGAAGACGAATGTGCGCGTGCCGCGATGCAGCGGATGGTCCTTGACCAGCCCCTTCTCCACCAGCTTGAGATGCAGCATCTCGCCCAGTTCGGACAGGAGATGATAGGGACAGACCCATGAACAGAACGTGCGCCCGCCGAGCAGCACATAGACGATGATGACCGTCGACGTGCCGATGACGAGGTTGATCAGCACGGTCTTGAACGCCAGCGTCACCTGCAGCGCCGAATTGAGATCGGCCATGTGGAAGCCGAACACGCGCGAGGCCGTCAGCGCGCCCTCGATCAATTGCAGATCGAGCCAGAACGACAGGACGAACAGCAGATTGACGACGAGGATCGAGGCCCAGCGGCGATTGCGCCATTTCGTGCTCGTCTCGGGATGTTCGCGCTCGTGCTTGATCGTCGCCTTGCGCAGCGCGCGCTGCTCCGGCGTCTTCTTGAAGGCGAGCAGGTCGCGCGCCTCCTGCGAGAAATCGGCCTCCGTCGGCTTGGCCGGCGCCTTGCCCAGCATCAGGGCATAGCCTTCGAAGAGGCGAGAGAGCGTGCGGTTCATGACGAATGCCTCCCGGAGACGCGCGGCACGATGCGGATGGCGGCGGGTTCGGTCGGGCAGATCATTTCACAGACGCCGCAGCCGACGCAGCTCTGGTTGACCACCGGCGTCTTGCGCTTGCCGGTTGCGTCGTCGGCCATGGCCTGCAGCGAGATCGCGCCCGGAATCGGGCATTGGCGCACGCACAGGTCGCAGAGATCGAGATCGTAAGGATGGTCGGCGACGGGCTTGGGCTTCCAGCGGTCAACCTCCGGGTAGCGCAGCTTGCCCTTGTAGTCGGCGCCGCGCGCCTTGCCCTTGAAGCCCTTGCCCTGACGCGCCAGGCACAGGCTCGGCTCGACGAGCTCGGCCACGCCCATGCGCGTCTGCTCCTTCTTGTCGAGTTTGTGCGTCAGGGCGCCGGTCGGACAGGCGAGCACGCATTGCACCGCGTCGCAGGAGAAGTCGCAGGCCTGGGCGCGGGCGTCGACATAGGGAACGCCGACGCCAAGGCCGTCCTGGATGTCAGAGAGCTTGATCGCCTGCACGGGGCAGACCTGCACGCACTGGCCGCATTTGATGCAGGCGGCGAGGAAGCGGTCCTCGTCGATCGCGCCCGGCGGACGCAGATGCGGCGCGGCGCTGGCGAATTTGGTCTTGAAGAAGCCGAGCATCGAGGCGCAGACGACGCCCGAACCGATGGCGATGGAGCGCAGCAATTGACGGCGCTCCAGTTCGGCGCGCGACAACGATTTGCGCGGCGCGGCTGTCTCGGCCGCCGGAATGTCCTGCTTCTCGCTCATTGGCGCAAAGCCTCCAGTTTGTTGGGCCGGCGCGCGCCGGTCGCGACCGGATTGATGCGGGCGGCCTTGTCGCGCAGCAGCAGCTGCGGCTCGACGAGCGACGCCATGCGCTCGACGAGGTCGATGAGTTCAAGCGAGGGCGCGGCGCGGAAGAATTGTGCGTCCTTCACATCCGCCCACAGGCGATCGACCCAGCTCCAGATCTCGTGCGGCGTGTCGCCGACGCCGTCGCGATTGCGGTCGAAGCCCTGGTAGTCGTCGAAATAATTGCCTTCCCACAGATTGCGCTTGGCGCTGCCGCCGCCGTTGACCATCACCGTCGAATGGTTGCCGACGAAATCATTGGCGCTGAAGACATTGCCCTCCCAGTCCGAATGCATCAGCAGCGCGACGCCGTTATAGGCGATGCGATTGTTCTCGAAGATGTTCTTGGCTTCGGGCTCGGGATCGTAGGGCGAGGCGTCCATGTAGAGGCCCTGCGCATTGGCGAAAATGTCGTTGTGCAGGATCCTGGCGCCGCTCGACTCCTTGAAGCCGATGCCGATGCCCGACGGCCCCTGGCTGTAGCGGATGTCGTTGTCCTTCACTTCATTGTCGTTCGAATACATCAGGAACACGCCGACCGTGTTGGCGGCGAAACGGTTCTCGTTGACGACATTTTTGTGCGCATACATCAGATGCACGCCATAGCGGCCGCCGACGAAGCTGTTGCGCACCATTTTCACGCCATGCGAATACCAGATGGCGCTGTCGCGCGAATCCGTCACCTCATTGTCCTCGACGCGCACGTCGTTGGAATACCAGATGCGGATGGCGTCGCCGCGCACGCCCTGCTCGACCGCCTGAGATGAAATGCGGTTCCGACGCAGGATGTTGTTGTGCGCCTGCTGCAAATCAAGACCGAACAGGCAGTTCTCGAAAATATTGTCCTTGACGATGTTGAACTGGCCGCGCAGGCGGATGCCGGCGTCGAGTTCTTCGTGCCGGTCGCCGCTGTTGCGGAAGACGAGATTGGAGATCGTGGTCTTGTCGGCCTTCACCGTCAGCAGCGAGCCGACGCCGCCGCCGTCGATGATTGCGCCAGGCGCGCCCTTCAGCGTCATCGGGCGGGAAATGGTGGCGGGCGCGGCGTAGACGCCCGCCTTGAGTTCGAGAACGTCGCCGTCCGCGACGGCGTCGATCAACGGCTGCAGGGGAATGGCGCCGGCCGGCAACGAACGCTCGCGCTTCAGGCCCTGTGCGATCGGGACATCGTCGTGCATGTCGCGCGCCGGCTGGGCGCTTGCCGCGCCCGCCAGCCCGAGAGCGGCGGCGACGACCAGCGTTCTGGCCATTGCGGCCGTCAGAGATGCGCCGATCCACCGCCGGGTCATGATCAATTCTCCCTGGCCTCTTGCGCATGGATGGCGTTGCGGCGCAGCAGCGCCGAAATCGCCAGAGCCGCGGAGGCGACGCACATCATGGCGAAGCCGAGATGCGGATAGGAATGGGTGGAGAATTGCGCCACCTTGCCGTCGCCCAGCACCGTCGGCATGAACGGCTTCAGCGTGAAGGCGCCCATGGCGTTGAGGCTGTGGCCGTACCACCAGAGCCAGCCGGAATATTCGATGACGAAGGCGATCGGCAGGATCATCGGCACCAGCACGAGACTCCAGAACAGCGGCGAGCGGGCGTTGCGCGCCAGCCACAGGAACACGAGCATGGCCGCCAGAACCGCGCCGTAAAGCAGGTAGGCCACCGACGTCATGATCTTCACCAGGCGACCGTTGCGCTCGGGCTCGTTGAACCAGCGGCCGAGGCTCTTGTCGTAATGCCAGGCGAAGAGCTGCATGCCGGAGCCCGTCCAGGCCGGCGCCGTCTCGGTCAGGCTGACCGGCTGGCCCTTCTCGTACGTCTTGCGCAGGATGTCGAGCAGTTCGGCCTTGCTCGCGCCCTCCGACGGCTTGGCCACCGGCTGGTCGCCGACCTGAATGCCGCTGCGGGCGAGCGATTCGCGCAATTGCTTGATGATCGGGTTCTCGACGGCGTCAGCGCCGGTTTCATTCTCGGCGCGGCCGAGCGATTCCACCATGGCGGAAATATAGCCCTTGCCCAGCAAGGCGGCGCCGTTGGGCATGAACATGGCCGCCGTCATCCAGGTGGCGACGCCGGCGAAGCCCAGCCCCATGACGGCGAGGCGCGCGCGACGCCCGGGCACGGCGTAGCCGATGGCCAGCAGGCCGAGGAAAGAGAACAGGAACGGCGCGAAGACCTTCTCCACCGGGCCGCCCGAAGCGATCGGGAACATGCCGACGAAATGGTTGATCGTGTCCATTTCATGCACGCAATCGAGCGCTTCCTTTTCGAGGATTTCCTTCGAGGCGCGCAATTCGCAGCCGTTGCGCACGCCATCGACATGGAAGTGGATGCGGACGCCGTCGGGGAACGTGTGCTCGGGATAGTTCGGCGCCTTCAACGACACCCACCAGGCCGGCAGGAAGAAGGCCACGGCAATGAAGACGACGCCGATCAGGGCGAACAGGCGATAAAGCATCCCGCCCGGCTCTTTGGCTGAAGGCGCGGGACGCGCGGCGGTCGAATCGGAGGCGGAATGGGTCATTTGACTTCCATCAAGTGGCGAGGCGACTCGCGCCAACGGGACGGGCGGACGTGAGCCCGACCGTCCCTCTCGCGGGCGCGTGGTGAATTGCGCTTACTTGTAGTCTTGGTTCTTGTAGCCTTCCGGCGCGAGGATATCGGCGGAGGGCTTCAGGCGCGACACGTAATCCAGCACCGCCACGGTGTCCCGATCGGTGAAGTTCTTGATCTGCTCGACCATTTCCGGGTTCGAATTGCGGCGCTTGCCTTCCTTGATCCAGCGATACTGGCGGATCAGGTATTCGTAATGCTGGCCCTGGATGCGCGGATAATATTTCGCCGCGTCGCCGGCGCCATTTTCGCCATGGCAGCGGACGCAATTGTCGGCGTAGAGCTTCTTGCCGAGTTCAAGGTCCGTGCCCGGACCGACGCCGTTGTTCGGGCTCATCTTCATCTTGGAGATGTATTCCGACACGTCGGCGATCGACTGCGTGCCGCCGATCTCGCTCGGCAGGGCGAAGGGATACATCGTCGGATTGTCGCGATGGCCGTCGCGGATGTCGGCGAGCTGCTTGATGATGACCTCGCGGTGCTGACCGGCGACCTGCGGGAAGGTGCCGTCGGGCAGGCCCCAGCCTTCCGGCATGTGGCAGGCCGAGCAGACTTCGTAGACATCGCGGCCGTTGTCGTAATTCGGCTTCAGCGTCAGCGCCTCTTCGCGCTCGCCGCCCTGCGACATCCATTCCTTCTTCTGCTTGTTCTGTTCGATAACCGACGGATCGATGTTCTTCGTGGGGCCGGCGGCGTAGACCGCGCCGGAGAACGCAAGGGCTGTGGCTGCAAGGGCCAGAGTTGCGATCTTCTTCATATCGGAGACTCCAATCTTTTTAAGAGTTTATCACTTCGCCGGGCGGGCGATCTGCGACAAATAGTCGGCGATCACGTCGATGCCTTTGTCGTCGAGCTTCTTGGCGAACGGCAGCATCATCTTCGACTTGCCGTTCGTGCGCACGCCATCGCGCATCTCGGCCATTTGCAGCGCGAGATAGTCCTTTTTCATGCCTGCGATGATCGGATAGGTGGCGAGCGGCTTCAGTCCGTCAACGCCATGGCAGGTCTGGCAGCCGCCCTTGGTGTAGGCCGCCTTACCCTCGGCGATGCGCTCGGGCGTCAGCGGCGGCTCGACCGCCTTGGGGGCGGGCGCCGGCAGGCTCGCGAGCCAGGTGGCGATCGCCGCGCGCTCTTCCTTCGACACGAGGTGCATGACGTCCTTCATGCCCTGGGTGCGCGGATAGCCGCGGGCGTCGTTGCCGGAGACGCGCGCGCCGGTGGCGATGTCGTCCATCTGCGCGATCATGTATTTGGCGTCCTGACCGGCGATGTTGGGAAAATTCTGGATGGCCCGCGAGCCGTCCTTGCCGTGGCAGGCGACGCAGGTCTTGGTGCGAAACAACGCCTTGCCGTCAAGCGCGCCGGCCGATGCATCGGCGGCGGGCGCAGCGGCGGGCGCGGCCGGGGCCTGCGCGAAAGCCGGAGACGCAAGCGCGCCCATGGTCAGCGCGAGAAACGTAACGGCGGCGAATTTCATCGACGAACTCCTGATCGGATGAGAGGCCGGGGCGCCCAGGCGCCCCGGCGTTTTGACGTTCGGCTTACTTGGCGACGACCTTGGCGCCGTTCTGCTCGAGGAAGGTCTTGGCGCGCAGACCGATGTCGGCCGCCTTGACCTGGTACTGCCACCACTGGCCGGCCCAGAGGGTCGCCTGCTGCCAGTCCTGCTTCGCGGCGGCGGCGTCGGTCTTGGCCTTGGCCTCCTTGGCGAAGTTGAGCTGATCGGTGGCGTCCTCGACCATGGCGACGACCTGCGGGAAGTCCTTGAAGTTCGTCGACACGATGAACTTGACCACCGAGTCGATCACGGCCTGCGTGTCGTTGTTGGTCTTGTACTGCTTGTCGAAATCGGCCTTCGAATAGGTCTTGCCTTCGGTCGCGGAGGCGGAAGCCTGGGTGGCGAGGCCCTTGGGCTTCACGACCAGATAGCCTTCCATCTCGAGATGCAGCGCCGAGCAGAACTCGGTGCAGTAATACGAGAACACGCCGGGCTTGTCGGCCTTGATCTTAGCGGTCGCCGTCTTGCCCGGTTCGAGCGAGAGGTTGACGTTGTAGGTCGACACCGAGAAGCCGTGCGTTTCGTCCTGCGCGCGCTCGGAGTTGGTGATGTGGAACGTCACCTCGTCGCCTTCCTCGACCTCGATGATTTCGGGCGTGAAGTGCGAGCGGATCGCCGTCATGTAGACAGTGACCTTGCCCGGTTCGCGCACGATCTTCTCAGAGCCGGGACGCACGGCGGCCGGGTGATCGGTGTTGGTGCGGCTGTCCGTGCCATACTTGTAGCGAACCAGCGGCTTCAGCTTGCTGGCCTGGATCGCGGCCGCATAGTGCGGCTCGCCGAGCGGCAGCGGCATGTCATAGACAAGCTCCATCTTGTCGCCGGAGATGTCGATGAGCTGATGGTTCTGCGGATGCAGCGGGCCGACCGGGTTGAAGCGGTCGATGGCCAGCTTGTTGAGGGCGACGAGATACTTGCCCTTCGGCTTGGTGGTCTCGCCTTCCATCGCCATCAGATGGCCGATGTTGTAGTGCACCGAGATCTTGTCGAGCACCTTGCCTTCGCAATAGTCGTATTTGGCGACCTGGCTGTCGA